>Ga0190359_1000421_pt1 | contig 28940 bp, 18 predicted proteins | sample 48721823_MG_FD_161269 | JGI IMG/M metagenome (GOLD analysis project Ga0190359, IMG submission 161269) | Hydrothermal vent microbial mat bacterial communities from Southern Trench, Guaymas Basin, Mexico - 4872-18-2-3_MG | ecosystem: Environmental > Aquatic > Marine > Hydrothermal vents >... | reverse complement strand
TCAACCGGCTACCACGGCGAGCTGAGCGCTTTCACCCGCCACCGGGAGCTGTTTTCCCACTGGCACGAGCTGTACTTGTTCATGAACCCCGCCTGGGGCGCATCCGGCGAAAACGAGGCCACCGTCGAGTTGTCGCTGCAGACGCTCAGGAACCGGTCGACCTACGCCTCCCTGAACCTGGTGCAGCCCGGCCTGCTGGCCAATGTCTTCCTGGAACCGCTGTCCTGGTTGCGCTGGCACCTGGAGGTGCGCTCCGCCTACCGGTGGTTCTACGACGACCGGGAGTCGTCGTCCGTCGATGTCTGGAGCGAGGCGGGTGTGGCCTTTACCCTGCCCTCCCACACCACCATCGCCCCACGGCTTGCCTTCGGGTGGCGATACTTCACCGGCCCGGGCAGCTCCGGCTCCACCAGCGACGACCGGCAGGACCTGCAGCTGGTGGCCGGGTTGGCGGTGAGCCAGGAACTGGCCCGGCGACTGGGGCTGCAACTGCGATACGCCTACCTGCAGGCCATCGGCGACAGCGGCATCCTGCAGAACAAGCTCACCCGGGAACAGTTCAGTTACCTGGGAGAGGAGTTCCTCTTCAGTGGACACCGGGGCGAGGTGGTCGGCAAGTGGTTGCCGCTGCCGGCACTGGGAGTCTGGGTGGGAGTACGCCTGGAAAGACGTGCCTACGCCGGGTGGCCGGCGCTGGACGAAAACGGCTTGCTCACCGGCGACAATCGTGCCGATACCCGCCTGGGCCCCCGTCTGGCCCTGGAGTACCGGCTGCAGCGCTCCTCCGGGCGGTGGCCCGCGCTGAAGCTGGCCATCGACTACCAGTTCCTGCGCCAGTGGTCCAACCATTACTGGTATGACACCTCCGTGCACCTGGGGGGGATTTCCTTCTGGGGTACCTGGTAGAAGCCGCGTAGCGGAAGGCGGCGGCGTTCCTTGATCGGGGCGGGCCGGTCGGCTAGCATGGCCGGGCCGGTGGAGGTGAACATGTCGCTGCTGGATGAGATCTATTCCCCCATGGACCTGCGCCGCCTGCCGGAAGAGCAGCTGGGCCGGCTCTGCAGCGAGCTGCGGGAACACATCATCGAGGTGGTCAGCCAAAACGGCGGCCACCTGGCCTCCTCGCTGGGCGCGGTGGAACTGACCGTGGCCCTGCACTATGTCTTCCAGTCGCCGGTGGATCCCATCGTCTGGGACGTGGGCCACCAGTCCTACGCCCACAAGCTGCTCACCGGCCGGCGCCAGCGCTTCGCCACCCTGCGCCAGCACGGCGGCCTGTCCGGTTTCAACCGCCGCGACGAGTCCGAGCACGATGCCTTCGGCGTCGGCCACGCCTCCACCAGCATCAGCGCCGCCCTGGGCCTGGCCGAGGCCAAGCGGCTGAAGGGCGAGCTGGGCAAGGTGGTGGCGGTGATCGGCGACGGCGGGCTCACCGGGGGAATGGCCTACGAGGCGCTCAACCACGCCGGCTCGCTGGAACGCAACCTGGTGGTGGTGCTCAACGACAACGGCATGTCCATCTCCCCCAACGTGGGCGCGGTCAGCCACTGGCTCAGCCACCACCTCAGCGGCCCCACCTTCAACATGCTGCGCCGGCGCATCAAGGCCGTGCTGGCCGCCCACCCGCGCCTGGGAGAGCGCACCCTGCACTGGATGCGCCGGGCGGTGGAGAGCGCCAAGGTGATGTTCACCCCGGGCATCCTCTTCGAGGGACTGGGCTTCCAGTACGTGGGCCCGGTGGACGGGCACGACCTGTCCGCCCTGCTGGCCATACTGCAGAACGTGCGCGAGCTGGACGGGCCGGTGCTGGTACACGTGCGCACCCGCAAGGGCCGCGGCCTGCCCTGCGCCGAGGCCGAACCCAGCCGCTTCCACGGGGTGGGCCCCTTCGATCCCCGGACGGGCGAATTACTGGCGGCGGCCGGCCCGGCGCCCAGCTACACCGAGATCTTCTCCCGGGCGCTGGTGGAACAGGCCCGCCACGACAAGCGCATCGTGGCCGTCACCGCCGCCATGCCCGACGGCACCGGGATGGCGGCCTTCGCCCGCCAGTTCCCCGATCGCTTCTACGACGTGGGCATCGCCGAGGAGCACGCCGTCACCTTCGCCGCCGGCCTGGCCAGCCAGGGGCTGCGCCCGGTGGTGGCCATCTACTCCACCTTCCTGCAGCGGGCCTACGACCAGCTCGTCCACGACGTCTGCCTGCAGCGGCTGCCGGTGACCTTCGCCCTGGATCGCGCCGGCATCGTCGGCGAGGACGGGCCCACCCACCACGGCCTGTTCGATCTCAGCTACCTGGCCAGCATTCCCCACCTCACCGTCATGGCCCCGGCCGACGAGGCCGAGCTGGTGGACATGCTGCACACCGCCCTGCGGCTGGAGGGGCCGGCGGCGCTGCGCTATCCCCGCGGCGCGGCCCTGGGGGTGGAACCGCGCCGGCGGCCGCGGCGCCTGGAGGTGGGGCGCGGGCGGCTGGTGCACCACCCGGTGGACCAGCCCCGCCTGGCCATCGTCACCATCGGTACCATGCTGCGGCCCGCCCTGCAGGCGGCCGAGGTGCTGGAACGGCGGGGCCTGCCGGTGCTGGTGGCCGACGCCCGCTTTCGCAAGCCGCTCGACGAACGGCTGCTGCTGCGCCTGGCCGACGGCTGCGGGCGCCTGCTCACCGTGGAGGAAAACACCCTCGAGGGAGGCTTCGGCCAGGCGGTGGCGGCCTGCCTGCAACGGGCCGGCCGCAGCGGCGTGGCCCTGCGGATGCTGGGGGTGGAGGATTGCTTCGTCGAGCACGGCCGGCCGGGGCAGCTGCGCGCCCGGCTGGGCCTGGACGCCGGCGGTATCGTCAAGGCCGCCCTGGAGCTGGCCGGGGGCCGGCGGGCGGCCCGGGGCGCCTGAGCCCGCATGCCCGCCAACCGGGACAGGCCGCGTATCGACGTGCTGCTGGTAGAGCGCGGGCTCTGTCCCAGCCGGCAGCGGGCCCAGGCGCTGATCATGGCCGGCCGGGTGCTGGTGGACGACCGGCCGGTGGACAAGCCCGGCACCCGGGTGGCGGCGGGGGCCCGCCTGCGGCTGCGCGGCGTCGATCATCCCTACGTCTCCCGGGGCGGGGTGAAGCTGGCCGGGGCCCTCGACGACCTGGACGTCGCCGTCGCCGGCCTGGTGGCCCTGGACGCCGGGGCCTCCACCGGCGGCTTCACCGACTGCCTGTTGCAGCGCGGCGCCGCCCGGGTCCATGCCGTCGATGTCGGCCGCGGCCAGCTGCACGAGAAGCTGCGCCGCGACGGGCGGGTCATCGTGCACGACCGTACCAACCTGCGTCACCTCGAACCCGCCGCCCTCGGCGAGGCGGTGGATCTCGCCACCCTGGACCTGTCCTTCATCTCCCTGCGCCTGGTACTGGGGCCGGTGGCCGCCTTGCTGCGCCCCGGCGGCCGCATCCTGGCGCTGGTCAAGCCCCAGTTCGAGCTGGAACGCGAGAAGGTGGGCAAGGGCGGCATCGTGCGCGACGACGGCCTGCGCCGGCAGGCGCTGGAGCGGGTGGCCGGCCACGCCCGCGGGCTGGGGTTGCGCGAGCTGGGCCGGGCCGATTCCCGCCTCAGCGGCGCCGACGGCAACCGGGAGATGTTCCTGCTGCTGGAAAAGAGTGCCGGCTAGGCCGCCGCCTCCAGCGGGTCGGGGGTCACCAGGTTGGCCCGGCGCAGCAGCCACATGCCGGCCGCGCCCACCACGAAGCCGCCGATGTGGGCGAACCAGGCCACTCCGCCCAGCCCGGCCGCGGACATGACGATCTGCAGGCCCAGCCAGAACAGCAGGTAGAAGGCCACCGACACCTTGAACTGGACGAACCAGATCACCTGGTACATCTTGCGCCGCGGGTGCAACACCAGGTAGGCGCCCATGATCCCGGAGATGGCCCCGCTGGCGCCCACCGTGGGTATGTAGGGCTGGCTGGTGAGCAGGGCATGCACCAGGCTGGCCGCCAGCCCGCAGGCCAGGTAGAAGGCCAGGTAGACCCCGCGCGGCAGCCGGTCCTCGACGTTGTCGCCGAACAGCCACAGGAAGTACATGTTGCCCGCCAGGTGCAGGAAACCGCCGTGCATGAACATGGAGGTGAACAGGGTCTCCAGGTGGCGGCCGGCCAGGAAATCCCCGGGAAGGAAGGCCCAGCGCAGCATCTCCCGGGAAGACAGGGAAAGCATGCCCAGCTGCAACAGGAACACCAGCACGTTGGCCATGAGCAGTACAAGGGTCACCCAGGGAAAGCGCCGGCGCGGGTTTTCGACTTCCACCGGCAACCCCGTCAGCAACTGGAACAGGTAGACCCCGCCGCCGCTGCGGCGGAAGCTGCGCTGCCCTTCCGGGAGCGGTGGCCGGTCCTCCGCCAGCTTCTCCTGCTGGCGCATGCGCCGCATCATCTGCCGCAGGCGCCGCTGCTGCTCGGTCTCCTGCTCCAGCGACAGCGTGCGCCGGGCGGGAGCGCTCAGGGCGCGGATCTTCTGCAACTCGCCGTGATCGAGGAAGATGCCCTTGCAGTTGGTGCAGCGGTCGATGTAGAGGTCGCTGCCCGGGGCGTACTCGAAGGTCTCGAAGCTGCCCTCGCAGCGCGGGCAGATGTAGGTGGTGGCCTGCAGGTAGCGGTCGCCGGCCTCGATGGTGTCGGGGTTGACCGGCAGGTCTTCCTCGGCGCCGCGCAGCTCGGCCAGCTCGCCGGCGTCGAGCCAGATGCCGCGGCAGCCCTGGCAGACGTCCACCGTCACGCCCTGGTGCTCGACCTCGGACATGTCCGACAGGCACTTGGGACATATCAACGCCATGGGGCGAATCATCGACCAGGGGACGCCGGCTGTCAAACATTCTTGTGGGCCGCCGGGGGGGTTGCTATGCTACGCCGGTTCTCAAAACCGGCAAGGAGGTCCAGGTGCAACTCGTCGAATGCGTACCCAATTTCAGCGAAGGCCGCGAGCCGGCGGTGATCGACGCCATCGCCACGGCCGTCTCCTCGGCGGAGGGAGTGCAGCTGCTCGATGTCGATCCCGGCGCCGCCACCAACCGCACGGTGATGACCTTCGTGGGGGAGCCGGAGGCGGTGCTGGAAGGAGCCTTCCGGGGCATCGCCCGGGCGGCGGAACTCATCGACATGCGCCGGCACCAGGGTACCCACGCCCGCCTGGGGGCCTGCGACGTCTGCCCCCTGGTGCCGGTCAGCGGCATCGACCTCGACGGCTGCGCCCGCCTGGCCCGCGAGCTGGGCCGGCGGGTAGCCGCCGAGCTGGGGATTCCCGTCTACCTGTACGAGGCCGCCGCCAGCCGGCCCGAGCGGCGCAACCTGGCCGAGGTGCGCCGCGGCGAGTACGAGTCGCTGCCGGCGCGCCGGGGCGATCCCTACTGGCAGCCGGATTTCGGCAGCCTGGACGACTGCGCCAAGACCGGCGCCACCATCATCGGCGCCCGCCAGTTCCTCATCGCCTACAACTTCAACCTCAACACCCGCGAGCGGCGCATCGCCCACGACATCGCCCTGGACATCCGCGAGGCCGGCCGGGCCCGGCGCGACCGGCAGGGGCGCATCCTGCGCCGCCGCGACGGCCGCCCCCGCCGCCAGGCGGGCAAGTTCAAGCACGTCAAGGCGGTGGGCTGGTACCTGGAGGAGTTCGGCTGCGCCCAGGTGAGCATGAACCTCACCGACTACCGGCAGACCCCCCTGGCCGAGGTGTTCGAGGAGGTCTGCCGCCAGGCCGAGCGCCGCGGCGTGCGCTGCACCGGCAGCGAGCTGGTGGGCCTGGCCCCCAGGGAATGCCTGCTCGAGGCCGGGCGGCACTTCCTGCGCCGGGCCGGCCAGGGCACCGGGGTGCCGGAGCGGGAGCTGCTGCGGGTGGCCGTCCGCAGCCTGGGGTTGAACGAGCTCTACCGCTTCGAACCCGAGAAGAAGATCGTCGAGTACCGCATCGCCGCCGGACGGCCGCTGGCCGAATCTTCCCTGCGCGACTTCTGCGACACGCTTTCCTCCAGTTCCCCGGCTCCCGGGGGCGGCAGCACCGCCGCCCTGTGCGGGGCGCTGGCTTCTTCCCTGGCCAGCATGGTGGCGGCCCTGACCGCCGGACGCCCCGCCTTCGCCGGGCACCACCAGGACATGTGCCGGCTGGGGGAGCGGGCCCAGCGGCTCAAGGACGAGCTGCTGCAGGCGGTGGACGACGACACCGCCGCCTTCGAGCGCGTCATGGAGGCGCTGCGCCTGCCCCGGGACACGGCCGACGAGCGCCGGCAACGCCGGCAGGCCCTGCAGCAGGCCACCCGCGGGGCGGTACGGGTGCCACTGGCGGTGCTGCAGCACTGCCGGGAGGTGATCCGCCTGGTGGAGCAGGCGGCCCGCCACGGCAACCCCAACGCCCACTGCGACGCCGGGGTGGGCGCCGCCTGCGCCCGGGCGGCCGCCGCCGGGGCGCTGCTCAACGTGCTGGTGAACCTGGGCGAGCTGGACGACGAGGCCTTCCGGGAAAAGACCCGGCGGCGGGCCACCCGGCTGGCCGACGAGGTGGAGCGGCGCGCCGGCCGCGTGTTCGAGCGCCTGCGCCGCCGGCTGGGCTAGGTGCCCGGAGGCGGGGAGGGCGTCATGCTGGAGCGCTGGTTCGAGCTGTCCGCACACGGCACCACGGTGCGCGCCGAGGTGCGCGGCGGAGTGGTGACCTTCCTGACCATGTCCTACATCATCTTCGTGCAGCCCGGGGTGCTGGCCTCCGCGGGCATGGACTTCGGGGCGGTGCTGGTGGCCACCTGCCTGTCGTCGGCCCTGGCCACGGTAATCATGGCCCTGGGGGCCAACTACCCGGTGGCGCTGGCCCCCTGCATGGGGGAGAACTTCTTCTTCGTCACCGTGGTCAGCGGCGTGGTCACCGGGCAGAAGGTGGGCTGGCAGGCGGCCCTGGCGGCGGTGTTCCTCTCCGGGGTGCTGTTCCTGCTGCTGGCCGCCTTTCGCTTCCGCGAGAAGATCATCGATGCCCTGCCGCGGTCGCTCAAGTTCGCCATTCCCGCCGGCATCGGCCTGTTCATCGCCTTCATCGGCCTGCAGCAGGGCGGGCTGGTGGTGGCGGCCCCGGGCTCCATGGTGAAGCTGGGAGACCTGGGTTCCCCGGTGGCGCTGCTGAGCCTGTTCGGGCTGGTGGTGACGGCGGCGCTCATGGCCCGGCGGGTGACCGGGGCCATCCTCCTGGGCATCCTGGCCACGACGGCGCTGGGCCTGGCCAGCGGGGTGCTGCGCTGGCAGGGCCTGTTCGACCTGCCGCCCGACCCCCGGCCGGTGCTGCTGCAGCTCGACCTGGCGGCGCTCTGGGACACGGCCATGATCCCGGTGGTGGTGATCTTCCTGTTCATGGTGCTGTTCGACACCATCGGCACCCTGGTGGGGGTGGGCCAGCAGGCGGGCCTGCTGCGCGACGGCAAGCTGGAGCGCGCCGGCCGGGCCCTGCTGGCCGACGCCGTGGGCACCACTGCCGGGGCCCTGCTGGGCACCTCGACGGTGTCGAGCTACATCGAGTCGGCGGCCGGGGTGGCGGCCGGGGCCCGCACCGGGCTGGCGGCGCTGGTGACCGCCGCCGGCTTCCTGCTGGCGCTGTTCTGCTATCCCCTGGTCAAGACCGTCGGCGGCGGGGTGGAGGTGGGGGCCGGGGTGTTCCTGCACCCGGTCACCGCCCCGGTGATGGTGCTGGTGGGCTTTCTCATGCTGGGCAGCATCCGCCAGGTGCCCTGGGACGATCCCGCCGAGGCCATTCCCGCCTTCCTGGTGCTGGTGGGCATGCCGCTGACCTACTCCATCGCCGACGGCCTGGCCCTGGGGTTCGTCGCCTACCCGCTGCTGATGCTGCTCGCCGGCCGCGGCCGCGGCGTGCCGGCGCTGGTGTACGTCATGGCCCTGCTGCTGGGCGGGGTGTTCGTCGTCAAGGCCCTGCTGGGGGGATGATCAGGGGGCGGGGTTGGCCGCCGCGCCGGGCTTGAGCACCAGGCCCCGGCCCCGCTGCCCGTCCAGTTCCACCAGCAGCGGCCGCTCCAGGCGCAGGTGGCGGACCAGCTCCGTCTGGCAGTGGGCCGGCTGGCGGTCCAGCCACTCCCAGTCCAGGCGGTCGCCGCCGGGGTCGGCGTCGGCGGCCACCGTCAGGTAGCCCAGGCGCAGCGAGGTGAGGTTGTGGAAGAAGTGGGTGCCCGAGGAGGGCTCCACGCGGTAGTCCGGCAGCGTCGCCTCCACGATCACCCGGGCGGCGGAGATCTGCGCCCACTGCACGGGGATGCCCAGCCAGTGATCGGCCGAGCCCCAGCGCCCGGGGCCGATGAGCAGGTAGCCGCGCCCCTGCTCCAGCAGCTCGGCGTTCATGCGCTCGATGTCGCGGGCGATGGCCGGGTTGCGGGAAGGCTCGAAGGCCTGGGGGCGGACGTAGATCACGTCGCGGATGTCGGCGTGGCGGCCGTGGCCCAGGGAACGGTGGGAACGGCAGACGACGCCGTCCGGGGCGATGTCGCGCTCGGCCAGCTCCGGCAGGGCTTCGCTGGTCCGCACCGGGCGCAGCTGCAGGGCGTACAACACCGCCGGCTCGCTGGAGGGCTGGCCCCGGAAGCGACTGGCATAGGCTCCCAGGTCGCAGGCGAATTCCAGCTCCACGGCCGTGCCCATGGCCTCGGTGGCCAGTCCCAGCAGCTGCTCCAGGGCCGCCGCCAGGGGCACGGCCCGGTGCTTGAGGATGTTGTTGAAGGTCAGCACCCAGGGACCGCGGGCGTCCGGGCTCTCGGTGATGATGCCGTTGGCGGTGTCGTAGATGCTGGCCAGCAGTTGCAGGGTGCCGTCCTGCTCGGCCGCCGGCAGGTCGTAGCGGCGGGTGAAATCCGCCTCCCCGGCGGCGGCGGAGCGGGCGCCGGCCAGGTCCAGGGCGTAGAAGTTGCGCTGGCTGTACTTGAGAAAGTCGTCGGGGGTGGGCACCTGGGGCAGGATGGCCGGGTAGCGGGGGCAGAAGCGCAGGTACTCGCCTCCCTCGACCACGATGCGTCCCAGGCCCAGGGCCATGTGCACCACCCCGTCGGCGGCCTGCTGCGGGGGCAGGGGATAGAAGTTGTAGCTGTGGGCCACCCCGGACACGTGCGGGTAGAAGCGCTCGCCGTAGCGCCGTCCCACCAGCCGCTGGATGATGACCGCCATCTTCTCTTCCTCGGCGCGGTTGGCGGTGGCCTTGAGGTAGGCCCGGGCGTTGCTGCAGAAGGCCGAGGCGAACACCAGCTTGACGGCCCGTTTCAGCCCCTCCAGCCGCTCGCTGATGCCGGGGGCGTTGTTGGGAATCATCACCGTGTCGTAGATGCCGGCGAAGGGGTGCAGCATGTCGTCCTCGAGCAGGCTCGAGGAGCGCACCGCCAGCGGCCCGGAGAGGTTTTCCAGGATGACCCGCAGGCCGGCGGTCACGTCGTCGGGCAAGTGGGCCGCCAGGCACAGCTGGCGCACCATCTCGTCGCTGTTGCCGCCGGCGGCCAGGTTGCGGAGCCGGTTGTCGTCCAGGAAGCGATCGAACACCTCGGTGGTGAGCACGAAGGTCTGGGGAATGCGGATGGGCATGCCCGCCAGGCTGCCGCTTTCGCTGCGCTCGGTGAGCAGGTGGTTCAGGAAGGCCAGGCCGCGGGCCTTGCCGCCCAGCATGCCGCCGCCCAGGCGCTGGAAGAGGCTTTCGCCGTCGAAGTGCCGGCGGGAGAAATCGGTGACCGTGCCGGCCAGCTCGGTGCGGCGCAGCTTGCCCAGCTCGTCGATGAGGTAGCGGCGCAGCGCGTCCAGGGAGGGGAAGTCGCTCACCTTCTGGGGGCGCAGCTTGGCGGCCAGGTCGAACTCGCTGCGGGCCAGCAGCCAGTTGGAGATGTGGTTGTGGCTGGCGTGGTACTGCAGCGACTCGGCGGGAATGCGGGTGAGGCATTCGCGGAACTCGCGGATGTCGCTGGCCCGGGCCACCTCGCTGCCGTCGGCCAGGCGGAAGATGAAGGGGCCGAAGCCCAGGTGCTCGATGAGGAAATCACGCACCTGCTGCAGCAGCGAGGGCGAGTTCTTGGTGACGAACATGCCCAGCTCGACGGCTTCCGCGGCGTACTTCTCGTCGGCCGACTGCAGGACTATGGGCAGGTCGGGCATCTGCTGGCGCACCCGCCGGGCCAGCTGCAGGCCCGCCCGGGGATCGAGCTTTCCCTGGCGGGGAAAGCCCAGGTCGCTGATCAGCGCCAGCAGGTTGTCGCGGTACCTGGCCACGATGGCCTCGGCCTCTTCGTAGTCGCTGGCGTGCACCACCTTGGGACGGGTGCGCATGCGCAGCAGCTTGTCCAGGCGGCTGGTACCCTCGGCGAACAGCGACTGCGACTGCTTCATCAGCTCCGGGTAGAGCACGGACAGGAAGGCCGAGTAGTAGCGGATGGAATCCTCCACCACCAGGATGACCCGCAGGTCGGCGATGGCGATGTCCTCGTCGATGTTGGCCCGGTCCTCGGCCTCCTTGATGATGGCCAGCAGGATCTTGGCGTCGCCGTTCCACAGGAAGATGGAGTCGATGGCCTCGCGGCTGACCAGGCGGCGCAGGCGGGCCATCTCGCCGTGGTCGAAGCCCAGCACCACCACCGGGGTGCCGGGGCGCAGCTCCTTCACCCGGCGGCCGAACTCGCCCAGGTCGGTGTTGGCCAGGCGGGCCACCCGCAGCACCAGGTCGAAGCGTTCCTTTTCCAGCGCCTCCAGGGCCGCCTCCTCGCTGGCGACGTGGGTGACGTGCGGGGCGCTGGACAGGCTCAGGGCCTTGTACTCCAGGAAGATCTGCTCGGTGAGGTTGCCTTCTTCCTGGAGCACGAAGGCGTCGTAGGCGGTGGACACCAGCAGCACGCTGCGCATGCGGTGGTGCATGAGGCGGTTGTACTTCTGCTTGCGCCGCGACGAGGTCATGAGAGCCTTTCTAGGCCATTCGCGGCCGCATTTGAACAAAAAAAGGGCGCCCCGCGGGCGCCCCGGATGAACGATGCCGGCCGGGCCTCAGACGACGCCCTGGTCGCACATGGAGTCGGCCACCTTGATGAAGCCGCCGATGTTGGCGCCGTTGACGTAGTTGACCCAGTCGCCTTCCTTGCCGTAGCGCACGCACACCTCGTGGATGGACTTCATGATGCCGTGCAGGCGGCCGTCCACCTCCTCGCGGCTCCAGGACAGGCGCATGCCGTTCTGGCTCATCTCCAGCCCCGAGGTGGCCACGCCGCCGGCGTTGGCGGCCTTGCCGGGCCCGTAGAGGATCTTGTTCTCCAGGAAGACGTCGATGCCGCCGGGCTCGGTGGGCATGTTGGCCCCCTCGCTGACGCAGATGCAGCCGTTCTTGACCAGGGTCTTGGCCTCCTCGGTGCTGATCTCGTTCTGGGTGGCGCAGGGCATGGCCACGTCGCACTTGACGCCCCAGGGGCGCTGGCCCTCGAGGTACTCGGCGTGGGTGTACTTGTTGCAGTACTCCTTGATGCGGCCGCGCTTGTTGTTCTTGAGATCCATGACGAAGGCCAGCTTGCCCTGGTCTATGCCTTCCCGGTCGACCACCGTGCCGTTGGAATCGGAGAGGGTGACCACCTTGCCGCCCAGCTGGGTGACCTTCTCGGTGGCGTACTGGGCCACGTTGCCGGAACCGGAGATGGTCACCACCTTGCCCTGGAAGGACTCGCCGCGGGTCTTGAGCATCTCCTCGGCGAAGTAGGTGGCCCCGTAGCCGGTGGCCTCGGGGCGAATCAGCGAGCCGCCCCAGTTCAGGCCCTTGCCGGTGAGCACCCCGGTGAACTCGTTGCGCAGGCGCTTGTACATGCCGAACATGAAACCGATCTCGCGTCCGCCCACGCCGATGTCGCCGGCGGGAACGTCGGTGTTGGGACCGATGTGGCGGAACAGCTCCATCATGAAGCTCTGGCAGAAGCGCATCACCTCGGCCTCGCTCTTGCCCTTGGGATCGAAATCGCTGCCGCCCTTGCCGCCGCCCATGGGCAGGGTGGTGAGCGAGTTCTTGAACACCTGCTCGAAGGCCAGGAACTTGAGGATGCCCAGGTTGACGCTGGGGTGGAAGCGCAGGCCTCCCTTGTAGGGGCCGATGGCGCTGTTCATCTCGATGCGGTAGCCCTTGTTGACGCGCACCTGGCCCTGGTCGTCGACCCAGGGCACCCGGAACATCACCACCCGCTCGGGCTCGACGATGCGCTCGATGATGTTGGCGGCCTGGTAGCGGGGGTTCTGCTCGATCACGCTCCAGATGGAGGTGATTACCTCCTCCACCGCCTGGTGGAACTCCGGCTCGTTGGGGTTCCTGGCTTTGACGTGGTTCATGAACTCGGCTACTGAACCGTACATGGCTCTTCCTCCTGGGTACCGGTTGGGAGATGTGGATTCACCATCAACACGACGGGTTACCAGAACAGGGGAAATACCGATTGTCAAGCGCAATCGGCAGCGGCCGACCGGCGACGCCCTTGCCTTCCCGGTTGCTGGATCTATACTTTAGCCCGGACGGCAGAACCCCGTCCCCGGGAGGACGCGACATGGCAACGCTGGAAATAACCAAGGAGAACCTGCAGCAGACCATCGAGCAGAACGACATCGTGCTCATCGACTTCTGGGCCGAGTGGTGCGGCCCCTGCAAGATGTTCGGGCCCATCTTCGAGAAGGCCTCGGAGAAGTACCCCGACATCGTCTTCGGCAAGTGCGACACCGAGGCCGAGGGCGAGGTGGCCGCCGTCTTCGGCATCCAGTCCATTCCCACCCTGGCGGTTTTCCGCGAGGGCATGCTTATCTTCCAGCAGGCCGGGGCCCTGCCGGCGGCGGCGCTGGAGGAGCTGATCAAGAAGGTGGGCGAGCTGGACATGGCCGAGCTGCGCCGGGAGGCCGGGCTGCCGCCGCGGGAGGAAAAGCCCGCGGCCGGTCCCGCCCGGCAAGCGGCAGCGGCACCGGCCGCGCCGCCCCCGGCCGCGTCCACCCCCCCGGCCGCATCCGCTCCCCCGGGCGCATCCACTCCCCCGGGCGGCGACGGCGCGGGAAAGGTCGTGGCCACCGTCTCGGCCGGGCAGGGGCTGGCCCTCATGGCCGATGACTTCGTGCTCCGGCGCCAGGGCGTCACCCGGGAGTTCCTGGAGCGGGCGGCCGGCATTCCCGCCGCCGCCCGGGTGCTGGACAGGTACCGCCGCATCCGCGACGCGGTGCGCGAGCGGGGCAGCGACGCCCTGGAGGAGCTGCGCGCCGAGCATGCCGCCTGGGACTTCGACCGGGAGCGCGAGCTGGCCGCCCTCGACGCCGATACCCGCAGCGAGGTCAAGGCGGTGCTGCGCGCCGTCGACGAGCTGCTCAAGGGGTGATGACACCATCCCGCCCTTCCCCCGTCGTGACTGTGGTATCATTACCGGGAGAACGGAGAGGAGGGACGGAAGATGAGACAACCGATGTCGCTGGTGCTGGCGATCTTGCTGGTGACGGCCGCGGACGCCCGTGCCGGCTACCGCAAGACCTTCGAGCCGGGCAGCCTGATCATCCCCATGGACCTGGCCTGCCAGGACCACGGCATGCTGCAGGCCTACGGCCTGCTGTTCCAGCTGTTGCGCCAGGAGGTGAAGGTCTACTGGATCATCGACCAGGAGAAGACCTGGCACGCCGCCCCCTGCGACGCCGCCGGCGACGAGTGCGCCTGGGACTGCCTGGTGGAAGGATCGGGAGAGAAGTGCCCCTATCCCACCGCCAGTCCCGATTTCTTCGTCACCGCCGAGGTGGTCTGGGACGGCGAGGGCGGGGCCGACCCCGGCACCGACCTGGGCAACCACGGCTACCGGGGCGGGCCCTTCGTGATCGACTCGGCCGATGCCGCCGCCGCCCTGCCCATCATCGACGCCTGGAACGACCGGGACCTCTGGGATGCCAATCCCTGGGCCCGGCGCAGCGTCTACCAGGTGGTCTCCGTGCACCGGGCCACGGCCCAGTTCGCCGGCTACGTGCGCAAGGAGATGGTGGCCGCTCCCACCATCGCCGTGTTCTCCGACGGCAACGAGGACATCGCCACCTCCTACCTCATCGCCGCCGGCATCAAGCAGTCGAACGGCCGGGAATTCCCCGACCGGAAGTGCGACCGGGTGCCCTGCGGCCCCGGCACGGAAAATCCCGACATGCTCACCGTGCCCAGCATCATGGGCGACATGGGCACCTGCGACGCCCCCAACCTGGATCACCGCAACGGGGCCTTGTTCACCGCCGACGGCGTGCCCGCCTACTGCCAGATCATGAGCATGCACTGGGACGTCAGGGATCGCGAGACGGTCGAGTGCGACGGCAACGACTGCCCGGCCGACCAGGCCGATTGCCAGGGGTCGCCCATCACCTACCACGGCCACGAGGTGGTCGCCGAGGTGCGGCAGTTCCTGGCCTTCCCGGTGCACTTCTTCGCCGAGTGCCAGGCGGTCAACGCCTACGAGAACACCACCCCCGATCCCCGGTGGCCCTTCCTGGACGACGCCGGCCGCGACGGCCACTTCCTCACCACCTACGGTGTGCCCCCGGACTGTGACAACGGCGCCTGCGCCGATGCCGACTTCCAGTGCCTGGCCGGCGGCTGCGACTCGGGCACCCGCGACTGCTGCCTGCCCCGCGACGAAAAGGAGCGCGGCGCCGGGTTCATGATCGAGCAACGCCCGGACTCCGCCGACATCAAGGTGCTTCACCCCGAGGTTCCCTACAACCAGTTCGACGGCTTCTTCGAGACCGTCGGCGGCTCGGAGCAGGCCTACAACCTGTCGGACTTCCTGGGCACCAGATACCGCAACGACATGGAGGTGGTGTTTATAACCGGTCCCAGCGGCCCCGGGTTCCAGGACGTGTGGATGACCGGCTACCTGGACGGCGAGTGCGACATCACCGATCCCTTCCTGGACGTGCCGGAGAACTGCCAGACCGGCAAGGTCAGCTACCTGGGCGGGCATCGCTACAACACCGCCGTGCCCCTGAGCGACAACCCCGACAGCCAGGGAGCCCGGCTGTTTCTCAACGCCCTGTTCGAGGCCGACTGCGTCACCAGCTCGGGTCAACCGGAGATCCTGCTCGACCTCGGCGGTCCCACCCGCCTGTCGTCGGACAGCTTGCCGGCCGGGGCCCGCTTCACGGCCTCGTTCGCCAACGTCGGCGCCGGGGCCGCCCTGGATGCCGTGCTCACCCTTACCTGGGTCGAGGGGGTCTCCGCCACCGACGTCGAGGCGGGCGGGCAGGTCGACGTCCAACAGGTAAGCTGGGACATCGGCTCCATCGGCACCGCGGTGGGTCGCCCGGGGGAGCCGCCGGCACAGGGCGGGCGCTGGGCCGAGCTGTCGTTCGCCGCCGGGGGCAGCTACCAGTTGCTGGTGCAGATGAACTACCGGGTGGGCGTCTCCTCCCTGACGGCGGGACCGGTGGCCTTGACCGTGGAAGTGGCCCCGGGCGCCGCCGACGGCGGGGTCGATGCCGGCGGCGACGCCGGCACGGCCGACGGCGGGGGCGGTGACCAGGGTGGCGACAGCGGCGGCAGCGGCGACGTTTCCGGAGGCGACGAGGCCGCCGGCAAGGCCGGCAGCGGCTGCGGCTGCGCGGCCGGCGGCACCGGCACGGCCCCGCTGTGGCCCTGGTTGTTGTTGCTGCTGCTGGTCCGGCGCCGCCGGCACCGCTGACGGCGGTTTCCTGGCAATTTCCAGGTCATTGTGCTAGGCATCTGCCATTGCCGTGGGGGCGGGTGGGTGAAGAGAGGCGATGAGTTTGCATCTGCTACGGTTGCTGGTGGTTGTCTTCGTTGTCCTTGGTGTCTCGGCGCCGGCCACGGTCCGGGCCCAGGACGAACAGGGCGATGAGCTCGACGAGGAGTTCGAGCTGTTCGAAGACGAGCAGATAATCTACTCCGCCGCCAAGCACGAGCAGAAGATTAGCGACTCGCCGTCGGCCATCACGGTGATCACCGCCGAGCAGATCCGCGACAGCCACTGCAATACCATCGCCTGCCTCCTGCGCCAGGTTCCCGAGGTGGAGGTGCGCCGGGTGCTGCCCTTCTACCACGCCGTCGGCGCCCGGGCGCTGGCCGGGGAGCTTTCCGACAAGGCCCTGGTGCTGGTCGACGGGCGCGAGATCAACATCGAGTTGCTGGGGCTGGTCAGCTGGGGAGGCATGCCGGTGCACCTGGAGGAGATCGAGCGCATCGAGGTCATCCGCGGCCCGGGCTCGGCGCTCTACGGGGCCAACGCCCACTCCCTGGTGGTGACGATAACCACCCGCCGGGCCGAGCGCAGCGGCGCCCAGGTTTTCGCCGGCGCGGGGGAGCACGGCTGGCTCGACGTCTTCGCCCGGGCCGACGGCGTCTGGGGCGGCTGGCGCCTGTCGGGGACGGTCACCAACAAGCGGGCCAGCAAATGGCGCCTGCCCAGCGAGTACGAGGGCCGCGTCACCACCACCCGTCTGGTGCTCGAGCACCAGGGGGACGATTCCACCACCCGCCTGGACCTGGGCTACTCCTGGGACGAGCTGGTGGTCTACACCAGCCTGCTGCCCACCTGGTGGCGTCCCCTCCACCTGGGCCACGCCATGCTCGAGCACCGCCGGGGGCCGCTGCAGGGCCGGGTGACCTTCAACATGATGCGGGGGGCCATGCGGCCGGGCGTCGACCTCACCTACCAGGGCATGAAGCTGGGGTCGCTTCCCGACTTCTCCTACTTCAACCCCAGCCTGGACGCCGAGTTGCAGCTCGACTGGTCGCCCTTCGCCGGCAACCTGCTGGTGGCGGGGGCCAACTACCGCTGGATCGCCATGTACGCCGACAACAACACCCCGGACGTCGAGCACCAGCACCGGGTGGGGGTGTTCCTGCAGGACGAGCAGCGCCTGTTCGATCGCCTCCTGCTCACCGCCGGCATACGCCTGGACTACAACAGCATCACCCCCTTCACGGTGAGCCCGCGCGGGGCGGTGGTGTGGCACGTAGCCGACAACCAGCAGCTGCGCCTGGCCGCCGGCCAGGCCTTCCGCAAGCCTTCCTTCCTGAACACCTCCTTTCACCTCACCGGGATCACGCCCGACCCGGCCTTTCCCGAGGTGGAGCAGTTCTTCCGTGACAACATCGGCAACCGCGACCTCGGCAACGAGAGCATCACCACCGTGGAGATCGGCTACCGGGGCGGTTTTTTCGGCGGCAAGTTGCAGGTGGAGGCCGACGCCTTCTTCAACATGTACCGGGACACCATCGCCTTCAACACCGACATCGTCACCAGCTCCCTGGGGCTGCCCGACCTGGCCAACAGCACCATGCGCTTCGAAAACCAGGGCCGGGACGTCGACACCCTGGGCGGCTCGCTGTCGCTGGTGGCCCGTCCCCGGGAGGGGCTGCGCCTGTTCGCCAACTACACCTACCGCTATTCCTGGTACATCTCCGATCCCCTGTCCGCGGGCGCGAACGAAGAGGCGGGCAAGGGCGATCGCGTTTCCTGGGAGCCGGCCCACCTGGCCAACCTGGGCGGCTCCTGGCGCCTGGAAAACGGCCTGGCCACGGGACTGTCCCTGCGCTACTCCTCGGCCCGCAGGAACAACCAGCACCAGGATGGAGAGTTGTTCGGTCCCATAGTATACCTCGACAACCCGGCCCAGCTGGTGGTGAACTGCTGGCTGTCCTGGGCCTTCGAACTGCAGGAGCGCGGGCTGGAAGTGGGGATCAGGGTCTTCGACATCTTCAACGCCGGCTTCCGCGACCTGGTGGCCGTGGGCCGCCCCGACGGCTACCTGGTGGGGGGGGAGCTGCTGGGCCGGCGGGTGGTGTTTTTCCTGCGCGGCCGGCTGTGAGACCGGCATCTCCCGCCCCGGCATCCCGGTTAACACGCTTGACATGTTCGCGGCGGGGGGCTAGGTTGCCGGGCCGGTTGGACATTCTTTTCACATAGTCGCGAAGGAGCCCGTCATGAAGACCAGCAGCCTCAGAGGACGTGACTTTCTCACCCTGCTCGATTTCAGCCGCGAGGAGGTGGAGAGCATCCTGGAAGTGGCGGCGGAGCTGAAGCGCCAGCGCGCCACCGGCCAGAAGCACCACCTGCTCGACGACAAGACCCTGTTCCTCATCTTCTACAACCAGTCCCTGCGCACCCGCAACAGCTTCGAGGCCGGCATGACCCAGCTGGGCGGCCACGCCCACTTCCTGGACCCGGGCAAGATCTACACCCCGGCCCTGGAGGGGCGCGAGGTGGCCTACTCCACCGAGCGCGTGGCCGACGTGGCCCGCACCCTGGCCCGCATGGGCGAGGGCATCGCCATCCGCTGCTACGGCGACCCGGTGGACTGGGAGTACGGTGCCGCCCATGCCATGATGCGCGAGTTCGCCCGCTGGTCCGACATCCCCGTCATCAACATGGAGTGCGACAAGTACCACCCCTGCCAGGCCCTGGCCGACGTTCTCACCGTGCGCGAGAAGTTCGGCACCTTCAAGAACATCAAGTTCACCATGAGCTGGGCCTACTCCCCCAGCGTGCACAAGCCGCGGGCGGTGCCCCAGAGCGCCATCATCGCCGCCACCATGATGGGCATGAAGGTGACCCTGGCCCACCCCCGGGGCATGGAGCTGGACCCCGAGGTGCTGAAGAGCTGCCGGCAGATGGCCAGGCGCTACGGCGGCTCCTTCCGGGTGACCAACGATTTCCAGGAGGGGCTCAAGGGCGCCGACGTGGTCTACCCCAAGGCCTGGTGCGCCACCCCCATCTTCCAGCCGCCGCTGGGCAAGGCCGACCCGGACAAGACCCAGGCCGTCTTCGACCGCCACCAGAAGTGGATCTGCGACGCCAAGGCCATGCGCAAGGCCGCCTCGCACGCCATCTACATGCACTGCCTGCCCTGCGACCGCGGCTACGAGGTGACCGACGAGGTCATCGACGGCGAGCAGTCGGTGGTCTTCGACGAGGCGGAGAACCGCCTGCACGCGCAGAAGGCGGTGTTGTCGCTGCTGCTGCGCTAGACGCCATCCAGCCCGTTTGACACCATATTCTCCCGCGTGCTACTTGGTACCTTCATGGCGGTACAGGCACCCGATCTGCGCGATCTGTGCAACCTGCTGGTGGAACGCGGCCTGTTGAGCGAACAACAGGTGCGCGAGGTGCTGGTCAAGGAAAGCACCCAGCGCCAGCGGCTGCTGCACGAGCGCCGCCTCAACACCCCCAGCGGCCGCCACCGGGTGCAGGTGAGCGACGTCGAGGTGCTGGCCTCGTTCGACCTGCCCCTGCAGAACGAGAAGAACGCCCGCCTGGACGAGGATCGCCTGGCCAAGCTGCTGGCGGAGATGGCCGGTTTCACCTACAAGAAGGTGGACCCGCTCAAGCTGGACATGAAGCTGGTCACCTCGGTGTTCTCCCGTCCCTTCGCCCGCCGCCACTCGGTGCTGGCGCTGGGGCTGAAGAACGGCCGCCTCACCGTGGCCGTGGCCGATCCCTTCGACGTGGAACTGCTGGAGAACCTGCGCCGCATCACCGGCTACCAGATCAAGCCGGTGGTCTCGGCCAAGGCCGACATCCAGCGCATCATCACCGAGATCTACGGCTTCCGCTCCAGCGTCAAGCAGGCCGCCAGCACCATGAGCGTGGGCGTGGACCTGGGCAACCTGGAGCAGCTGGTACGCCTCAAGGCGGTGGACGAACTGGAGGCCAACGACAAGCACGTGGTCAACGCCGTGGAGTACATGCTCCACTACGCCCTGGACCAGCGGGCCTCCGACATCCACATCGAGCCCAAGCGCGATCACAGCCTGGTGCGGGTGCGTATCGACGGCATCCTGCACAACGTCACCACCCTGCCCAAGGTGGTGCACGCGGCGGTGGTGTCGCGCATCAAGATGCTGGCCCGCCTGGACATCGCCGAGAAGCGCCGGCCCCAGGACGGCCGCATCAAGACCGGCCAGGGCGACCGCGAGACCGAGCTGCGCGTCTCCACCCTGCCGGTGGCCTTCGGGGAGAAGGTGGTCATCCGCATCTTCGATCCCACCGTGCTCATGCAGGACCTGTCCTCCCTGGGGTTCTACGCCCGCGAGTACCAGCTGTTCGAGTCCTTCATCACCCGGCCGCACGGGCTGGTGCTGGTGACCGGCCCCACCGGCAGCGGCAAGACCACCACCCTGTACTCGGCCCTGAGGTACCTGGCCAGTCCCGACGTCAACATCGTCTCCATAGAAGACCCCATCGAGATGGTGGTGGAGGATTTCAACCAGGTGGCGGTGCAGGCCAACATCGGCATCACCTTCGCCTCGGCCCTGCGCACCATCCTGCGCCAGGATCCCGACATCATCATGGTGGGCGAGGTGCGCGACGGCGAGACCGCCGGCAACGCCGTGCAGGCGGCCCTGACCGGGCACATGGTGTTCGCCACCCTGCACACCAACGACTCGGCCACCGCCGTGGGACGCATGCTGGAGCTGGGGGTGCAACCCTTCCTGCTCTCCTCCACCCTGGTGGGGGTGGTGGCCCAGCGGCTGGTGCGCACCATCTGCCAGCACTGCAAGAAGCGCACCTTCCTCACTCCCGACCAGGTCAACACCCTGCGCATGAAGATGCCCGAGGACAAGCAGCGCAAGCTGCCCATCTACTACGGCGAGGGCTGCCCGGCCTGCCGGGGCACCGGCTACTACGGGCGGGTGGCGCTGTTCGAGATCCTGCCGGTGAACGAGAAGGTCGTACGCCTCATCAACGAGCGGGCCGATACCAAGGAGATCACCAAGATCGCCCGCCAGGACGGCATGTTGACCTTGCGCGAGGTGGCCATCAAGAAGCTGGCCCAGGGGGTGACCACTTTCGAGGAAGTGGTCCGGGTCACCACCGAGTAGGGGAAGCGGGAGGAACCACGTGCATCCTGTGAGCGAGGAACTGAAGCTGCTGTTCGAGTCCGGCTACTCCCTGGTCTACCTGCTCACCCACGAGGAGCAACGGGCCGGCCGCCTGGTGCAGGAGGCGGCCGCGGCCCTGGGTCGCCCGCTCCGGCAATGGAGCCTGACCGGCGGCGACCAGGGGCGGGCCGACAGCCCCAACCAGCTGCTGCGCTCCCTGGCCGGGGTCCCCGCCGGGGTGACCATGCTGCTGGATTTCCATCCCTTCCTGGAAGACCACGAGACCCGCCGGCGCCTGCGCGAGCTGGCCCCGCTGCTGGCGGCCGGCAACCACAGCCTGGTGCTGGTGTCGCCGGTGCTGGTGCTGCCCCCGGAGCTGGAGCGCGACCTGGCCCTGGTGGAACTGCCCCTGCCGGCGGTGGAGGAGCTGGAAAAGCTCTTCCGCGACATCTGCGTGCGCGAGCAGGTGCTGTTCCCGGAGGACTTCGTCTCCCGGGTGGTGCGCGCGGCCCAGGGGTTGACCGAGGACGAGGCCCGGCGCGTGTTCACCAAGGCCCTGCGCAAGGGCGGCGGCTTCAAGCTCGACGACATCTCGCTCATCCTGGAGGAGAAGAAGAAGTCCATCCGCAAGAGCGAGGTGCTGGAGTTCATCGAGCTGGAAGACGACCTGTCGGCGGTGGGCGGCCTGGAGGAGGTCAAGCGCTGGGTGGGCAACCGCTCCCGGGCCTTCGACGAGGAGGCCCGCCAGTTCGGCCTGCCCGCGCCCAAGGGCCTGCTGCTCATCGGGGTGCAGGGCTGCGGCAAGTCGCTCACCGCCAAGTCGGTGGCCGGGGCCTGGCGCCTGCCCCTGGTGCGGCTGGACCTGGGAGCGGTATTCGGCACGCCCTCGCCGGAGTCGGCCATCCACCACGCCATGCGGGTGGCCGAGTCGCTGGCCCCGGTGGTGCTGTGGGTGGACGAGATCGAGAAGGGCTTCGCCGGCACCGGGAGCGGCCGGGGCACGGCCCGGGTGCTGGGTTCCTTCATCACCTGGCTGCAGGAGAAGCGCACCGCGGTGTTCGTGGTGGCCACCGCCAACGAGGTGGCCGACCTGCCGCCGGAGCTGCTGCGCAAGGGGCGCTTCGACGAGACCTTCTTCGTGGACCTGCCCGACGTGCACGAGCGCGAGGCCATCCTGCGGGTGCACCTGCAGCGCCGGGACCGCGACCCCGCCGACTTCGACATCACCGCCCTGGCCCGCCAGACGGAGCACTACGCCGGGGCCGAGCTGGAGCAGGGCATCGTGGCCGGCATGTACCGGGCCTTCGGGGAGAACCGCCAGCTCACCACCCGGGACATCGCCCGCGAGCTGGACGCCATCGTCCCGCTGTATTCCACCTACGAGGAGAAGATCAAGGCCCTGCGCGAGTGGGCCAAGTCGCGCACCCGCCGGGCCAGCGTCGACCAGTCCCTGGTCGACTTGTTCGAGAGCGAGTGAAGGCAATCCGCGGCAGGGAGCGGCAGGCATGAGTGAACTGGAAGCGGCAGTCATCGGGGCGGGAGCGTGGGGAACGGCCCTGGGGCAGTTGCTGGCGGAAAGCGGCGCCCGGGTCAACATCTGGGCCTACGAGGCCGAGGTGGTCGAGGAGATCAACCGGCACCACGAGAACCGCACCTACCTGCCGGGCGTCGAGCTGGCCCCGGGCCTGCACGCCTGCGCCGACCTGGCCGAGTGCCTGGCCGGGCGCCGGCTGGTGCTGGTGGTGGTGCCCTCGCACGTGATGCGCCCGGTGATGCGGCGGGCCGCCCCCCACCTGCCCAGCGGGGTGCCCATCGTCAGCGCCTCCAAGGGCATCGAGAACGACACCCTGGCCACCATGAGCGAGGTGCTGGAAGAGGTGCTGCCCATCGTCTACCATCCCTCCCTGGCCTTCCTCTCCGGGCCCAGCTTCGCCCGCGAGGTGGCCGGCCGCAATCCCACCGCCGTCAGCGTGGCGGCGCGCTTCGAGAAGGTGGCCGAGCAGGTGCAGCAGCTCATGTCCGGCCCCTACTTCCGCGTCTACACCACCACCGACGTCACCGGGGTGGAGCTGGGCGGGGCGCTCAAGAACGTCATCGCCATCGCCGCCGGCACGGCCGACGGCCTGGGCTTCGGGGCCAACACCGTGGCGGCGCTGATCACCCGGGGCCTGGCCGAGATCGCCCGGCTGGCGGTGAAGCTGGGGGCCAACCCCCTCACCCTCTCGGGCCTGAGCGGCATGGGCGACCTGGTGCTGACCTGCTACGGGGGGCTGTCGCGCAACCGCACCGTGGGCCAGAAGCTGGGCCGGGGCCAGGGCATCGACGACATCCTGGGCGGCATGCGCCAGGTGGCCGAGGGAGTGAAGACGGCCCGCTCGGTCCACCAGCTGGCCCGGCGCGAGCAGGTGGAGATGCCCATCTGCGAGGTGGTCTACCAGATGCTCTACCAGGGCCTGTCGCCCCGGGACGCCGTGACCGGCCTGATGGGACGCAGTCTCAAGAAGGAGATCTACACGTGAAGCGGAACCCGGAGAAGGCGGCCAGATGAACGTGAGCAACGACCGGCGCCGGCGCAGCGGTGCCCGCCTCAGCGGCGGGCGCGAGCGGCGTCGCGGCGACCGCAGGCGGGGCCAGCGGGTGGCCGCGGAGATCCTGGTGGAGGTGGCCACCCGCGGCCGGCGCACCTACCGGCGCACCGCCAACATCTCGGCCGGCGGCCTGGCCTTTCACCAGCCCATTCCCCACGGCCGGGGCACGCGCATGCAGCTGGCCCTGCGGCTGGTGGGCCACCGGCGTCCCCTGATGGTCACCGGCGAGGTGGTGGGCACCACCCCCGACGGCCGGGGCAACCGGCTGCGCTTCGTGGAGCTGGATCCCCGGGCCCGCCGGGCGCTGGAGGCGCACCTGGAGCTGTTCCAGCAACCCACCCGCATCGGCCCGCCGCCGCTGGTGCCCGGCAGCCAGCAGGGCCGGGGCAAGCGGGTGCTGGAGGGGATCATCATCGTGGAGAACGATCCCGCCGCCCGGGAGTTCCGCCTGCGCTCGAGCGACAAGCTCATGGGCCGCGATCCCCGCCTGGTGGACTTCGTGCTCGATCACCCCTCGGTGTCCCGCCGCCACGCCCACATCATCTGCCACCAGGGCCGGCACATCATCAACGACCTGTCCAGCACCAACGGCATCCACTTCCGCGGCAAGCCGGTGCGCTCGCTGGTGCTGCGCGACGGCATGGTCTTCCGGGTGGGCAAGGTGCGCCTGCAGTACCTGGTGACCCGGGAAGTGTAACCCGGCCCCGCGGCCTTCACCCGCGCGTTTCCCGGCCCGGCCCTTCGTGGTAGCATGAGCGCGTGAGCGGACGGCTCACAGGAGAGGTGGCACTTGACGCCGGAAACAGACGCCGCTGCAGGTCGCCCGCCCCGGGCGAGGGAGTTGAGCCCGCGCCTGGCCCGGCTGCGCGAGTTCTACTTCCAGGGGGTGGAACGCTCCTGGAACAACGAGTTCACCGCCTGGACCACCGGCGGCGACGGGGACGAGATCTACGACGAGCACTCCTTCCACATCGTGCCCGAGACCTACCCCTTCCTGCAGCCCTTCCGCTCCTCCTACCGGCAGGCGGCCCGCCCCGTGGACCTGCCGGCGGACTTCTGGCGCCGGAGCCTGCCCGAACGCCGGGCGGAGTTCCTGCGCCGGGTCATGGTGGAGCACCTGCCCGTCGAGATCCTGCCCGGCGACCTGCTGGCCGGGGCGCGCTTCAACGTGCAGACCTCGCTGTGTCTCGACCGCCGCCAGGCCCGGCGCTGGCGCCGGCGCCTGCTGCGGGCGCGGCGGGCGGTGGCCTGGTTCCACCGCCACGGCTACGGCAACGCCGGGGCCACCTCGGGGCACATCATTCCCGACTACCCGCGCCTGCTGGCCGAGGGTCTCCAGGGCATCCACGCCGATGTGGAGCGCCGCTACCGCGGGCTTTCGCCCCGCCGGCGCCGGGGAGAGGCCGGGGCGCAGCTGCGGGCCATGATGACCGCCGCCACCATGGGCCGGGAGCTGGCCGCCCGCTACGCCCGGCTGTGCCGTCGCCTGGCCGCGGCGGAAAGCGGGCGGCAACGTCGCGGCGAGCTCGAGACCATGGCCGCCAACCTCGAGCGCGTGCCCTGGCAGCCGGCGGAGACCTTCTGGGAAGCGCTGCAGGCGCTGTGGCTCGGCCACCTGCTGGTCATGGCCGACGAGAACTACCCCGGCCCGGGGGTGTCTTTCGGGCGCATCGACCAGTACCTGCTGCCCTACTGGGAAAGATCCCGGGCCGCGGGCATGAGCCGCGAGTTCGCCAGGGAGATCCTGGGCTGCTTCTTCATCCACTGCAACACCGCCTACGACGCCATGATCCGGGTGGGGGCCAACCAGGGCATCACCTCGGGCTACGGCCAGCTCATCACCCTGGCGGGAATGGGCCCGGGCGGCAAGGACCTGAGCAACGAGCTGACCTACCTGTTTCTCGAGGTCATCGACGAGCTGGGGCCCATCCTCGAGCCCAAGCCCAACGTGCGCCTGCACCGGCGCTCGCCCGAGCGGCTGCTCGACCGGGTGGTGGAGATGATCGCCGCCGGGCAGGGGGCGCCCTTCCTGCTCAACTTCGACGAGCGCTCCCAGGCCGGGCTGCTGCGCCAGGCGCGCCTCTGCGGCGTCGAGGACAAGATCCACCCGGGCAACGTGCACGACTACGCCCCGGTGGGCTGCCTGGAAAACACCATGCCGGGCAACGACCGCTCGGGCACCGTCGACTGCAACCTCAACCTGCTCAAGGCCGTCGAGCTGGCCCTGACCGGCGGCCGGGACCTCGTCGCCGCCAGCGACCCGGTAACCGGCAAGGCCGATCCCCTCCGCCGGGACGGGCCCCGCAGCGGCGCTGCCCGTCGCTTCAGCGATTTCGAGCAGTTCTTCGCCGCCTTCGCCCGGCAGCTGCGCCACCTGGTGCGGCGCATCGTCGAGCTGTACGAGATCAGCGAGACCACCCGGGCCCGTTACGCGCCCACGCCCTTTCTCTCCTGCCTGGTGCGCGGCTGCGCCGAGCGGGCCCGCGACGTCACCCGCGGCGGGGCCGAGCTGAACTTCGTCACCGTCGAGGGCGTCACCTTCGCCACCTGCGTCGATTCCCTGCTGGCCATCCGCGAGCTGGTCTACCGCCGGCGCCTGTGCACCATGGACGAGCTGCTGGCCGCCCTGCGCGACAACTGGCAGGGCCACGAGCGCCTGCAGGCCTGGGCCCGCTTCCGGGCTCCCAAGTTCGGCCGCGACGACGACGAGGCCGACGCCCTGGCGCTGCGGGTGATGGAGCTGTTCGCCGACGAGGTCTGGCGCCACCGTACCCGCTCCACCGGGCGGCGCTTCCGCCCGGGCATGCTGAGCTGGAACTACTGGGTGGGCGACGGCTACATCATGGCCGCCAGCGCCGACGGCCGCCCCCGCGGGCAGTTCCTCTCGAACGCCATCTGCCCCTCCACCGGGGCCGACGTCCTCGGTCCCACCGCCAACACCAACTCCGTGGGCCGGGCCCTGGGCGGCCTGGTGGAGCCGGGCCGGGGCGACTGGGAAGACACCGTCAACCTGCTGCCCAACGGCGCCAGCCACACCATGACCTTCAGCCCGGCGCTGCTGCGCGACGCCGAGCACCGGGCCAAGTTCAAGGGCTTCCTGCGCGCCTACGCCCGCCAGGGCGGCACGGCGCTGCAGATAAACGTCGTCGACGCCGGGCTGCTGCGCCGGGCCCAGGCCCGGCCCCAGGAGCACCGCCACCTGCTGGTGCGGGTCACCGGCTACAACGCCTACTTCACCGCCATCGGCCGCGAGCTGCAGGACGAGCTCATCGCCCGCTGCCGCCGGCCGGGTTGCTAGGGCCATGGAAGCCACCGTGCTCAACGTCCAGCGCCTGTCCACCGAGGACGGCCCGGGCATCCGCACCACGGTTTTTTTCAAGGGCTGCCCCCTGCGCTGCCGCTGGTGCCACAACCCCGAGAGCCTGGAGCGGCGCCCGCGCCTGGTCTGGCACCGGGAGCGCTGCATCGGCTGCCACGGCTGCGACGACGTCTGTTCCCACGGGGGGCTGCGGCCCGGCCCCGCGGGGCCGCAGCTCGATCCCGCCGCCTGCCGGCGCTGCGGCGAGTGCGCCGAGCAGTGCCCGGCCGGGGCGCTGGAGCTGCTGGGACGATCCTGGCCGCTGGAGCGGCTGCTCGAGGAGGTGGCGCGGGACCGCGCCTACTACCAGGAATCGGGAGGCGGGGTGACCGTCTCCGGCGGGGAGCCGGCGCTGTGGCCGGAGTTCGTGGGCGGGTTTCTCGACGGCTGCCGCGCCCGCGGCCTGGCCTGCGCGCTCGACACCAGCGGCTGCTGCCGGCCGGAGACGCTGCTCGACCTGGCCGCCCGCGCCGACCTGGTGCTTTTCGATCTCAAGGAAGCCGACCCGGAGCGGCACCGCCGCTTCACCGGCCGGGACAACCGGCTCATCCTGGAAAACGCCCGCGCCCTGGCCCGGCAGCCGGGCAGCCGGCTGTGGATCCGCACCCCGCTCATTCCCGGGGCCACCGCCCGGGCCGACAACCTGGAGCGCCTGGGCCGCTTCATCGCCGCCGAGCTCGAGGGGGCGGTGGAACGCTGGGAGCTGCTCGCCTTCAACAACCTGTGCCGGGAGCAGTACCGGCGCCTGGGCCTCGACTGGGACTACGCCGCTACTCCCCTGCTCGCGGCCGCCGAGCTGGAGGAGCTGGCCGCGGCGGCCCGGGCGGCGGGTTTCGACGCCGGGCGCATCGTGGTCTCCGGGCCCACCCGGGAAGGATGACGGCCGTGGCCACCGTCTTCGACGAGTCCACCCGCCGGGCCTTCGCCAGCGACAGCAAGGTGGGGCTGCTGGCCACCCGCGCTCCCGGCGGCCAGCCCCACGTCACCCTGATCACCACCCTGACCGCCCGGGGCGAGCGCGGCCTGCTCTGGGGACAGTTCACCGAGGGCCTGTCCAAGCGCAACGTGCGTGCCGACCCGCGGGCGGGTTTCCTGGTGATGACGCTGGAGCGGCGCATCTGGCGGGGCCGGGCCCGCTGGACCCACGCCGAGCAGAGCGGGCCCGAGTACGAGAGCTTCAACTCCCGGCCCATGTTCCGCTACAACGCCTACTTCGGCATCCACACCGTGCACCACATGGAGCTGGTGGAGGTGGACGGTCCCCGGCCGCTGCCGCTGGGGGCCATGCTGGCCGGCGGCCTGCGCTGCCTGGCGGCCCGGCCGCTGGCCGGCCCGGGCGGGCGGCGGGTGTTCAACCACTGGACCCGGCGTCACCTGGCCGCCCTGACCACCGTCAAGTTCCTGGCCTGGCTGGACGGCGAGGGCTACCCGCGTCTCCTGCCGGCGCTGCCCTGCCGCCCGCTCGGTGCCGGGCGGTTGCTGTTCGCCCCCACCGTGTGCCGGCGGGAGCTGGAGGCCCTGGCCCCGGGCACCCGGGTGGCGCTGTTTGCGCTCAACCTGCAGACCGAAAGCGTGCTCCTGCGCGGCGACTTCGCCGGCTGGCGCGGGCGCGGTCCCGCCCGGGTGGGGGTGATCGACGTCGACTGGGTGTACAACTCCATGCCCCCGCTGGCGGGGCAGATCTACCCGCCGCTGGAACTGGCCCCGGTGGAGGCGGCCGGGGAGAACCCCGCCCGGAAGCGGGAGTAGCCGGGCTTCAACCCCGGCGCCTCCGGCCCGGCAACAGCAGCAGCAGCAACAACAAGAACCAGGTGCCGCCGGCGCCGGGGGCGGTGCCGCAGCCGCAGCCCGAACCCGCCCCGGGGGAGCCGTCCGCCCCGTCGTCTGCGGCGTCCGCCTCGCCGTCGCCGCCGTCGCGGCCCGCTTCCGGCCCGGCACCGGCATCGTCCGTGACGCCGGCGTCGGCGCCCAGGTCGGCCGCGTCGTTCCCGCCCCCGTCGGCGCTGCCGTCGTCCCCGTCGCCGGTAGCGCCGCCGTCCCCGTCCGGGCCGCCGTCGGGAGGGTGCCAGGGCTCGGGGCAGGCGCCGGCGGCGTCGAGCAGCACCTTTATGGAACGGGAGCGGGTCTGCGAGCCGGAGGCGGTGA
>Ga0190359_1000420_pt1 | contig 28950 bp, 18 predicted proteins | sample 48721823_MG_FD_161269 | JGI IMG/M metagenome (GOLD analysis project Ga0190359, IMG submission 161269) | Hydrothermal vent microbial mat bacterial communities from Southern Trench, Guaymas Basin, Mexico - 4872-18-2-3_MG | ecosystem: Environmental > Aquatic > Marine > Hydrothermal vents >... | reverse complement strand
GGCGCGGGCGAGTTCACCGCCGTGGCCGGTCCCTCGGGCTCGGGAAAGAGCACCCTGCTCAACATCATCGGCGGCCTGGACCGGCCCAGCTCGGGAAGCGTCGCCGTGGCCGGCCAAGACATCGGCAACCTCGGCCGCGGGGCCCTGAGCCGGTTGCGGCTGGAGCGCATCGGCTTCGTCTTCCAGTCCTACAACCTGCTGCCGGTGCTCACGGCCTACGAGAACGCCGAATACGTGCTGCTGCTGCGCGGGGTGCCGGCCGCCGAACGCCGCCGCCGGGTGATGGCCATGCTGCAGGAAGTGGGCCTGGCCGGCATGGAAAATCGCTTCCCGCGCGAGCTGTCCGGCGGCCAGCAGCAGCGGGTGGCCATCGCCCGGGCCATCGTGGCCGAGCCGGCCCTGGTGCTGGCCGACGAACCCACCGCCAACGTCGATTCCGAGACGGCCGAGGCGCTGCTCGATCTCATGGACAAGCTCAACCGCGAACGCGGGGTGACCTTCCTGTTCTCCACCCACGACCGGCGGGTGATGCGCCGGGCCCGGAGGCTCATCCAGCTGGTGGACGGTCGCATCGAGCGCGACGGCCCGCCCGACTGGCTGGAGGAAAAATGAACGCGGCCGGCGCGGCGTCCGTTTCCAAGGTGCCAGCCTGCAGACCTCGCACGTCGCCCATGAAGCAGGCGGCGAGGGGGTGTGCTCTCGCGCGGAGCGAAGTGAGCACGAGAGTGCGGCCCCGAGCCGCCGAGCACGTGGCCAATGCCGGCGCGGCATCAGGAACAGGAGCGCCGGCCTGCTCGACACCCCTCGGCATTGCCTTTTTTCTTCTGTTGCTCCCGTTGCTCCTGCCCCGCCCGGCCCGGGCCATCGTCGGAGACAGCGATGGTGGCTTCGGCCTGGACGGCTCGCTGCGCACCATCACCGCCGTGACCGGCAACTACGACTTTCCCCTGCTGTTCGGTGCCGACAACTCGACGGACGGGCTCAGCCAGTCGCTGCTGCGGCTCACCATGGCTGGCCGTCCGGCGGATTGGTTCGGATACGAGTTGCACCTGGTGGGCGAGCTGTACTTCACCTCCTTGCCGGCCCTGGCCTCGGCCGGACCGGGGCTGCTGGTGCCGGGCGCGGGGCTTTCCCGCTACCGCCTGTTCGACCTCGAATGGCGGCCGTTGAGCGAGGGCGACGTCTCCACCCGGCTGTGGCTGGACCGGGCGGCCTTGCGCTTCTCGGTGGGCCCGGCCGACATCACCGTGGGGCGCCAGGCGCTCACCTTCGGCAAGGCCTACTTCTGGAACCCGCTGGATGTTTTCCTGGCCTTCGACCCGCGACAGTTCGACCGCGACTACAAGCCGGGCGTCGATGCCCTGCGAGTCGATTACGCCCTGGGGGATTTTTCCGGCCTGACCCTGGTGGCCGCGGCCGGACGCACGGTGGATGCGACGGGCCTGGCCCCGGAGGGCGACTTCGCCGATCTGAGCTGGAGGGGCGCGGCCCTGCTGCTGCGCTGGTTCACCAGCCTGGCCGGCTGGGACCTGGCCGCCCAGGCCGGCAAGGTCTACGGCGGGCTGCACTTCGGCGCCGGTCTCAGCGGAGAGCTGGGCCCGCTGGCGGTCCGGGGCGAGGCCGCCTGGTTCCAGTCGCTCGATGACACCCCGGCCCAGGCCGAGCCGGCGGCCCGGGCCCGGCCCAGCCACCTGCAGGCGGTGCTGGGGCTGGGCCACCACTTCGAGTGCGGACTCGACCTGCAGGCGGAGTTCCTCTACAACGGCGCCGGCTCCGGCGGCAACCTGCTGCTGGGAATGGAACGGGCCCTCGGCGGCACCGGCTTCCATGCCGGCCGGGTGCTCGGCGGCCTGGTGGCGAGCTACCAGATCCTGCCCATACTCACCGGCTCGCTGGCCTGGATATTCTCCTTCGGCGATTACTCCAGCCTGCTGCAGCCGGGCCTGCAGCTTTCCGTCTCGGACGAGGCCGACTTCCTGTTCGGGGTGATGCTGGGACTGGGAGCGCGCCCGGAAGCGACGGCCGCCGGCCTGGAGCTGAACTCGGAGTTCGGCGCCTGGCCGAACGTCTACTACCTGGAGTTCAAGTTCTACTTCTGAGCAACCGCCTCACAGCAGCATGGCGATGCCCATGTAGATATTGGGCTGGAATTGGGCGGAGGAACCGCCTTTGACTGCCACGATGTCCGGGCCCATGGCGGCGTTGAGGAACAGGTTCAGGGTAGGGGTCACGTTGAACTCGAAGCCGAAGACAAAGAGGATGGGAATGCTGGCGGCGAAGCTGGGGTGGAATACGAAGCCGAAGGGGATCTTCATGCCGCCGATGAGGTGGAACTTCTCCTGCATGGTGTAGGACAGCAGCACCCCGGGGCCGCCGATGCGCATGCCCACTGCCACGTTGGGATGGTAGGCGAGCACGAACTCGGGCTCGAAGAACAGGGCCAGGTTGAAGGCGCCGTTGTTTACCAGGTTGAACTTGAGTTCCACCCCCAGGCCGTTGCCCACAACCGGGGCGTTGGTGTCCGAGCCGTAGAAGAAGGAGAAGCGCGGCGCCAGCTCGAACTTGTCCGAGAGGCGGATGTGGTAGGCGCCGTAGATGCCGGGAAAACCCACTCCCACCCGCAGGCCGTTGCGGCCCTCGGGCACCAGTTGCCCGCCGGTCAGCGAAAACGACTCGGCCCGGGAAGAACCGGCGACGAACAACGCTCCCACCAGTACCAACACCGTGAAACCACTTGACTTTTTCATATCGACAGCCTCCTGATTGCGTTCACTACAGGTTTTCGGGTAGTTGCGACCCCGATGCCAGACTAGTGTCCGGCCGGTGTGAAGTCAACTATAATTGTGCTGTTTCGCCGGCCGCCGTGCGGCGCGCCCGGCAGAACGGCTAGAGAATGTAGCGACTCAGGTCCTGGTCCTCGATGATCTCGCTCAGGGCCCGGTCCACCGCGGCGGCGTCGAAGACCACCTTCTGTCCGCCCATCTCCGGGGCCTTGAAGGAGATATCTTCGAGCAGCTTTTCCATCACCGTGTGCAGGCGCCGGGCGCCGATGTTCTCGGTGCGCGAGTTGACCTCCCCGGCGATGGCGGCGATGCGCTCGATGGCCTCGGAGGTGAACTCCAGCTCAACCTTCTCGGTGGCCAGCAGGGCCTGGTACTGGCGGGTGAGGGCGTTTTCCGGCTCGGTGAGAATGCGCACGAACTCCTCCCGTCCCAGGTTCTGCAACTCCACCCGGATGGGAAAACGACCCTGCAGCTCGGGAATGAGATCGGAAGGACGGGCCACGTTGAAGGCCCCGGTGGCGATGAAGAGGATGTGCTGGGTGTTGACCATGCCGTACTTGGTGGCCACCGTGGAACCTTCCACGATGGGCAGCAGGTCGCGCTGCACTCCTTCCCGTGATACATCGGGGCCACGCCCGCCCTCGCGCCCGGCCACCTTGTCGATCTCGTCGATGAAGACGATTCCCGAATGCTCCACCCGGCTGAGCGCCTCGCGGGTGACCCGCTCGTTGTCCACCAGCTTGGCCGCCTCTTCCTGGGTGAGCACCTTGAGCGCATCGGGCACCTTGAGCTTGCGGTTCTTGATGCGCTTGGGGAACAGGTTGCCCATGAGATCCTGCAGGTTCATGTTCATCTCCTCCACCCCGGAGGTGGAGAACACCTGCATGAAGGGAAATCCCGCCGAGCGATCGGGCAGTTTCAGTTCCACCTCCCGCTCGTCGAGCTTGCCCTCGCGCAACATGCGGCGGAACTTCTCGCGCGTCTCCGAGCGCTGCTCGCCGGCCGGCCCGGGCGACTGCAGGGTGGTGTCCAGGGTACCCGCCGGCCGCTCGTCCAGGCGGGGCTGGGGCGGCACCAGCAGGTCCAGCAGTTTCTCCTCGGCCAGCTCGGCGGCACGGATCTCCACCTGGCGGGTCTGTTCCTCGCGCACCATCTTCACCCCGATCTCCACCAGGTCGCGGATCATCGACTCCACGTCGCGGCCCACGTAACCGACCTCGGTGTACTTGCTGGCCTCCACCTTGACGAAGGGGGCCTGGGCCAGGCGCGCCAGGCGGCGGGCAATTTCGGTCTTGCCCACCCCGGTGGGGCCGATCATGATAATGTTCTTGGGTGCGATTTCGTCGCGCAGGTGCTCGGGCACCTGCTGGCGCCGCCAGCGGTTGCGCAGGGCGATGGCCACCGCCCGCTTGGCCGCCTGCTGGCCGATGATGTAGCGATCCAGCTCGGAGACGATCTCCCGCGGGGTGAAGGTGGCATGGGGATTGGCGGAAGCGGTGTCGCTCATGGTTGCTCTCCTGGTTTTCCGGCCGGCAGGCTTTCCAGCACCACCTGGTGGTTGGTGAACACGCAGATGTCGGCGGCTATACCGATGGCCAGGCGCGCGATCTGCTCGGCATCGAGTTCGCTGTGTTCCAGCAGGGCCCGGGCGGCGGCCAGGGCGTAGGGGCCGCCGGAGCCGATGGCCATGACGCCGCCGTCGGGTTCAATGACGTCACCGGTTCCGGAGATGAGCAGGGTCTTTTCGTTGTCGGCCACCATGAGCAGGGCTTCGAGCCGACGCAGCACCTTGTCGGTGCGCCAGTCCTTGGCCAACTCCACCGCCGCCCGCACCAGCGCCCCGGAGTATTCCTTGAGCTTGCCCTCGAACTTCTCGAACAGGGTCAGGGCATCGGCGGTCGAGCCGGCGAAGCCGGCCAGCACCCGGCCCTCGAGCAGGGTGCGCACCTTGCGGGCGGATTGCTTGAGTACCGTCTGGTTGAAGGATACCTGGCCGTCGCCGGCCATGACCACCAGGCCGGCCCGACGTACCGCCAGGATGGTGGTGGAGCGAAACTCGTTCATTGCTCGTCTCCCTTCGTGGGGGGCCGGACCCTTTGCCGATGGGCCCGGGGATGGGCCCGGTCGTAGACCTCGAGCAGCTTGCTGGTCTCGACGTGGGTATAGATCTGCGTGGTCGACAGGCTGGCATGACCCAGCAGCTCCTGGATGGAGCGAAGATCGGCGCCGGCCTGCAGCAGGTGAGTGGCGAAGGTGTGACGCAGGGTATGCGGGCTGACATGGTGCAGCAGGCCGGCCTTGATGATGGCCCGGTCCAGGCGCCGGCGTACCGAGCGAGCACTGAGCCGGCCGCCCCGGTAGTTGAGAAACAACGCCTGCTCGTCTGCCCGGGCCGCCCGTTGCAGCAATTGCTGGCGTCGCGGCAGCCACTGGCGCAGGGCCGCCAGGGCCTTGCCGGTGAGCGGCACCAGGCGTTCCTTTGCTCCCTTGCCCAGAACCCTTACCGTGGCGGCCTCGAGATCCAGCTGCTGGAGATCGAGCCCCGTCAGTTCCGATACCCGCAGGCCGGACGAGTAGAGAACCTCCAAGATGGCCCGGTCGCGGACGGCCAGCGCATCGTTGCCGTCGGGCGCTGCCAGCAGGGCCAGGATCTGATCAGGGTCGAGGTGGCCGGGCAGGCGCCGTTCCAGGCTGGGGCTGCGCAGGCGCTCGGCCGGGTTGTCGGTAATCCAGCCCCGGCGCCTGCAGAAGCGATAGAATCCCCGCACCGCCGCCAGTTGGCGGCCGGTCGAGCGCGGGCTGGAGTTGCGGTGGCGCTCGGCCAACCAGCCGCGCAGGTGGGCGGTGGCGGCCTCGAGCAGGTCCACCTGGCGCCCTGCCAGGTAATCGCTCAGCTGTTGCAGATCCCGCCGGTAGGCGCGCAGGGTGTTGGCCGACAGGCGCTTTTGCACCCGCAGGTAGTCGAGAAAGGCCTCCCGGGCCCCTTTTTCTCCGGCCTGAGCCATACCAGGGCACAATGTGTACCCGTGCAGGAATTGTCAACCCCCCCCGGCACAGCTTGATAGCCCTTGATTTCTTTGCTATTCTCCCCGGTGAACTCGGCGCGCGCGAAGAATGGAGGGTCTGGCCAGATGCGTGTGTTCGCCTGCCGGCTTCTTCCCGGTGGCACGATAGCCATCCTGCTTGCCATGTTGCTGCTGGCTGCTGGCTGCCCGGCGGGCGGGTCGGCGCCCACGGACGGCGGCCACGATGGAGACGGCGGCGGTAGCGGCGACGGCCCCGGGGCCGATGCGCCCCTGGACAGCGACAACGACGGTATTCCCGACGAGGTGGAGGACGCCAACGGAAACGGCCGGGTCGATGCCGGGGAGACCGATCCCCACAACCCCGACAGCGATGGCGACGGCCTGCCCGATGGCATCGAGGACGGCAATCACAATGGTCGCATCGACTGGGCCGAGAGTGACCCCTTGAACAGCGACAGCGATGGCGACGGTATCGCCGATGGTGCCGAGGATGCCAACCACAACGGCCGGGTGGACCCGGGTGAGAGCGACCCCCTCAAGCAAGACAGCGACCACGACGGCCTGCCCGACGGCCTCGAGGATGCCAACCACGACGGCCGGCGTGACCCCGGCGAGACCGATCCCTCCCGGGCGGACAGCGACTCTGACGGCCTGCTCGACGGCCAGGAGGACCGCAACTCGAACGGTCGGGTGGATGCCGGCGAGACCGATCCCAACAATCCCGACATGGACGGCGACGGGGTGGCCGACGGCGACGAGGATCGCGATGGCGACGGCCGCCTGGGTGATTGCCGGCAGTCCTGCAGCAGCGACGGCGACTGCCCGGCCGGGCAGGTGTGCGCTCGCCGGGCCCGGGTGTGCTATTCCTCGCTCTGCTCCCGGGGCGAGACCGATCCCTTCGACGGCGATACCGACGCAGACGGTATCGGCGACGATCGCGAGGCCAGTACCCGGGTATGCGCCGCCGAGAAGCTCAAGCAAATCGATTTCCACTCGTCGGAGGATGCCGATTTTCGCCTGGCCCTGGAGCGGTTCTTCGCGGAGACTTCCATCCTGCGGGCGGGCGCCGGCGAGGTGGGAATGATGTTCTACTCTCCCGACCGCCAGGCGGCCGGCCTGCTGCTGGCGCGGGCTCCCTCGGGAAATACTCCGGTGGAACAGGAAGCCATGGACCGGGCCACGCTGGGCCAGCTGGGACAGGTGCTCGGTGCCTCAACGCGTTCCCTGCAGACCTTCGACGGCCACCCGGCGGTGCTGGCCAGCTACGATCTCGAGGTGACCGAGCAGTCACTGGTGGGATTTGCCGGCCAACTGGCCGGGGCCTGGTACCCGGCGCCGTTGACCGGCCTGTTGCCCGAGGCGGGAACGGTCACGGGCAGCTTCCGCCTGAGCAGCGAGACCATCTTCCGCGCGGCGGGCGAGTCGCTGCTGCTGGCCGTTCTGAGTCCCCGGCAACTGCTGGACGAGGCGCAGCAGATACTGCTCAACGATGTCACCAACTCCACCGCCCTGGCCGGCCACACCGACCAGACCCTGGTGGCCTGCGATACCTTCCTGTCGCCGGGAGCGGACCAGGTCGACTTCATCTGGGTGGTGGACAACTCCGAGTCCATGGCCGAGGAGCAGAACGCCGTGGCCGCGGCCGGGCAAGCCATGGCCAGCCTGCTGGCCAACACCACCATCGACTGGCGCGTTGCCGTTACCAACACCGATGCCATCTACGACGGCCTGCTGTGGAGCGGTTTCATCCGCGACATCGATCGCTTCCGCGACGACATCCGCCAGGGTACCGGAGGCTCGCCCCTGGAACGCACCCTGGACATGGGACTGCGGGCACTGGATCACTCGCTGGAAGGTGGTTGTACCCCCGCGGGAAGCGCCGAGGATCGCTACCGGCTGCGCTGTGGTGCCACCCGGGTGGTGGTGTTTCTTACCGACGAGGACGACGAGGTCATCGAGCAGGCCTCGGGGGGAGAAAACTATTCCGGGGAGCCGGATGCCGCCACCGTGGCCGGCTATATCGATTCCTACACCGGCAGGCAGGCGGTGCTGTTCGCCATTGCCGGTGGGAATCCACGCTGCCCCACGGCCCTGAACGCCTCCAAGGGCATCGACGCCGTGGTGCACGGAGTTGGGGGCGGGGCGGTGGGCTCCATTTGCGACGGCGACCAGACGGCCAACGTGGAGCAGATCGTGCGCGTGGCCTCTGGAGCGTCCAGCACCTTCCAACTGGCGCACCCGGCCATCTCGGCCACCCTGAAAGTGGCGGCCGTGCTGGATCCGCTGCTCGGTCCCGAGGAGATTCCCCGCGGGCGCAGCGATGGCTTCGATTACGACGGCGTGGCCAACGCCATCGTCTTCTATGGACTGTACCGTCCGGCCCTGGCCGACCAGGACGTGGCCGTGTCCTACCGTTATTTCGTGGAGTGCATTTCCGCACCCGAGGAGTGCGACGGCCGGGACAACGATTGTGACGGGCTCACCGACGAGGACTTCGACAGCGATGGAGATGGCTGGGCGGCCTGCACGGGAGACTGCGACGACGGCCGGGCCGACGTGCATCCCGGGGCGGAGGAACTCTGCGATGGGTTCGATAACGACTGCGACGGCGATACCGACGAGGGCTTCGATGCCGATGGTGACGGTTTCCGCACCTGTGACGGAGATTGCGACGATGGCAACCCGGTGGTATTTCCCGGGGCACCGGAGCTATGCGACGGGCTCGACAACGACTGTGACGACATCGTGGATCCCGAGTGGGCCTGTGGTTGAAAAAACAGGAGAAATCAGGTATAAGAACCAAAAAAAAGGGAGGGCAGAAATGGTCAAAGCAGATCTGGTGGCACAAGTCGCACAACGATGTGGGATGAAGCAGAACGAGGCCCAGAAGGTGGTGGACGCCATCTTTTCCTGCCTCAGTGATGCGCTGGCACGTCGCGAACGTATCGAGGTCAGGGGGTTCGCCTCCTTCAGCGCCAAGCGTTACGACGGTTACACCGGCCGCAACCCGCGCACCGGCCAGCCGATTCCCGTGCAACCCAAGTGGGGGATCGTCTTCCGGCCCGGATCGGAACTGCGCCGGCGCGTGGACGGCAACGGTCAGCCGGGTTAAAAAAACCTTGAAATCCAGACTGGTTTGGTCTATCCAATTCGCAAGTGCTGAGCTTTGACGGGCATCTTTTCTGGAGGAGAGCCGCTCATGGCCATGACCAAAGCTAACATTGTCGAGGAGGTCTACAAGAAGGTTGGCTTCTCCAAGAGCCAGGCCTCGGAAATCGTCGAGACCGTATTCGAGACCATGAAGCAGGTTCTCGAGCGGGGGGAGAAGCTGAAGATCTCTGGGTTTGGCAACTTCACTCCCAGGGACAAGAAGACCCGCATCGGCCGTAATCCCAAGACGGGCGAGGCCATCGAGATCTCGGCCCGCCGGGTGGTTACTTTCAAGGCCAGCCCGGTGCTCAAGGCCAAGATGAACGAACAGGTCTCCTGATCGCGACCCGTATCCCTTGCCCCTCGTTCCCGCCTCGTCGCGGGACCAAGCCTGGTTGAAAAGACCACGAGTGATACCGGGGTGCAGGGTAGCCTTGTGCCTGATTTCAGGGGACTCTCTTTTCCACCAGCGCCACCAGCTCAAGCAGGGCATCGGCTCCGGGAGTGAACCGCTGGAGCTCCTGCCTTATCTCCCGCAGCAATTCCGCGACCCTGCCGGCCGACAGCTCGGGGCCGCAGGAACGCGGGTGTGTGGGCCGCTGGTGGAGGCGATCGGAATCGGTGGGCCGGCCCAGACGTGAAGATTCGCCGTGCCAGGCCAGCAGGTCGTCGACGATCTGGAAGGCCAGGCCCAGCCGCTCGCCCAGCCGGCTCATGCTGGTGCAGGTGGTGGTGTCGGCTGCTGCCGCCAGCGCTCCCAGTCCCGCCGCGGCGCCCATGAGCCGTCCGGTTTTGCGCCGGGCGATGCTCTCCACCGCTTCCTGCCCGGGTGGCTCCGGCCAGGAGGAGATGTCGTCGGCCTGGCCGCCGACCATGCCGGCCGGGCCGGCGGCCCGGGCCAGCAGGGCAACGGCAACGGTGCAGGCTTCCCCGCCCAGGGCTTTTGCCAGGATCTCGAAGGCCCAGGTCAGCAGGGCGTCGCCGGCCAGTATGGCCAGGGCCTCGCCGAACTGGCGGTGACAGGAGGGCCTTCCCCGGCGGAAATCGTCATCGTCCATGGCCGGCAAGTCGTCGTGGACCAGCGAATAGGCATGGATCATCTCCACCGCGCAGGCCACGTCCAGCGCGTTTTCCGCCCTCCCTCCACAGGCCCGGCAGGCAGCCAGTGCCAGCAGCGGTCGCAGGTGCTTGCCTCCCAGCAGGGCATGGCGCATGGCCTCGACGAGGCGGGCCGGGCAGCCGTCGTCCCCGGCCAGGTCGGCAAGCAACTGCTCCAGCCGATCCTCGACCAGCACGGCCCAGCCGGTGAGCAGTTGTTCCTCTCCGGCGGCGCGCTCACTCACCGTCGGCATCCTCCTCGAAGGGGAGCTTGGCGAAGTTGCCGTCTTTTTCCACCAGCTTGTGGATGCGTTGCTCGGCCTGGTCCAGGCGCTTCATGCCCTCGGTGGCCAGCTTCATGCCCCGTTCGAAAAGTTCTATGGATTTCTCCAGCGGCAATTGCCCGCTTTCCACCTGGCCGACAACCTCCTCGAATTCGGCCATGATCTGCTCGAAGCTCTTCGTGGCGATCTCGTTCTTTTTCCTGGCCGCCGGCATGGCACCTCCCGCGAGTTGGCGAGGGGTATTGTTTCAGCGGGGCCGGTAGGCGTCAAGGGCTAGTATGAGCCGAGGTAACGCTCCAGTTCCCAGTCGTGAACCAGGGCGATGTATTCCAGCCATTCCTTCTTCTTGGCCTCGAGGTAGTTGCTGTAGATGTGGTCGCCCAGGGCCTGGCGCACGAACTTGCTCTTGTTCATGTAACCGATGGCCTGGCCCAGGTTGTCGGGCAGGGAGTCGATCTTGTAACGGCGCCGCTGGCGCTGGCTCATGGCGAAGATGTTGCGATTCACCGGGGGGCCGGGATCCCAGTTGTTCTCGATGCCCTCCAGGCCGGCCGCCAGCATGACCGTCAGGGCCAGGTAGGGATTGCAGGCCGGGTCGGGCATGCGCAGTTCCACGCGGGTGCCGGCACCACGGCGGGCCGGTACCCGGGCCAGCGGGCTGCGGTTGCGCTCCGACCAGGCGATGTGCGTGGGAGCCTCGTAACCCGGCACCAGCCGCTTGAAGGAGTTGACCAGGGGATTGGTTACGGCGCAAAACTCCTTGGACCTCCGCAGCAAGCCGGCGATGTAGCCCCGGGCCACCTGGCTGAGGCCGTTTGCATCCTTGGGGTCATGGAAGGCGTTGCTCTTGCCCCGAAACAACGACTGGTGTACGTGCATGCCGGAGCCGTTGATGCCGAATATCGGCTTGGGCATGAAGGTGGCGTGCAGGCCGAAGTCCATGGCCACCTTGCGGACCACGAAGCGGAAGGTGGCGATGGCGTCGGCGCACTCCAGGGCCGGGCGGTGGCGAAAGTCGATCTCGTGCTGGGCCGGCGCCACCTCGTGGTGTGCCGCCTCCACGGAAAAGCCCATGGCGTTGAGGGCCACCACGATGGCGCGGCGGGCATCCTCGCCCTGGTCAATGGGAGTGAGATCGAAGTAGCCGCCGGAGTCGTGGGTGCGGGCGGTGGGCTCGCCGTTTTCACCGCGCAGAAACAGGAAGAATTCGGGTTCGGGGCCGGCCTGCATGGTGAACCCCAACGACTTGGCCTTCTCGCACATGCGCTTGAGTACCCCGCGCGGGCAGCCCGGGAAAGGGGTGCCGTCGGGATTGTAGATGTCGCAGATGATACGGGCCACCCGTCCCTGGGGCTCCGGCCAGGGCAGGAGAGCATAGGTTGATAGATCCGGCTTGAGCAGCATGTCCGATTCCTCGATGCGGGCGAAACCTTCCACCGAGGAGCCGTCGAACATGATCTGGCCGTCCACCGCCTTGGTGAACTCCGAGGGAGGGACCTCGACGTTCTTGTTGATGCCCATGATGTCGGTGAACTGCAGGCGCAAGAAGTGTACGTCGTCCTCCTTGAGGCGTTGCAGGACCTCGTTACGGGTCAGTTTTTTCAAAATGATCTCCTTTTCTTGGCAGAAATGCAAAAAAGAACCACGATTATTGTTATTTGTAGGATATATTATTCATTATGTCAACAGGAAAGCGCCAAAATGGCAATATTTCGTGTACGGTATCCATGGAGGAGTGCCTGCTGTCTCGTCGCCTGCAGGATGGACCACGCCCTGTCCGCTTCCCTGGGGGGCCGGTGGGGTTGGCAGCGGCGACGGCGCGCCGGGTGTGGGTGTCAGCGCCGGCGGCGGCGGGGTGGGGAACGGCGGCGCCGGCGCCGTGGCGGCTCGGCCTGGGGACGGTTGTCCAGCGAGCGCTTCTCGTCGTGGACGCTGTCGGCGTGGCGCTTGAGCAGGTAGGCGACTATCTCGTGTCCGCGCGGGTGGCTGCAGATCTCGCCGGCCAGCGCCAGGTAACCGTCGGCGATGTTTTGTCCGGCCGCCTCCAGCAGGGCGGTGATGCGGGCCCGGTTGAGCAGCTTGGTCATCTCGGTGGCGGGGGGAAACTCCTTGCGCTCGAACTTGATGCCGAACTGGCGCTCCAGCACCCCCAGGGTGTGCACCCGCTTGCCACTGACCAGGCTCACTGCCGTGCCTTCACGATCCACGCGGCCGGTACGTCCCACCCGGTGCAGGAATATTGCCGGGTCCTCGGGCAGGGAGAAGTTGATCACGTGCGACAGGTGGGAAATGTCGATGCCCCGGGCGGCCAGGTCGGTGGCTACCAGCAGCTTGAGCCGCTGGTCCTTGATGGCGGCCATCACCCGCTCTCGTTCGCGCTGCGGCAGCTGCCCGGAAATCATCTCCGCCCGCCAGCCCTCGCGGGCCAGCACGGTGGTGAGCACGCCGGCGTCCTGGCGGGTGTTGACGAAGACGATGGCCGAGTGCGGCTGCTCGACGGCCAGCACGTGCAACAGGTAGTGATGACGGGGCAGGTCATCGCCGATGAGATAGTAGATGTTGCGGATGCCCTCCACCGAGAGCTTGTCCGCCGACAGGTCGATGCGGATGACGTCGCGGGTGTAGCGATCAACCAGGGCGGCGGTGTCCTGTTCCAGGCTGGCCGAGAGGATGATCACCTGTCTGGCTCCCTGGCAGGCATCCATGATTTTGGTGACGTCCTCGAAAAACCCCATCGACAGCATCTCGTCGGCCTCGTCCAGCACCACCGCCTGGAAGTCAGCCAGGCGCACCGCCTTCTGCTGGGACAGGTCGAGGAGGCGACCGGGTGTCGCCGCCAGGACGTCGATGCCGGCCTGGAGCCGCTTTTTCTGCTCTTCCACCGGAACACCGCCGTAGGCGGTGGCTACCTCGAGGCCGCGGTGCTTGCCGATGGCCTGCAGCTCGGTACCCAGCTGGGCGGCCAGTTCCCGGGTGGGGGCCAGCACCAGCAACGAGGGTCGGCGCCGGCGCCGGTCGATGCGTTGCAGCAGGGGAATGCCGAAGGCGGCGGTCTTGCCGCTGCCGGTCTTGGCGCGCATGCTGACGTCGCGGCCCTCCAGGATGACGGGAATGGCCACCCGCTGCACGGCCAGGGGTTGCTGGTAGCCGAGATCACGCAGGCCGGCCTGGATGTCTGTGTCCACTCCCAGGTCGGAGAAGTTCGGTTCGGGGAATTCGTCCTTGCTTGCCGTCATGCCGTCTGCTCCAGTGGTTCATCCGGGTTGTTCGAGAAAGTCACTGACCAGGGGACGCAGCGAGCGGGAGAAGGTCACCGGCACTCCCTCGAAGTCGTCGAACATGTAGGTGAAGTAGTCGAACAGGTGCGGAGGACGCCGGTAGTCGATGCTCGGGACCGGTCCGAATTCCTCCACGGCCAGAAACTGCTCCACGCTGCGCGCCCCGCCGCTGATGGTTCCCAGGGGTGTGACCAGGTAGCGGAAGACCTTGCGAAAGTCGTTGAAGAGCCGCACCTGGGAAGGGTAGGCGGCGATCATGCGTAGCTTGCAATCGAGCTGGCGGGGGCCCAGGCGCAGGCGGATCCGCTCACCCCGGTAGAGGGGATGAAAACGCATGGCCACCAGGATGGTGTACTCGTACGCGGGCAGGTGAAAGAACTCCGGGCGGGGGTGCCCGGAGGCGACCAGGTCGGCGATGGCCAGGGAGGTGAAGAAGTGCACCAGGTCATGCTCCGGGTGGCCGCCCTGCCAGGCCAGGGTGAAGACCGCATCCGGCCGGAATTCCAATACCTGCTCGCGGATGGCGTCACGCAGCTGCTGGAAGAAGGGCCGGGCCGCGGCCACGGACTCGGCCCCGGAATGCAACCGCGACAGCCGCCGGTAGATCTCCACCTCGGAAAAACCCAGGCAGGCGGTACGCCCGGCCTCCACCCCCGCCAGGGCCACCGAGCGCAGGCCCTCCTGCTTGCGCAGCTCGCCGTAACTGGCCGGGTCGAGATCGCTCTCGAAGTACAGGCCGTCCGAGTTGGTGGTCCAGACCACGCGGGCGCGCTCGGCCAGCAGCTGCAGCAGGCCGGCGGTGGGGATCTCGTCGTCGTGGTGAGCCAGCACGAACAGCGGCCGCTCGAATCCGGCGGCCCGCTCGCCGAACTTCTCGCCCCGGAGATATGCCTGGCGCCAGAACATGGCTTGACTGTCTACAGCGCCGGCGGACACAAGTCAAACGACTGATTGTCGGCGGGACAGTTGCGGTCAAGCCGGGCCTGCCACTGCTCCCAGCTCCCGGCGCAGCCGCAGATAGGACTCGGAGAAGGCGAAGCGGAACAGCGACATCATGGCCGGGTCCTTTTCCAGCATCAGGGCCCGGTTGCTGACGAAGGACAATTCCCGGGCCTCGTCTGCGGGCGACAGGCGGGACATCGCTCCCAGCGCTCCCACCAGGTCGCCGGACATGAGCAGGCCGGCGCGGTCTGCCGTCAGGCGGGCACCCTGCAACCAGGAGTCGATATCGTGGACGCGCGGCTCCAGCGACCAGCGGCGCAGCAACTCGCTGGCCTGCTCCAGCACCGGCTGGGGAATGGCCTGGCGAAATGCCTCCAGGTACTGATCGCTGGTGGGCGGCAAGGGCGTCGGCGGTTCCATGTCCGGGCGAACCAGCCGGCCCAGCAAGGCCAGCAAAGTCTGCAGGTCGCTGCGGCGCAGCCGCTCGCTGAGCACGTGTCCCATGGCGGCCAGCACCAGTTGGCGGGCCAGCAGGAAACGGGCCTCGGCCGGAGTGGAACGGCCAATGACGGTATCGCTGATGACCACCACCGGCTGTGGGCCGGATTCCAGCCAGCAGCGGTACTCGTCATTGCGGGCCAGGCGCACTTCAACGGGCCGGCAGCCGAAGACCATGGTGGTTTGCTGGACCAGGTCGAACAGTTCGGGATGGCTCTCCGGAGCCAGCGGCGGCAGCGATGCCAGTAGCTGCGGGTCGGAGGGGAAGACGGGCTCCAGGTAAGGGGCCAACAGGGAGACGATCCGCTGCAGCAAGCAATCGGCCTCGGGGTGCAGCAGGACCCGCCCCCACTGCTGCCCGGACAGCGCTTGCTGCGGTACCCGGGCGGGTCCGGCCTTGTCGAGGTAGCGCCGGGCCTCGTCGTCGCCGGGTACCAGCAGGCGCAGGCCGGCATAGTAGCAGCCGGCGCGATCGATGTCCCCGCGGGCCGCTTCCAGCCGGGCCAGGTAGCGGTAGTTCTGGGGGTCGGTGGGATCCATGCCCGCCAGTTCCCGGAACACTCCCACCGCCTGGCCCAGGGTATCGAAGTTGCTGGCGTAGAGGTTGCCCAGCCGCCTGAGCAGCTCGCGATCCCGGGGATGGAAGTCCAGGGCCCGGCGAATACAGGCGGCGGCCCGGTCGATGTCCTGCAGGTGCTCGTGGTACACCGTCGCCATCCGCAGGTAGCCATCGAGGATGTCCTCGGGATCCAGCCCCTGCTCGATGCGCGCTTCCAACGCCTGGCCGGCCAGGACGCAGTAACGCTGCCAGTTGCCCAGCTGGCGGCACAAGGCGGCTGCCTCCTCCACGTAGGTTATCTCCACCGGGCCAATGCGCAGGACCTGCTCCAGCTGCTCGAGGGCCTGGCGCGGCTTCTCCAGGACCTGGTAGGCCCGGGCCAGTGCCTGGTGCACTTCCAGGCGTCTTTCAATGGTCAGCTCCCCGGCCAGCAGCTCCTTGCCGATGTCGATGATCTCCTCGCTGTTCTGCAGGGACCGGGTCGCCTGCCAGCACTTCCAGGTGACGTTCACATCCCGTGGTGCCAGCCGCCGGGCATTGCGGTAGGCGAGCAGGGCCCGCCGGTCGTCATCGAGATGCCGGCGGTAGATGTCTCCCAGCAGCAGCCACAGGTCAGCGGCCGGCGCGGCGTCCGCTTCCGGGGCGCCGGCCTGCTTAACGCCTCGCTGCCCTCCGCTGCTCGGCAAGCTCGCAGCTCCGGACAGCTTCGCCTGCGCGGCCGGCGCGGCATCTGCTTCCGGGGCGCCGGCCTGCTTAACGCCTCGCTGCCCTCCGCTGCTCGGCAAGCTCGCAGCTCCGGACAGCTTCGCCTGCGCGGCCGGCGCGGCGTCTGCTTCCGGGGCGCCGGCAATGACGGCCAGCTCCCGTTCAAGCAACTCCGCCGCCCGGGCCCAGTCGAGCGTCGCCAGCGCCTGCTCGCGCAGGCGCCGCAGACTGAGAGGGTTGTTCTCGTCCAGTTGCAGGACCTGTCGGTGCAGCTCCACGGAGCGGGAAAACTGCAGCAGGCGATGATGCAGCTCGGCCAGTCGTTGCAGGTACTGCAGCTGCAGGTCCTCGAATCCCTCGCCTGCCACCAGCTCGACGAACCGCTCCGTTTCTGCGGCGGCGTCTTGCAGACGACCCAGAGATTCCAGCAGGTCGATGAGCTTCTGTCGCGAGGGCAGGAAGGTGGGGTTCAGCTCCGCGCAGCGACGGTACAGCTCCACGGCCCTTTCCTGCTGGTCCAGTCGTTCGGCCATCTCGGCGCGGCGGAAGGCCACCAGGAAACGACTGCCCGCCAGGCCGCGCTCGGCCAGCTTGTCGTAGAGCCCGGACGAAGCTTCCCACTGGCCGCCCTGGTAGTAGATGTCGGCCAACTCCTCCAGGGAAGCGGGGTGCTCGGGATCGATCTCCAGGCAGTGGCGGAAGTGCTCGGCGGCCTTGTCCAGGTCACGCAGGTGTTCCTTGCATATCTGTCCCATCTCGAAGGACAGGGCCAGGCGGCGATCGGGTTGCTGGAGGTGTTCTCCACGCCGGGCCAGTACCTGCAGCAGTTCTTCCCAGGCCCCCAGGGAGGCCAGCAGGGCCGCCAGCATCTCGATGGCCTCGGAGCGGTCGGGCTCCAGTTCCAGCAACTGGCGCAGGGCGGCGGCGGCCTCCTCCCGCTGGCCGGCGCGTTCCAGGTGACGAGCAGCCTGCAACAGCAGGTCCACCCGCCGGGAACCGGCCGCCGGGCTGTCCGCCCAGTCGCGGTAGAATGTGGCCAGTCTCGACTGGTCTGCTTCCTGCTCCAGCAGCAGCGCCTCCAGGCGCTGGTAGGCCAGGTCGTAAGCGGGATCCTCCTGGCAGGCCCGGCCGAAAACCTCTGTTGCCTGGTCGTTCTTTCCCTGTTTCACCAGCACGTCGCCCAGTCCCACCAGCAGGCCGGGTCGCTGCTGCGCGTCCACCAGCTCCAGCAGCCTCCGGCTGGCTTGCTCCACCACGGGCCAGTCTTCATCCTTCCAGGCCAGCTCGTTGATCTTCTGCCAGGCTTGCCGGTCGGTTGGTTCCCACTCGACCAGCTGCAGCAGCAGTTGGCGGGCCGGCTGGTTTTGCTGGAGCCGGTCGGACAGCAGGTCGGCCAGCTGGCGGGCGCACTCGGCACGGTGGTCTCCGGGGATTTCCAGGGCCCGCCGCCAGGCAGCGACGGCCGCCTCGGGCTGCTCGATCTTCAGAAAGAGCCTTGCCTGGCGTTGCCACAGTTTCACTGCCTGCTGCTGCTCGCTGGCGGCGGCCATCGTCCCGTAGAGTTCTGCCAGCTCCCGGTCGCGTCCGGCGGCTGCCAGCAATTCGGCCAGTTCCCGGGCCGAGTGCAGGTCGCCGGGATCACCTTCCAGCAACATCTGCAGGGCATCGATGCGTTGCGAGGATTCGGCGTCGGCCAGGGCCTGGACCAGGGAGCGGCGCAGCGCCAGCTCGTCGTCGGGATCGAGCAGGTGCGAGTGACCCAGCAACCAACGGATGTGGCCGGCGGCCCGGCGTGGTTGGCTGTCCGCCAGCAGCCGGGCCAGGAAGCGGTGGGCCACCACGTCCCCGTCGTCGAGCTGCAGCAACTGCTCGAAGATCTCTCCGGCTTGCTCCCGCCAGCCCTGTCGCCAGCAGGCCAGGGCGGCCCGGCGCAGCATCCCGGCATCCGCCGGCCGGGTTCGTTCCGCCAGGCCCACCAGGGCCCGGGTCCAGCCGACATCGTCACCGCTGGCCAGGCACCAGCGGCGCAGCAGTTGCAGGTCATCCACGGTCATGGCCGAGGGAGCGATTTCGAACAGGCTGGCGATGGCCGCGGCCGGGCGTTCCTGCCGGTATTGCAGCCGGGCCAACTGGCGCAGCAGTTCCGGGAGTTGCTCGTCTCGTCCGCAGATCTCGATACGCTGGTGCAATATCCTTTCCTGGTCCTGAACTCGCTCGAGTTGCCGGTAGAGTTCCTGCAACCGTTCCAGGATGTCCTCGTCTCCGGGACGCAACTCGTGCAATTGCTCGAACAACTCCGCCGCCTGGGCGGGCTGCTCCAGCTCCGCGGCCAGCAGTTCGGCCCGCTCCTGCAGCAGCGCTGCCCGGGCGGCCGGTTCCCGTTCGTGCCCGGCCAGTGTGGCCAGCAGCTCCGACAGCCGGGCCGCGTCTCCTTGCCGGCGGGCATGATCGGCCAGGGCCCGCAGCGCCGCCCGGTTCTCGGGGTCCAGCTCGAGCAGGGACTGCCAGAGGCGTTGTGCCCACTCGGGCTGGTCGAGTTCCTCCTCCACCAGCTGGGCGGCCTGCTGCAACAGGCGTGCCTGTTCGGGACCGTCATTCAACCCGGCCAGCCGCTCCAGGGCGGTGACCTGCCGGTCCACCTGCCCCAGGCGGCGATGCAGGTCGCTCAGGGCCTCCCAGGCCTGGCGATTGCCGGGATCGCTGTCCACCACCTGGTGGTAGAGTTCGGCCGCCTCGGTGGGGTTGCCCAGCTCGTCGTCGAGGATGGCGGCGGCCCGGGCCAGTTTTTCCGCCCGCCTTTCGGTATCGGGCTCGCTGCTGGCCTCCTCGCGCAGCAGGTTGACCTGTTCGCCGAAACGCTTGGCTCCCTGGTATATCTTGTGCAGGAATTCACGGGCCTCGCCGCCGGTGGGATCGATTTCCAGGCAACGGCGCAGGCGCGACTCCGCCTCCTCGGTGCGGCCGCGGGCGAAATCCTGCCTGGCCAGGCGCAGCTGCAGCTGCACGCGATCCTGGTCTGCCAGCTCCGCGGCGTGTTCCTCCAGCGCCTGCCACAGTTGCTCGGCTTCTTCCTGGCGATCGGCCTCTTCCAGCAGGTGGGCACCCCGCCACAGGGCCCGTACCTCGCCCGCATCGAGACGCAGGGCCAGGCGGCAGGCGGCCAGGGCCTCCTCCGTGTCCTCGGATTCGATGAGCTGTTCCCAGCAGCGCCGGGCTCCCGCGGCGATTTCCGGGTCGGCCAGCAGCCGGTCGTCCAGGTCTGTAAGCCTGGCCAGCAGCTCCTGCCAGTTCTCCTCGGCCAGCAGCAGGCCCAGCAGCAGGCGATTGGCCTCCGGGTGCGCCGGAACCAGTTCCAGGGCCCGCTGCAGGTCGGCCAGGGCGGCCGCCCGGTCGTCGCCGTCCAGGCGCAGGGTGGCCGCCTGCGCCAGGCTGCCGGCGGCGGTTTCGTCGTCCTGGCTGGCGGCCATCTTCTCCAGCACGGCCGCGCAGTCGGCATCCCGTCGTTCCGCCTGGTACAGTTCCAGCAGCCTTTGCCCCACCTCCAGGCGGGTGTCGTCGAGTTGCCAGGCCTGTTCGAAGTCGGCCCGGGCCCGGTCGCTGGCTCCGGACTGGTTCCACAGCTCGCCGGCCCGTTGCAGCAGGTCGGCCCGGGCACCTTCCTGGGCGGGAGCACCCGGGCTGTCCAGGGCCTGCTCGATGGCCGCCGCGGCCCGCTCCGGAGAACCCAGCTGCTGCTGGTACAGCTCGGCCAGCTCGAGCAAGTTGCCGGCAATCCGTTCGGCCGGACCGACATCGATGAGTCGTTCGGTCATGTCGGCCACCGCCTCCCAGTCTTGCCGGGAGCGATACAGTTGCCGGGCCCTTTCCAGCAGTTGCGGCTCGGCCCGCACCTCGATGGCCTGGCGCAGGGAAGACAGTCCCTCGTCGCTCAGCTCGGGTTCGGCCAGGCAGAGCTCGGCATGCTCCAGCAGCAGCCGGCGGCGGCGTTCGGGATCCGCCTCGTCCTCGGCCAGCTGTTGCAGGGCCTGGCGAAGTTCGACCGTCTGTCCCTGGCGACGCAGCAGCTCCAGCCAGGCGTCCTGGTTGGCCTCGCTGGGGTCCAGCTCCACCAGCCGTTCCAGGGCCTGCCGGGCCAGGCGCGGATCGTCGAGCTGTTGCCGGGCCAGCTGGCCCAGTTCCTGCCACAGTTCCACGGCCCGGGACGGGTCGCTGGCCCGGCGGGCCTGTTCGAGCAGCAGCTCGACCAGCGGCTCGTACAGGCTTTCCTGGCGGTAGAGCACCGCCAGGTGCTCGGCGGCCCGGGGATGTCCCATTTCCAGCAACTGGCGCCAGCAGGCCGCCGCGGCCAGTGGTTCATAGAGGCCGAACTGCAAGGTGTCGGCCAGCAGCTCCAGCCGTTTCCTCCTCACCTCCGGCTGGGGAGCTCGTTGCCACTGCTGCTGGAGCAAGGTTGCCAGTTGTTGCGGGCGCCGGGCCCGGCGCAGCATGTCCAGCAGCAATTCCACGCTGGCCTGGTCATCGGCATCGCTTTCCACCAGTTGCGCCAGCATGTCGATGGCCTCGCCGGGTTGCTCGAGGTGTTCGAACAACAACACGGCCAGCGAGCGAGTCAGGACCACCCGGCGCTCCTGGCCGCTGGGGGTATGCAACCAGGTCTGGTAGTGGCGGGCCAGTTGCTCGTGGTCCTTGCGCTGGCGCAGCACCAGCTCGAGCCTTTCCCAGGCTTCTTCCTCGACGTCGGCGTAACCGCGGGTGGCGAAGGTCTTGATGTAGCGGTCGTACATCTCCGCCGCCTCGTCCTGGCGGCGAAGCTTCCAGGCGGTGCGGGCGGCCGCCAGGGCCAGCTCCGCCCGGGTCTCCACCGGCAGCGGTCCCGGCTGGGCGGTGTCGTCCAGGGCCCGGCGGGTCAGCTCCAGTCCCTCGTCCAGCTGCTGCTGTTGCAGGCGCAGGCGGGCCAGAAACAGGGCTGCCGGCCGGTAGGCGGGGTCGTGCTCCAGTGCCTGTTGCCAGAACCTCTCGGCGGCCCGGCCGTCGCCGAGGCGGCTGGAGTGCAACGCGGCCAGGGCCACGTAGAGGCGGGCCTTTTCCCGGGGAGGGCAGTATGGGATTCTCCTGTTGATGGTCTCGGCGGCTTCCTGCCAGCGGTTCTGGTCGACGTAGATACGTTGCAGGGAGGTCAGCCGTGCCGGCGCCGCCAGGCTTTCGGGCGCGGCGGCCACGGCCAGCTGGTACTGGTGTATGGCCGGTTCCGACTGGCGCAGGCGTTCCCACCAGATGGTGGCCGCCGCCGTGTGCAGGGCGGCGGCCCGCTCTCCCTGGGCCTGCGCGGCGCGCTGGGCATAGAGCGCGGCCAGTTGATCCCAGTGACCACCCTGGCGCAGCAACTCGGCCAGCTTCTCGGCGGCCCGCTCGTCGTGGGGGTGGCGAGACAGCACCGTGCGCAGTTGCTCGGCGGCCAGGTCGTACTCGTCCTGCTGCAAGGCAATCTCGGCCAGGCGCCGGTGCAACTCGGTACGGGCCGGCCCGGTCAATCCTCCTTCGCCGGCCAGCCGCAGCACCTGTTCGATGTGATGCCGGGCAGTGGCCCAGTCGTGCAGCCGGTAGGAAAGATCGGCCAGGGCGCGATGGGCGGCCAGGAGATGGGGATCCACCTCGAGCGCCTGCCGGTAGGCCTCGGCCACCTGCCCGGCCGGGCTGCCGGCGGCCGCCAGCAGCTCGGCCCGTTCCAGGGCCAGGTCCACCGCCAGCGACTTGTCGATGGCCTCCAGCGGCAACATCTCCAGCAACTCCAGCAGCCACTTTTGCCGGCCCGCCTGGCGGGCGGCCTGCAGCAGGGCGGCGACCATATCCACCTGCCGGGGATCCAGCTGCCAGGCCCGGCGGGCCGCCTGCAGTGCCGCCGGCAGCTGTTCGGGTTGCTCGGCCAGGACCACGGCCAGTTCGGACCAGAGCCTGGCCGCCAGGCCGGCATCGGGCTGTTGCTCGGCCACGCGCTGCAACAGTTCCGCGAGTTCCCGGCGCCGGCCGGTATGCCGGTAGAGAAGGGTCAGTCCTTCCACGGCCTCGCTGTTGCCGGGATCCATTTCCAGTACCTGGTGAAACAGGCGTTCCGCCCCGGCCTCGTCGTTGAGCAGGCGCTCGCTGATACGGGCCGCCTCCAGGAGACGGGCCAGGCGCCGCTGCTCGCCGTCTTCCAGGGCAGCCAGTCGTTGCAGGGTCTCGACCAGTTGCGACCAGTTGCCGGCCTCGCGGTCGATCTTCTCCAGGTGTTGCCAGATGTGGTTGTCGCGCGGATCCAGTGCGGCCGCCCGGGACAGGTAGAGGCGTGCCTCTTCCTGGCCGGCGGGTCGCTCGGCATATATGCGTCCCAGGCCCAGGGCCGCCGCCTTGATCATCTGTTCCGGCAGCGCCTCGCCGGCATCGTGCAACTCCACCAGCCGGGCATACCACTCGGCAGCCTGATCCCAGCGTTGCAACTGCTCGGCGATGATGGCGGCCCGGTACAGTGCCGTGGCGTGGTCGGGCCGTTGCCGGATTATGGCCTCCAGCTGCAGCAGGGCGCTTTCCGGCTGTTCCAGTTCGTTGTACCAGATCTCGGCCAGGCGCAGGCGCACCGCCGGCAGGTCGGTCTGATCGGGTTGCTGCCCGCCCAGTTCCACCACCTTCTGCAGCACCCGTACCGCCCGTTCGGGTTGCTGTCGGCGCTGGTAGACCACCGCCATGGTGAGCAGGGAGGGCAGGTGATCGGGGCGGTGCACCAGCGCCGTGTCCAGGTGCTTGCGCGCCCGTTCGACGTCGTCGAAGTGTTCCAGGAAGATGCTGGCCATGCGCTGGTGACACTCGGCCACCGCCTCGGCATCATCGAGCTTGCGGGCCAACCGCAGCCAGGTGCGCAGGGCCCGGTACCAGGCTCCCCGTCGTTCCAGGGCCGCGGCCAGTTTTTCCAGCGCCGCCGTGTCATCGGGGCTCAGGGTGACCACCCGCTCCAGGTTGCGAGCCGCCCCGGCGGGATCGTCACCGAGCAGAAGGGCGGCCTGGTGGTAGGCCAGGATGGCGTCTTCCTTCTCGCCCCGGTCCGCGGCCAGTTGCCCGGCGCGTTCGTAGGCCGCGGCGGCTTTCTGCGAGTTGCCGGCCCGGGCCTCGGCCGCCGCCAGGGCCAGCAGCACCGGCAGGTGCTCGCCCGGCCGATCCAGCAACTCCTCGGCCAGGTCGGTGAGTTCCTCGCGTCGCCCCGGCTGGGCGGCGGCCAGCTGGCACAGCCGGCGGGAGGCGAAGGGATGACCCGGCTCGACGCCGGCCTGGCCCAGCAACAGGCGCCTGCTGCCGTCCAGCTGGCCGGCAGCCAGGCTCTGCTCGGCCGCACTGAAAACCTCAGCACCCTCCAGGAAGGAGACCAGTGCCGCCTGGTAGCGGTTGCTCAGTTCCACCTGCCAGAAACGGCGGGGAATCTCGTCGGGGTGCCGGGCGGAAGCGATGGACAGGCGGTCGTCGTCCAGGCGCACCCGGTCGACGCGCATTCCCGCAAAATCGGGTATCTTCCACCCGTGCAGGGGAAGCAGGCGGCGCAGCAGCGGTTCCAGGGGGCGCAGCAGGATGAAGGCGGCATCCTGCAAGCGCGCTCCCAGAGGTGCCAGCCGCTTGACCAGGGCTCCCACCAGCGCCGGCGGCGGAACCGGTTGCCAGCCGTACAGGCGGACGTCGAAAAACGCCAGGCGGACATACTCGCCTTGCCAGGGCTCGGCGGCGAAGCGGGCGGTAAAGGGACTGCTGCGCTCGGCCAGTCGAAACACCCCGGACAGCAGGCCCACTCCTCCCTCCATCCGCAGGCTCAAGTTGTCCAGGGTGGTCGATTGCCGGGTGCCGCCGGCCAGGGCGGCCAGTACCTGGCGGCTGTCCACCGAGGCCGCCAGCAGGCGCAGGCGGCAGCGATGGTGGCGGAACTGCCCGGCGTCACCGCTCAGATCGAAGGGAAAGCTTACCCCCGGCACCTCCAGCACCAGTTGCTCGATGGTGACTCCCCAGTCGAGGCGCCGGTCGGCCAGCACCACCAGGGCCTTGTTGTCGCGGAACTCCAGGGCGAAACCGAGGGGGTTGTGCAGGCGTGCAGAACCCCTGGCACCGTCCGCCGGCGGGTGATGGCCCGGTTCGCTCATCTTGGCAGCGGCCCTTTCCTCAAACTATCAATGCCGGCGGCATTCTAACACGCCGGGAAGGGGGGGGCCAGTTTGTGATCCGGGGTCGTGATGGTCCCGGGATCCGGGCAGTCGCGACCCGGGTGTCCGTGCTCGCCTGGATACGATTGACAGCCGGACTGGCGATGTGGTAGGCAAGGGTGTCTTTCAGCGCAACCGGGAACGCGCTCAGTCAGCTCCCGGGCCCGAGACAGACAGTGTGGATTATTGGCCGATAACCCCTGTGCCGGTGCGCGACAACCGGCAACCTGCCCGGCGGGCGGCTCCGCCGATGGGCGTCATTGCAAGGAGAAATGGCATGATTCCGGATGGTTACCGAGTGGTTCTGGGTTACGACAGCGAGGGAGAGGAATTCGTGGCACGGGTTCCGGAACTGGGCGAACAGGTGCAGGCCCGGGCCCGGACGCGGGCCGAGGCCCTCCAGCAGGTGGAGCAGCAGGTGGAAGACGCCATCCGCATGGCGGCGGAGAAGAACGACAAGCTTCCCGAGCCCATCGACGCCCGGGAGTTCAGCGGCCAGGTGGAACTGGAACTCAGCGCCGGCCTGCATCGCGAGCTGGTCTTCCAGGCCGCCCAGGAGGGCGTGGAACTGCGGCAATTGTGCCAGGAGATCCTGGCCACGGGCCTGGCCTGGCGCCAGCAACGTACCCGGCCGGTGGAGGCCGCCCAGCAGCAGGGAAGGGGCGGCGGTCGTTCCGGACGCGGCCGGCGCGGCGGACGCGGCGGGAGAGATTACTTCAACATCATGGACGACAAGGCCAGCTTCCTGGAATACGTTCGCGGTCTGGAGCCGGGCCGGGGCCGCGGAGGCGGCGGAGGGCACCGGCGTGGAGGACGCGGTAACCGCTAGCGGTTACTGCTCTCCCCACAGGGAGTGGGTGCGGAAGGTGGCGATGGCGGTGTCGTCGAACTGCCCCCGGTAGACCTTGCGGAAGAGCAGCACGCCCACGTACATGGTTCGTTCCGCCATCACCAGTTCGGGCAGCTTTACCTTGAGCTTGCGGCGAACCGGCACGGGCTTGTCCTTGAAGTTGAACACCGTGCGTCCCAGCCACTTGAAGGTGGTCTTCTTCTCCCCGTTGTCTTTCTTCTTTATCTTGATCAGGTAGATGTCGAAGAACACCTGTCGCGGCCGGTTGAAATTCTCGAATTGCTCCTTGCCGGCTCCCGGGGTGATCTCGACATGGGTGGTACCCTCGGGGACATAGAAGGCCACCCAGGCCTTCTTGCCCCAGCCCTTCCCGCCCTCGGCCCAGAAGGTCTCCGGGTCTTCGTCGAGCATCTTGTCGACGGAGTAGAAGTCCTCGCCGCGACCCTTCTCCACCAGCGTCGAAGAGGCCACCGGCACCCGCTCGTCCTCGGCCAGCTTCTCCACCGCCTTGAGGAAGTCCTTCTTGCTGATGATCTTGGTGATGTTTTCCTTCTTCTTCTTCTTGCCCCTTTTCTTGCGGGCCTGGCTGGGTGCGGTCACCACCAGCAGCAACAGCACGGAGCAGATCGTCACCAGCTTTCTTTTCATGGTCGTCCTCGTTTCGCTTGTCCTGGCCACGCCCGTCGCCCGTCCGTGGCCGTCGACTTCGTTATCTCCTGACTTGTGACGTGGCCGGCCAACCTTTCATTCTAGCCGGCGCCTCTCACCGCCTGGTGTAGTCACGTTCGAAACGCCCCTGCCGGCATTCCAGCCGCAGCTTGAGTATGGCCACGTCGGGCGGTGCCCGCTTGCCGGACGAATCCTTGAAGCGATTGATGAAAAAGGCCTTTTTCTTCCCGGGGCGCAGCCGCGGCCAGCTGATCCGCCAGCGATCGTTGAGCACCAGCCGGAGCTTTTTCCAGGTCTCCTGCGAACGATTGGCCACCAGGAAGTAGCGACCGCCTATCAGGGTGCTCTCGCTGAGGCGCACCTCGGCGTCGATCTCGTTGAGTTCGCCCCGGGGAATGAACACCAGGACGGTGGCCAGGCTGACGGCCAGGTATCCGCCCACCAGGCCTACCTTGAGACGGAAGGTGCGTCCCGATTCACGAAAGTCCCTGACGAAGCCCGCCACGACCTCGGCCAGGTCACGGCCGCGATCGGCAAACCAGCCGACGATGGCCAACAACAGGTCTTTCATTCCCTCTCACTCCCGCGGGAGTACCGCCTCCTGGCACCCGGGCTGCCCGGGTAACGTCGTCTCCACGCCCAGGCCGGCCGGGTCGTCATTTGCCCTTGCCCCCGGAGTCGGAGCCGCGCTTGCCCGGAGGCCTGACCCCGATGGGCAGTCGTGCCGGGCGCGTGACCTTCTTGGCCTTGGTCTGGCCCAGCAGTTGCCGGGCATAGCTGCCGGCGGCCACCCTGCGGCCGGGACTGGAGGTGCCGTCGCCGCCGGCCGGCGGTTGCGGCCGCTCGCCCCGCTCGGGCTGGTCGGGGGCCGGCTTGTCCTCTGCAGGAGAATCCGGGGGCGGTTCCGCGGCTGATGCCTCGCCGCCGCCGGCGGGAGTTGCCTGGTCGGCGTCCACCATGGGCGGCGGTTCCAGGTCGCGCTCGGACAGCGACTGCTCCAGGGCCTGCTGCAACTGCTGCTTCCACTCCTCGTCCGCGGGCTTGGCCGCGAACTGTTCCCGGCCTCCCTCCAGGCGGGGAATCCAGGTCACCTTGATCTCCTGCACCGCCCGCACCGGTGGCGGTTCGACCCCGTAGGTGGCCGGGTCGAAGAAATCATCGGTCATCTCGGAAAAACCGTAGGCCCGCAGCTTGGTGATGAAGGTGGGCAGGATGCCGGTGGGGGCGTGGTAGCCCTGGATGTTGCCTTCCTTGTCCTTGCCGGTGATGGTGTAGACGAACAGGTCCTGGGTGCGGTAGTCGCCCCGCTCGTTGAGCGGCAGCACCTCGCTGATGTGGGTGACCCGTCGCGAGCCATCCTGGAAGCGGGCGCAGCAAATGACGATGTTGATGGCCGAGGCCACCTGGGCCCGAACCGCCACCATGGGAATCTCCACGCTGCTCATCAGGCACAGCGACTCGATGCGCCGGCAGGTGTCCACCGGCGAGTTGGCGTGCACGGTGCACATGGAGCCGGAGTGGCCGGTGTTCATGGACTGGATGAGGTCGAAAGCCTCGCCGCCGCGCACCTCGCCGATGACTATGCGATCGGGGCGCAGGCGCAGGGCCGAATGCAGCAGGTCGGCCATGTTGACCCCGCCGCGCCCGAACTTGTCGGGAGGGCGCGACTCGAAGGGTACCAGGTGGTCCTGCAGCAGCTGCAACTCGGCCGAATCCTCGATGGTGAGGATGCGCTCGTCGTTGGGGATGAGCGAGGAGACGACGTTGAGCAGGGTGGTCTTGCCCGAGCCGGTGCCGCCGGAGACGACGATGTTCTGCTTGGTGAGCACGCAGGCGTCGATGAAGCGAGCCCACTCGGGCTGCAGGGAGCCGAACTCCACCAGCTGCTTGATGGTGAGCTTGCCGGGGAAGAACTTGCGGATGGAGATGGTGCAGCCCTTGCGGGCGATGGGGGGCAGCACCACGTGGATACGGGAACCGTCGGGCAGGCGGGCGTCCAGGCGCGGATGCTCGTTGTCGATGATGCGCCCCACGTACTGGGCGATGTTGCGCCCGGCCGCCTCCACGCCCTCGGCGGTGAACTTGGCCGGGGTCTTGAACAGCCGGCCCTTGCGCTCGATCCACACGTCCTCGGGGCCGTTGATCATGATCTCGGTCACCGAGGGATCGTCCAGGTACCTGAGCACCGGCTTGAGAAAGGCCCGCATAGACTTGTCGTACATTTCCATGACCATGCCGGTCGTCTCCTTTCCCTGGCAGGGCAGGATCTTATGACGTTTGTCGCGGCCGGGCAAGCAATATGGTTGTCATGACCGCTTTGTCTTGACACCCGCGCCGGGCCCACGGCATGCTAGCGGCGCCATGAGGCTGTAACAGCGAAAGGAGAGGTTGCCACCATGGATTTCGAGTTGAGCGAAGAACTGCAGGCCATGCGCCAGTCGGCCCGGGACTTCACCGAGAAGGAGATCGTTCCCCACGCCGACAAGTGGGACGAGGAACACTATTTCCCCATCGAGGTCATCCGCCAGATGGGCGAACTGGGCTACTTCGGTACCCCCTTCCCCGAGGAACTGGGCGGCAGCGCCATGGAAGACGGCATGCTGGCCCAGGCGGTGTTGTGCGAGGAGATCGGCCGCGGCTCGTCCTCGGTACGGGTGGCCTTCAATACCCAGTGCCTGGGTACGGCGCTGAGCATCTGGCGCCACGGCAACGAGGAGCAGAAGCGGAAATGGATTCCCGATATCATCTCCGCCCGCAAGATCGGCTGCTTCGCCATCACCGAGCCCAACGCCGGTTCAGACGTGCTGGCGTTGCGGGCCACCGCCCGTCCCGACGGCGACGGCTACGTACTCAACGGCAGCAAGATCTGGATTTCCTTCGCCTCCCGCGCCGACG
>Ga0190359_1000418_pt1 | contig 28991 bp, 25 predicted proteins | sample 48721823_MG_FD_161269 | JGI IMG/M metagenome (GOLD analysis project Ga0190359, IMG submission 161269) | Hydrothermal vent microbial mat bacterial communities from Southern Trench, Guaymas Basin, Mexico - 4872-18-2-3_MG | ecosystem: Environmental > Aquatic > Marine > Hydrothermal vents >... | reverse complement strand
ACTTTTGGGTCTCACATAGTCAACTGCCTTGAACATCGTTCTCACCACCCAATTCAAAGTATGCCTTGATAAGTAGATTACGCACCAGCTTTCGTCTGTAATCAGCAGTTGCTCTGACATCTGATATAGGAGAAACAGCATTCGAGTATTCCTGCGCTATTTCTTTGAAAACAGGGAGTTCAAAACGAGAACCTATTATCTTCTTCTCTAACTCTGTACTTCTGAAAACATTAGGGCAAACAGAGCCAAGAGCAATCCTGATGTCCTTCACTATACAACGCTCGAGTTTCAATAAGATTCCCGCGCTGACTGTGGCAATGTTCATCGAGTTACGTTTTCCAACCTTTTCGAAGAAGTACAAGTAGTTATTCATCACGGGAAACTGTAGTTCATAAGCAACTTCATAAGGTTCAAGGGCAATATTACCCGGTCCTTTGATAAATTCCTCAACTTTGACCACTCTTTCTGTGGGCAGCAGTCTAATGGACGCATCATAGAGATAACAAGAAAGCAGAAAATCGCCAGCAGGAGAAGCGTTACACACATTTCCCAGTGGTGTTCCGCGATTTCTGATTTGAGTTGAGCCAATGGTAGGAATTATCTTTTGAAGAATTGGAAACTCGTGAAGATCAAAACTCAGCATATCTGAGTAAGTCGTGTTCATTCTTATCAAAAGTATTCCATCATTTTTGACAATTTTCTCAGTACGGATCTCCTTTGTATCAATCAGTGCTGTGGGACTGAGCGATCCCGAACGGATTTTAACCTGAACATCTGTACCCCCACTAAATAAAGTCCCTCTTACTTCTCTCCTTATTCTGAAGAGTTCCTCAAGGGTATGTGGTCTGAAAACATTCAAAACTCATTCACCTCTGTACTTTTTAGCGGCTTCCTTGACAGCATCTATAATCTTAATGTAACCCGTACATCTGCATATGTTGCCTTCAAGTGCGGTTTTTATCTGTTCCTCTGTTGGGTTCTTAACAGAATCAAGAAGTGCTTTTGTAGACATGATCATACCCGGTGTGCAGAATCCACATTGAATCGCACCACTATCAATGAAGGCTTGCTGAATGATATCGTTTTTCAGTCCTTCCAAGGTGAGGACGCTGTGCCCATCAATCTCAACGGCGAGTATCAAGCATGAGTTAACCGCTTTACCATCAATAATAACGGTGCAGGCACCACACTCGCCCTCACCGCATCCTTCTTTCACGGAAGTCATATTCATGTCTTCGCGCAGAAAATCCAGAAGTCTTTTCTCTTCGGATACATCTCTGTGGTAGTTCTTTCCATTTAGGTTGAACGCTATCCTCATAATTGCCCCCACTACGCTTAATGATAGCACAGTGCCACTACACACCTTTATAAAGCAATTTTGAAAGATACTTAAGGCAGATGGCGAAATCATCATGGGTGAACTTTCTGCGTAGAACCATATCTTCTCCCATGAAATGGCCAATTCCCATTAAAAACAGAGCAAGATGTTCAACGTTGAAAGGTCGGAACATATTCGATGAAATGGCCTCTCTCAAAGGTTTTAAATAGCCATCAAGAATACGCTGGTAGTAATCCTGTGATATCGTCGGGTAGAAAAATTCTGTTTCTCTAACAACATGATACATTTTTGGATGTAACATGAAGAATTTTACAAAGGCGTTGTAACCTGCAATTTCTGCATCCCGACGATCTTGAAACTTTCTGATAGCACTGAGAAGTGTTATCCGTAAAGCTCTGTTGGTAGTCGTAACCAATTCCTCTAAAATCTGCTTCTTTCCATCGAAATATATGTAAAATGTTCCTTTTGCGACTCCCGCACCTCGGGCGATATCCAAAATCATCGTGTGTCTGTAACCCTTGCTTCCAAAAAGTTTCTCGGCTGATTGGAGGAGTCGCATTCTGGTCGAACTGACTTCGATTCGGAGCGGTTTGACATTCATCTTGAGTACTTCAGGATTCATTTCATACTCATCTGGATCGATTCCTCTTAGGGCAAAGTCGATGAGTTCCGCTGTTAGCTTTTCTGAAATTGTGTAGTCTCTGCTGATTGATTTGAAGATCGAAACAAAGCGTACTGGTCCTGTCAAAAACCAGCGTATAGCCGCGCTCTTCAGTCGGTTTGAGACACCCTGTGACTTTTCAATTAACTCAGTAAAAAGCTTCTCAATTCGTTTAAACATAGATCTATCTATGTAGACTCCTTCGTGAAGTATCCTGTGAAATAGAGGCTGAGATATGTAGAAATCAAGGTAGGAACGAACGAACTTCTCAACAAATTTCTCCCGTGTTGAAAAGGGAATATCAGACATTCTCGCTTTAAAAGCATCAAAAGCTCTTTCAAGTATGGTTTTATATATAACATCTTTTCCACCAAAGTACTGGTAAAACGTAGCGGTTTTTACCAGTGATTTTTTCGCTATCATTGAAACAGACACGTTGTGGTAACCTTTCTCAGAAAAAAGGCTTAAAGCGCTTTCGATAAGCTTTTCATATGTTCTTTTCCCATCTGATCTAACAGGATTCCTACGTGTGATTTCTCGACTCACCACTTTTCTTCTCCTCATTTGGCCGTTAGGAGACCCTCAAACCTTTGTAGAAACTCATCATAACCGGGTGGTGTTTTTAACACCTCTCGATTACCATGTCTCCAGAGGAAATATAAGAAGCTCGCAATTTTTTCATATCTGATTTTGTACACCACGGAATTGATAACTCCATCCACTCCTTGATCGTATTTCTTCGCTATACCCTCTAAGAGTTCAGAAGGTGTGTATGGTCTCAACCTTTGAAAATCAAAGAATTTTGCAAGTGTTTCTAATATTCTGAGACATATAGCAGATGATTCATTTTCAACAGAAAGAGTTTCCAAACGGAGCTTTGGAAGAATTTCGTGTGTGTACTGATACTCAGCAGGAGCGTTCACCGACAGTCTCACGCCGAGGATGTCAGCGGCTATCTTTCTTTGATCGCTACTCAGAGTCATAAAAAGTTTGCCCAAGATATCTTCGGGGTGGTAACAGTAATACGTTCTTCCATGTAAAACACCATATGCAGCCATCGTATCAAGATAACCCTCCAGAAGATACTTTCGCGAAACCTCAGGATCAAAGGTCAGTAAACCGCCAAAATGCTCTCGAGGTCTTATGTAAACAACGTCAAGATCGCTGAAGGTAGATATGTACGTTAGTATATCTCTCAATGTGCGTGTTCCGATATCCACAACAACAGCTTTCTTAAAACCCCTAAGCTGAGCCATTTTCAGTGGAATATTGCTGTATACACCCCCATCTATGAACAATTCTCCTCGGATCTCTTCTCTCGTGAAAGCCGGGAAATTGGCACTTGCAAGAATATAGTCGGCAAGCATTCCCTGCGGTATATCCTCTATAAAGAGCATCATTGGCTCCATTCGGCTCATACTATAGGCCATCAGTCCGTAATCAATTTTCGAAGAACGCACAGCATCTTCCGGAATGAATTTTTTCAGCAGATCTTTGAGAGGTGTTACGTCGATACCACCTTTGCCAAAAAAATCGTTCAGAATGCCTCGAAGTTCCGACAAAGAGATGTCAAAAGACTTTCCTCTTAGAAGCTTTTCCATTCCCGGTGAGATTCTCATAACATCTTCAAAAGTAACATTTAGCCAAGCATCTCTTGCTTTTTCAAACTCACCTAAAACAATCGCCGCTCCGTTTATTGCTCCAACAGATGTACCATACACCCCACCAATCTCAAAGCCTAAATCTGTAAGGGCACGCCAAGCTCCTATTTCGTAGGCTCCTTTGCCTCCACCTCCAGATAAAACCAGCGCTATACTCGATAAAGCGACAGCTACAGTTTTCATAGTTCAATCCTCCCAGTCTGTATGGTTCAGTGTGACAAATACCCACAGAGAGTCGGCTTTTCAACTCCATTATATATTCAGTATATATTCAGCGGATAGATTTCTCACATCACATACGTTTTTCTCTAATTCGAGAACAAACTAACATTTGACAGTTCTGTAAAATCAATGTTATCATAACATATGACCCACCTATCAATATTATAGTTGGGTCACCACAATGGAATGAAGAAATGAGGGATTTCGTGAAATGGCGAACCATTTACGAAACCAAGCTGAAAAGCATTGAAGAAATCTTGGATCTTGTCACCCCAAATGCCACCGTAGCGGTGGGAATGACTCCAATGGAACCAAAATTATTCCTGAAAAACCTCCATAGGGCTGACAAAGCCAACAACGTTACAGTTTTTACTTGTCTAAACACAGGAAATTATGATTTTTATTTGAGTTCTGATTATGAAGATAAATTCATGAACGCCTCCTGGTATTTCGGTGCTTCAAACAGAGAAGCGATCAAGAATGGGTTGAAGACCGTTAGCTATGTTCCTAACAACCTTCATCAGGCTGGAACAAATTTGATTGAAAACAGGCAAATTGATCTTTTTGTGGGTGTAGCTTCACCGATGGATAAGAATGGCTTTTTTACTCTCTCCGCTTCGGTGGTTTATGAAAAGGATGTATGTGATGCCGCAAAGCGTGTTGTTCTTGAAGTTAATCCAAATGCTCCTCGAACGCACGGTGACACACAGATCCATGTTTCGGAGGTTGACTACATTGTTGAAGTAGACTACCCACTGCCAGAGACGACTACCATTACCCCTTCCGAAGAAGAAGCTCTCATTGCCGAAAACATATCACAGCTAATCAGCGATGGTTCTACAATCCAACTGGGCATAGGTGGCATCCCAAATGCTGTGGCGAGTCTCTTAACAAACAAAAAGCACCTCGGTGTCCACACAGAGATGTTGACCGAATCGATGATAGATTTGTTCGAACAGGGAATAATAACAAACAAGAAAAAGAGCCTCTGGCCTGGTAAGTTTGTCTGCGCTTTTGCATTCGGCACAAAAAGAGTGTACTCCTTCGTGGACGATAACCCTTCGGTGTTTTTTCTGCGGGGAAAATACGTTAACGATCCATATGTGATTGCTCAAAACAACAAGATGATTAGTATCAACACCGCACTGATGGTTGATTTGACGGGGAACGTCTGTTCAGAAGCTCTTGGAACCACGCATTACAGTGGAACCGGCGGTCAACTGGACACCCATCGCGGAGCAGTGAAAAGCAAAGGAGGTAAGGGAATAATAGCGCTTCGATCAACAGCTAAACACGGTTCGATTTCCACAATCGTACCAGTACTGCCTACCGGCGCTCCCGTAACTATTCCGCGTCAGGATGTTGATTTTATCATCACAGAAAGAGGCATAGCGCACCTTCGCGGTAAAACTGTTCGTGAACGAGCACAGGAATTGATAAGCATAGCGCACCCTGATCACAAGGATCGGCTTTTGAAAGAAGCCCAGAAGATGGGCATTTTTTGATTCGAGTAAAATAGATTTGAATACTTCAGTAAATGGAGGGCTGAATATGAGACTGAAAGACAAAGTGTGTATCATCACTGGAGCAGCAAGTGGTATAGGGAAAGCGGCATCTGTCAAGTTTTGCTCACAGGGAGCTGTAGTCATCGCGTGCGACGTGTCTCGTGACTCACTTGAGCAGCTGCGCGAAGAAACGCACAGCTTACCCGGAAAGCTTATTCCAAAGGTGTTAGATGTAACAAGAAGAGATGATGTTTTCAGGGTTGTTCAAGATGTTGCCACAGAGTACGGCAGAATCGATGTTTTGGTTAACAATGCGGGGATAACAAGAGACGCTCTGTTGTTAAGAATGACAGAGGAACAATGGGATACCGTGATTAACGTGAATCTCAAAGGAGTCTTTAACATGACACAAGCGGTGGCTCCCTACATGGTGAAGGCAAAAAAGGGTTCGATAATCAACACCTCCTCCGTTGTTGGAATTTATGGAAACATAGGTCAAACCAACTACGCTGCCACAAAGGGTGGGGTAATCGCGATGACCAAGACGTGGGCGAAGGAGTTAGCCAGAAAAGGAGCTCAAATAAGGGTTAACGCGGTAGCTCCGGGTTTTATTAAAACTCCAATGACAGAGAACCTTCCCGAAAAGGTCATCGAATACGTCAAGAGTAAGACGCCTCTCGCCAGAATGGGCGAAGCAGAAGAAGTTGCAAATGTCTACTTATTCCTTGCCTGTGATGAATCTTCTTATATCACAGGACAGGTGATTGGTGTAGATGGGGGATTGCAAATTTGAAAGGGGGTATCTTAAATGAAGAAGATTTTCGTAATAGCAATTCTCATAGTAGCACTCTTTGCATTTTCAGAAAACGGTGTGTATCCAGATAAGATTGTTGTTGGATCCTTCCAAGCCCTTTCCGGACCATACGCAGTTATTGGCCAAGAAATGACTAAGGGAATGAAAGCTTACTTCAACTGGATCAACAACAATGGCGGTATTTACAAGAGACAGATTGAACTCGTCGTTGCTGACGATCAACTGAATCCTTCAAAGACGGTTATTGAAGTAAAGAGGCTTGTTGAAGAGGATCAAGTTTTTGCAATTGTAGGAGGACTTGGAACGTATGGATGTCTTGCCGTGATGGATTATTTGAACGACAACGGAGTGCCTTTTGTGTACCAAGGCTCTGGTTCGAGTCTTCTCGCTATTCCACCAAAGAAATACGTGTTCCCGGTGCAACCAGATTACACGCTCGAGGGTCAGTTGATAGCGAAATTTTCAGTGGAAACACTGGGCAAATCTAAAATCGCCGTTCTCTACATGTCTAATGATGTTGGAAAAGAAGGGCTTCAAGCGGTTAAAACAAAACTCGCTGATTACGGTATGAAACCCGCATTGGAGATCCCGTACAATCCTGCTGAAACAGACTACAGCTCACTCGCCGTCAGAGTTCTTGGGGTAAATCCAGACTTAACAGTCATTTATGGCTTTGTTACAGACACTGTTAGATGGATAAAGACACTAAGAGATTATGGTGTGGAATGCGATATCGTGACAATCTATCCGAACGCAGATCCGGTGATCATAACACTTGCTGGTGATTATGCAGAAGGAATTTACATCACGGGTTGGGTGCCACTTCCCACGGAAGACAGACCGGACTTTGTGAGAGATTATCAAAGATTTCTCGGGATATATCAGGAATCCTACCCCGATGAGCAGGTACCGTCGTCTTATGCTGTTGCAGGATTTATCGCCGCGGAGGTTTTTGTTGAAGGCCTTGTTCGAGCAGGTCCCAATCTTACACGTGAAGCACTTGTAAAATCTCTTGAAAGTTTCGATCATTGGAACGGAATACTTTCAAAAGACATATCCTGGGGACCCAATCAAAGGCGTGGCAAGTCAAGTATGTACTTCCTTCAAGTTCAAAATGGTCTTTTTGTTCCCGTTACCAATTTGCTTACACTTGAGAAATAGCTTTTCTTCATAACTGGGGAAGGGTGGTATCTCCTTCCCCTTTCACTGGAGGCATTGATGTGGCATTTCTTAAGATAGAGAATTTAACAGTGTCTTTCGGTGGTCTAATAGCTGTCGACGATTTCAGCATGCATCTCGACAAAGGAGAAATACACGCGTTAATCGGACCCAATGGAGCAGGAAAAACCACAGTGTTTAACGCCATGACAAGAATTGTAAAGGTTTCTGCGGGGTCTATCATGTTTCAAGACAAAAATATACTTCACATGAAACCATATAGAATTGTGGAACTCGGTTTGTCAAGAACATTTCAAAATGTTGTGCTCTTCAAATACATGACCGTCCTGGAAAACCTTTACGTAGGATACCACAGTAAAACAAATGTGTCGCTTTTGAACGAAATTCTGCCAACCGAGAAGTTCAACTCAGAACGTTTGAAAATGTACAAAAAGGCACTTCACATTGCGGATCTCTTGCAAATAAAGAACAGACTGCTGAGTTTCGCCGGCTCAATACCGTTCGCGGCTCAGAAAGTAGTGGAGATCGGGAGAGCGCTCATGAGTGACCCTCAACTACTGCTTCTGGATGAACCCGCCGCAGGTTTAACAGAAGGAGAAACCTCTGAAATAAAAGATATTCTGAAGATGCTCAACAGAGACTTGGATATAACTATTCTGCTCGTGGAGCACGATATGGGCCTGGTAATGGACATTTCCAGGCTAATAACCGTCATGGACTTTGGAAAAAAGATTGCTGAGGGAGCACCTGAAAAGATTCGATCCGATCCTAAGGTAATAAAAGCTTACTTGGGAGATAATGAGAATGCTTGAACTTCGCAATGTGGAGGTATGCTACGGTCCAGTCAGGGCTGTGAAGAATATATCATTCGTGGTGAAAAGGGACAGTATCACCGCTTTGCTTGGTGCTAACGGTTCGGGAAAGAGCTCCACCTTGTATGCCGTTGCAGGCACAAACACAATAACAGAAGGACAAATTCTTTATGATTCTAAAAGAATCGATCATCTTCCCGCTTATGAAAGAGTTCGCAACGGCATCGTTCTCTGTCCCGAATCCGGACAGATATTTGCTCAGATGACGGTTTTAGAAAATCTTCGTGCTGGAGCTTATTCGAGAAGAGACAGTTACACAGATGAGTTGAGAATGGTATTTGATCTCTTTCCAAGACTCAAAGAGAGGCAGAAACAGCTCGCGGGAACGTTGTCAGGTGGGGAAAGACAGATGCTGGCCATTGCAAGAGCTTTAATGGCAAGACCACGCTTCTTGATGCTGGATGAACCTTCCATGGGATTAGCACCCAATTTGGTGTCTCAAATAATGAAAACAATTCAGCGAATACGGAGTCTCGGCGTGACAGTTTTGTTAGTCGAGCAGAATGCGTTTTCTGCCTTGAAGATTTCCGACTACGCATATGTACTTCAAACGGGAAAGCTTGTCATGGAAGGAAAAGCTTCAGAAATGCTGCGGGACAAAAGAATAATAGAAAGGTATTTGGGGGGCTAATTCGATGGTTCTCAATCAAATAGTGCTTGGTTTAGCAACTGGCTCCTTTTACTCGTTGATAGCTCTTGGAATAGTCATGATTTACAAGACAACGGGCGTCATGAACTTCGCTTTTGGCAACATGGCGATGTTCATGGCGTATGTGGCTTTCACCTTCACCGCAATGGGCCTTGGACCAGCAGTTGCCTTGATCATTGTTCTTCCTTTGGCGGCGTTGTTCGGATACGCGGTGGAAAGGTTCACGCTCCGACCAATACGACACCTTTCCCACGCCTCAATGTTGATAGTTACGCTCGGGATATTAATGATACTGGAAGGACTGGTCACTCAGATTTGGGGAACTCGCTACAAGAACTTCCCCGAGTTGATAAAGGGGAAACCTTTTGTATTCTCAGGAAAAGCTGGCATTGTCGTTTTCAGAAGGCAGGATATATTGGTGTTTTTAATACTTATTTGCATCTCAGTTTTGATTTATCTTCTTATCAAGCACACAAAACTCGGCATCGCCATAAAGGCGGTATCTGAAAATGAAAAAGCTGCCCAGTTGATGGGCATAAGCCCTGGGAAAGTGTTTTCATGGATGTGGATGTTTGGAACAGCTTTGGGAGCTTTAGTGGCAGTTTTAAGCGCGCCAAAAACCTATATATCCCCCGTCATGATGGTTTTCTATCAAATAGAAGGGTTTACAGCCGCCGTGCTTGGAGGATTCGAAAGCTTCGCCGGTGCTATAGTGGGGGGGCTCGCACTTGGTGTCATAGAGAATCTTGTGGGCACTTACATCAGTAACGAGCTTAAATCGACGTTTTCTTTGATTCTGATCATTGTGGTCTTACTCATAAGACCTCAAGGATTGCTGGGAAGCCGTAAGATCAGGAGAGTGTGAGTCGTGAAACGACTGGTGTTTTTTGCTTTGTTGTTGGCGGTACCCTTGTTTCTCCAAGGTAGTACTTTCATGATAACAGTTATAAACCTGACAATGATATACACGCTCGCGGCAATGGGTTTGAATCTCATAATGGGTTATACAGGACAGGTGTCAATAGGTCATGCCGCGTTCATGAGCATTGGAGCTTATACTTCCGCTATCTTAGTTCATAAATTGAGCGTGCCGATACCTGTGGGAATTTTAGCAGGAACTGCTTTCAGCGCTGTTTTTGGTCTTGCCCTGGGTTTTCCCGCCTTGCGGCTCAGTGGTTTTTACCTTGCCATAGCGACAATGGGCTTTGGAGTGGCAATAGAGCAAATTTTGTCCTCCTGGGAGTCAGTTACCGGTGGTTATATCGGAATGCGGGGAATAACGACTATGGGAACCGATACTCTGATTTACTATGTGATACTCGGTTTACTCATCCTTGGAATATACACTTTTCGAGCCCTCACAATCCACAAAACTGGGAGAGCACTAAAAGCAATAAGAGAAAACCCCATAGTAGCCAAAGTGTTCGGAATCAGCGAAACCTATTACAAGGTCCTTGCTTTCGTTGTGGGATCCGCTTTCGCTGGCTTAGCAGGCGCTTTGTATTCCCACACAATCGGATACATCGCGCCTTCGGATTTCGGCCTTGGGAAATCATTAGAGTTATTGGCAATAGTCGTTATTGGCGGAATGGGATCATTGTTTGGTCCCGTTTTTGGTGCCACTCTGTACACGGTTTTGCCTTTCATCTTCAGTAGAATTGGATTCTCCATGACAATCGTGTTTGGAAGCATTCTCATCGGCGTAGTTCTGTTCATGCCACGCGGGCTCGCGCACTACATTCATGCGTGGTGGATAAAATGGGCAGAAATGCCAATTGTAGCGCTCAAGAGAAAGAAAAAATCCAGCCTTGGCAGTTACGTTGACACTTCCTTTGGGAAAATTCACTACGTTGAGAAGAATGAAGGGCAAAGAGTAATTCTCTGTTTACACGGCAACTTTGGATCCTGGAAATGGTTTGAACCAGCAATGAAATTCATTGATAACTACAGGATCATCGCCGTTGACATGCCCAATTTTGGAGATTCTTGCCGAATAGAGACATTTTCTTTCGAAGATTACGCGAAAGTTATTTACGAATTCACGCAGAAGATGAATCTAACAGACATAATTGTTGTTGCTCACTCGTTGGGTGGAGCCGTTGCTATGGAACTATCTGCAAGTTATCCAAGACTCGTAGATTCCATGATTCTCGTCGATCCGTGCCCCGTAAGAGGGCTCGATATCGCAGAAGAGAACGTGCCTTTTCTCGAGCTTTACAAAAGAAACAGAACTCTGCTCAAGGAATCGATAAAAAGATTGCTGTTCAACGTCAAAAACAGACGTTTGATAGAGAGCTTAACCGATGAAGCTTTGAAAATGAATCCAGATGCAATTTTGGAACATGCGAATAACCTCGCCAGTTTCGATCTTTCACACAAGGTGAAATCAATAAGATGTCGGACTTTGCTGTTATGGGGAGATATGGACTCCCTGATAACAAGGAAGCAAATGGAAGAAACCGCCCAGAGTATTCCCAACTGTGACTTCAAGGTTTTGCATAACATAGGGCACACGATTTTTATTGAAGATTCTGGGTCTTTTAGCAGAATACTGCTCGACTTCTTAGGAGGGATGCAAAGATGAAATACGCCAAAATACTTTCATCGGGTATTTACATTCCAAGAAAAATAATGCGAAACGATGAATTTGAGAAGCTGACAGGAACCACTATAGATCCATACTACACAGAGCAAATTGGCATCAACCACCGACACATTTCCTCAGATGAGGAAACTCCAACCTATATGGCATCTGAAGCCGCTAAGATGGCTCTCGAAAGAGCAAACGTGACCGCCGATCAAGTGGATTTGATCATCGTGGGCACTGACACTCCAGAAGCGATATCACCTCCAAATGCACCTCGGGTACAGCACTTAATCGGTGCATCAAAAGCGGAGCCTTTGGCTTTCGACGTTAATGCCTCATGCGCAAATGGTGCACTAATGCTCGATATGGCGGCAAGATACATCTCGCTCGGAGACTACAAATATGTCTTGGTAATAGGAACGTACGCAATGACAAAATTCCTTTCATGGAAATATCCCTGGGAAGCTCTTTTCTCAGATGGAGCCGGCGCGATATTGTTAACATCTCATGAAGAACCAGGATACCTTGGAAGCGTCGCTCGCACTGATGGATCCTGGTGGCATAACTGGGGAATATACATGGGAGCTGGAACAATGAACCTTCAAGGCATTGACAGAGGGCTCCACAGACTCGATTTGAGAGCACCGTACCCAGCCACAGTGAACGAGGAAGGCTGGCCTATGTTAATAGAAAAGCTCATGAATAAGTGTTCTTTAACACAAGAAGACGTTGGTATGATATTTTTCACTCAAGTAAGGAAGAAAAGCATTATGAAAGTTATGGAAACACTAAACATGCCTCAAAACAAGACTCACACTGTTATGGAAAAATATGGATACACTGGCTCGGCTTGTGTCTACATGGCTTATCACGACGCAGTTGAATGTGGAAAATTAGAGCGCTTAAAAGGCAAAAGCCTTATATTCTTGACATCGGGTGTTGGCTTTCAGCAGGTCGCGGTCGCCTTTAAGTTTTGAGTTTCTAATTTTGATGTAATATTATTAGAGGTGAAGAAATCACCACACATTTACAAAAAGGGGGAGTTTCTATGAGAAAGTTTCTCACTATTTTGCTTTTGGCACTCGTGGTCTTAGTTTTTTGTTCTGCGAAGAATGTCATTTATCTTATTGGTGACGGCATGGGGATTAACCACTTGATTCTCACCCAATATCTTGAAGGCAAACCACTTACAATTTTGAAAGCGCCGTATACGGGATTTGTCCTCACGTATTCAGCGAACAGCAATGTTACTGATTCGGCAGCAGCCGGCACAGCTCTTGCCTGTGGATTCAAGACAAACAACGGATCCATCGGAATTCTACCTGATGGAACAGCCGTGCCATCAATAGCAGAAATAGCTGCAATGAATGGAATTAAAACCGGCATTGTTGTCACGTGCCGCGTTACTCACGCCACACCAGCCTCCTTTTACGGACACGTTTTAAGTCGTAATGATGAAAACACTTTAGCTGAGCAGCTTGTCGAGAGTCCTCTTGATGTTGTCTTTGGTGGGGGTTGGAGGCATTTCATACCTGAAGGCGGAAAGAGGAAAGACAATAAGGATCTCATAGCCGCGGCTAAGGATAATGGCTTTGATTACATAACCACTCGAGAGGAAATGTTGAGCTATTCCGGTGACAGGGTCCTGGGTCTTTTCGCTTCCAGTCATCTTTCTCCTGCTTCTGAAAGATCCGGCTCCCAGCCAATGCTCGACGAAATGGTGGCAAAAGCGTTAGAAATACTTTCAAAGGACGGAAAACCTTTCTTCCTCATGGTAGAGGGATCTCAAATAGACTGGGAAGCTCATGGTAACGATGTTTATGGTGTATGGAAAGAAACCATGGAATTTGACAGAGCTGTGAAGGTTGCTCTTGATTTTCTTGCTGAAGATCCAAACACTTTGATCGTTGTGACGTCGGACCATGAAACGGGCGGTCTGGCTCTTTCAACAGGAGGATACACGTTCGACATAGAAAAGCTTAGAGGATACACCAAGAATACGGACTGGTTGGCATCTCAATCAGGTGGAGATTACGAAAAACTAAGGGAATTGGTGAAAACCCACTGTGGTGTTGAACTCACAGATGAAGACATTGCCTATATCAAAGAAGAGTCAACAAAATCGTCGTATGGTTTTGCAAATGGAATAGGTAGAGTTCTCAGCACAAAAGCACAAATAGGTTGGTCAACATTTGATCACACAGGTGGACCTGTGCCAGTATTTGCTTTCGGTTCTGGAGCAGAGCACTTTACTGGCGTTTTTGCCAACACAGAACTTCCAAGATTGATAGCCCATCTCGCTGGATATCCCATGTCGTACCCTGTCTATACTGTACCATTACTTGGAGCGCACTGACGAGAAGTGATTTTGAAACAAAGCCCCGCGGTTCAGCGGGGCTTTTTTCTCTATTGATACTTGAATACAGCCTCTGAAGCTCGTCGAACCTCTTCGAACATCTCACCGAAGCTTTCAAGAACGGAGATTATCTCAGAGAACTCTGGATACTTACTTCAAAAAGTTTAGATTCCCTGATCTTTGAAACTGATTAGTTCCTCTCCATCGAGAGATACTGAAAGAACATCGCTGGGAACAACAAAAAGGTGGGCCAACAGGTAGGAATAGATGCCCTGGTTAACCCCAGGAATACTCACTGTGTAAGTTGCATCATCGGATTCGAAAGATATCTGAAAGATCTTTTCAACATCGCTATTTCCTCCGTGAAATAGCCAGCCCTTGATTATAATTCCCGTTTGTTGCTCATTTCTAAACAGAACAAAATACTGAAAGTTCTTCGTCCTTGAACCCAAGTGAGTGAAAAGACTTTCGTCCAGTTTCACATCCAGTTGAGTGTAATAGAAAATGTTTGCACACGCCAGAGTACCAAAAATCAAAATTGTGATCACAAACCTCTTAATCATTCCTATCCCCCCATGACCTCGTAACTACAACTCCAGAATATCTCCAGGGTTGAGGACCAAACATTCACGTCCTATCTTCTTAACTTCTTCACAGAACTTTTCCGAATCTGCTTTGATTACATCCCACGTGTTGAAATGAATTGGAACCACCTTCTTTGGTTTGATCATCTTAACAGCTCTTAGAGCATCCCAAGCGTCCATGACGAAGTTTCCACCAATGGGCAGGAACGCAACTTCTACGCCTTCTTCTTCAAGAAGTTCCATGTCCTTGGTGAGTCCGGTATCTCCCGCATGGTATATCGTTTTGCCTTCAAGATTCAAAAGAAAACCACACGGATTTCCCGCATAGAGCAGAGTATCGCCATCGATTAGACTTGATCCATGAACTGCTGGCGTCATTTTAACTGTTCCAAACGGAAAATTGAATGTGCCCCCTATGTGCATGGGATGGGTTGTAACTCGCTTCTTTGACAGGTGAGCACAGAGTTCGAAGTTAGCTATCACAGTCGCTTCGTCTCGTTTGGCTATCTCCACTGTGTCTCCAAGGTGATCGGAATGTCCGTGAGTGACCAGTATATAGTCGATTTTGGGAAGATCTCGCAGTTCAACAGCACAGGAAGGGTTATCTGTTATAAAGGGATCGATCACGAGATTTGTATTTTTCAGTCTTATCAAAACAGCGGCATGCCCAAGAAACCTCAATTTCAGCATTACAGCACCTCCCTGAACATATTATAGATCTTCTCTATTCTAAAACTCCCCAATTCATTAAGAAGATACAGAATGGAATAGATTGAAAAACCACTCATTTTCTAATTCAACTGAATGATATAACCGAGCTCTATAAGGGTTTCCATAACGTCTTGAACGTCCTTAGCATCTGTTTTGAGATACGAAGAAACAAACGTAATTACGCTGTCAAAATCTTTAAGAAACCTTGCCGCGAGATAGATGTTTTCACCTAAGTCAGAAATATGAGGCTTATCAGAAATATCCTTCTTTTTGAGCCACTTGTAGCCCAAAGGTCCATCGGCGTTGACTGTTATCTTCTTAGCGGGCTCAGGAACGCGGCATTTCACACCATGTGCGTTTCTGATAACGGCACTTATAATTTCGCTTCCGGGTGAATCTTTCAACTGCGTCAAGAATTGCTCTGCTTCGAACATTGCTTGCTTGGCAATCGATTCGAAGGCGCTGTCAAAATAAAAGATCGACTGCAGTATGGCGTTGCCTATCCAGGTGTACATCTCTGGATCGCATTTATCAGGAGTATCATCACTTGTGTGGTAATAACGATCTGGCCACTGTCCTATATAAGGTGAAGGAACCGAAAAGTTTGCAAACACCACGTGGTCAGATCCTCCTCGCATCTGAATGGAAGAAAGTCTACGAGCGGGTGTTTCAGAGGTTTTCGGAATGTTTTCTTTCAGAGACTTCCAGAGCGCGACGTCCAGAAAAGTCGGAAGAATCGGTGGAGTTCTTTGCAAAAGAAGAGTTGACCCTGTCTTTGCCTGGTCTTCCCCCACCATATCGAGGTTTATAACATAGTCCAAATGGTTTTCCTTGGCATAAGGTATGCTTCCAAAAAACTCTGGAACCAGTATCACTTTGATATTCACCGGTGGCTTTGATTCTGCCAAGCACCTGGCTAACTCAATTGCCAGTGCTGAACCAGAGGCGTTATCGTTTGCACCTGGACTGGGATGACACAAGTGAGCAATAATGCCAATTGTCATGTCGCTTCGCGAGCCTGGAATGCTAAGCTCAAGCACATCAAGATCGCCCGTGATGAGCTCACTTTCAACAAAAAATCTCACTTTAAATCCTTTGTTTGCAATCTCTTTCAAAAACAAGTATTGGTTCCAATTCACCGAAAAACCACAGGCACCGAAGCCAACATTTTCAGCAGTGTACGGAAAGGACAAATAGTTCACTGTATCTGGCATTTTCTCGGGAGTCCGAAAGATGCTTTTATCTTGAGCTCTCATATGGTAAAGAATCAAGCACTTGGCCCCTTTTTGTTTTACATAAGTATCAAAAGCCTTATCGGGAGCCATATTCAGAATAACAGCTTTGTCGGAAAAATCACCTTCGAAGTGTTCATCGACGAGTTCTAATGTCTCCCAGCCTTGAGTGGGGCCGCTCCCAAAAACGACCGATGTCCTGCACAAATCAAAAGAATTAATAAAACGTCTTGGAGAATCAATCCAAAGTTCAGCATTCCTCATCTCCCAGACGTATGTGGTATCGAAATTACCATAACTGATATCTCCCGTTTTGTACTTAAGGAGTTTTACATTGTTTTCATCTATTCCCCATGCGAAAATTGTCTCACGGATTCTGTTCAGTAACTGGCGATACTCAGAGCTCCCTCGCGACCGATGAAACGTAGAGATGAATCTAACAAGATTCTGAACGTTATCGCAATTCACGTTCGCTCCCCCTCTCGAGAATTCTGTGTTTATTATACACAAATACGCGCACAACCGCCGGATCGAACTGGCTGCCTGAGCAACTCTCGATTTCAGAAAACGCATATTCGACAGAAAACGCTTTTCTGTAGGCTCGATCGCTTACCATCGCTTCGAAAGAGTCCGCCACGGAGATGATTCTTGAAACGAGTTCTATTTGATCTTTCTCAAGATGATCTGGGTAACCAGTTCCATCCCAACGTTCATGATGATGAAGGACGTACACGGCTATTTCTCGAAGGATTGGTGAAGAATTGAGGACTTCATAACCCCATACTGTGTGCTTCTTAACTGTTTCGTATTCTTCATCACTCAAAGCGTCTTTTTTATTGAGAATTCTCTTGGGAATGAGAAGCTTACCAATGTCGTGGACAAGGCCTGTCCAATACAAATTCTTAATGGTATGTTCAGACAAATTCATCAGTCTTCCTATCTCTAACGCTATCTTTGCAACTCGCATGGAATGACCTTTGGTGTAATTATCGTAGAGCTCCATCATTCTGACCATGGCGAATATGATTTGCTCGGAAATATCCTTCTTAGTTCTTTCGTACTCGTGGAGCTTTAAAAAGACGCTGGTCAACGAAGCAAATGCCCGCATGACTTCTATATCATTCGACGAGAATATTTCTTTGCTTTCTTTGGCGATATCGAGAGCCAGATTTCCTATCTGGCCCTTGTCTGTTCTAAGGGGAGCAACGAGCGAGGACTTAACGGGTTTAACAGCGCTGGAAAATTGTTCGTATGTGTTTTGGTTCATGGAAACTTGATTTATTTTGTTCCAGTCTTCAACAACTGACACTTCAGGAACGAGTACCATCATGTGGCTCTTGAGATTCAGTTTATTCAATTTCTCAATATTGTGTCCGGCGGTGCAGACAAATTTCCATACCCCACCCTCTGTTACAGAAATACTTCCATAATTCGCTGTTGGAATTTCATAAAGAGCCTTTTCAAGAATATGGGAAAGAAATTGTTCCTGGGTGCTTTCTCTGCTCTCCAGTAGTTCATCAGCTAACGAAATAACGGTTTTTAATCTGCCAAGTAGCTTATCTCGTTCAAGGTAGGCGCTTTCTAACTCAAAGTTGGCTGCTCTCAATTGATCGTAAGCGCCCAAGAGTTCTTCCTGCTGCTTCTTGGCGTTTTGCACAGCCTGGCGAATTTTCCTTCTGAGAAGTGTATTCCATAACATTACAACTAAGAGTATTCCCACAAACACCGCCGCTATGTAGAAAATATATTTCCAATTCACCTTGAAAACGGGCATTCCCATCCATTTTTCATAAATCCTGGATACTTCGCTGGTGTCAATTTTGTCAAAACCGCTGTTAATGATATCAACAAGAGACTCATTATCTTTCCTGACAGCTCTATATAAGAATTGTTTAGATAGCGCTCTTGAAGCAGATTTGAAGGAATCGTACAACTCGAATTTTGCTAAATAATACTGTGCAGGTGGCATATCCATGACAAAGACCCTCACGGTATCCTCAGAAGCGGCCTTTACCAATTGTTCATACGAATCGAAGTACCTGAGCGATATGTTCGGATTCAACGATTTTGCGATTTCAGCACTTCGATCCCCACGCTTCGCTCCCACTACAAATCCCGATAGTGTTTCCAATCCTGTGATCCCTTGCAGATTTTCTTTGAAAAAAACTCTCACTTCGATCTCTGCATATGGCTTGGTAAAAGCAAGCCACTGTGCTCTTTCTTTGTCATAAAAGATTGTATCTACAACATCTGCCTTACCAGTACTAATCATTTCCAGTGCTTTTGACCATTCAGTGGCTATGTACTCAACAGTGATTCCCGTTTTTGCCGAAAAAGCGCTCCACAGATCAACACAGATTCCAACAGCCTCTCCTTGATCGTTGACGAATGAATAAGGAGGATACGAATTATCGCCAACTACGACGAGCTCTTGAGCAACTACCAGATCCCCCACTAAAGGAAGTAAAAACATGATGGTTAGTAGCCATCGCAGTCGATGTTTGGTTTTCTCGTTCTTTTTTCGAATTCTCAATTCAGTACCTCATCTCTTAGCCAAAACTGCAAAACAAAGTATAAGTGATCGCCGACTGAGATACATTTCCAGAGCGTTAACAAATTGCTGTATTTCAATGTTTGAAAACGCTCAACACATCTGAAAAGCGGCAGTTTTCGTTTCTTTCAAATAAGCGAAGCACTTCGAAAGCCGTTGAAAAGTCTGCTTGATTTAAGATGTATTGAAGATATGCTTTTCTCGGTGGTTCGAACTTAACTTTTGCCTGTCTTGGCATTGACTTTCTTATCAGGGTCATTTTTCTTCTAAGATCCTGTAGTGATTGAATGGTCCTTGTTGAAAAAGCGGTTCCCTTTTTTGGTATCAACGGATTGAGCGACGCAATAACAGATTTGTAACCAACTTTCAAGGCCTTTTCAACCAGGTCCCCAATCGCCACGAGGTCCTGCTCATTTTCCTCCTGAATTCCATAGATGAAGTACATCTTCACGTTAGAAAATCCTGCCTCTTTACCAAGAAACAGCGCGCTGTCGATCTCATCATCTTTGATACCTTTTTTCAAAACATCTCTTATACGTTGAGTGGCGGCTTCTGGGGCTATGGTAAAAGTTTGCTGACCTTGAGAATGTAAAACAGAAAGAAATCTCTTTCTCAACTTGTTGATTCTCAGCGAAGAAACAGAGAAATGAACATTGTTTTTCTCAATCACGCTCAGAACTTCATTCAGAAATGGGTAATCAGTCACGTTAGAAGCTATCAAACCCACATTTTTGTGAATCCTTAGTAAATCTTTTAGAATTGCCAAATCAAGAAATCGAGCTGGTTTTCGGCTGGCACCGAGTTCACAGAAGTTGCAGTTCCACACACAGCCTCTCTCTATTTCTATAAGAACCTTGTTTGAAAATTGCGCGCGACTTGATATCACAGGGCTCACAGGAGGGTAAGTATTAATGTCACCCGCAACAAGTGGTTCAGTTTCAAGTTTGTTCAGAGGTGGAACAGAAATTCCTTTCAGTTTTGAAAAATGTGCCAGCAGCTTGTCTCTGGTTTGAGGCACCAGCACATCTTTCAGAGAATGCAGATGTTCTTCCAAATCTCCGTGAATAAGCACATCTGCGACCAAGAACAACATCTCAGGTGTGTGATACGTGAGTGCTCCTCCAAAAAGGATAATGGGGTCGTTATCCGATCGCTTCTCCCAAGATATCGCTACTGACCGTTTCTTCAGAAAATCGAATACATTTATCAGATCCAACTCAAAATGAATGGGGAAGGCCCATATTTTGAACTCATCTAATGGCGTAAATGAATCAAGGGAATAGAACTTGGAAAATTCGTTTTCAACAACAAATCGCTCGCACCTGACTTTTGGGAGCCCATTCAGCAGTTTCCACACATAGGAGAACGAAAGGCTTGACATGGCTACATCGTAGGTGTTCGGAAAAATAAGGGCCACCCGAAGGTCGCCCTCAAGATTTATGTTTTCAACTGATATTTCACTCTCAGAGTATTTCTTGATTTGTTGATACTCAGTAAACAATCGTTTACTACGAGGTCTTCGCAACAGATATTCTCCTCAGGTAATTCTTGGAGACAACAGCTCTGATAAACTCTGTTTCAAGGATTTTCGTATCCCCACTCATGACCACGCCTCTTATCTTTAGCTTATTCTCAACAACGTCCAAGATTTTCACACCCACTGCCACTACTTTTCTGACCTGCACGGGAGACACATGTCTTATACTGGCCTCTATTACAACAGATGTCAAATCTTCTGTTAGAAATGTTTGAACAAGATCATAAGCGAGTTTGAACACAACAGAAGTTATTCCTGTTGTACTCGCAAGCGAAAGTAGGCTTAACTCATTAGATTCACTCCACAAAAGAGAGTCGTCGAGAGTGACCTCAATCGTCCTGCTCTTTCCGCGTAGGTGCTCTAACTGTTTCGGAACCATCTTGCCCTCGTCCTTCCTTTAACTCAGTCTCAAGGAGACTTCTCAGCTCGCTTCCTTCTATTACTTCTCTTTCCAGCAATATGTCCACAACTTCATCCAGTTGTTTACGATGCTTTTCTATTATCTCCTTTGCTTTCTCATAGCAAGAAGAGACGATGTTCTTGACCTCTTCATCTATCTGATTAGCAACTCTTTCACTGTAATTCTTCATTCTTGTTAGCTCTTTACCGAGAAATATCTCTTGTTCTGTCTTTCCCCAGGAAAGAGGTCCTAACTTTTCACTCATGCCAAGCTGACACACCATCTTTCTGGCAAGTTCTGTGGCACGCTCAATATCAGAAGCGGCTCCCGTTGTGATTTCTCCAAAAACAAGTTCCTCTGCCGCTCTTCCTCCCAGTAGACTCGTTATCTGGTCGAGAAGCTCGCTTCGGGTTGCAAGATACTTATCCTCAGCCGGAAGCTGTAGGGTATAGCCCAGGGCCCTGTACCCTCTTGGAACAATAGAAATTCTGTGCACCGGATCAGCGTTGGGCAGCAAACTCGAGACTATGGCATGACCAACCTCATGATAGGCTACCACTCTCTTCTCTTTTTGGCTCACAACCCGCGATTTTCTTGCTGGACCCGCTACAACTCTGTCAATTGCTTCCTCAAAATCATCCATCGTTATTTTGTCTCTCTCGGCGCGAGTTGCGAGTAGAGCGGCCTCGTTGACAAGATTTTCAAGATCTGCCCCCACAAAGCCAGTTGTCCGCTGGGCGAGAATCTTCACATCAACATCTTCAGCCAGTGGCTTGTTCTTGATATGAATTTTCAGAATAGCCTCTCTTCCCCTTACATCCGGTGGATCGAGCACAACCTTCTTGTCAAACCTTCCTGGCCTTAGAAGGGCCGGATCGAGTATGTCTGGTCTGTTAGTCGCAGCCATAACCACGATGCCCTGACGTATGTCGAAACCGTCCATTTCTACAAGTAATTGGTTGAGAGTCTGCTCGCGCTCATCATGGCCTCCTCCGAGTCCAGCTCCCCTGTGACGTCCCACTGCGTCGATCTCATCTATGAAAATGATACACGGTGCATTGGCTTTTGCCTGATTGAACAGATCCCTGACTCTTGCGGCTCCAACGCCTACAAAGAGCTCCACAAAATCGGAACCGCTTATATGGAAAAAGGGAACACTTGCTTCTCCAGCAACAGCACGCGCCAGCAGTGTCTTACCTGTTCCTGGAGGTCCAACAAGCAGTATGCCTTTTGGCATTCGCGCGCCGATTTTACCAAACTTTGTTGGATCTTTAAGAAAGAGCACAGTTTCTGTCAATTCCTCTACCGCTTCATCAACACCCGCAATATCCTTAAAAGTAACCTTTGGTTGTCCAGCTCTAACCGTCTTGGCTTTACTCCGAGTAAACATAAAAGCTTGATTACTACGTCCCGAGACCGTTCTCATCATGAAAAAGAACATGAATACCAGGAAACCTATGAATATAAGATTACCTATCGCGTTTATCCAGAACGAGCCACTAATTCCTTTTTCACCGTATACCCGAACTCCCTTCTCACCAAGCATTCGAATCGTTTCTGAATCTTGAGCAAGCCACGGGGCATATATTTCATAATACTCGCCACGTTTTGATATTACCTTTATAATGCCATCATCGCGAATTGCAACTTCCGCGACAGGCGTTGGTTCTTCATTAACCATTTGTATGAAATCACTGAAACTCATCCTTGCGGCGGGAGTTTCGCTCGTATAAAATGACCGAACAAGCCAGAAAAGTGATAGGATAACAACTGCTGCGAAGATGAGCGATATATAGTTTGGTCGATTTCCGTTCAAAATTTTTTCCTCCTTTCAAAACGTTCCTCTTTTAGTATACAGCTAATTGGACTCTCCAGCAAATTGATTACAACTGTGTCTAATTCGTTATAAGAGTGTCGATTGCTAATGTAAACATATGGAACCCAGAGTATTTCAGATCTGTAACACAAAAGCGGGAAATCATCTCTGAAGAACTCTGGTATTCTCGCTGAAATGAATAAATCCTTGAGTTTTTCTCCTCCAATTCTATCACCCGCACGGCGGGTTCTCAGTACTAATCCATTTTCTAACATGTTCCGAGGCACAACTATGTAATGAAGACTCAATCGTGAGGAGCTGACCGCGAATTTCCACAAGTTCATTTCATATATTCCTTCACGATTGAGAATCATTTTCTCTGTGAAAGGAGTCTTTTTTTCGACACACATGAATCCAAGGCTCTTTCTTAGCCAAACATTCTTGCCAAGCTCCAGTTTCCAGGATCCACTTTTCAGATTTTTGAACACACTTGAGAGCTGACTGTTATTCACAGTCACTCCCCAATATGATCCTGCTGATTTTATGAACTCAGCGATTTCAAAGCTACTCAGATTACCAGTTTCAAAGACGATGCGGTTACCCAAGATCTTGATCGTGTCCTTATACCGTTTCTCTAACTGACTCGCTGTATGTTCAGCAAGCATCTTTGTTGACAAATTCAGCGAAAGAAAAGCCTCATGGACACGTGGATTTATCTTTCTTAAGAGCGGAATTACCTTTATTCTTATAAAGTTTCTCGTGTATTTAATATCGAAATTTGTTAGATCTTGAACAAAAGGTATTTCACATCTTTTCACATATTCTTCAATCTCTTCTCTTCGAACATAAAGAAGGGGGCGAATCTTTCGATCCTGTTTCAATTTCATCGAGATCATCCCTAAAGGGCTCGTTCCCCTGATGATTCTGTGTATCATTGTTTCCATGAGATCGTCAAGGTTATGAGCCAGTGCCAGGAAATCACACCGCGCTTCCTTCAAGATGCTGTTCAAAAAGTCATACCGCAGCTTTCTGGCACCTTCTTCTATTCCCATTTTCATTTTCTTGCAGTATTGTGGCACATCCCCTCGTCCTATGTGTAAAGGAACGCCTTTTTGGCGGCAGTATTGCAAAACAAATCTCTCGTCCAAATCTGATTCAGAACGTATTTTGTGGTTAAAGTGAGCAGCTTCAATCTCAATATTCAAACGCTCACTCAGATTGAGAAGGACGTTTAAGAGAGCCATTGAATCAACGCCGCCTGAGAGAGCAACAAGCACTTTTGAGCGTGAAGGAAGGAGCTTTTCTTCGAGTATGAGTTTCATAACTCTGAATTCAAAATCATCCAGGCGCAACAAAACACCCCTAAAAAGAGAAAAATGGAGCCAGCGAAGGGACTCGAACCCCCAACCTACGCATTACGAATGCGCCGCTCTGCCGATTGAGCTACGCTGGCTCACACATAGAGCATTATACTTCTCCCACTTGCACGTGTCAACTACGCGGTCTTAGAGGAGAAGGTGAAATTATTCGCTTTCATGTATGGAGCTACGATCGGAAAGTAACTTCCGCTGACAGTCTCAGTTTCATTTGATATAGCTTCTATGTTTTTGGTAAAATCAAAGAATTTAACGTTGAATCTCATGTTCTTGATAGCTCTCGTGAGTTTTCCCTTCTCAATCAAAAAGGTGCCATCCCTCGTCATGCCTGTCAGAAGAGCCTCAAACGGATCAACAATGTTCATGTAGTGAAATCTGTTCACATACACTCCTTTCTCGGTACTGGAAATCATTTCTTCAACAGGCGTTTCTCCACCATTTATGACAAGGTTTACGGGTATCGCAAAATCAAGGTTTTCAAGGGAAACCGTGTGTCCGGTAGCTTTCTTTGAAAAACGGAGTGAAGATCCGTGAGAGTACACAATATTTTTGAAAACCCCATTCTCCACGACGGGAAACCTTTCTCTCTTTTTTCCAACTATATCGTAGAACCATGGTATTTGTCCCGGATGTTCTGGGTCATCGTACACAGAGAGGTTGTCCGGACCAATTTTCTGATTCAAGTAACGATTTGATGGACTCATTTTCATTTCGTGTGCATAACCGTTCGTCGCAACGTAAGTGAAGTAGAAAAACAGCTCTGCCACTGCTTCTGGTCCAAGAATAACCGTATAGTTCCCAGGGTCTATTTCTACTGGATTGACAGACTTCTTAGCGAATTCCACCGCCCGTAACACCTTCTCAGAATATCCCAAGTTTTCCACAGAACTGGAAGCTCCTGAAGTATATCCGCTTCCATCATCCTTAATTGCGACAAGATTGAAGCCCGCTGAAGAAGTGGCCTCGTATGTAAACATCCCACCGGAGGAGATAACACTCTTTTCGTAAACTTCTGTACTCACATAACCAAACACCTTCACGTCATCCCCAGCAGATCTCAGGATATCATCAAACACTTTGGCCCTATCTTCCGCGGATGATTTCAAGACAGATTCCGAAACATTTTCCAAAGGGTAACCCATTGAAGGCACCGGAAGAGAAAACTCGTATTCCAGCGGAGCAGCTTGTTTAAGCATGCTTTCAAGTTTTTCCCTGAGCAGTTTCATACCTGAAAGAGTAAGATCATTGCTTGAAACCAACGCTATTTTATTGTCCTCTGTGGCAAGCACGGTTATTTTTGTTTCCTTCTCACTCACATTCTGATGTATCTGAGAATTGGCGAATCTTGTTAAAGAATGATCTCGGTTTGAAACTACGCTCAAGAACTTCATACCCATCAAATGTTCGTTGATAATTCTAAAAAGTCCTCTGTAGAAATCCTCTCCCTTCATTTCTTGACACCTACCTTTAGCCCTCTAAATCGTGCTGGAGCAGTTCCATGCCCTACATGCATGACTTGCATGGGTTGGCCTTTACCACAATTGGGTACTCCCCACACTCTCCAGTGTTTCTCGTTAGAGATTCCATCACACTTGTTCCAGAATGAAGGCGTTATATCGTAATAGACAGGATTTTTAAATATCTTCCCGGTGAGTTTACCCGCCTTTATTTCATAAGCTATCTCAGTGGCAAACTGAAAGTTGAGTCTTAGGTCATCTATGGACCAGCTTTTATTGGTATCCAGAAGAAATCCGTAATCTATACCTGATATGAGTTCGTCAAATGAATAATTTCCAGGAAGCAAATTGATGTTAGTCATCCTGATAATCGGTACATGCGACCAACTGTCAGCTCTTGAAGCTCCATTGGACCTGACGCCAATTGTCGAAGCTGTTTGTCTGTCCATTAAATAACCCACGAAAACGCCATTCTTTACCAAAAATGATTTCTGAGCTTCAACTCCTTCGTCATCGTATCCAAAAGAACCAAGCCCACCCTCAACCGTGGCATCGGCAACTATGTTCACCACATCACTTCCATACTTCAGCGTTCCAACCTTATCAAGTGTCAGAAAACTTCCACCGGCGAAGCTCAGCTCCGAGCCGAAAACTCTGTCCAATTCCGTGGGATGTCCGCACGATTCGTGAACTTGAAGCGCAAGCTGATTTCCAGAAATCACCACATCGTACTCTCCTGGAGTTATTTCCTCAGCTTTCACAAGAGCGTCAGCTTCAGAAGCTATTTCGGGGGCTTTGTCAAGCAAATTCATATTTTGAATAAATTCCCATCCTTTTGTTGAATAATCACCCCCAAAACTCGAGGGGTATGATCTAACTTGAAATCCACTTTCTCCAATCGCGGTAGCCGATATCCCCGCTCCAGATACTGTTATCGATTGATTTATTTCCGATCCCTCTGTACTGAGAAATAGCTTTTCAATTTTCCTAAACCTCATTGTACCCATTGCCCTCTTAACGCTCTCTGTGCGAGTCATTTCAGAGGTAACCTTCCTGAGTAAATCTACTTTCTCACCTTCGGGCACAGTGAAAGGATCTTTGATAACAGGAGAATTGAAATTTGCCTTGTGAACGGGTTCCTCAGCAAGTTCCACTTTAGATTTTGAGCGCCTGTTCGACGCAATAGCCGTTTCCAGAGCTTTCTGCGCAGCTCTCATTAGAGCTTCATTCCCTTTCTCATCAGTTGCCGCAAAACCCCAACCATTCTCGTACAGAACCCTGATTCCCGTGCCCACACTGGTCTCCAAGGTTATGGACTTCAAGACTCCATTTTCAGCGACGATTTCCTGTAAGATGTGCTCTTCATGACGAGCATCTGCATATCTAACCCCCTTAGAATCAAGATATTCGAGTACTTTCCTGACTTTCTGCTGCACATCACAACCTCCTTTCATGCGATAACCATTGAAAAGGCAGGGAAATCATTCCCTGCCTTCTTCGCTGTTTCTTATTATGTTGTCCAGTAATTTCTCTACATTGTCCATTTCTATTTTCTGTCCATTCTTGAGAATCATGAGAGCCGCTTTTATGACAAGAACACGTGGGTATCGACTCAGAAGTTTTCTCACAGGGTCTCGCTTCACAGCGCCTATTTCCAAGGGTAATCACCATCCTTTTCCCTTGACACAAAACGGGGCCAGATGTATAATTTCTCTGGTCTATGGGCTCATAGCTCAACTGGTAGAGCGCCCGGCTCATAACCGGGCGGTCGGTGGTTCGAGTCCACCTGAGCCCACCAAGTAGGGAGCCTCTGGCTCCCTTAGCTCTATTCTAACATACTTTCGACAAATATAAAGAGTTTGACATGTGTTGGCAATACAAATTCAACACAAACGAAAAATGCCGGTCATTTGACCGGCATCTTTTCTTTTCACATGAGTTACAAAGAAATCGGCATTTGAACTACTTTATCGGGAATTGCCAGCTTTGCTTCTGTTGCTTTGATAACCTCTTCAACTGTCGTTTCAGGGGCAACTTCTTTCAGGATCAATCCATTTTCTGTCACTTCAATGACCGCCATGTCCGTGACAATCAAATTCACTCTTCGGATAGAGGTGAGAGGAAGAGAGCATTTTTTCACAATTTTTGAAGTTCCATTCTTGTTGACATGTTGCATCGCCACGATGACTTTCTTTGCTCCAGTCACGAGATCCATTGCTCCTCCCATACCTGGTACAAGCTTTCCAGGAATCATCCAGTTGGCAAGATGTCCTTCTTCATCCACTTGAAGCGCACCCAAGACGGTGGCATCCACGTGCCCTCCACGAATCAAACCGAAAGACATGGCAGAATCAAAAGCAGCCGCTCCAGGCAAAAATGTCACCGGCATTCCACCAGCGTTGATCAGTTGTGGATGCTCAAAGCCCGGGCGCGGAGCTGGTCCCATACCAAGAATTCCATTTTCAGACTGCAGGAAGATTTCAACACCTGAAGGAAGATAGTTGGCAACAAGAGTGGGGATTCCTATTCCAAGGTTCACGATATCTCCATCGTGAAGTTCCATAGCCACTCGCTTTGCAATTACTTCTTTTTTGAGTTTCGAATCTTGGATCATTTGACATCCCCCCTCACTATGTAGTCCACAACCGCATGGGGAACGACCACTTCATCAGGCACTAATCCCCCAACAGGGACTATCTCCTCTACCTGAGCAATTGTCGTTTCTGCCGCAAAGGCCATTAAAGGATTGAAATTTCTCGAAGTGAGATTGAACGTCAGATTACCGTAAAAATCAGCTTTCTTCGCTTTGATTAGAGCAAAATCAGCCTTTAGAGCTACTTCAACAAGAAAATCCTTTCCATCGATTGTTATCTTCTGCTTATCATCTTCAGCAATTGTTCCTACGCCAGTGGGTGTCAAAATTCCTCCAAGTCCATAACCTCCAGCTCTTATCTTCTCTGCAAGGGTTCCCTGTGGAACGAGCTCAACTTCAAGAGAACCATCTATCATCTGCTTCTGAGTTTCTGGATTTGTTCCAATATGAGATACAATAACCTTCTTTACAATCTTGTTAGCCACGAGCTTTCCAATTCCTTTATCAGGGAAAGCCGTATCGTTTGCAATGACGGTGAAGCCCTTCTTGCCGCTTTCCAGAAGAGCGTCAATCAGGAGATCGGGTGTTCCATCCCCCAGAAAACCACCAATCATAAGCACAGCTCCATCGGGAATCATTTCAACTATTTGTTCAATTGCAATGAGCTTGTTTTTCATAGTTTCTGACTCACCTCCTACTCATTCGACGTTCCTGAGTATAACTGCTGTTCCCATTCCTCCGCCAACACAAAGACTCGCTAAACCCCATTCGAGTTGTCTTTTCTTCATCTCATAGAGAAGAGTTACCACTATTCTGTTACCGCTCGCACCAATTGGGTGTCCAAGAGCAATAGCTCCACCATTAACATTCACGCGTTCACTCAACCATT
>Ga0190359_1000417_pt1 | contig 28998 bp, 31 predicted proteins | sample 48721823_MG_FD_161269 | JGI IMG/M metagenome (GOLD analysis project Ga0190359, IMG submission 161269) | Hydrothermal vent microbial mat bacterial communities from Southern Trench, Guaymas Basin, Mexico - 4872-18-2-3_MG | ecosystem: Environmental > Aquatic > Marine > Hydrothermal vents >... | reverse complement strand
ATTCTTGAAGCTCTAAAAAAAGGTGCTGATGGGGTGTTAATAGCAGGATGTCATCCTGGCGATTGTCATTATCAATCTGGAAATTACAAAACCAACCGTCGTGTTAAACTTTTGAAAAAACTTTTGACGGATATGGGTGTAAAATCTGAAAGAGTACGTTTTGAGTATATTTCTGCTTCGGAGGGGCAGAAATTTGCTCAGGTGGTCACTGATTTTGTGAGTGAATTAAAAAAATTAGGCCCGTCCCCTATAAAGGAGACTGGATGATATGAAAAAAATTGATTTTGAATATCTTAAAAAAATAGTTGGACCTGAGAATATTACAAACAATCCTGTTGACTTGTACGCATATTCTAGTGATGCTTCTGTGCATCAGGCAATGCCACAGGTTGTTATTCGACCAAAAACAATTGAAGAAGTTCAAAAAATTATCAAATATGCTAACAAAAACAAAGTACCTGTGGTGCCTAGAGGTGCTGGTTCAGGAACAAGTGGCCATTCAGTACCTATTGATGGTGGAATTGTATTGGACATGAAACATATGAATCGTATTCTTGAAATTGTTCCTGAGGATATGCTTGTTAGGGTTGAACCAGGAGTTGTTGATGATGATCTTAATCGTGCTTTGAAACCATATGGCTTGTTTTATCCACCTGCACCTGCGTCTAGTCGTATTGCAACGATTGGTGGAGAAATTGGTGCAAATGCATCTGGAGTAAGGTCTGTAAAATATGGAGCTACACGTGATTATGTGATGGGGATGAAAGTTGTTCTTGCAGATGGCTCTCTTGTAAATCTTGGTTCAAACACCCGTGTGCACTCATCTGGTTACCAACTTGAGAGACTCATAGTAGGAGCAGAAGGCACTCTTGGAATTGTTGTTGAGGCAACGATGAGAATATATCCTCTTCCAAAGTATCGCTGTCTTGGTGTTGCAGATTTTGACAAACTTGAAGATGCCGGCAATGCAATCTCTGAGATTATTGCAAGTGGAGCTCAACCTTCATTACTTGAATTGATGGATGGGATAGGTATTGTTGCTGTAAACAAAGCACTTAATCTCGGTCTTCCTGAAGTGGGAGCAATTATACTTTTTGAAGCCGATGGAAATGTGAAAAGCGCAATTGATTATGAAATAAAAAAAATGAAAGAAATTTGCGAGAAACATAAAGGATACGGTATAGAAGTAAGTTACGATGCAAAAGAGAGACAGAGACTCTTTGGTGGACGAAAGAAACTTTTTGCTTCTCTATCAAAATACAAAGAAGGAATTGTTTGCACAGATCTTGCAGATGATATGGGTGTTCCAAATTCAAAGGTTGCAGAATGCGCAAAAAAAATTCATGAGATAGCCAAACGAAATAATGTTATTATGGCAGTATATGGACATTGTGGATCTGGCGTAATTCATACCAAGATTATGCTTGATCCAAAAAAAGCAAGTCAATGGAAAGATGCAGAGAAGGTGGTCGAAGAACTATATGATTATGTGCATTCCATTGGTGGGGTAACATCAGCTGAGCACGGGATAGGTCTTTCTAAAGCGCCAGCTTGGAAGAAAGCAAGAAAAGATATACTTCCAATGATGTGGGCCATTAAAAAAGCACTAGATCCAAATAATATTCTCAATCCTCATAAATTGATGGATGCCCCTAATGACTGGGTGAAAGCAACAGGTCTCCGGTACAAAGTGGGGAAATAAAATGGCAAAGAATATCGAATTCGAAAGAACTAAAAAGTGGGAAAATGAGTTAGATAAATGCATACGATGTGGTTATTGTTATGAATTGTGCCCCCTTTTCAAATCGTATGGTTGGGAATCAGACACTCCTCGCGGAAAGCTTCTTATGGTCTATGGGATGATTACAGAAAAAATAAAACCAACACAAGAAATTGTAGACAAGATATTTCAATGCTTTTATTGTAAAAATTGTTCTGACAACTGTTCAGCAGGCGTTCCTGTTACAGACATTCTTACAGATGCTCGTGCTGACTTAATTAATGCAGGTTTTGAGGTTGAAGGCACAATTGCACATATCGATGAAGAGTTATGTAGCGTATGTGGTATTTGCATGTCACTTTGTAAATATGATGCATTAAAGATTGTTGATACCGGAAAAGGTAAACTGAAAGTCAAAGTTGATAAAATTGAATGCCGTGGATGCGGATTATGTCTTGCGGCTTGTCCATCTGGTGCGATCACTCAGAAAGAAGGCTGTAATGTAACCCTCCCAGAGCTTCACGAAAGTGTAAAAGAAGTCCTTAAAGATGAGGATAAAAAGTTGTTAGTTTTCGCTTGCAACTGGTCGGTATTCCCTGGTATGCAACTTAGTGAAACTGAGACACTTATTAAGACGCCACATGGTATTATTGTTACAATGTGCTCAGGCCGTGTTGCCCCTGAACTAGTACTCGATGCTTTTGAGGAGGGTGCCTGGGGCGTTATGGTTGCTGGTTGCCCACCCGAAGAATGTGATCATAATGGTAACTACAAAGCACGAAGACGTTTGATATTGCTAAAAAATGTTCTTAAAGATCTAAATATTGAGCCAGAGCGTGTTAAACTTGAATGGGTTTCAACAGGAGAATCTGCCAAACTTGAAGGCATGATAAAAGATTTTGCTAAAAAGCTTGAAAAACTCGGACCAATCAAGATAGAAGTTTAATCTAGTAAAACTATTATAATATTCTGCGATACGGGGTAAGGAGTTATATTAACATTTAATTTGGTGAAAATTATGCCTAAGTTAGAAGATGTCAAAATAATAAATAAAAACGAGTTCAATGAGTTTGTAAATGCCATAATAAAAGAAGGAAAATATGATGTCGTTGGCGTCAAAGAAAAGCGTGAAAGATTTGTTTTCGATCAACTTAATACTGCAAATGAATTGCGCCTTGATTATGATGTGACAATCCTCCCTCCAAAAAAATATTTTCTCCCCCAGATTGAAAAACTTATGGACTATGATTTATCAAAATCTTTTGATGTTAAAAAAAGCGATGCCAATGTACCCAGAATAATCATCGGCATTCATCCGTATGATATTATTGCTATCGAGCAGATGGATAAATATTATCTTGATTCTCAAGAAGATGATTTTTATAAAAAACGACGTGAAAATACAATAATTATTGGTACAGACATTCAAAATGTTTCAAAATATTCTTTTGCAGCTAGCATGGATACTCATACTACAGATTCTGGTTTTGACTTGATGCTTACTGACATTGGCAATAAATATGCTATAACGATTGGCTCAAAAAAGGGAAAAAATCTATTGCAAGAATATGCTCGAGTCAAGGATGCAAAAAAATCTGATCTAAGAAAGATTGAAAAAAAACGTAATTTGATTGCTTCACAATATATGAAAAAAGTAGATGTAAAAAAAGAAGAATGGTCAAAATATCTGGTGGCAAATTATAATAATACTATCTGGAAAATAAAATCAGATAAATGTCTGAGCTGTAGTTCATGTACCATGGTATGTCCAACTTGTTATTGTTATAATGTTAAGGATGAAGTATCACTAAACCTCAAAGAAGGAGAAAGATTTCGTACATGGGATGGATGTTTATTACACGATTTTACTAAGATAGGTAGTGGAGAAGTTTTTCGTGAAGATACAACAGATAGATTTCGCCATAGATTCTACAGAAAAGGGAATTATTTACCAGAGCGTTATGGCTTTGTTGCATGTGTAGGATGTGGGCGATGTGGAATAGCATGTCTTCCAAATATAGCAGACCCATGTAATATGATAAACGAGTTATCACACTTTGAAAAATCAGATGAAACTAACAAGTTTTTTATAAAACAAAAAACAGAAATAGATGAGAAAGGCATTATTCACATTCCAAGGAGTGCCACTATTAAACGTATTGAAAGATTAACTTCAAGAGAAACTCTTTTTGAAATCGAACTTGATGATAAGAAAAGCCTTGGTCATAATCCCGGCCAATTTGTTGAGGTGTCTGTTTTAGGGGTTGGAGAAGCACCAATTTCTGTTTCATCACCCCCAACTGAAAAACCTACTTTTCAGATTGTTGTAAGAAAAGTTGGAAACGTTACATCCAAACTCTTTACTATGAAAACAGGAGACAAAATTGGTATACGTGGACCCTTTGGAAACGGATTTGATGTTAAAGCAATGGGGGGCAAAAATATAATATTTGTTTGTGCTGGTCTAGGGGTTGCACCACTAAGATCCTTATATTTATATGTTACAGATAAAAAGAATAGAAATAAATTCAAGAATATAAAGATACTTTATGGATGTAAAGAACCCAATGAGGCAATGTTTTTAGATGAGTTTAAGAGCCTAGAAAATCTAGATGATTATGAATGTAAATTAACCGTTGATACATGCCCCGAAGGTGAATGTTGGGATGGAGAAATCGGTCTTATTACAACGCTATTCCCGAAAATAAATCTTGATAAAGCTGCGTCTCAAGACACAATGGCTGTCGTAGTAGGCCCACCTGTAGTTTATAAATTTGTAATCGAATCCTTGAAAACCATGGGTTTCCCTGATGAAAATATTTACGTTTCACTTGAGAGGCATATGAAATGCGGTGTTGGTAAATGTGGACATTGTCAAATTAATGGTATATATGTTTGTAAAGAAGGCCCCGTCTTTCAATATAGTCAAATTAAAAACTTACCGGAGGCATTCGAATGAAACCGAAAGTAGCATTCTTTGATTTTTCATCATGTGAAGGATGTCAACTTCAAATAGCAAACCTGGAAGAAGAAATCCTTGATTTAATAAATATTGTGGATGTTGTTTCTTTTAGAGAGGTTATGAAAGAACATTCAGATGACTATGATATCGCATTTATTGAAGGATCAATTATGCGACCAATGGATGCCGCTCGACTTAGAGAGATTAGAAGCAGAGCTAAAATACTTGTTGCTCTAGGTGCCTGTGCAACTATTGGCGGCATAAACAAAATTCGTAATCAATGGCCACCTGAAGATGTTAAAAAGGAAGTATATGGCGATGCTGATCTTGAAAATAACGAGTATTTTGATGTTTTTGAAACAAAGGCTATAAACGAGGTTGTACCAGTTGATTATTATATCCATGGTTGTCCTATCAACCGAGATGAATTCAAGCATGTTGTAACATCACTTGCACTTGGTAAAAAACCAAATATTCCAAATTATCCAGTTTGTGTTGAATGTAAAAAGAATGAAAATGTTTGTTTGTTTGAGCAAGGGAAGTTTTGTCTTGGCCCCATAACTCGTGCAGGGTGTGGTGCTATATGTCCAACAAACGGCAGTACATGTGATGGATGTCGAGGTCTTCTAAAGAAACCAGAAGTAGAATGCGTAATGGAGATACTGGAAAGATATGACCTTACATATGAAGAACTAAAAAGTCGTAGTTTACTGTATAATTACGGGAGGGATGAATGTCCATGAGTAAAGATTTTGACATTAACGTGGAGCATGTTACAAGAGTTGAAGGTCATGGAAACATCGTCTTAAATGTAAAAAAAGGCAAAATTGAGAAAGTTCAATGGCAAGTTTCTGAGGCTCCAAGATTTTTTGAGGCAATGTTGCGCGGAAGACATTATGACGAGCTTCGACCAATAACTTCGCGTATTTGTGGAATATGCTCAATTGGACATTCGCTAGCAAGTTTAAAAGCCACAGAAGATGCATTGGATATTGAAATCTCTAAGCAAACAGGCATACTCAGGCGACTTGCTATTAATGCAGAGAATATGCAAAGTCATATTCTTCACGTAGGTTATCTTGCAGTTCCTGATTTGTTTGGAGTTGGTAGTGTTTTCCCACTTGTCGGCAGTAAAAATCAAGATGCCCTACTTAAAATTGTAAAACTTCATAGAATTTCTAACGAAATGTCTGATTTAGTTTGTGGGAGGACTACTCATCCTATACGACTCATTGTTGGCGGTTTCTCAATGATTCCTACTGAAAAAGAACTTCTGAATCTAAAAAAAGATTTGGAAGATGCTATCAAGATGACTAAAGAAGTTGCCGAGGTTGTAAAAAGCGTTGCTGGCAATTTCCCTGATTTTGAGAGAGAAACCGAGTATATTGCCCTAACGTCAGATGATGAATATGCGTTATATGATGGAGATATTGCATCGACAGATACTGGTCGTCATCCAGAATATAAAGATTATAGATCAATTATGCAGGAGTTTGTAGTGCCACATTCTACTGCAAAACACGCGAAACATAAAAGAGAATCATATATGGTGGGAGCTCTAGCAAGATTCAATTTAAATAGCAATCAGCTTCATCCAATTGCTCAAGATGTTGCTAACATGTTTGAGCTCAAGCCAATTTGTTATAATCCTTTTATGAATAATGTTGCACAACTTGTAGAATTTGTGCATAATATTGAAGATTCAATCAAATGGATTGATAAATTGGTTGATGATGGGATTGAGGATGAAAAACCTGTAAGTGTAATACCTAAAGCAGGTCGCGGAGTTGGAATTGTTGAAGTGCCACGAGGCATACTTGTTCATGATTATACTCTTGATGAAAAAGGACGTTGTTTAAAGGCAAATTGTATCATTCCTACAAATCAGAATCATGCAAACATCCAGAAAGATATGGAAGAACTTGTTCCACAGATACTCAACAAACCCGAAAAAGAAATAGAATTAAATCTTGAAATGCTTGTAAGGGCTTACGATCCGTGTATCTCCTGTAGTACTCATTATATTGATGTCAACTTTGTTTAAAATGAAAAAAATTGGAATAATAGGTATAGGAAATCCACTTAGACAGGATGATGGTATAGGTATACTTCTTTTGCAAAAACTAATTGAAAGAAAAGACGAATTACCGTCATATGTTGAGTATGTTGATGGCGGAACAGGTGGGATGAATCTTCTTCATCAGCTTGTACGTTTTGATATCGTGCTTATTATTGATGCTGCAAATATCAATAAAGAACCTGGAGAAACCCAACTGCTAAGTATAGATGATATCATAAGCCAAAAAATCCCAATAACAATAAGCACTCATGAATCAGACATTATGAAAATAATTCAAGTTTCAAAAACCCTTGATGAGAGTCCAGAAAAACTATTTATTTTTGGCATACAACCTAAAAATACTTCATTTGGTGATGATCTCTCATTCGAGTTAAAGCAAAAAATGCAAACAATATCTGACAAACTATTTAATGAAATACAATCAATTATTAAAAACAATAAATAACTAAGATTTTTATGTAAAATATTTTTAAATCCCAATATCCTTAAGTAGGAGAACTAGATACCATTCCCCGTCCCTTCATATGGAGAACTAAGCATTGTTGATTAAAAAAACGTAGAAGGAATGGTTTATGAACCCAGAAACAGTTAATATCTTAAAATCCAGGTTAAGTGATGAAGATTATCAAAAACTTTTAAAATTAAACAATACAGACGCTCTTAAGTTTATAGCAAAATATATTGATCTTTGCAATCCATCTAAGGTTACTGTATGTGATGACAGTGACAAGGATATCAAATACACCAGGGAAGCAGCAATAAAAAATCATGAAGAAGCAAAATTGGCTACACCAGGCCATACAATACACTATGATGGCTTTTACGATCAAGCTCGTGATAAAGCAAGAACTAAGTTTTTGTTACCTAAAGGCAAGGATCTTGGGCCTGAGATTAATGCAATGGATCGGGAAGAAGGTCTCAAAGAGATACATGATATTATGAAAGATATCATGAAAGGTCATGAGCTTTTTGTAAAGTTCTTCACCCTAGGTCCTAACAATTCAGAATTTTCTATCCCCTGTATACAATTAACAGATTCAGCTTATGTTGCTCATAGCGAAGATTTACTTTACAGACAAGGATATCAAGACTTTGTCCGGCTCGGAAAAAATGCAAAATTCTTCAAATTTGTGCATTCTCAGGGCGAGATGGAAGAAACAAGTCTTGGACTTTTAGTTAGCAAAAATATAGATAAAAGACGAATTTACATTGATTTGGAAGATGAAATTATATACAGTGCAAATACTCAATATGGCGGCAATACGATAGGACTTAAGAAACTGGCAATGCGTCTGGCAATCAATCGAGCATCTAATGAGGGATGGTTGACAGAGCACATGCTTGTTATGGGAGTTCATGGTCCAAACAATTATGTAAGTTATTTTACAGGTGCTTTCCCTTCAATGTGTGGTAAAACATCTACTGCAATGATAAATGGCGAGACTATAGTTGGTGATGATATAGCTTATATACGTAATATTGGTGGAAAGGTAAGGTCCGTGAATGTAGAGTCAGGGGTATTTGGAATCATAGAGGGCATTAACGATAAAGATGATCCGCTTCAATGGAAAGCACTTCATGAACCTGTAGAGATAATCTTTACAAATCAACTTTACTATGATGATGGAAAGGTTTACTGGAACGACAAACCTGGAGAAAAGCCAAAAAAAGGTTGGAACCATTCAGGCGAATGGTATGAGGGTAAGAAAGATAAAGACGGTAATGTGATAACTGCTTCGCATAAGAACGCCCGTTTCACATTTAAGATGGATATCCTAGATAATGCAGATAAAAAATTACATGATCCAATGGGTGTGGAAGTAAGCGGATTTGTTTACGGCGGTCGAGATTCGGATACTTCTGTACCAGTTGAAGAAGCCTTTGATTGGGTCCATGGTATTATTACAAAAGGAGCATGTCTGGAATCTGAAACCACGGCTGCTACATTGGGTAAAGAAGGTGTTAGGGTGTTTAATCCAATGTCAAACATTGATTTTTTATCAATTCCGATCGGCAGATACATAGAGGACAATCTAAGATTTGGAAAGAATTTGAAAAACCCTCCAAGCATATTTTCAGTTAATTATTTTTTAAGAGACAAGAATGGAAATTGGTTGAACCATAAGAACGATAAGGCGATTTGGCTAAAATGGATGGCGCTAAGAGTAAACAATGATGTTGACGCAATTAAAACTCCAACAGGTTTCATACCAAAATACGAAGATTTAGAACGACTATTTAAACAGGTTTTAAACAAAATCTATACTAAAGAGGATTATATCAAACAATTTACAATCAGAATTCCAGAGAACCTGTCTAAAATTGAGCGCATGAAAGAGATATTTACTACTAGAGTCCAGGATACGCCAGAAATCCTATTCAAGGTTATGGAAGAGCAAAAAGAACGATTGCTTGAAGCTCAAAAGAAGTACGGGGATTACCTATCTCCATATGATTTGATATAAACAAAAAAGAGAGAATATCGCTTTTACTAATTCATTAATATTCTCAAAAAACTAAATTTATAAAATATTTTTTCCATAATCATTTGGAAAAACGGTAGTCTTACTGTATCTTTTGGCATACTGACTTCTAATGTTGTCCAATCGCTTTCTGCCCCATACATGTCTTGTGCTTTTGCCATAATTGTATATGTGCCATCTTCTTCAAATGTATGCCCTCTCAATAACGAGGCCCCTGAAGCAAATGGCCCTATGTACTCTTCATTCGATTCATCTCCCCAACGAATACGGTAGTTTATATTATCACCATCGGGGTCTATTGATCTAAAATGGTAAGTATACTCAACTCCAGATTCTCCAGTTGTTGGTCCTTCGATAGTTGGGTTAACTGGCGGATTGTTTGCAGCTGCAGTAGTAGCTAATAAAGGTATTATCAGCATCATTAAAATACTCAATATTATTATTTTTTTCATAATTTTTCCCCCACTCTATAACTGTCAAATTTCGATTGATATCATGAATTTAAAATATAATACTTTCTATTTTATTTATAGGGTAAAAAATCCTTGCCAAGCAATTCTCTGGCAATAATTATTCTCATTATGTTCATTGTACCTTCCGCACCTATTGAATATGATCGTACTCCTCTGATTCCCATTTCAACAGGGTATTCTTTTGTATAACCTACTGCTCCCAACCAATCTGCCACTTCGTTCATAACTTCAAAAGCTCTAACAGGAGCTCGAAGCTTAGTCATAGCAGCAGCTATTGCAATATCGTGGTGAGTTCCTTTGTTTTCTTTATAGAATCTGTCCATTGTCCAGGCAGCTTTATAGGTTAATAACTTAACACTTTCAAGATTTGTTTTGTGTTCTACTAGTGGAAATTGTATCCCTTCAAAACTTGCCAATGGACGTCCAAAAGCCTTTCTATTTTTTATGTGATCTATTCCTAGTTCTAGAGCACCTTCTGCGGCACCAACACAGGTTGCACCTATTAATGTTCTAGCAGCTGAAAAACCTTCCATTGCATAATAGAAACCTCTATTCTCTTCTCCTATAAGATGATATAATGGCAATTCAACATTGCTCATAGTGAATCCACCTGTAGATGTTCCCATTCTTCCCATGTCCTCAAACAATGTTGTTTCAATGCTCTTACTATCCTTTAATGGTACTGCAAAAAATGAAAATCCTTTGTGAGCTGTTTTTGGATTTGTTCTTGCAAGTGTTAGATGAACTCCTCCCCACTTACTTGATTCTCTTATTCCGCTTATGAATATTTTTTCTCCATTCAATATCCATTTGTTTCCTTTTTTCTCTGCTTTGGTTTTAGCTGCACCCAATATATCTGAGCCTCCTTCGGGCTCTGTTACAGCTATTCCGCAGAAAGCTTTACCTTTGGTGATTTTTGGTAAATATTTTTCCTTAATTTCTTCTGACCCGTACTTGCTTAAAATAAATCCCCATGCCGCTTCTACCAAGTATAGAACAGGTATCGCTAGACTGATATCTGCTCGCCCTAATTCTTCTGCTGCTATTGATGCCATGGTCCAATCTAGATCTGCCCCCCCGTATTCCTTAGATGCAGTTGGAGCTAGTAAACCCAGTTTTCCCATATCTTTGATAATCTCCTCTGGGATTTTTTTATTTGTATCTATCTCTCTTACTCGTGGTTTTATTTTCTTTTCAGCAAATTCCCTTACTGTCTTTCTCCACAATTCTTGCTCGTTTGTAAAACTAAAATCCATTATTTCCCTCCTTTTATTATAGGTATGGTAAGACTACCAGCAGGCATAATAACTATCTTCGGTTTTTTACCCTTTGATTTAATTAGTTTTATGGCCTCATCTACAGCTTTTTGTATAGTTGGATATGGCTTTAACATAGCTTTTTTCAAGATGCCATCATCAAGATCTGACACTGCCCACATTTCAGCACGGATTCCTATTTGCGCCATTTTTGCTGCTTTATGATAACCAAGTTTGTATTCAACATCTAGGATGTCAAATATTTTCTTTGGAGAATCTGCCTTACTTAATAATTCTAAGAATTGAGCTTCGCCTACACCATCGCGACATTTTGAAACAACGATAATTACTCCATCATCTTCTAAAGCAAGTTTTCCATTATCAAGAGCTTTTTGAGATTGATAAAGATCGATATCCATAGGATACGGTGCAACAGTTAGTACGATATTTCCCTTCTCTTCTAATGGCGCACAAAAGATTTGATTTGAATGTTTAATTGCCGCGTCAAATGATTTATGCAGGTCTCCTGCTGTTACTGCATAAAGTTTATGATCGCCTGTAAGAACTGTTTGTATTGAAAATATGTTAAGGTCTCTCAAGACATTCATCGCGTCCACCATATCTTCGTGAACAGGATTGCCCTCTAATGCTAAAGAGCGGGCAGCATCACTTAAAGCGAGTTTGTGGTTCATCTCAATGGTTTTGTACGATGCTACGCCTGGTAAGAATGATTTTCTACCGCCAGTATAACCTGCAAAATAATGCGGCTCTACAGAACCAATGATAAGTATATTTTTGTATTCCGTAACAAGCTTGTTAATGTACATCTCAGTCCCATTTTTTGATTTGCCAAGATAAACCATATCTTCATCTTTTCTAGCATCATGGGCATAAACCTTTCTTCTAAAAACTTCGTAGGTATCTCCTAAAATAAATCTGTACTCTTCTTCAGTTGGAGCTCTATGTACGCCTGTTGCTACTAAAAATTTTACATCTGGATGTGAGGACAGTACTGGCAACAGATATCTGAGAATCTTAGATGTTGGTGTGGGTCTTGTAGCGTCGTTTATAATTACAAGAAGTTTGTTTGATTTATCTGCAAATTCATCATATGATTCAAAACCAATTGGATTTTCTAATGCATGTTCTATTAGTTTATCTTCATCTTTGATTTGTACTTTATTTGGTAGTAATACTGTAAACGATTCATTTATGTTTATTTTTATTTGTTCTTTTCCATATGGGATTGTTGTTTGCATTGAAATTCCTCAGAATAGTATGCAGGATTATTTAATATAATTATATCAAAAATTTAGACAATGGAGCAAATATCTAGCAGATTTATCCAACCCATCGTTATCTTTCTAAATTTTATTTTTATAAAGGACTTTTTATGATATTGAACAACTGTTATCCATATTTTCAGTTCTTTTCTTTATATTATGGTTTATTTTTAAATATTCTATTAGTTCGTCTAAATATCTCAAACATGGCAAGCATCTTAAGTGCAGGAACCTGATTCTTAAACTCTTTTTTAAGCACTTGAAAAGATAGAGATGAAAGACCATTAAAATTATATGATTTCAAAACTCTATTGGAAATGTCGATGGCGTTCTCGTCTTTGTTCCCACGACCAAGAACAATTGCTAAAAGCTCAGCATCAGAAAGAACAGAAACGCCTTTTCTTTTAAGACGAATGCCTGGACGATTATACCAAGGGATGTCTCTTATTTTCATAAAATAAAGAGTTAGATTTGAATAATTAATAGTTTACGTATCAAAGTGACACAAAAATGAAGTAATGTACTATCATACAAACTTCCTAATATATTTATATTATACTTTATATTCTCGAGACAGATGAAAAACTTCCATGTAGCAATCATCGGAGGAGGCATCATAGGCTCTACTATTGCATGGGAGTTATCTAGATATAAACTAAACACAATTGTTTTTGAAAAAGGGTCTGATGTAGCCTCTGGAACAAGTAAGGCAAACAGTGGAGTCGTACACAGTGGAATAAACTCAAGACCTACTTCATTAAAGGCAAAATTCTGTGTAGAAGGAAACCAACTTTTCCAACAGCTATCGGATCAGCTAGGTTTTTCAGTAAAATTCACAGGAAAATACGTTATAGCAAGAAACAACGAAGAAATTAAAGAACTTAAAAAATTAAAACAAGTGGGAGAACAAAACGGAGTACCTAACCTAGAAATAAAAACAGAGATTAACGAACCAAATGTGCCCTGTGAAGCAGCACTGTGGGTTCCAACAGCAGGTATTGTTTCGCCATACCAAATGACAATAGCCTTTGCAGAGAATGCTGCAATAAACAATGTAGAATTCTTATTAGAAACAGAAGTAGTTGGTATAAAGAAACAAAACGAAACGTTCCTAATAAAAACAAACAAAGGGGAATTCAAATCAAATATAATTGTAAATGCAGCTGGCTTGAACTGCAGAAACATTGTATCAATGCTGGAAAAGCCAGATTTCAATATTTATCCTTGTAGGGGAGAATATCTAATCTTAGATAAAAACTACAACAATCTAGTATCGTCCATGATTTATCCTATTCCGCCCAGGGAAGTTGATGTTCTTGGTGTTCATATCACTCCAACAATTGAGGGAAATATTCTTCTTGGTCCAAGTGCAGAGTTCATAGAGGATCCAGAAGATAAAAAAACAACAAAAGAGATGATGAACCAGTTATTGATCGAAGCAAAAAAAATTATCCCCTCAATCCCTGATAAAGGTGTTATAAGCGCCTATTCTGGAACAAGATGTAAGCTTGCATCGCCTGAAGAAGGTAGATGGGCAGATTACAGAATTGAAGAAAGCAAACAAACACCTGGTTTAATCAATCTTTTAGGCATCGAATCGCCAGGTCTTACTGCTGCGCCTGCAATTGCAAAATATGTCACAGAATTAGTTTCAAAGCATTTTGATTTAAAAGAAAAAACTGGTTTTAAAGTAAAGAAACAAGGCAAACGATTTAATGAACTGTCGAAAGAAGAGCAATCCAAACTAATCAAAAAAGACTCAAGGTGGGGGCGAATAGTTTGCAGGTGTGAGCATATAACTGAAAAGGAAGTAATTGATGCTCTCTCAAACCCATTAGGCGCCAAAACCCTTTCTTCTGTAAAGTATAGATGCAGGGCAGGAATGGGTAGATGTCAGGGAGGTTTTTGTACACAACATATTGTAAGGATAATGGAAGAAAAATTCAATGTGGATGTCAAGGACATTAATTTGAAATCACCTGAATCTTATCTATTTGTGGGTAGAACTCGTGAGGTTAAAAATGATTGAGCATAGTGTCGATGTAGCAGTCATTGGCGGTGGTCCTGCAGGTCTGGCAGCAGCTGTATCTGCACGGGAAAACGGTGCAAAAGATGCATTAATCTTGGATAGAAATAGTTGGCTTGGTGGTATACTACCTCAATGTATCCATGACGGTTTTGGAGTTGAGGAAACCGGTATTTCAATGACTGGACCAGAATACGCGAACATGTACACCAATGCCGTAAAGAAGCAGGCCATAGATGTTTGGAATGAAACAATGGTTTTGGAGTTCAACAAAAAACTAGAGATAACTGCAGTGAATAAGAAAGGATTGCATAAGATCAAGACTAAATCCATTATCTTAGCTATGGGATGTAGGGAAAAAACAAGATGGAATGTATTGATCCCAGGCGATAGACCAAGTGGCATTTTTACAGCTGGAGTCGCCCAGGCTTTTATCAATCTTTACAACATTTTACCAGGGAAAAACGTGGTGATTTTAGGCTCAGGAGATGTCGGACTAATAATGGCAAGACGTCTAAAATTAGAAGGTGCAAACGTTCTAGGTGTTGTGGAGATTTTGCCTTATGCTAGCGGTTTACCTCGTAATGTAGTTCAATGTTTGGACGACTATGACATCCCAATGTTCTTGAATCATACTATAACATGCATTAAAGGTAGAGGGCGTTTGGAAAGTGTAACTATTGCTCAGGTCGGCAAAAATATGAATATTCTCCCTGAGACCAAACAGGAAATTAAGTGTGATACCCTTCTTCTCTCATTAGGCCTAATACCTGAGAATGAACTATCAAAAGGTGCTGGTATCGAATTGGATAATATCACTGGCGGACCTGTTGTAGATCAGGACTATATGACATCCATATCTGGTGTTTTTGCTTGTGGAAATTGTCTGCAGGTTTATGATACAGTAGACGCTCTAGCAGTTGGTGCAAAGCATGCTGGAAAATATGCTGTAACTTGGAAATCTAAGAATGATGGCCTCAAGGTCAAATCAGGTAAGGATGTTAGATATGTTGTTCCTCAGAAGATTACAAAGAAAGGAACTACTAGATTTACTCTACGCGTTGAAAAGTCAATGCAAAATGTGACATTTTATGTTAAGTCCGGCGGAGATGAAATCTTTAAAAAGAAGCTTCGCTGGGTAAATCCTGCCAATATGGTTGAGATCAATGTGGATATCTCTGACAAAATGATTAATTCCAAAAAGGATTTGGAGGTTTCAATTGATGGTTGAGAAAGAAATTACCTGTATCGTTTGTCCAATTGGCTGTAAGATTTTTGTTAGAATGGATGGTACAAATATTAAAAAAATTGATGGGTACAAATGTAAAAGAGGCATAGGGTATGCCCGATCTGAGGTACTTGACCCTCGTCGTGTTTTAACATCTTCAGTATTAGTTAGTAATGGTGAATGGCCTTTAGTTAGTGTAAAAACATCAAAGCCGATTCCAAAAAATAAGATTTTTGATGTTTTAAAAATAATTAGAAATACCAAGGTTAAAGCACCAGTGAAGATAGGTCAAGTAATAATTAAGAATGTAGCTGAAACTAAAATTGATATTATAGCAACTAAATCTGTAAAATAGATTGCAATTTTTCTGATATTTCCACAATTTTTAAATAGTAGTTATGAATATATATTCAAAACATGCAACCAAAAAATATTGAAATCGAACAAAAAATAACCAAGAATCTTGGAAAAATAAAGCATAAGATATTCGTATTGAGCGGTAAAGGTGGAGTTGGAAAAAGCACAGTTTCAGCAAATGTCGCTCTTTCATTAGTGCAAAATGGATATAATGTTGGATTGATGGACTGTGATATCCATGGGCCAAGTATACCAAAAATATTAGGTATTGAAGATAAAAGACCAATGTCTACAGAAAATGGCATAGAACCTGTTTTGGTTTCACCGAAACTAAAGGTTATGTCTATGGGTTTTCTACTACAAGACAGAGATTCTCCGGTTATTTGGCGCGGACCATTGAAAATGACTGCCATAAAACAATTTATCAGCGATTTTAACTGGGGCGACCTTGACTATCTTATAGTAGATCTACCTCCTGGAACCGGTGACGAGCCATTAAGCATTGCACAACTCATTCCAAACAGCGATGGGGCTGTTATAGTTACAACTCCTCAGGATGTTGCACTATTAAGTGTACGAAAATCAATTAATTTTGTTAAACAGATGAACACACCGGTTATTGGAATTGTTGAGAATATGAGTGGATTTACATGCCCTCATTGCAACAAGACAATTGACATATTTAAAAAAGATGGAGGGTTAAAAACTTCAAAAGATTTTAATATTCCTTTTCTGGGAAAGATTCCTCTGGATCCAAAGATTGTTGAGTCTGGGGACTCTGGAGTATCTTTTATGAATGAGGATTCAACATCTGACACTGTTAAAGCCTTTGAGGCAATAACAGAGGGAATTGTAAAAAATATTGAAAAAAATGATAAAAAGGAGGTGAAATAGAATTATGCCAGGTGGCGATAGAACAGGACCAGAAGGTCGAGGATCAAGGACCGGAAGAGCATTTGGGTACTGCGCAGGATACGATAGTCCAGGTTTTACAAGAGGTGGAGGCTTTGGACGAGGTTTTGGTAGAGGTTTCGGCCGAGGATACTGGGGACGTGGCAGAGGATTTTGGCATAGAGGTTACTATCCAGATCCTTACTATGGGCCAACACCATATTATGGAGATGCCTACAGAGAGCCAAATAAAGAAGAAGAAAAAAAATCTCTTGAAAATATTATCAAAGGCCTAGAAGAAGAGATAAACTCGGTAAAAGAACGAATTAAAGAACTTTCTAAAGAAAAGGAATGAGTGTCTAAAAACTCTTTACTTTTCTTAATTTTTAGAGGTTTGTGTATAGAAAATGCCGAGACCAAGACGTCGTAGAAGGGTTGGCTTTATGCCAAGTTTTACCTACTTTAAACCGGCAGGAGTCAGGACAGTTGATCTTGATGAAAATGTTTTGACGGTAGGTGAATTTGAAGCTGTAAGATTAAAGGATCTAGAAGGTTTAGAACAAAAAGAATGTGCTGAGATGATGGACATCTCGCAGCCAACTTTTCATCGTCTTTTGTTATCTGCTAGGAAAAAAATAGCTGGTAGCATTGCGAACGGCAAAGCAATTAAAATTGAAGGAGGTGAATATAGTATGGCCCCTCAAATGAGAGGAAGAGGTCGCGGCCATGGTGGCGGATTTGCCAGTGGACCCGGTGGAGACTGTCTTTGTCCGAATTGTGGGCATAGAGAGCCTCATCAATTAGGTGTTCCTTGCTATGATAGAAAATGTCCAAAGTGTGGAGCACCCATGACAAGAGCATAAAAGGTGAAAATATGAAAATTGGAATAACATCTATGGGTGAAAATTTAGATGCAAATATCGATCAAAGGTTTGGAAGATGCAGATACTTCATTATTGTTGATACGGAATCTATGGAATTTGAAACTCTTTCAAATGAAAATGTAATGGCTTCTGGCGGGGCTGGGGTTCAAGCAGCTCAAACAATTGCGAATAAGGGAATAGAAGCAATTATAACTGGTAATGTTGGACCTAATGCATTTCAAACCTTATCAGCAGCAGGTATACGGATATATACAGGAGCAAGTGGAACAGTAAGAGAGGTAATTGAAAAATACAAAAAAGGAGAATTTGAAGAAACAGAAAACCCGAATGTTGGAAGCCACTCTGGGATGGGGCGATAAAATCTATGAAAATATGTGTGTCAGCTTACAACATAGTAGATCTTGATACAAACGAGATTAACGCGGTTCCAGATACAAGTGAGCATCTGAGTTAGGACACTACCATTGAGTGAGAAGATGATAATTTCAGTTGCAAGTGGAAAAGGTGGAACTGGGAAGACAACTGTGGCTACGAATCTAGCCTTAAGTATTGGGCATGCTCAGTTTATTGATTGTGATGTTGAGGAGCCAAATGCAAATATTTTTCTAAAGGCAAAAATCGACAAATCTGAAGATGTTACAGTTAGTTATCCTGAAATTGACAAAACAAAATGCGACTTCTGTGGCAAATGTTCTAAATTTTGTGCATATAATGCTATTGCTATCGTTCCTTCAAATGCTCTTGTTTTCCCTGAGCTGTGTCATTCATGTGGAGGATGTGAATTAGTTTGTCCAAAGAAAGCAATAAGTTGGAATGAGCGTACAATTGGTAAAGTTGAGCATGGAAGACATGATGGGATTGATTTTTACCAAGGGTTATTAGATGTTGGAGAGATGCAGGCGATACCAGTAATTAAATCTTTAAAAAGAAAGATAGACAAAAGCAAAAATGTTATCATTGATTCTCCTCCAGGCACGTCCTGCCCAGTTATCGAGTCAATAAATGTATCAGATTATTGTATTCTTGTCACTGAACCCACTCCATTTGGCCTTCATGATCTTAAACTTGCTGTTGAAGTGGTAAGACATTTAAATATTCCATTTGGAGTAATTATTAATCGCGATGGTATTGGCGATAAAAAAGTTGAGATGTATTGTCAGACTGAAAATATACCTATTCTTTTGAAAATTCCAGAAAGAAAACAGATTGCGCATCTTTATTCAAAGGGTATTGCTCTGGTAAATGAGGTTTATGAGTGGCATGAACTGTTTGGACTAGTTTTTAATAAAATAAAAGAAGAGGTGAGCAAATGAAGCAAATTACAATAATCAGTGGTAAAGGTGGAACAGGCAAAACCTCTATTACTGCAGCATTTGCATCTCTTGCCAAGAATGCTGTCCTAGCTGATTGTGACGTAGATGCTGCTGACCTCCACCTTATCCTTAAACCAGAGATTAAAAAAACTATGGGATTTCACGGGCTGAATATTGCAGATATTGATAAAGATAGATGTATTGATTGCAAAGAATGTTTCGATTCATGTAAATTTGATGCAATCACTAATGATATAAAACTAATCAAGGAATCCTGTGAAGGTTGTGGAGTTTGTGCATATGTTTGTCCAGCTAATGCCATTAAAATGGTTGAGAGGGATTCTGGATTTTCCTATGTCTCTGAGACTCGTTTTGGGCCTATGGCTCATGCTGTTCTAAATACAGCTGAGGAATCCTCTGGTAAACTTGTAACAGTTGTTAGGGAAAATGCAAAAAAGTTAGCAGAAGAAAAAGATAAAGATTTGATTATAATAGACGGTCCACCTGGTATCGGTTGTCCAGTAATTTCTGCTTTAACAGGAGTTGACCTGGTTTTGGTTGTTACAGAGCCGACATTATCTGCGATTCATGACTTGGAACGTGTATTTGGTGTGGCAAAACATTTTGGAATTCCTGCTACTGTGTGTGTTAATAAATCTACTATTAACCCTGAAAACACTAAAAAAATCGAGGAGTATTGTAGGGACAATGGCATACCGATTGTAGGCAGGCTCCCATATGATACGATTATGACGGAGGCTATGATTCACGAGCAGAGTATTGTTGAGTTTTCAGATAGTGAGTTATCCCATGAGATAAAAGAAATGTGGAATAGAGTTCAGGAGGTTTTGCAGAGTCATGATTGATAATGATTTTGAAAAGTTGCTCGAAGAGCTCCAACAAAAAATTGAAAATGAGGAGGAGGCAACATACTCCAAAGTAGTTATTCAAGAATATAGAAATCCCAGTAATTTTGGTGTAATTGAAAATCCAGATGCGGTTGGAATGGTGAAAGGATCTTGTAACGACACTATGAAGATAACATTGAGAATTGAAAAAGAAGCGATAAAAGATGTACTTTTCTGGACAGATGGTTGCGGTGCAACAGTTGCTTGTGGTAGCATGTTAACAAAGACGATAAAAGGAAAATCAATCGAAGATGCAGCAGCTTTTACCGATGAAAAGTTAACTGATATGCTGGGTGGGCTACCTAAAGAGCATTTACATTGTTCAAAGCTTGCTGTTGATGCATTACAAAAAGCTATCTTACAATATCGTGTAAAAAATGATGGACGATCGATATGATGTCTCTTAAATTTTTTAATCATAAAAAGGTATCAGTGTTAAAAATGACTTCTGAAGAGTGTAAATGGTATCCTGTGTGCCCTATGAAGGCATACTATGAAAAAGGATATTTAGATAAAAAATGGATTGAGTTATATTGTAAAAGTGACTGGGAACATTGCGTACGTTATCAGATGGAAGAAAAAGGAGAACCTCACCCTGACTGGATGCTCCCAGATGGAACAATTGATAAAAGATTATCAAACTATGAAAAGTTTTGATAGAAGGTATATGTGATATACAACGGAGGAAAATAAAATGAAAGAAGATTGGAGAATATCCAACAGAGTTATGCAGATACAGAAATCTGCAATCCATGAAATGACAAGATTGTCAAAAGAAGTTAAGGATGTTGCATTTTTGTCTTGGGCAAAGCCAACTTCTGACACACCAGAACACATCAAAGAAGCAGCTGTTAGTGCAATTAAGAAAGGATTGGTTGGCGGATATTCTGAAAATGCAGGTCTATTAGAATTACGAAAAGAGATTGTTAAAAAACTAAAAAATGACAACAATATAGATGCTAATGCTTCTCAGATATTGGTCACTATCGGTGCCGTTGAAGGGTTGTCTGCAGCGGTTATGGCATTGGTTAATCCTGGTGATGAAGTTATTTTACCATCTCCAACATATTCTACTCATATTCAACAGGTTATTCTTGCCTCGGGAAAACCTATTCTTGTTCCAACGATTGAAGACGAGGAATTTGCCTTAGATATTGATGCCATCAGAAGTGCAGTAACGTCTAAAACAAAAGCAATTATGTATTGCTCTCCAAGTAATCCTGCTGGTGCTGTTTTCTCAGAGAAACATCTTCGTCAGTTAGCTGATATTGCTCTAGAGAACAACTTAATGGTCATCACAGATGAAGCCTATGAATATTTTACTTATGATCATTATAAACATTTTAGTATAGCTTCAATTCCAGAAATGAAAAGCAATACGGTTAGTTGTTTTACGTTTACTAAGAGCTATGCAATGACAGGTTGGAGAATTGGATATTTGCATGCAGATGAAACGTTAATCCCACAGATCACTAAAGCACATATTCCTTTTGGCATTTGTGCCACAGTGGTTTCTCAATATGCAGCACTTGCAGCATTGAAAGGCCCTCAAGACTGTATCGTAAACTTCAGAAATCATTATCTTTCAGCTCGTGATTTAATGTGCAAGAGGCTTGATGAACTTGCTTCGGTTTTCGAATATCAAAAACCAAGAGGCTCTTATTTGATGTTCCCAAAAATATTGCTCAAAGAAGGTAAAGACTCAACGGTGTTTTGCAAAAAACTTTTGAAAGAAGCAAAAGTTTCGACGACGCCAGGGATTGCATTTGGACCAACAGGTCAAAGCCATCTAAGACTGTCGTTTTGCGTACCTGAAGAGACGATAAATAAAGCTTTTGATAGAATGGAGATATATTTTAGGGATTGAATCCTAAAATGGGGATAAAAAATGAAACTTACCATTGTTTATGACAATGAAGTATACAAAAAAGATATGGGTTTAAAATCAGATTGGGGTTTCTCTTGTTTAATAGAAACAACACACGACACAATTCTTTTTGACACCGGGGCAAAAGGCAGGGTTTTAATTCACAACATGAATGCTCTTAGTATAGATCCAAGCAGCATTAATAAGATCGCAATTTCTCATGAACATTGGGATCATAAAGGAGGATTAAAAGCGCTTTTACGTCTTGTTGGTAATGTAGAGCTATATCGGTTAAAAAAACAACGTCTTACTGGAAAGATACGACCTGTTTTTGTTTCAGATTCTCGTGAGGTCGCTGAAGGGGTTTATACCACAGGCAGGCTTGAAGGTGTTGTAAATGAACAATCGTTGGTTCTTAAAGGCAAGGCAGGTTGGTATGTTCTTGTTGGTTGCTCCCATCCAGGTGTTGAACAAATTCTGAATGCTGCAAAACAATATGGCAAAATAGTAGGTATAATCGGTGGTTTACATGGTTTTAATGACTTTCCAATTTTGAAAGATTTAAACTTTATATGTCCCTGTCACTGCACCAAATATAAAAAAGAGATGAAAAGCCTCTATCCAGAAACGTACGTTGATGGTGGTGTTGGAAAAGTGATTGAGATTTAGTGCCAGCAGTATAATAAAATACTTTTTAAAATAAATATCGGGTGAAATCTAATGAACAACAAAAAATCAATCTACGCGATTTTCATTTGGCATGCTTTTTTCCTGGCAATTACAATGTCAATGATTGATTTTAATACAGTTTTCCCTTCTTTAATTTCTTCATTAACTGAATCAAAGATTATTTTTGGTGCTATTTATTCGACAATGTTTGGTATCCCTCTTATTTTTAATTTAATATTTGGCCATTATCTTTCCTCAAAAAAATTTAAGAAAAAATTTCTCCTACTTGGGATAACTCTCAGAGCATTTTCTTTTCTTGGAATGGCTTTTTTTGTCTACACATATGCAAATCAAAATCCTCAAATTGTAATCATGAGTCTATTTTTCTGGGTATTTTTATTTTCATTTAGTGGAGGATTTGCAGGCATTGTTTATACAGATCTAATTGGTAAGTTTTTGAAAAAAGGAGAAAGGGGAAACCTGTATGCTTTTAAACAATTTTTCAGTAGCATAGGTTTCTTGATTGGTGGGTTTGTTATTGCATTTGCTTTCAACGTTTCAAATATTTCCTACCCGACTAATTATGCTCTCATTTTGTTTATGGGATTCATTGGTTTACTTATTGCATCTGGGGCATTTTGGCGTATTAAAGAACCACCTTCAAAAATAGAGAAATATGTGTCTTTTTTTGTTTTTGTTAAAAAAATCCCAGAGATATTAAAATCGGATAAAAGTTTTTCAAGGTTTATACTTGTAGAAAATCTTACAAGTTTTAGTTTGATGATACTTCCATTTTACATAGTTTATGCCAAGGATACTTTTGGTATAACACTTCTCAGCATCTATCTTTTTGCAATTATTGTGGGCGCTATTGTTTCAAATTTATTTTGGGGAGTGATATCAAAGAAATTTAGTTCAAAAGCAGTTATAGAAATATGTATCTTTATAGGGGCATTAATACCTATTCTTTCGTTACTCATAGTTCCTTTAGGTCCGTATTATTTTACAACAATCTTTGTGCTAATAGGTTTTATTAGAAGTGGTAGAACCATTGGTTTTGATCCTTATTTCCTTGATATTGCACCTGAATCAAAAAGAACTGTTTATTTAGGTATAAGGGGAACTCTTAACGTACTAACAATTATTCTTCCGTTGATTGGTGGAGTGTTTATCGAGGTGCTTGGATATATGTTCACTTTCTGCGTAGTGACTATTGTGATGTTTCTTTCATTGTTTTTATTGAAGGATAAAAATGGTAAAAGATTTAATATGATGTTAAATAATCTGTAAAAGAAATTAATTGGGAGATATTATTCTTCCCATATATTTTGTAAGTTATTCTTGATAAAACGTAAACCTTATATATATTGACAAACATCAATATGTCAATATGAAAGAATCATTAAAAATATTCAAGGCGTTATGCGATGAAACAAGACTAAAGATAGTAAAATTTCTTCTTGATGGGGAAAAATGTGTTTGTGAAATTATTCCGCATACAAAAAGAACACAATCAACGGTTTCAATTCAACTGGCAAAACTGGAAAATTTAGGTGTTCTTAAATCAAGAAGAGACGGTAAAAGTGTTTATTACAAACTTACAAATAAAAAAGTCAAAAACATTCTAAAAATTGTGAACAACCGATCAAATTGAAAGAGGGTGTTAAAAAATGGAATTGATATTGATAATGGCGCTTTTAATAACTGGTCTTGGAGTAGGATTTGCATCTGGGTTGCTAGGGGTTGGCGGATGTTTCATTATGATACCTGTTCAATACTGGGTCTTAACATCAATGGGTGTTGGACCAAAGATTGCTATTCTTGTAGCTTTTGGTACAAATCTGTTGGTTGTACTTCCCACTGCAATGAGCGGTGCCCATCGTCATTCAAAGAAGAATGCAGTTATGTGGAAACCTGCTGTTATTATGGGCGTTTCAGGTGCGATAGCTTCCATACTTGGCGCCTTTGTAGCAACCCTTCTCCCAGGAAACGTGCTGACTGCTGCTTTTGGAATAGCAATTATCGCAGGGGCAATACGAATGCTTACAGCAAAACCACCAAAAGTTGAGGAGCATCCGCCAGATAGCAGTTTGCCGTATATCTTATGGGGCCTTCCCTTAGGATTTGCCTGTGGCTTGATTGGTATCGGTGGTGGGGTATTGATGATACCTGTTATGGTTGTGGCATTGAGGTTTAATATTCACAAAGCAGTAGGTACATCTACAGGGATGATGATTTTCACTGCAATAGGTGGAGCTATATCATATATTGCTACTGGATGGAGTGTAGCTGGTCTGCCAGAGTATTCAGTAGGATATGTAAATCTTCTTCAATGGTTGTTGCTTGCTGTGACAAGTGTCCCGATGGCTCAGGTGGGAGCACATTTTGCTCATAAACTTCCAGCAAAACAACTGAAGTATATATTCATAGTTGTAATGATTTATATGGGTCTAAAGATGATTGGGGTGTTTTCCTGGTTGGGGTTACCGATATAAGATGATATAATGAAAAAAGCGGGAGCAAATACAATATATTTTGGTATAGAGTCAGGTACACAAAAAATACTAGATTTTATTGGTAAGGGTGTTACACCTGAACAATCAAAGATTTCTGTAAAAAACGCTGAAGAAGCAGGTCTTCGCACTTTCGGTTCGTTTATTATAGGATTTCCACAGGAAAGCAAAAGTGATGTAAAAAGAACCTTAAAATTTTCAAGAAAGGTTGGTGTAGATTTTGCGCAGTTCACTATTGCAACACCGTATCCAGGTACACGACTGTGGAATATGTCTCTAAAAGAAAAATTGCTTACAACATTTGATTGGAGAAAATTTACCACAATTGATCCGATACTTAATCTAAAATGTTTTACCTCAGATCAGATAACAAAATTCCTAGAGTTTGCGTATTTAAAATTTTATCTCCGTCCAAAAGTTCTACTTAAAGATCTTGCACAAAATAAAGGATTTATATTAAGAAGAGCGGTCCCTCAAGCTATAAAATTTTTTACTAATGAAGAGAATTTAAGAAAAATAGTTCCTAAAACTGGGGGAGGTATGGTTTGAATGAAAACTAAAACAACCATAGGAGTATTAAAAAGTACAATTGGAAATCCTATTACAAGAACTGCTCTTAAAGGTATGAGTAAGTACTGTAAAAAGGATGGGAAAAATAGAATAGAAGTAGCAGTGGATATATATACAGGGCAACGTAAGGATGCCTGTCTTTCATGTAAAGCTACTGAAAAAATAATTGCTACAGTTCTTAAAAAAGGTGCCTCTGCGTTTGGTGTCACTGAAGATGAATTGAAAGAGAAATTTAGCGATCCTTACTGGGCAAAAGGCCTGTCTTCAACAATAAGAGGCATTGCTGAATTTGGAATAAAAAAACCGTTCACACCTGGTGCACCATTCCAGGTTGTATGGGATGTTACTTATCTGTGTAATCTTCATTGCAAGCATTGTTATGCAACTGCGGGTAAACCATGGAAGGATGAGCTGACAACAAAGCAGGCTAAGCATGCAATTGATATTTTTGATCGGGCAGGTGTTGCCATACTGGCATTTTCAGGAGGCGAACCTCTAGTACGACCTGATATCTTAGAGCTTACAAGATATGCTGCGGATAAAGGAATTTATGTTGCGATGGCTACAAATGGTACTCTTATCACAAAGAAAAAGGCAAGAGAGATGAAAACTGCGGGGGTTGAGTTCGTTCAGATTAGTCTTGATGGATTAAATGCAAAAACCCATGATGCATTTAGAGGTATAGATGGAGCGTTTGATAAGACTGTTCAGGGTATAAGAAATTGTGTAGAGGAGAAATTTTTTGTGGAGGTTTCAACTACTGTAACTAAATACAATTACAAAGAAATTCCACATATCATAAACTTTAGTGAAAAGCTTGGTGCAGATTGGTTTATGGCGTTTAATTTCGTTCCTACTGGGAGAGGAACAGACATCATAAATATGGATCTTTCTCCAAATGAACGAGAAGAAATGCTTAAAATGTTGTGGAATGAGTTAAAAATAAGAAAGAAACTAAATGTGCTTTCAACAGCTCCCCAGTTTGCCCGTGTTGCTCTTCAACAGGAAGAAGGAGAAAAAGAAAAGGTGGTGCCAACTCATTTTTATAATCCCAAACTAGCTGATCAACTTGTTGACTTGGCAGAGTTTATTGGGGGCTGTGGAGCAGGCCGGTTTTATATGTCGATGCGTGCTAATGGCGATCTGCAACCCTGCGTGTTTTTCCCGTTGAAGGTTGGAAATATTCTGAAGGATGATTTTGAAGAATTGTGGATACATAATAAAGTCTTCCAGGAATTGAGAGACAAGGATTTATTGCATAGATGCAGTACTTGCGATTATCGTTATTATTGTGGTGGATGCAGGGCAAGGGCTTATGCATATACTGGTGATTATCTTGCACCTGACTCAGGATGCATATATAATAAGGAGGCGCACGAGAGTCTTGTTGAAGAGCAGAAATTAGTTGTTTCTACAGGTAAATAGAGGATTTGCAGGAGATTGTGAATCGTGGTGTAATTATGACACCTGCTGTTTTTATAAATAGTGAAGTAAAAGGTGTAGGACGTATTCCAACTACTGAGGATATAAAGAAATTACTTCAAAAAATAATTGATTAAATATAGAAAAAGAAAAGCCTGGGGATCTTTTGATCTAACGATGTGAGGAGGACGATAAGATATGCATCTCTGATGGTATATTGCTATAAAAATATACATATACTAAAAGGAGGATGCAACAGTATCATCAAAGAATTAAAACCAGGCAAGTTCTAGAGGAAATCAATGATCTTGAGATATAATTGAGGGTTAACACTATGGAAATTACACTAATAATAATTTATTTTATTATTGGGCTTATCGCTGGTCTTATGAGTGGGATATTTGGGATTGGTGGCGGCTCTGTTAGGATTCCCCTGCTCAATCTTGCAGGGCTCCCCCTAATATCCGCTTTTGGGATAAATCTCTTCGTTATACCTTTCTCCTCATTGATAGGTGCAGCTACTCATAGGAAGAATATTGATAGAAAAATCGCGGTCTATGTTATCATTGGTGGCACAATAGGGTCTATAACAGGAGCTTTTCTTGTTGGGTTGATCTCAAATATTGTCTTAGCAATCCTATTTGTTATAACTGCTATAATTACAGTCATGGCGATCTATCTGGACAAGATAGCACCTACACTATCAGAGAAAATCAATCCCAATAGGTATAACATTGTAGGTTTCTCGTTTTTTTTAAATCTTATCACGGGTATGCGTGGTGGCAGTGGAGGTTCTCTTTTTCCTCCTTTTCTTAGAGCCATGAAACTTGACATACACAAAGCAATTGCTACTTCTCTGTTTGTGACAATTTTTACAGCAATCTTTGCAATAAGTATATACTGGCACCGTGGAAATATAATCTGGCTACCTGCTTTATCTGTTCTTGCAGGGTCAATACTTGGTGCAAGGACCGGAAGCAAAATATCATTGAAAACAAAGCCAAAGTGGTTGGAGATCGGGCTTTCAGTTCTTATCATAATTCTTGCACTTCTTACGGTTTACAAAGCATTGTGATAGTCTACTTATTATTCAATTATTTTTTAAAACTTTTGAAGAAAAGTAAATAATCTTTGTAAATAAGTATCATCAAAGGCAAATTAATAAGAAGACACCAATAGCATGGGGGCGAGATAGGTTTTTTTAAATGAAAAATATTCCTAAATATAACAAAAGATATTTCTACTCGCACATCTATTTTGTACTATTAAACTAAGAGAAACGTTGAAGAAAATTCTTGAACATAATATCAGTTGAATTCACTCAAGATTATGGATATGTTTAAGGATCAAACATTTGCTACAGATTTTAAGGTGGAGTTGCCAAGATGGGAACAAAAACGGTTGAGCCTACCACAAAAACCAAGTTCAAACGGCTAAAAAAGTGGGAGAATGAGCTTAACAAATGTATACGATGCGGTTATTGTTATGAGCTTTGCCCTTTATATAAAGCGTTTAATTGGGAGTCAAATGCTCCTAGGGGCAAACTAGTAACTCTACATGGATTACTCTCTGATAAATTTAAACCAAGTCAGGAAATATCAGAAAAAATATTCCAATGTTTTTATTGCAATCAGTGCAGTGACAATTGCTCAGCAGGTGTTCCAATCACAGATATTTTCACTGACGCAAGAGCAGATTTTATTGATGCAGGTTTTGATTCAGAAGGCACCACAACCAAAGTTTCTGAAGAGCTATGTAGTGCTTGCGGAATGTGTATCTCTGTGTGTAAGTCAGAGGCCTTATCATTCACGGAAGATGATATTGGAAATAGAAAGGTTACTGTTGATAGAGCTAAGTGTGAGGGCTGTGGTTTGTGCGTGGCAACATGCCCTTCAGGAGTGCCCTCTCAAAAAAAAGGGTTTGGTATAACGCCGTCAGAGTTAAAAACTCAAATTTCAAGCTTTCTTAAAACAAACAATACAAAAATTATTGTTTTCGCTTGCAACTGGTCATTGTTCCCGGGATTGCAATTGAGTGAATCGACAACGTTGATAAATACAACGTATGGGGTTATCGTTACATTGTGCTCAGGT
>Ga0190359_1000415_pt1 | contig 29062 bp, 25 predicted proteins | sample 48721823_MG_FD_161269 | JGI IMG/M metagenome (GOLD analysis project Ga0190359, IMG submission 161269) | Hydrothermal vent microbial mat bacterial communities from Southern Trench, Guaymas Basin, Mexico - 4872-18-2-3_MG | ecosystem: Environmental > Aquatic > Marine > Hydrothermal vents >... | reverse complement strand
CCCGTCCCTATAAATAGTACTTTGAAAGTTGACTTTTCCTTAGATATAAATAAGAATTCAAGGTGATTAACTGTTTAAGGAGGATTATTTCAATGCTAAAAAAAGTATTATTATATTTTTCCATGATCGCTTTAATCTTGTCTGTTCACTCGGTCTGCAGCCGTGAAGCCCAGCCTGATCTCGAGACTGCTGTTTCCAGCTTGAACACCGATGAACTCATCGAAGATGTGAAGGTCCTCAGCTCGGATGAGTTTGAAGGGCGTTTTCCTGCTTCCCCGGGTGAGGAAAAGACCGTCAGCTTCATTAAAGATGAGTTCGAAAAAGCGGGCCTTAAACCGGGAAACGGAGACAGCTTCTATCAGGAAGTTCCCTTGGTCGAAATCACCGCCTCTCCGCTGACCAAGCTTGAAATCACCGGCAGCGATAAGCCCCTCGAATTTGACTATAAAGAAGATTTTGTGGCTGTGACTTTAAGAGTGCAAGAGAAAATATCGCTCGATGATTCCGATATGGTATTTGTAGGATACGGCATTGTCGCTCCCGAATATCAGTGGAATGATTATGAGGGGATTGATGTCAAAGGAAAAACCGTGGTAATGCTGGTAAACGACCCCGGTTTTGCTAACCAAAAGCCGGAGCTTTTTAACGGAAAAGCCATGACCTATTACGGCCGCTGGACTTATAAATATGAGGAAGCAGCTAGGCAGGGGGCTGCCTGCGCTGTCATTATCCATGAAACCGAGCCGGCTGCCTACGGTTGGGAAGTGGTTCAGAATGGATGGACCGGTCCCAACTTCAGCCTGGTCTCAGAGGACGGCAATGCTTCGAGATGTGCGGTTGAATCCTGGATAACTCTGGAGACGGCTCAGGCTGTCTTTAACGCAGCCGGCAAAGACTATGACGAATTAAAAAAGAAAGCTGCCCAACACGGATTTAATGCCGAACCGTTGGGTCTTAAAGCCTCTCTTGAATTTGAAAATAAGATAAGAAAAGCTGCTTCCAGGAACGTCATAGGGCTTCTTCCGGGCTCAGCCCTTAAAGACGAGTATATTATTTACACAGCCCATTGGGATCATTTCGGAATCAATCCTGAGCTTGAAGGAGATCAGATATTCAACGGAGCCCTGGACAACGCCACCGGTACAGCAGCTCTAATAGAACTGGCAGAGGCATTTAAGGCTCTCGGCTCGCCTCCGCAGCGGTCCATTTTATTTCTGGCCGTTACCGCCGAGGAACAGGGCCTCTTGGGTTCCGCCTACTATGCCACCAACCCCATTTATCCCTTAAACAAGACAGCGGCTGTCATTAATATGGACAGCCTGAATATATACGGAAAGATGAAGGATATACGGGTTGTAGGCTACGGCCAGTCGGAGCTGGATGATTATGTGCAAGCCTATGCTGAAGAGGTCGGAAGAATTGTCAAGCCTGATCCCACACCTGAAAAAGGTTCTTTTTACCGATCCGATCATTTCCCCTTTGCCAAGCAAGGAGTTCCGGCTCTGAATGCCGGCTCCGGTGTTCAGCACATCAAAAAAGGTGAGGAATGGGGACTGGCTCAGAAAGAAAAATACATCCAGGAGAAATACCATAAGCCGGCTGATGAATATGATTCAAGCTGGGATTTAAGCGGCCTCTGGGACGATCTCCATATGTATTTTACGCTCGGCTACCGCCTGAGTATGAGCGATGATTTTCCGGAATGGAAAGAAGGCAGCGAATTCAAGCTCATCCGAGAAAAAGCCATGCAGCATGTGATTTGACACGCCCATTTCTTCTCAGAACTGCTCACTTAAAGTAAAATGAGGATTTTTGCCGTATTTCGCGAAATCCCCTATGTCCCCCGTGTATCTATCCTGCATTTTTGATTATTCTTTAGAAAAACGGCACTCCACATGCCAATTTTCGGCGAAGAAATATCATCATCAAAAAGGTTCATAATTAAATAAATCAAGAGGTTATGGTATTCCCACCATGTTTTCTGGTCATATCTTCTTCAATAAAAAATACTGAAAATTTTTTGTGCCACCATAAGTCAGGATAATTTAAGCTTGTTGAACTAGCGACTGTTATTTTGTATCCACCGGGACGCCCGATAATAAATTTCTCATCCTCACGTCTCAAAATCCCTTCAATCTCTTTGGTTAAATAAGATGTTTCAAAATAAAGCTTTTCTATAAACTCAAAAACAAGATTAGCCTGTTCCTTTATTTCTTTTTTTTGGTTCATCTCCCGGTTATTTATTTTCCTAATATCTTAACTTGGAATATGATATAATTTAGGCAAAAGAAAAAAAGGGAAAGGCAAAGAGTTAAGGATGAAAAAACAAATAAAGATTGAACTTGACAAACTCATTGAGAAGGCTGATCAAGATGAGGATATATTGGCTGTCTTTCTTTTTGGAAGTTCTGTTCGCGAAAAAGAAACAAGTAAATCTGATGTTGATATTTGTTTGATAATGAACCCGGAAACTCAAGCAGCGCATCGGAAAAAACTTATTAATTCTCAAAAACGCCTCGATTATTTAAAGGACTTTCTCTTCGACATTCATATATTTCAACAACTTCCTCTTTATATCCGAAAAAGAATATTACAAGAAGGGAAAATATTATTTGTTAGAGATGAAGATATGATATATGAAGTTGCATTCAGAACCGCTCAAGCCTATGAAGATTTCAAACATATTTACCAGGATTACTTAAAGGAGATAGCTGATGTTGGATCTTGAACGCCTGCTGGCCAAGATCGATGAACTCGATAGATATCTCAAGGAAATTCAGGAGATAAGCCCGGAAAACTTTGAAGAATATAAAAAGATAGAGAAAAGACGTGCCTGTGAGCGCCTTCTTCAGCTTTCAATTGAAAGCATGATAGATATCTGTGCTATCATTGTTTCAGGACTAAGGCTAGGTCTCCCTGCAGAAGAAGATGATTTATTTGATAAATTAGAACAAGCAGGAATTGTATCACCGCTAATGACGGCTAACTTGAAGAAAATGAGAGGATTCCGCAACATTTTAGTCCATGAATACGGACGGATTAATGATGAGCTTGTCTATAATATGTTAAAAACTCAAATGAATGATTTCTATGAGTTTAAAAAAGAAATATTAAATTACGTAAATAAGCATAGAGTTTGAAAAAGAGGCGGCCTTTTGGCTAATTCCAGATTCACCCAAACGCGTTTCGTCGTAAGATTGCATGATCCCCATTTGGTCTTCATCTGCTTGATCCCCCACTCATGGACCTTCACTCCGATCTTCCTCTCCCATTTTTCAATCAAATCAGGAATCATATCTTTCAACTGCTCCCGGTACCATTCTGTCATAACTCTCCCGTCAGGGGGACACAAAACCAGATGCAGATGTTTTATGTCTTTTCTCACCACATCTGTGGTGATATCTTCAACTGATATTTTGTGCATGGATAATCAGCTCACTTGCGGTTTTGGAGTTCTGGAAAATTATAAAGAAATTCCTAAAAAGAAAAAAGATGCCAGGAAAGGAAAATATCAAGATGAAGAGTAATGTTTCACATATACTTATTCAAAAACCCGTGCATTTTTGCAGGATTTTTGCTCCTTAAACCTTAGATCTAGGGGGTCAAAGGGGGCTCTAAGGGGTAAATAAAGGGCTGTAACTAAGGTTAAGTTATTGATATAATACAAGATTCAGTGACAATTCTTGGTCCGACCCCATTAGTACATTAGTAACACCTTTTATTTCAATTTTTTTGTAAGCGATTCAAACATTGAATCTAAGGTATCCTGTATTAATCCGCTACAGACCAATCAAAAACGCTCAGAAATGCGGCCATTGAGAGATTTATCCAGGCAGTTGAAAGCATTGGCTAAGCAAACCATAGGGAGCAGTAAGGGTGACGTTTATGTATTTCAGATTAGAATCTTAACCCAGAATCTGAGCTCTCTGCACCAACAAATCGAAGATACTGAGAAGACTATTGAAAATGCAATCAATTCCATGAACCTGCCGCCCTGGAAGACGATCCCAAGCGTTGGCGTACTAACGATGGCTACTTTATTAGGTGATGTCGGCGATCCTCGCCTTTTTGGTTCGGCCAAGAAGTTTTCATCTTTTTTAGGCTTAACTCCACGAGGCAAGCAAAGCGGCTCATCTGTGAATCGGAAGGGACACATAAGCAAATGTGGTCCAAGTCATATCCGGCAAAAACTCTATATGTGTGTCGTTTCTGCTCTTGCTACAAAAAAAAATCCACTCGTTTTAGAGGTCTATAATCGTTTGGTTTCAAAAGGAAAGCCCAAAAACGTGGCCATTGTTGCCTGTATGAATCATCTGGCCCGAGCCATTTAAAGAGAAGCCCCGGATTGCCCCAGTATGGTAATCTTTCAACCATAATGTCCGGGGTCAACATTCCGAGGCCTGAAAATAAAATATAGTGATACAATGGTTCAGTCAAGTATCCTATCCATATTTTTTTCATATTTTTTACTTGACTTTTACAATAGCACCTGTCGTTGAGCCGGGCAAAGGGCTTTCAAAAAGACTCTTATAAACAGCTTGGAGCTGGTCCATCAATCCCCTCAATAACCCCACTCATCCCGACTGATCGGGAAACGATTCAATTCTTCCTTTAAAGAAATCTACCATTATGATACGGCTCGATGAGTTTTTATTAGATGACGTGATGATTTGAGGCGGTAGGGATTTTTAAAGAAATTCTTAGAGCTTGAATATAAACAGCCAAAATCCATAGACAGCATAGAGGTGAAAGTTCCAAAGAAGGAGGATTAGGAGCAGCCCAGATATTTAATGCTGCGGTTAATATGAATAGAATCAAACCTATAAATCCGATAATTTTGCCAATAGACTTATGTTTAAGCATAGCAAAAGCCAGAAGTATCCACGCTGAAAAGAAGAAAAAATCGAACCCAATGTCCATTCCAAATTCTAAAGACTTCAATCCTCGATAAAGATTAACTACTCCCCCTTGGTCTTCTGCTGACGAATTTAAGTAAAGAGTGCTCATTTTGTTTACCACAGATCCTTGTATTATGGCCATCTCAACCATTATTGAACAAGCCAGAATTCCCAGAACAGAACCAATGGTCACCGATACTTTTTTCTTATCTATTGAAAGCAATTTATAGAGGCCTATAAAACCAACAGCTAAAAGAAGAAGCGCAAAAGCACCCAACAGATGTGTTCCCATAGATATCTGGCTGTATGGAGTATCACCTAATAATGAGAGAAAATCCCCTGTTGTTTTAACCATGACTTGAAACCTTGGCTGCCAGTATAACTGCTCTATGAGCCCAGCGACAACCAAAAAAATTATGCTTCCAGTAACACCACATATAGAACCAGTTAAAGACAATCTTTTTATATAGTCCATTTTTTCTCCCTTATTTTTATTAAGACGAGATGAATGATACAGATGTTCCCTTTCAGGCTTTTTTTATTAGATAAAAACTTTCAATTAACCTAAAGATTCAATTATTAAAACTATAGGAAATTTTAACGAGAAATACATTATAAGGAAATATGTTAAATAGCTCTTTCAAATTATTCCTTAAGTAAAATCCTCCGTTCTTATGGGTTTGTGTTCTTCCTTGTGACCACACTAAATAAAGGGTAGAACCAGGAATGTACTCCCACCTTATAATAAGATTCGACCGGAATTGGAGAAAATTGAAATTTGGATTATTAAATTTATAATCCCAAGTACCGTCCATATTTTCATCGATTCTATAGTATTCATCGTTAGGATTATAAGAAATTTGATTGTTTAAAAATGAAATAAATCGATCAGAAAATTCAAGCGCCCGGAAGTTTGTGACTCGTTTGAATTCAGTATAAGATCCGGTAGAAATAAAGGGTTGTCCATAGAACTGAACTGTAAAATCAGGAGTAATATTCAAACTCAATCGTGTTGTCAAGCTAATTGTTTTCTGATTTATCTTGGCGAAGAGGTATCGCGATTCGAAACCATACTTCTTTTCAGTCACATACTGTAGCATATTTTCATTGGTATTTAATGAGGGAGAAAAACTGATAGAAAGAGCATCGGTTGATTGAAAGGTAGCGCTTCCCCATAACTCTTTTGATCGTTGAGCTTTATGATTTCCTTGATAATTCCTCCATCCAAAATTAAATCGAATTCGATGGCCTTTATTGGATTGAATATTAAACCAATTTCTCCATCCTCCTGGCAGGAGAAGAGCAGGTCCTCCTCTAAGAATTGAAGTAGAAAGCCAATCTGACTCTCTATCTATTCCTATGCCGAATCTCCAATTATTTTTGAACTGGGTGTAAAGATTGATATTGCCTTCATTAAAAATATTTTCATATCCAAAATTCCATCCTGACATTTGATTTACAGATAGATAAACGGCGTTGAAGATTGAAAAAGGATTGGTAATTCTGTATTGTGCCCATATCCATTGCATGAAGATATCAGCCCTTCTAAGATAACCAACATCGTTTAGCTCTAATCCAGGCGATCTCCAAGTCGCTCCTATATGAAACACAATAGGCATACCACCTTGTTTTCCAAAAGCAATCTGTCCTCCATGGCCAAAAAGAGAATTTAATTGGGGATCAACAGAGAGATAACTTGCGTCAGGCCTTTGGAAATAATGGACAGATGATCTTTGAGTTTCTAAAAGCGCTTCATTACTACCTTTTATAAAACTGAATATAGAAGTTATTGAAAAATAATAAGATTTTCTTTTCCATATATGGAGAAAATCAAATCCTCCAGTATAAGCTCCGTTATGAAGATAACTAAGGTGTTTGACATCAATTTTTCTATTTGTGGCTGTAAACATCCCCCCTATAATTGTCTTTCCCTTATTAATATCCTGCTGCAGGCGTAAAATAAAATAATTGGTAAGTGGCTCTACTACTTCCTTACGCTGTTGTCCTAAATAATCGATCTCTGCATTTTCGATGGAGGTGATACTATCCATAATACCAATAGAAAGGCCCCCAGAAGTTTTTCCTGTTATTTTGAGAGCCCCCACGATAGATGTGTTTTCTGGTACATTAGCATACTCATTATTTTTAAGCTCTGGGTTATGGTGAGGGTTGCCTCCGATACGTCGTGAATAAAATAGATTATCTTTATGAAGAGGATTGTCTCCAAAAGTGAACTGATAGTTAAAAATATTTTTCCCCTCAACAAAAAAAGGCCTTTTTTCTGGAAAATATGTTTCAAAAACAGTTAGATTCACCACAGAAGGATCTGCTTCAACCTCTCCAAAGTCAGGATTTAATGTAACGTCTAGAATTAGGTCTTTAGTAATTCCTATTTTGCCATCAAATCCACCATAAAGATTACTTAACTGGCCAGTTGAAAAAGGATTTTCTTTCTCTTGTTTAAATGAGTGAAGTTCGCCAACTGTATAAGGCAAGATTTGAATCATCCGTTTAGATTTAACATCTTGAATTCCCCTGAGTTCTCCAAAGAGATGCACCCATCCAGGAGAATTCCTTGAAATAAACTGCCAGCTGGATCTTTCTTCACTGCGAAAAATATTTCTCTGTACCTGAAGTCCCCATATATGATTCTTCTTTTCCCTGAAACGTAGTTGGCTTAAGGGTATTCGCATCTCTGCAATCCATCCTTCAGAATCAATGCTTGTTTTTACAAACCAAATAGGATCCCAACTGGAATCCCAATTATCTCCGTTATTAGTGATAGTTTGGTCTCCCTTAACACCGGCTGCATTAACAGTAAAGGAAAAAGCAGTGCGAAGGTCGTGATGACTGTCAATATTGACTTCAACCCAGTCTCCTTTAAAAATATCGCGACGACACATATGTTTGGCAATTTTTTCAGGTTCAGAGTCATAAGCGCGGATAGCTATATAAAGATTGTTGCGATCATAAAGAATTTTAAAAGCTGTCTTCTGGGAGGGATCTTCCCCCTCGTGGGGCATCCGCTGGATAAAATTTTTACCCCAATCCACTTCATGCCAGCATTGATCATCCATCTTTCCATCAATTGTAGGTGGATTTGGATTGACTGGTTTTGTGGTATAAATTTTTCTTTCTGTTTCCTGAGATAACAAAGGATTAATAAACCATAAAGAAAAAAGAAAAATAAGGACTACTGAATAGAATTTTGTTTTCAATGTTCCTCCATTCAATGAGCTTAAAAGATCAATAATTTTTGTGTTATATTATTTTGTGGAAAGACTAGAGTAATTGTGGTTTATAGTTTTATCAGTAAATAATCCTTATAGTCTTGTTCAGTTATAAAGGATATATGAACAAAAGGAATATTTTTTGAAGGACTAAGCCAGTCTTTCTTTGCAGTATAATATTCAGCTTGATCTTTTAGATTGATGATTACCATACATCCAGATTCATGTCTTTTTAGGATAACTTATCTAATATAAAGGTTTTCAAAATTCGATTCTTTTATTTTTGCCTTCAGGTCTTCATCAAATTGTGTCTCTCTAAAAACAATAAAAAATTGATCTTTTTTTGATTTCCATATGTTTCTGTACAAGGTATATCAGTATAACCTGCAAAAAACTCTTCTTTATGTCCCTTCCTAGGTCCAAATGATGCTTCCAAGCCGTTGAGAGTTACTTTGAGGTCTTTCAAAACAGCCTTTGACTTTTTTCCGCCGAATTCTATTTTCTCAACGATAGGAAAATAGCGATTCAAATGATTCCAATGAAATTCTTCTCCTTTAATATTTCGGTAACATTCAATAATAAAGGGAAATTTTCTCTCTTGGTTCAAGTGGTTTGTACCGTCTGCATAGAAAATAAATCTGTATGGACTTTCAATTTTATGCAGTCTTGCATAAAAAGGAAAAGTTGGAAGCTTCTTTTTTTCTCCGGTAATCATGTCATAATAATCGAATTGATTAGCCATTGTTGTCTTATGGCTTTCTACGATGACATGAACATTGTCAAATTTTATGATTTTTTCGATTAAACTAAATCTATAATTCTTTTTTATTTCGGAAATGGTTAGTTTTTTTTCTTAAAAAACATAATATATTCCTTTTATACAACTCATATATTATTTTCCTTTTTTTTTATGACAAATTCAGTAGCAAAGGAATCCCAAAGGGTGTCGAGAGATATTTTCTTTCCATTCCTTATAATCATTAGCTTAACGGGTTCGTTTTTAGGAATAGTTTCCAATATTTCTTTTATAGAAGAGGCTGTTCTTATTTTTTGCCCGTTTATATTAATAAGAATATCTCCTGATCGCAATCCAGCAGCATAGGCAGGGCTTTCTTTATCTATAGATAGGATTTTTACCTGCCCATCAGGGGGGCCGAAGTTAAGAATTCCAAAATAAAGAGGACGTCCTTTATTCTTTTTCAGGTATAAATCATTATTTTTCAAGACTGATTCAAATTCAGAAATAAAGTTTTCACCATAAAGTTTTTTGTAACTGGTGAAATATTTATCTCCAAGGATTTCTTTTATTGTCTCATCTACATTTTCATGAGTGTAAGTATGTCCATTGTCCTCATAATTATATCTTTCTATCATCCGCTTCATGACATCATCAAAACTCCTCTGGTTAGATGATATTTTCTTAATCAACAAATCCAGGGCAAATGTGACGCAACAGCCCTTGCTGTAAGTGAGATCCATGGCTGTTCGATCTGAATAATAATCCCGCGATAATTCATCTAGCTTATCTTCACGTCGAGAACTGTGAAAGACCCTATTAAGCTCTTTGCTCAGAAATTTGAAAGACTCCTCTTCGGTTATTAATTCTGAAGTCAACATATTCTTCACACGATAATAATTGGTTACCCCTTCAGTAAACCAGATGATGGATTTATCTTCCCCGCGGTTAAGCACATGCCCATTCCAATGATGGAAGATTTCGGCGAAGATATGCGATGCCAATTCCAGCCATTGAGTTCGGTCAAGGTTGCGACCACCGTTAAGGTTAATTGACCAGCCAAGGGCATTACCATTCAGCCGGCCTGGCTGCTCATTGATAAAATGGACCATAGCGAAGAACTTCGGAATGGGAAAGAAATGAAAAATGCTGTAAGCTGACTTAAGCCCCTGTTTAACGGCTTGGGTTACTTCTGCATCCTGGTATTCTCCTTGCCCGCTGAGCACGGCTGTTTCTACAGGAAGATCGTTTACTGTAAAGGAATTAGCTGAGTAATAGCCGACTCCAACCAGGCCAGCCATTAAAGTGTCAAGTGTGGGAGGATCAAGTTCAAAGGTAAGCTTGTCTGTTCCCCAACTTGAGGCAGCTAACCAGCCTGCAGGCAACTCAAATTGGATCCTGATCTTTTGGATTTCGACATTATTTTCGTTGAGATATTGTTCATCGGGAAAAATAAAAACAGACGATGCCGGGAAATAGAGGTGGTGGTCATCTCGGTAAGGAAGTCTAACCATATTCAAACTCGAGTATGGAAATTGTGTGTTCACTATATAATCGACTATGATTTCTGTCGTATTTAAAGGAATTTTCCACAAGAATCCCTCGATTTTCTCTATACCCGTAATCTCTTTTCCTTTTCCGGAAATGGTTATTCGGGGGATGAGATCTTCTAATTTCTCAACACGACCGTAGTTACTGGTCATCCTGAAGGCAATAAACTCTGTTTGTATTCCTGAAATTACAGCCTTTATAGAGAAATATTTCTTGTTCTCTAGATCCACAGTAACTTTGTAATCGAGCTTCAGTCCCTTATGATTATTTTTTTGGACAGTTTCTCTCCCGGCTGTTTTAATGCCCAAACAGATGATAAGAATACAAAGTAAACTGAATTTTTTCATTTTTTTCTTCCTGATTTTCTCTCTTGTTGGCTTTAATTTTTTCTTTTAAAAATTCTATGTTACGGTCGATCTCATCCAATGAACACAGTTTTCCATGTCCGGGAACAATAGTCTTTATATCAATTTTTTTTAAACGCTTAAGGTGAGATATCCAGGTTTTCCATTCTTCTGGGCCTCCGAACTGAGTTGCCAGAGCAGTTCCCTCGTAAATGGTGTCGCCGGCAAAAAGAGTTTTTGAGGAGGGATGATAGACAGAAATTTCATCATAAACATGTCCGGGAGTAACTAAAAGATGGATTTCGTCTCCATCGATGTTGAGCACAGTGTCCTGTTCGATAGTTTTATCGGGTGGATAAATGACCACATTTCCCAGAATTTGGTCAGATTTTTCTAAATCCCAACCCATCTTATCAGTAATAAATTTTTTGTAAAATCCATTATCACTATGAAGCTCTTCAGCAACCCCTTTATGGGAGATAACTTGCGCTCCTTTTTCTCTGAAAATTCTCATGCCGAAAACATGGTCTGAGTGATGATGAGTAAGGATAAGATAAATTTTTTCACAGCCTTTTATCCACTTACCGGCAGTTTCCCAGAGAAATTCGGCTGAAGCTATGGTTTGTCCCGAATCGATGAAGATAGCGCTTCTTGATGTAAAGATTATTCCGGCATTGGTTGTGAATCCCTTATCTATGGCTGTGTGGTAAAGGCCGGTTACAGCCAGGACGTTTTCACCCAACTGATGGACTTCGGGATTCCCCAGACCGGGATGTGTTGATTTTTGTTTATAATCTGAAAAAGAGAAAATTGCTATCAGACTGAGTATTACTATTGAGAGAAAACTTTTTTTGTGATTTTGTTTCAGCATTTCATTATCTCCTATTTGTTGAAAATTTTTCAAATGCACAATTCTATTTGATGGCATTATTTTACCGTATTCACGAGGAGTAAAACTGAAGCCGAAAGATTGATTGATTCCTGTGTATGAGGGGAGGAGAAAACTGAATTAATCTTGTTTTCATTGGTCAAGAGTATGAAGTCCTTCATGTGAATTAAGGTTTTTTCTTCAAGGAATTAAATATATTTCTTGACCATTTCTTCTATAGGAAGGTCTTCTAAGAGAAATTCCGTTGATTTGTTGCTGTAAATCCAATCCTGCCAGAACATTGATAAATTTTTGCCACTTGCTTTTTCTGCATGATTAATGAAATCTTCATTAGTAACCAAGCGACCTTCAAAATCATTGTAAAGAGAAGAGATGATTCTGTTGAATGTATCATCCCCGACAATTTTGTCCAACAGGTAATAAACCCAGGCTCCTTTATGATAATTCATAACATGGTCGTGGTTTCCTTTTCCTTTTTCCACATAATCATTCAGAGTCAACTCCCGGGCTTCAGGGTACTTGGTGATATATTCTGTAAATACCTTCTTTCGTATTAACATTCCTTCTTCTAATCCCTTCTCGTCTCCTATTTCTTTTAGAAGCCTATACTGGAGATAAGAGGCTTGGCCTTCGTTTATCCATCTATATTTTTCGGGAGTGTTAGGACCCCAGAAATGAGCAATTTCATGAGCATAACCGGGAAAAGACCGGACACTAATACGGCCGGATTGGATCACTCCTGTTATATCGCTTTGCCCTCCATCCCAGCTGGGAGTCTGAATAATAGTGAAACCGATGGGAGTATCATTTAGAGGCTCGAACCATTGAGTGTAAATCCGGTAAGCTTTTAGTTGAAATTGAAAAGCTTTTTCAGCTATTTCTGAGTCTTCAGGAAAGAAAAACATTTTTATTTGAGTTTTTGGATCATTCAGATAGGCATATTTAGCGATCATAATATCAATGCGCCAGGCACCGAGAATATTCTCATAGATGTATCGGACTCCTTCTCCAGATTCATTTTTTTCGATAAGCCGGCCTATATTGGCTGCTACATAACCCTTGGGGACAATAATTTTTATTCGGTAGTCAAAAGGATGTCCCGTCCAAAAATGTTCGAATGTCTGCCTTCTGTTTTTATAGTTAGGGTAGCAAATCATGGGATAAGCATTTGTTTCTGTCCGAATGTAACTGAATTCAGGATTAATGCTGTCCCTGACATACCCATCTTTATTAAGGCTTTCATCAATGGTTCCGCTATATTTAATGAAAAAACTTCTCTCTGTTTTTGGATCCATTCTCTTATTTAAATTTATTTGAACATAATTCACTGTATAAGAAGGATCATCCGGGAAAGTGACAATTTTTTGGGTATAATCCAAGGATTTTCCTTGCTGAGAGGTTACTTGTTCAACTTTCAAGTCCTTATAAAGAATGATAGGGAGTACCTTTGTGCTTTTATTTCCTATGTTTTTGACCGATACATATCCTTCGGAATAAACAAGGCCTTTGTTTAAGTCGAGCTTATACTCCAAATCATACTTATTTGCTAATAATGGAGAAACCAAAAGTTCTTCATCGGTTTCTGAAATTTGTTGGGAGTTTGAAGGGATTATGAGGAAAACGACCATTAAAATAAATGAGAAAAAAGAAACAGTTTTTTTTTGTAGATTTTTTTCTTTCATTAAAATCTCCTGTTTTGTTTGTCTTAATTACGATTTGATACTTCTTTCCTTTATTAAGTGAAAATAAATAGGTGTTTACTTACCTTTTAAGATCGGCAATACAACGCAAGAAGGATATTTTTTGTTATGATACACAGTTTGTCTGACCTTCTTAAAAATTCGCGCTTTAAGGGGATCTTCACCTGTGTTTGGGTTGCGAGAATATTTTGGAAAATTGCTGCTGGAGACCTCCAATCTCAAACGGTGATCCTTTTTTATTAGAATTGCTGTCGCTCCTAAGTCTATTGATATATGATAGACTTTTCCAGGAATAACTTTTTCAGTCTTGTGTAAGGAATTGCGACGGCTGAGTCTAATGATGCCGTCTTCAATGATCCTCGCATAACCATCTGGTCTGACTTCAACTAACTTTGCCGTAAAATCAGTATCCCTGCCTTCTGTTGATACATAGAGAACAGTTTTTATTGGACCAATTATTTCCATATCTTCAGGCAATGGTTCCGAAGTAAAAACAAGAACGTCTTTCCTTTTTTCAATATATTGCTGGTCTTTAATACCTAAATTATCTTTGAAAAAATGAAAATTCACTCCACCTCTAGTTGGCACTGGGTTTAATGGATCATAAATAAAGCTATCAGAATCCTTAGAAGGTGATTCAGATAAGAGTTTACGATTCAGTTCATCATAATCAGAAGAGAGAAAGCCGTCTCCATAAAGAGAGTTAGCTCCTTCTTTACTTGATAGATACCAGTATTGTTTTTTAACATTAATCGGAGGAAATTCAGTCTTTTCTCGCCATTCATTTTTACCCATAACAAAATATTTAACCGGATATTCCTCAATTATTTTGTTGTTAATTCCCTTAAGCCAGTAATCAAACCATTGTTCGGAAGCTTCTAATATCCTTTCCTTCCCCATTTTTGCCAAAGGCCCAAAATCTTCATCCCCTACTTTTGTCTCTTCTGTCCATTGCTGATCATGATGCCAAGGGCCGATAATGATTTTTTGTAAGGGGTAATTGTTACAATCCTCATCAGAGTCTTTTATTTTTTGGTAAACATATAAACTGCTTCGGTACATCATGTCATTCCATCCGAGGACATGAAATATAGGAATATCTATGTTTCCATATCTTTCAGCAATAGAAATTCTCTGTTTTAGTTTCCTGTTAAGACGTTCATCCGTAAACAAACTCCAAATATTTGGTTTTATACTTTCCGTAGAGATTGCTTTTGAAAGAGGTACGGTAGAGAATAGTTTGTCTATATCAATATCCGATAAAGATTGTTGGCTTTTTCCTTCAGCAAAAAGAGCCCATGGCAGCGTAGCCATAAGGTGAAGAGTTCCTCCAGGATAAAGAAAGGGTTTGATGTCCCCGGCACCAGCGACATTAACCATTGTTTTCAATAAAGGATGATTTATTGCCCCCAGATAGAAACCTGAATGACTGGAGTAGGATGATCCCCAAAATCCAACTTTTCCATTGCACCAGTATTGTTTTCCTATCCAGTCCATTGTTTCCTTAGCATCCTTTCCATCATTTATTAACGGGAGAAAGATCCCTTCAGAAGCAAATTTTCCTCTACTGTCTTGGACAACTACAGCATATCCTCTTTGTGCAAAATATTTTCCAAGAGAACTGCCAAGATTTTCTTTATTGTAAGGGGTTCTGTTGAAAATAACGGGATATTTCTGTTTCTTTACAGGCAGATATAAGTCACAAGCCAAATAGATTCCATCGCTCATCCGGACCATAACATTCTTCTTAATTCGGTAATTAAAGTATTCCCAACTCAATAAACTTTGATAACATAATAATATTAAGATTAATAAAAGAAATAACTTGTTCTTACTGAATAAATTTATAATAACCAACTATTTACTCCTTTCTTATAGATTTTTTTCTGACACTATCTAGCCTGACTTATTCATAAAAAAATGGCGATATTTTTATCATTGGACTCTTCACAAAAATGAGTACCTGAATTCAAAGAGGAGAGATGAAGCGGCGTGTCTCCGCCCGCAGCAAAATCTGAGTCTTTATACCACCTATTCATATTAAACTGGTCTGCCATTCCTTCAGCATGAAGTTGATCCAAAACTCAGAGAATATTTGTATCCCCTGGAGAAATAGCTCTTCTGTCATATCTCAAGAGTTTGTTTTGATAGAAATGATAAAATTCATAAGCAAGAAGAAAAACAAAATCTTCTTTATTTTTTTCATTGCAGCCAGAAGTTAAGTACGTTTTAGAATGCTCTCCCAGTTATAAGAAGATACAAGCCGTTTTTTGATCCACTCTTTTGAAGTCTGAATACCGAATTGCTCGTGCTGGATTTCTGGCTTGTCATCCGCAATTTCAAGGGCCTTTCGATAAAATTTAAGCGCTTCTTCCCGTCTGCCCTGAGCATCACGAATATTTCCTTCCCAAGTGATGGCAAGATACTCATATGCCTCGGGGGGATCCATTTCTAAAATTCTTTGGAAGCAATTGAAAGATTCCTCAAAATATCTTCCTTCAAAGATGACCAATCCCAGCTTGAACCAAGCGTTGTGATCTTTCAGGTCAGTTTTCAGAACCTCTCTATATAAAGCAATTCCCTGATCCCAGGAATTTTTCCAAGGAAGTTTTTGTAATTTATAGGCCAACTCATCAGGAGGTTCATTAAGCATAGCCAGGTAATTTTCTGGATCCAAAAAAACCTCCTTTAACTCAGCTTCGCTACAGAATGATATTTTCTGTTTTCTTAAGAATCTGGAGATTTGCCTTTTCTGGATCGTATCGTCGTTAAAGATAGCTTTCACAGTAACCGGCATTAACATTGAATCACCTTGAAGCTCTACGATAATTTCAGAAATATATTCTTTTTCCTTTTGGCGTCTCTCTATAGAGGTAATTTTATAACATAGATATTTAGAAGAGCGCACCCACTGCTCGAAAAACCAACGCAGATTTTTGCCGCTCTCTTCCTCCGCTATCTTTCGAAGGTCATGATAATTCATCCTCTTCCTTCTGTATTTTTCCACACACTGCTGATAAACCCGCATGAAATCTTTATCCCCCAGAACGCTTCTCAAAGCACTAACAATGGCGTAACCTTTACCGTGAATCAATACGTTGTTGCGGTCGTATTTTTGCAGGCATTTAAGTGAATCCGGGGCATCAGCTGTGATGTCGAATCCATTTTTTACCCCACCAATATACCGTTTGAAAAAATCATCATGCTTCTCGTCACCGAGTTTTTTTGATTCTACAAATAACTTGTCTGCAAAAATCCCCATCCCTATTATAAGCCAAGAATTCTTATAATCATTATGGACATCGCTCATAATGGTTTCTCCCCAATACTGGTGTGCAATTTCATGCGCGGTAATCCATTTCCAATGCAATTCCGGTGCTTCCTTATATCTATTCATGCTGTGTATCATGACAAGGGCTGAGGCGTAAGGATAACCCCCCCAAGATCTTTGACTTCCTGGAATAATGGTTAACGAAGGGAATGGGAAATAGCCATGGATTTTTTTATAAAAACTTATCGTCTCCACAGCAGTTTTCAGACACATCAATGCACATTCTTTTTCTTCATCAGAAAAATAAACTTTGACCTTCACGCCTTCGATATTTCGCCCCAGAACATTTATATTCCGAAAAAGCCATATTCCAAAATTAGTGGTAACCCCTGGATTTTCATAATATTCAGTTTTAGAATTCAGTTTTCCACTTGTTGCTACAGTAAACTCCGGGGAAACATTAAGTTTAACTTTAAAGGAATCATATGTAGGAAGACCATCCCACCACACTTTGGGATAAAAGCGCTTCAAGGAGATATCGCCGTTGTCATAGGGCTTGGTTTCCATCTCGAATTTAATATATATAGATAATTTTTTACCTGATTTATAAGTCCTGGGAAGATAATAAAAAACAACCTCTTCCTCTGCCGGTATTTCATTTACAGCCTCTAGTTTTTCGCCACTGTCAAAGACTTCTAAAGTTCCTGATTCCCACTCAAGGCCGATGATCGATAAAGGATCTCCGGATGTATTTGTAAAGACAATATTCCCAGATCCTGCCAAGTGCACTTTATCCTCTTCCGTATGAATATCCGTTCTAAAAGTATATTCTGCCCTCGGAAGGTTCTGAGGGACTGAATATTTAAACTCACGAAAATTTTCCTTATCTTTATAAAGTGGGATTGAGCACCCTGTATGGAAAAGCACTAAAACAACACAAATTACAAATACATGTTTATGCAACGATTCCTCCGTTTTTTTTAGTTTTTCTTTATAAATAAAATATCGTCAACATTGGGTTCAAAAGGAACAGAAACAGATTCAATCTCTCCCTTTTTATTGGTATTAAAACTGACTTTTATTGGTTCAGAACCAAGATTGAAATGTTCATCAACTGATTTAAAGACATTATTTCCACAGTAGCGGAGCATGGAAGATAAATTATTGTGTTCAATAATAAGGTGTTTTTTTGTTTTCTTTACTATCAAAGAACCATACCCCGGATTGTAATACTCTCCTGAGAAGCAGCTTAGAGGAGTTTTCAGGCGAACATTATATATATGTCTTTCTTCAGTATCACGACGAGTGCTTTGATTAGAAAAAATCTTCTTGTAGGACGAATTCCAATCTGTTTTTTTTAAGTCTAAAAGCGAATCATAAAAACTATTTGCTAATATAGTCGGAACGGGAGAATTTTCCATATTTGTTAAAACAACTACACCGAGTTTCTCTCCGGGCATAAAAGAGATCAGAGAAGAAAAACCATCAAAACCTCCTCCATGTGACACCATTAAATTCCCCTTATAGGTACGAATGGACCACCCAAGTCCATAAAAAGACCATGGGAATTTTTCTCTCTTCAAATATTGAGGAAGCCTTATTTGGGGAGTATGCATTTCTGTTAAGGACAGACTTGATACAATTTGATTACCCTCAAACAACCCATTATTTATCTGGAGTATTAACCAATTTGATAAATCTGAGATATTTGAAATTATTCCACCCGCCGGAGTCATGCTGCCAACTTGAAAATAAGGTATTTCTATTATTCCGTCCTTTGTTTTTCTATAAGGCCGGGAAAAGTTCCCACTTATTTTTGATTCATGAAGAGAAAAATTTGAATCCATCATATTTAGAGTCTTAAAAATTTTTTCATTGACAAATTCTTCCCAGGGGATGCCGGAGACATTTTCCACAACATAAGCAGCTAACATATACATGAGATTAGTATATTGAAAACTATTCCTGAAACTTTCACTTAACAATAAATACTTCATCCTCGATATGATTTCCTTCCTGGATAGACCGGAATTATAATACATGCGGTAATGCTGAGGCATTCCTGATCGGTGAGACAACAAATCTCTTAGGGTTATATTTTTAGTTATAAAAATATTTTTCATTTGAAATCCGGGTATGTATTCTATTATCGGAACATCCCAATCCAATTTTTTTTCATCAACGAGAATAGCTGTGGAAAAGGCCGTAAAAGATTTCGTACACGAGGCAATTGGAAAAAGAGTTTCCTCAGTGACTCTCAATTTGTTCTTTAAGTCCCTATAACCAAAACCAGATGAAAATATGACTTTTTCTCCCCTAATTATTGCTACAGATAACCCTGGAACATCCCAATCCTTCATAGTTTTATCGATCAACGAAACTAAATCACTACGATATAATGCTAAAGCAACATTATGAGAAACGATTAAAGTCCATACCATACTAAAGATAAATATAATCCAAATCTTACTTTTCATGATTATTAATTCTCCTCCTTATTCATTATTTTGATGTCAACCTATTTCAGGACGGGTCATAGTTTACGAGATAATCGACTTTGATTTCAGTCGAATCTATAGGGATTTTCAATAGGAATCCTTCGATTTTCTCTATACCGGAAATCTCTTTTCCTCTTTCGGAAATGCTTATTCGTGGGCTGAGATCTTCTGATTTCTCAACACGACCGTAGTTACTGGTCATCCTGAGGGCAAGAAACTCAGTTTGTATTCCGGAAATTACAGCCTTTATAGAGAAATATTTCTTGTTCTCTGGATCCACAGAAACTTTGTAATCGAGCTTCAGTCCCTTATGATTATTTTCTCGGACAGTTTCTCTACCGGCTGTTTTAATGCCCAAACAGATGATAAGCACAAAAAGCAAACAGAGTTTTCTTATTTTAATCTCCTTTTAATTGTTTAAAAGTGGTTTTTATATATTTTAATTCTAGTTTTTTTTGAAAACTCAGGAGTCCTCAATTTTTTAGATGCAGATTGTATAGCAGAATAAAAGTCTCCTTTTTAAATTCACTTTCAGTTAGAGCTGCATATCCGGGAGTATTGAAAAGGCACTCCCATTGATATTTTGAAGGGTGTTTATCCTGTTCAAGGATTGAAACTAAGGAACAAAATTTATCTAGACCAGAGAAGTCAAACTTTTTATCTGAAAATGGTTCTTGAGAAAAGCAGGTTTGTATCAATACAAAAAACATAAAGGGTAGAAATGATAACTTTTTCATGATTTTCTCCTTTTTTATCCCGTTATTATAGGTATTAAAAAAAACGGTGGGGTTGTTTTATGCTTTATTCACATGAGTTAAATTAGTGACCAAACTTACTTAAATATACCCTGAAAAATCAATTTTTCTTGAGAGCTCATATTTGGAGATATCGAGACTCCGACTTTGATTTTTTCCCTGATTTGCTGATCAACGGTTACTTTGGGATTTTCTATTTCAATATCCAGCCCGCACTTGTTTAAATAATAATTAAGGGGAATGACTTCAGTTCCAGTCAAATACCTTTTAAAAAATTCGCTAAAGTCAGAATTTGTGATTTTACTGACAATTTTTAGGATATCGTCACAGGTATATTTTTGCTGGGAATCAGCATATTCTTTGTACATTAGTTTCATCAAATTATCTAGGCTTTTTTTATTATTAGTCATACTTCTAATCTCAATATCCATAACCAAAGCAACGACACAGTCCCCTCCATATATCAAGCTGGCATTTTCTCTTTTGGTTTTGTTTAATCCTGAATCTCTTATAGAAGCTGACCCGGCATACGTTAAATACCTGCTGAATATATTTTCCAGACTGTTCAGTAATTTTCTTTCATTGATTATTCCTAGTCTTGAGGAAATGATATATGAGTAGTATTCGGTAAAACCTTCACTGAACCAGTATTCCTTTACATCCTGATACTTTATTGCTCTGCCATTCCAAACATGAAAGAGTTCATGAGCAATAAGATGGATCCACCCAAGATTTTTTTCTGTAGGCATTTCCCTGAAAAGAATACTAATGCTTTTGCCGAAGACCCCACCCCCGCCGTTGTTATAAGTATTCATAACCAAAAGGATTCTGTCTTTAGGAGCTCCTCCGAAAAGATTTCTAAAATATTTTATATATTCACAAATTATGTTTTTTATAAAAGGAATTGTTTTTTGTAAATCTTTTCCTGAAGCCAAAAGGACTTCCATTCCTTTTTTCTTGATTAAAGTTTCTTGATGACTTCCTATCAGCAGAAAAGCATCTGTCAATTCATTTATGCTTTTAACTAAAAAGGTGTTTTGCTTTCCCTTCCTTTTCTCCCAGGGAGATGAAACGAACCATCCTGGGGGGAGAGCAAAATTCACCTCAATATCTCTTATATCGTCTGTTAGAATAAAAAGGGCTCTTCCGGTCCAGAACAAACAGTCATCTCTTATATAGGGAGCTTCATCAGGACCATACGGCCATTGTATTTTGTCATGTTCAAGAGAAACTTGGTATTCAATGGTAATTTGTCTTCCAGAGTGTGACTTCAACTCCCAAATCCCGTCTCCTTTATAGCTCCATGGAATTTCCTTCCTAGATATTTCCTTTACGGTTAAGTTTCGGATGTAGGAAGCGTAACCATCCTTTAAGTGATGAGATCCACTGTTATCCATAAAAAGAGTAATATCACTAAGGGTTGTAGAGCACCGCACATAAGCAATTCGTCTAAGGTTATGTTCAATGGTAATGCTGTATTTTGTCTCAGCTGATATTAATACTGGAGTAACAAGAATTAAAAATAAAATTTGAAAAGGAAGAGCCCTGTCTTTAAGGTAATTTATAGACTTTGTTATTATTACGATTAATAAATTCATTGGAATGTCCTTTCTTTTTGAAATCTATGAATAACCCAGATCCACAAAAATTAATACTAATCTAAGTATCGTTTAAACCAATCTTGAACCATTCCTAACCATTCCGGCCAGAATTCTGTCAAATTATGGTCAGCTCTCTCAAAGGTGACTAAGCGAAAAGGCTGATTAACTTCAATCAAAGCTGAAGCTAAATTTAGGGCTTGTGTTGGAGGTACTCTTTCATCGGCCTGTCCATGAATGATAAGTAAAGGGTTTTGAAGGGAGATTTTTTCCGGCCAGAAAACAGCTGACCGGGACTTAAATGCATCTGGATTTGATTTAGAGTCGCTTCCGATTAAATCTATAAAAACATTTTTTATGTCTGGTCTTGATTTTTCCCAACTGAATAAATCTGTTATTCCTCCTAATATCACAGCTGTTTTGATTCTATTTGTTTTACTCACCGCGATATAGGTCATCATCCCTCCTCGGCTGAAACCCAGCATCCCGATTTTTTTGGCATCTGTCTTTTTCCTTGATTCTAATAGAGGAATCAGAGAAAGGATGTCGTTAACATCTTGTCCCCCAAACTCTTCTTTTCCTTCTCCTCCAGCTGAACCTCTATATTGAGAAGCAACCACTACATATCCCCAGTGACTTATAGTAGAGAGTAAAAGGAAGACTTCCTCTTTAGTCCAGATGCCAAAATTCCTATTTCCTCCTCTATTGATAATTAAACAAGGATAGGTTCCATCTTTTTTTGGCTCAAGCAAAAAACCTTTTACCTTAAGTCCTTCGCTTAAATAGGTAATCTCACTGATATCGATGTTTTCTGACCTTTTTTTTAGGTCATTGATTAAAAATCGAAGATTCGGCATTTTGTTTATTACCTCATAAATATTACTGATTATATCTTGAGACAAAGAAACCGATGTTGTTTTTAAAATAGATCCATCTTGAGCAGAAGACTGTCCGCTTATTAGGCTCAATAACAGCCAGAAAGGCAGTATCATTTTCCATTTAGACATTTTTTTCTCCTTAAGATTCAAGTTCAGTTGCTCCCTCGTAATTTAATGCTGTGTAAATAATATGCTAGGAAATATGATTTTTTATAGCTGCTTCTAGATTCCTTGGGAGTAACTCCAAATATTCTGTTAAACTGAGCTGTTCAATTTTTCCCAGAGTATGAGCGGGGATGTTGTTTTTTGAAGTCATGTTTAGAATCATAGAGGTCTCTTTTTCTGAAAAATATCCTCTGAATTCTTCCCATTTGAAAATGTATTTATTGACAGGGCAGATTGACTGGCATTCAAGGCATCCCACTATGCAGTGATGAAAATCGGATTTAATCCACTTCGGAAATGGATTTGCTCTTTCATTGTGAAAAGTCAAGCAGTGCTCAGCTTTTACAGGAAACCTTCCTGGCATGATAGCCCCGGTTGGACAATTCTTGATGCAAGCTGAACAGTTTTTACATCTGTCCATAATTTTAGGAGCTCTCCAGTCATCCTTTTGACAAGGAAAATCAGAATAAAATCCAACCAAACGATGGAAACTTCCTGTTTCTTTAATATAGGTTATATTGTTTTTCCCGTATTCAGCTAAACCGCTTCTAACCGCCAAAATTTTAAGAGGGAGAGAAGTCCTTTCTATACGATAACCTGAGGGAGATAATATGTTTTCCAGTATCATTTTTGCTTTTTCATCAGGATCATGGAGATAGGTAGGAGGGATCGTCAAATGAAAAATCTGTTTTTTCCACTGAAAAGTAACTTTGATTTTAGGTTGAGGAACAGAGATTATGATAATGGAACTAGCATTAGGAAGAGACTTAGGAGGTGAAAAATCAAACCAGGAAAGACGTTCTTTATAAAATGCTTTATCAATCAATCCACTAGTGCGTGTTTCTTCCAGAACTTCTTTTAATTGAGACAATCGGGATATAGAAACAAATTTTAACTTTAACCCCTCGGAATTCATATCTGATAAAAGTTTATTTGATAGGGATTTGTTTGATTCCAAGTTTTTCTCCTTATTTATACCTGGGATTTCTTTTTGATTCCTCAAAGTACTTTTGGATTCCTATTTTTTTCATTCTCATGTTCATTTCTATCCATCTCTGGTGAAGATCTAAGTCAAAATTTGTTTTGTCACAGGGAAATTCCTCACATTGAAAACAAAACTCAACTCCTTTTTCTTTATAACAGTGAAAGACCCCACAGTCCGGGTATTTACATGTTCCATTTCTACAGCCTATACAATTTCCATGTGCAAAAAAATCCAATAGTTTTTTAAATGACGGATAATTATCAAACTCAGGAAGAAATCTAGAAAATCTTTCAGCATATTTATCAAAATTCCCCAATAATTTTTTCAATCTTTTGCTTAGTAATTTTATTTCCCCTTCATTATAGGCAAAACATTTCCTGCAGTTCAGACCGCAGGGAGCCAGGGTTCCCAATATTTCTTGTTTTGGTTTTTTTTCATCTTCAGACATATATATTAATCTCCTTAATAAGATGGTTACAGGCTACCGCCGGTGAAAAATGAAACGCTGATACGGGAAAAGAATAGCCAAATAATAGATACAAATCGTCCCTCCTTATAAATCAGGTTGTTTTTATATCAGGGTAAAATTATTTTTTTTATAAAAAAAGTACTAAATAAAGATCTGATACTTCTTAACCCAATTTTAAGTAAGATAATCAATTAAAAAATCAATCTTTTTTGTCTTTGGATTTGTTTCTAAATTGAGAAGGAGTCATCCCCGTTTGTTTTTTAAAAGCACGATTGAATGCTGTCTTTGAATTAAATCCTACATCAAATGCAATCTCTAAAATTGTTAAGTTATTATTTGATATGTCTTTTAATTTTTCCTTGGCATCTTCAATTCGATAACTGTTTACGAGGTCATTAAAATTTTTTTTAAGCTTTTCGTTTATGACTTGCGAAAGATGATACGGGGGGATAGACAGTACATTGGAAAGTTTGCTTAATGAAACATCTTCATCCCTATAAATATGCTCTTTTTCCATGGCAAAGATAACTTTTTTGATATATTCTTCTTTCTTTTCCATAGATAATGTGGATTTTTTGTATTTTTTTACAGGAAAAATTACTATTTTTCTCGTTATGACTAAAAATAGAAAGATACTTGCCGTCACAACGAATAACGATATAAGTAAAGGAAAATATATAGAATTTGCTAAAGAAGCTTTTACGGTTATATTAATTCTGTCGCCCTCTGGATTCCATACTCCGTCACTGTTGCACGCAGTAACTCTAAAGGTGTATTTTCCAGATTTTAATTTATGATAGCTTATATTTCTTTTTTCTCCGGGTTGGATTTCTTTCCAATCAGAGTCAAAGCCGTCAAGTTTATATCTAAATCTTATATTATGGGGAGAAATAAAGGAAAGGGCTGTAAAATTGAACCTAATTTCTTTTTTTACATACAAGACTTCTTCATTAATATGTGTAGAAATTGTTCTTCCATCAACATACATATTCTCAATCATTACTGGAGGAGGCTCTTTATTGAAAAAAATGTTGTCGGGATTAATCATGGCCAATCCGTTTACGGTAGCAAACCAAAGGGAATGATCTTTTCTTATAAGCGCAGCATATTGTGAACTTTTGACGCATTCATTAGAAGCAAGTCCATTTGAGACACTATAGTGTCTAAAAGATAATGTTTTCTTTTTTCCGTCAAATACTTTGTCCAATTCTTCCTGTTGAGTTAATAAAATGCCTTTATCTGTTGTTAGCCAGAATTGTCCTTTTCTGTCTTCAAGAATAGTAGAGATTATATTACTTGGAAGTCCGTTTACTGAAGTTAACTTATTAATTTCAGTATTTTTTATCCTAAAAATTCCTCCTCCTTCTGTTCCAACCCAAATAGTATTATTCTCGTCAGGATATATATAAAGAATTGGATAATTTTGTAATTTACTCAAAAAAGGCTTTGATATAAACTGGCCATCACTAAAAAAAGCAATTCCTTTCCCTGTTCCTACCCACATGCAACCAGATATGTCTTGGTTTATACAAAGAATGATATTGTTAGGCAATCCGTTTTCTACTGTATATGATTTGAACTTTCCATTTTTCCATATAGACAATCCATATCGTGTTCCAATCCAGAGAGCCCCGGAAGAATCAATAAAAAGAGTTCGGACAATGTCGTTTACAAGGCCATTCCCTTCAGTAAAATTCTGAAGATCTCCATTTGTATCATACTTATAAATCCCATTCCCATACGAACTAATCCAAATATCTCCGTTACTAGCCTGACATATGGCCCTTACCGAACCATTATTATGCAGTTTTTCTGACAATATGGTTTCAAAATGAATGCCCTCTGAATCAAGAATATTTACATCTCCATTATTAAGACCTATCCACAGATTTCCGTTCATATCTTCAAAAAGTGACATTGGGAGATTACTAGAAAGTCCTTCCTGGATGGTGTAGTTTTGAAATTTTCCCTTTCTAAATCTCTTTATACCTTTCCCCAAAGTAGTAACCCAAATTGATTTCTCTTGATCAATAATAATATCAGTTATGGGTGTTTTACTTAATATTTTATCTGTTATTAGATAATTCCCGCTTTCTTCTTTCTTTAAAACATACAAACAATTTTCAGTTCCAATCCACATATTTCCCCATATATCTTGATCAATCGCGTTAATACAATTATTTAAGAAGATTTCTTTTTCATCAATATCAGAAATAGATTGGTTTTTCGTAATATTAAAAAGTCCCTTATTCGAACCTATCCACATCGTTCCTGAATTTTCCTGATATATAGCCCTTATAATTAAATCAACAGAATCAATCCCCAGTTGAATTTTTTTAAAATAATTATTTTCTTTCAGGTAGAGACCCTTATATGTTCCAATCCATAGATTACCGCTGTTATCCTCAAATATTGTTTTTATATAGTTGTCCTCAAGACCACTTCCGGATTTATATTGGAAGAATTGATCGTATCTATAACAATTCAAATACCCATCCGGTGTGCCAATCCATATGTCTCCATAACTGTCTTGAAATAAACTGACTACAAAATTACTAGTTAGACCATTCTCAGTCGTATATAGAAAAAATTGATCTTCTTTATATCTTATTAGCCCTCCTCCCTCAGTACCAATCCATAACGAACCATCCCTGGATGGCAAAAGACAAAGAATACGATTTGTCTTAAATTGAGGTGTATTTTTTGAACAGAAGACAGTAAATTTGATGCCGTCAAATCTGGCTAGACCTTCGCTTGTTCCAAACCAAAGATACCCATCTTTAGTTTGAGCTGATGAAGTTACACTATTCTGGGGAAGTCCGTTTTCTATTTTCCATTCATCCCGGATGTACTGATGAATACTTCTTTTTAATGGTTGCGCGTTGGAGGTACATACAAAAATTAAAATTGATAAATAGAGAATAAATCTCCCTATGTATGATCTTTTTTTTTCTCTTAAATTAACAACCATTTTTACTTATTTTACAAACGAATTATTAGCTAAGCAAGCTAACTTCGCTGCCTTACCATCATACTCTTCTGCATCCTCAAAGCTCAACTCATTCAATCTCTTAATCATTGTTCCAAATCTTTACCAAATCATCAACTTCCACTTCAAGTATGTGTCCAAACCTGAGATTCTTCCAGAAAGCAACTAAATTCTCATTGAAGTATTTATGCAGCATGATTGATAAGAACATTCCATGGCTTATTAGGGCAAAAGGTTCTTCTTTCTGAATTGTATCAACAAAAGCCTTAATACGAGCCTCAACATGATCCCTAGATTCCCATGCATACTTGAACTCTTCCTTGTTCAAATACGTCCTCACGATCTCGGTATAGTCTCCTTCAACATAGCCCCCTTTACTACGATCTACTTCTGCAACCAATTTTACTTCTTCTAATGGAACATTAAACTTTTCACTAATAGCCCTTGCAGTGATCAAAGCCTTTTTCTCAGGACTAGACAACACTTTCTTCAGTTGCCGCAATAGGGGGTTTTGCAGGAGTTCTTCCATGTCTTTCATACCTTGTTCATCCAATCCCCATTCAGCCACAGGTTTATTCTTATCCACTAATGGTTTGAAATGGCGTATAACAATCATTTTAGTCATTTTATCACCTCAACCACTATAGACATCTATCTTGATCTTAACCTGCTCCCAATTATTGTACCACTTTTAAAGTTAGTAATCTGTGATTTTTATATGCTACAGGAACCGGGAATTTATAATCAAGCAAACTACTCAGCAACCAATTTCTTTAATATGGATCGGCTCCAGCTGGCAGAGATGCAAGGTTCATTTTATGCGCAATATCATGGCTCATATACCTTATAAAGAGAAAAAACGCTTTGCAGAGAGATTTAAACAGATCTGGCTGCAGCCGGATAAAGAATCAACACTCTACATGGCCTCTCTTCTAATTAAAGACTATGAGAAGAGATTCCCTGAGGCTATCCGATGCCTGGAGAATGGTCTGGAAGATTCCCTCCAGTTTTATGAGTTTCCTGAGATTGATAAACGGAGGATATCATCCACTAATGTGGTGGAACGGATCATGCGTGAGATCCAAAGACGGAGCCGGGTCATTGGAGTATTTCCCAATCAGGAATCCTATGTTCGTCTCATCACCAGTTATCTGATTGAATACTCAGAGGACTGGATCAATGAGCGAAGCTATATCAAAGAGGAAAAGTTGATCCTTGCATTAAATGGTTATAAAGAATTAGAAGAGGCACAGGCAATTTGAGGAGTTTGCGATGGTGAAATTGCGAACAAAAATTGACATGATCTTTTGAGTGGAAAACCATGAGAGAAATTATTGAATATTTCTTCATGCCTATAACGTGCAATCAAGAGTTCAAATCAAAAGCTGAAAAATGGATGGCAAATAATACTGCTTTCCCTTGGGATACATCGCTGCTTAAAATAGCAGACAATCTAGTTATTGGATCTTTTAAATAATTTGAGATGCAAGAGGATTAAAAATGAGATTTTTGTGTCCCTTTGCAGTTTGTTGTCTAAAGAAAAAAACCAAATCCATACTTTTTCTATCCTGTATGACATGCGTTGGCACACCAGTAACAACCATTTACCTGGGTGTAATGATTCCTTGCTTCACGAACTGCATCATAGCAATTATCAAAGGATCCAAGATAGATCAAATTGTTCTTGTCAGGCAATCTTGAACAACCACTCTCATGAACTTCGTGGTCCCCATTCGATTGAGCCTTTTTGTTTACGTAATACATATCCATAGCAAACCTCCTTCTTATTATCTAATTATCATTTTATCATTCCTGTTATCTAATTATCATTCCTGCTGACACACAGATATTACCCTTACCAGTTAAAAAAGACAAGCACCCCTAAAACAAAACCACCATTGACCTTATATTTCAAATTATGATATGTTTATCTCTAATTGTCAGCCTAGCAAGAATTGAACAAATAACATAAATCAACAATGAAAAACGTAAACCGCATCACATGGCCGCTCACAAAGCTCCTAAGAGACTACAAAATCGCCCGCCTGGCTGTCATCATCCTGACCATATGGCTTATCGGAGCCTCCATTCTCTGGTTCACTGAAG
>Ga0190359_1000414_pt1 | contig 29107 bp, 26 predicted proteins | sample 48721823_MG_FD_161269 | JGI IMG/M metagenome (GOLD analysis project Ga0190359, IMG submission 161269) | Hydrothermal vent microbial mat bacterial communities from Southern Trench, Guaymas Basin, Mexico - 4872-18-2-3_MG | ecosystem: Environmental > Aquatic > Marine > Hydrothermal vents >... | reverse complement strand
AAATAAGATGAATAAAAGGATTATTTTTCCTAATGATTTTCTCCTTTTAATAGCCTGACCTATTTATAAAAAAATGGCGATGTTCATTTTAATAAATATTTGAGAGTCTGATTGTTTCCGGTTGAGATGATTCGGCCGGTTTTTTTCGGAAGGGAAGGGGATAGTCATTTTCAATCCATTCTTTGATCTGTACTTCCCCTGCCAGGTCGACCATGAGTTCCCGCTCTTTAATAAGCGGCAGGTTCCATTTTCCTTTTTCTTGACGGTTCTTGAACACAAAGATATGCGGGACTTTAGGTATTTCAGATTGATTCAAAAGATTGAGAGCCAATTCATTGGAAAACGATTTTCCAATGGATATCTCATCCCAGTCTCCATTCTTTTTGATGAATTTCAATGCTTTGTCAAAGTCGGAATCCAAGCAGACCATAATAAATTTAATGGAGGCCTTTTTGTATTTTTCGGCGAATTCGGTCTTGATATTTTTGATTCTTTCAATGCTTTCAGGATCAATACAGGTGCCGAACTGAGTGGAAGCGAAATAGATGAAAACCATGTCCTCTTTGCTTTCTTCTTTTATGGCTGTAGAGTTCAGAAAAAAGCCTCCTATCACAAGAAGTCCTAAAACAACGGCATGTTCTCTTTTCATGAGCATCTCCTCATTTTAATGGTTTCTGAGACAGTGCGGGTTTGTCTCCAGTTGATTCAAACAAAGACTTCAGGTCGATCTGCCTCTGGCCTTTGCCCATCTCCTCAGCTAAATCCATAACCACAGCTTCATCGAAATTCCGCATGTTGTAAAGATAGATGATTCCCTTTTTCAGGTCATAAATATTGGAGTAGACGGTCAAGGATCTTCCTTCCTGAGATGTTTCCTTGAGCACTTTTCGAATAAGAGCCAGATCCAGCTCATCCGCCCCCGACAGGAGCTTATCAGCAGCGATATAACGCCAGCAGGGATAGTTTTCGTTCTTGATATCGGACATGATAAAGTTGGTTGAAATAAGGTACCAGGTATCGCTGGTAATAAACTGGGTTTTTCCCTGGCCGTACTCGACCACCATTGAGGCTCCGGTCCGGTCTGCGACAGGAAACCGGGCCCGCTCAAGACCCGGGACATTGTGACTCTCGAAAAATTGCTTCACATCATCGCAGGTAGTGCAGGTTCCCAGAAGGAACAAGATGACAGATCCATTAAAGGTCGGTTTTCCTGGTTCCGGCTGCCAGTTAGTGGGCGAGACGCGGTTCCCATCCATAAAAAGACCCCGGTCATTCATTCCTCCCTGTACCGGAGAATCATCAAATCCAAAAACGATTCGGCCGTGGTATTTTTCAGTTGCCGGGATAAAAGTGACTTTTGTTTCCGGATGGTTCCTGTCTTCATTGTTTCCCGCCAGGATCAAGCCGTCCCTTGCAGTCATGACGATAGTGCAGTTGAAGAGGTCATCATGAAAGATCTTGTCTTCATGAGGATAAGACAGTGTGATGGTATTTAGTGCAATCAAAATCATCAAAAAGGTTGTTTTTTTTTTGATCATAATTTTATTCCCTTATGATTTTGTGTGCCTTGTTTGAGTGTTGGTTTCTCCAATGAACAAGCAGATTTTTGTCTTTTTTAATTTGAGTTCTTCAGGCTGATTTCAGATGTTGTGTCCCGAGTAAAAGGAATCTCCAATCCTTGGCTGGGAACATCGACCATTCCTTCAGCCGTGCCTTTGTTGATGTGCTTCACAAAAATTCCTTTTTTGTAGGCAAAGTACCAGGTGGATGAGCCTTTTATGCCGCCTTTGGTATGCAATTCAACTCCCTGCTGCGAACTTTTGCCCTCAATGGTTCCGGAATATTTAGATAATATGCGGACACACTCCATCCCATCTATAGTCTCAAATCCGTCCAGGGTGTTCACTTCCGAGATTTGAACGACCACCTTCCCGTTATCTGTTTTTTCGCTGATGGTCGTCTCATCCGGCCATGTGTCTCCCATTTTAAGGGGACGGCCGGCAAGGTCCGGAAAAATCTGCTCAAACGTCGAAACGATGCTTCGGGTTCCCTCGGGCCCCATCTCATATGTGATTTCTTCTGCGCCTTTAAGCTCTGATTCTTCGCCAAGGGGAGAGAGGTTCATGTCAAAGCATTTTCCGATGACCTGACTCATGTCCGGTTCCAAATTACCCTGGGTGGATTGGACTTTGAGGCTTATGTCATTGATGGTGATGGTGAGCTGGTGTTTGTTTTCTGCAGTCCCTTTGGATCGAACGGAAAAGGAGTTTTCTGAAATCGTTTCAACTTCAGTGGTCATTCCCATTATATCTGAGGTCTGGTGCATTTTCTCCCAGGAAGTATACGTTAGTTCCTGACCCTCCGGCATCTGGTACTGAAGGATCAGACCGGTCTGGGGATCGCCCCAAAAAGGAGCGGTTTTGGCAGCGCATCCTGGAAGCATAAAGAGCGCCAGCAAAAGTGGGGCCATCATCAACCATGCTATTGATTTTTGTTTGTTCATTTCATTCTCCTTTAAAAGTTATTTTCTTTATTTCATTCTATCGATCAGACTTAAAGCGTATTCATTGTTTCCGCTTTTTATTCGAATCCAGTCTTTTTAGCGCCTCTCGGGCATAAATCTGTACCTCTGAGTCTTTATCGTTCAGGGCTTTTTTTAAAGCGCTTTCAGTTTTTGGGGATCCGATCTTCAGAAAGGCCACCATGATTTCCCGCTTTACAGAAACGTTGATTTCTTCTTCTTCTAAAATCTCCAGAAGCGGGTCTACGGCTTCTTCAGAGCCGATGTTCCATAAGGCGGTGACCACGGCCTTGCGGTTCCAGTTATTGGATTGGTCCAAGGATCGTATCAAAGGCTCCACTGCTTTTTTGGAGCCGATTCTCCCTAAGGCAGTGGCTGCAACAAAGACCACTGGATCTGATTCATCCTTAAGAAGACGTATCAAAGGCTCCACCGCTTTTTCAGCCCCTGTTTTTCCTAAAGCACCCGCCGCATCCACGCGGACATTGCTGTTTTTGTCAGAAAGGCTCTCTATCAAAGCGTCAGTTGCTCTGGGAGATTCGATCCTTCCCAAGACTGAAGCGGCAATTTGACGCAATGATGGGTCCGGATCTTTAAGAAGAGTGATCAAGGGATCGACCGATTGTTCGCCTAATTTTTCAAGTCCCGCCACATAATGCCTGCGGAAATGCCAGTTATCGGTCAACCGAAGGGTCCGGATATACATCTCTGCCCGGCTTTCTGATACGGCTGCCTGGATTTCATCAGGAATTTTGGGAAGCGCGCGAGAACGGACATAAACATATGAAAGTCCCACAAGCAGGAGAGTGTAGATGGAAAGGACCACCGCGATCTCACCTTTCCGCTCCGGAAATTTCTTTTTGAAAAGAAGACGGGTGGGGATGGCGAAGGGTTTTGACAGGAACCTGGGGAAGGGAAAGAGAAAAGGTGTTTTCTCGCGGTATATTTCATATTGATTTCCCAACTGTTTCTTCATTTTTCTCTCTTCCAGAAGGGCTACTCCGATAATGATCATGGCGGAAAGCATCCAGGGAAGCGAAGCGGCAATTCCCCAGGACCTCTTTGGGTAGTTCACACGCATCAAAGCCAGCAGCATCCCGTAGCTCCAGATGATCCATCCCAGATATTGGGGATGGCGTGAGATCCGGTAGATCCAGAAATCCGCCATTTCTTTTTTTCGTTCTCTGGAGACAAACCAGGTGTAAGTGCCGATGATAAAAAGGAGAAGCCCGGTTCCTATCAGGAAATAGACCAATGGATAATGCACATCAAATCCTATTTTTAAAAACAGAGACCTTAAAAGCCTGTAGGGAAGATAAACGATATCCCCCCATTGGCCGGCATTGAATGAAATATCCAGAACAGGCATCCACATAACATTCAGCACACCCAGCCCGGCAAGAAAAAACATGACCGCAGCAAATTGGGCAAAAACAGGAAGAAACATCAAAAGGGCTCCTGCTGAGGCCAATCCCTTTTTACCGGTGATAAAACCCGCTGCAATAAGGAGAATCATAAGCCCAAAACAGATATAACCGATGACCCTTAAGTGGTAGTGGCTTATGAAAAGCTCAGTCCGTGTGACTGCAGATTCATCCGCATGGGAATCGCCATCCAGAGCAGGGACAGTTCCGTAGAGGGCTTTGTTCAACAAATCGGGCCCTTCCATGGAGGCAAACGTAAGCCCGAGGCTGAAAATCACTGCTAAAAGCATTAACAGCAATCCTGAAATCCATGTTTTCTGACTCATTTTTTTTACAGAATCTCCAAAATTCTTGTTTTTCGGATTCAATATACAGAAACAAAAGGGGAGTTTCCATAGGCAAAAGTCCTATTTTTGAGGTTAGAACTTTTTTCCTAGATGAAAAGCATTTCCTATGGAACAGCTGACGTTAAGACTGCTTTTTAATGAGATTGATGAGTCCGATCCTGTTCTGGATACCCAGCTTCTGGTATATATTATAGATGTGGTTACGGACTGTACTGCTTGATATATAGAGCTTTGTTTCAATTTCTTTGTTGTTGGCTCCGTCCAGTATCATTATGATAATTTCCTGTTCCCTCTGGGTGATATTGTATTTTTTGAACACTTTTTCCAGGTTTTCCTTTTTAACCGTTCGGGCAGCCCTGAGTTTTGCCCTTGTGCGCAGCCAGGACAGGATAATGAACGAAGCAACTATAAAAACTAAGGTTATAAACCACCAGGTTTTCCAGAAAGGAGGAAGCATTTGGATAGGGATGGAGAGCCCTTTTTCATTCCAGACCCCATCCGGATTGGCTGCTTTGATGAGAAGCGTGTATTCTCCTTTTAGGGGGCTTTGAAAAGAAATAGTGCGGTTGGGACCCGTATAGATCCAGTCTTTATCTCGTCCTTCGAGCTTAAAGGCAAACTGGTTCCTTTCCGGATTGAAAAAACACAGGGCGGCAAATTCAAATGTGATAAATCCTATCTTTGAATAGAGAAGCAGTTCTTTAAGAGAAGAGAGCGGTTGCCCCAGGTCATGCTTTTTATTATGGATATAGAATCCTGTCCATACAACCGGAGGGATAAAGGGATTCTTCTTTATGTCTTTTGGGTCAAAGCTGTTGTATCCGTTCACTCCTCCGAAAAACATTTGGCCCTCACTGGTTTTAAAAAAAGCTCCCCTGTTGAATTGTTGGGATTGGATCCCGTCGTGGAGGTAATAGCTCGTGATGCTTTCAGTTTCCGGATCGAGCTTCAGAAGCCCCCGGTTGGAGCTCACCCAGAGGCATCCGGTTTCATCCTCCAAGATCCCGCAGATAATATCTCCGGAAAGACCCTCTCTGGCTGTGTAGTATTTCCAGTTTTCACTGGCTCTGTCATATTTGCTGATTCCTCTAAAAGTGCCTATCCATATCACTCCGTTTTTATCTTCAAGAAGTGAGGTGATATGATTATCCAGAATAGTATCGTTTTGGGGATCACTGAACTCAGTCACAAACCGGGTGAATTGTCCTGTTTTTTTGTCCATACTGTTCAGCCCCCATACCGTCCCTACCCATAAATCACCTGAGCTGTCTTCGCAGACGGCTGTGATATTGGATGAGCTGAGCGTTGAAGAGTCCTGTAAAGAGGAGAAAAACCGGGTGAAATCTCCTGTTTTTTTGTTGAATTTATTGAGTCCGTTTTGTGTGCCGAGCCACAGGATATCTTTGTCATATCTATCCTGGCGGATCACATGGACCTTATTGTGGGATAGGCTGTTTTTCGAATCCTCTCTATAAGTGTAATGAGTGAAGACCCCTGTTCTGGGATCAAGCCGATTAAGCCCTGTTTTGTCCATGCCTGCCCATACCACCCCCTCTTCATCTTCAATGACAGCCTGCACAGCGCCCGCACTGATGCTTGTATCATCATCAGGGTCATGTATGAAATGAGTAATCAAACCATTTTTTTCATCAATCCTGTCCAGCCCCCCGCTGGTCCCTATCCAGAGATACCCTGATTTTTTTTTATAAACAGAACGGACGTCGCTGTCACGGATGCTTTGCGGATTGTAAGGATTGTGCTTGAAGTGTTTGAATTTTACCTGATTGTTAAGAGATTTGTTGATGCCTCCTCTTTGGGTCGCGACCCACATGATGCCGGATGAATCCTGATAAAGGGCATTGATATAATTGCCGCTGAGTGAATCCGGGTCATTAGGGATGTGTTTGTAAGCTGTACACCGTTCGATTTTTTTATCAAATATCCTCAAGCCGTCCCCCTGGGTTCCGGCCCAGATGTTTCCTGCACTGTCTTCGCATAGGGAAATGATATTTGAATAACGAAGGTCGTTGATCTCCAATCCGTTTCCAAAATAGGAAGTAAATCCCTCACTTTCCTCATCAAACCGGTTCAACCCCCCGTTTTTTGTGCCCACCCAGATGGTCCCTTGTTTGTCCTGGCATATCGACCAGACCGTGTTGCTTCCGATGCTGTTCGGATCGGAGGCATCGTGTCTGTAATTCTGGATCTTCCGGGTCTCAGGATCAAATCGAAACAGGCCCGACTCTTGAGTTCCGGCCCAGATACGGTTCTGGCTGTCTATAAGAAGGACCCATATGGTCTCAACATTCTCTCCTAAGGATATTCTGGTGAATGTGTTGTTTTGTCTCTCATAGCGGCAGAGCCCGTTATGCCGGGTTCCGATATACAGATTCCCGCTTTTATCTTCCTTTAAGGAAAGAATGGTGTTTCCGGCTAAACCAGCAGGATTTTCAGGGTCATGAATGAATTGGGAGAATTCTTCATTTTCTTTGGAAAAATGAAAAAGCCCGTACCCGTTGGTCCCAAACCAGATATCCCCTCTGCTGTCCTCTATTATGGGAAAGACTGAGGCAGGCCGAACAGAGGATTCTTGTCCGGACTGAGGAGGAGCGAAAAGAGTGAAACGGTATCCATCGTACTTTGCTAACCCTTCGTTTGTTCCAAACCACAGAAAGCCTTCTCTGTCCTGCATGATACTGGAGACAACAGAGATGGGAACCGTATTATAATGAGGAAGAATATGTTCGAATCGAATAAATTTTTGTGCAGAGGAGAACAGGAAGGACGTGAACAGGAATAAAAAGAACACGGAGATTTTTTTCATAATGGGTCCTCTGTTTTAGGCACTAAGAAAGAAGTCATCTTTATCATAAATAGCTTGGTTTAGTTATGATAATATACAAACTGTACCGAAAAAAGCAACCGTGAAAAAACCTAAATTATTTTGTAACCTTTTACGTATAATAAAGTCTATATAATTGACAGCCGAACAAAGGACAGACAGAATGGAATCTTTATCAGACAGCGCTATTATGGAAAAAGTACGAGACGGACAGGTTGAAAAGTTAGCTATTTTATTTGAGAGGCATCATGTGAAGATTTTTAACTTTTTCTTACGCCTTACCGGTTCCCACAACCTGAGTGAAGACCTGGTGCAGGACGTATTTATACGCATTCTCAAGTACCGCTCCACGTATGAAGGAAAAGGGAAGTTCACGGTGTGGATGTATCGGGTTGCACGAAATGTGCATGTGGATCATTTGCGAAAAAACAAAGGGACATATAATTTGGAGGACCAGTTTGAAGAGCCTGAAAGCAAAGAGGATTCCCCCATGCATGCTCTCGAACAAAAAAAGGATAAGGAACTTATCCAAAAAGCTCTTTCTCAACTTCCCGTGAAGAAAAGGGAAGCTCTGATACTGAGCCGTTTTCAGGATATGAAGTATAAGGAGATCGCAGAGCTTTTTGGGTGCAGGGAAGGGACCATAAAAGCCAGTATTCACAGGGCTGTCAAGCAGCTCGGAGAAATTTATCTTGAGCTGCAGGGAGGTGTGCCGTCATGACATGCAGCAATATACAGGAAAGGTTTGTAGAGTATCTGACCGGTCAGCTTTCAGAAAAGGAAAGCGAAGAAATCCGAGCTCATGTGGCCGAATGCAGCGATTGCCGCAGGGAGCTTGAGTCGCTGACTGAAATCTGGACGAAGCTGGGAGTTCTTAAAGAGGAAAGGCCCGGTGATCGGCTCCGCACCAGGTTTTACAGTATGCTGGAGACATACAAGCTGGCAGAAGAAGAAAAAATCAGAAAAGAAAGGGAAGGCCTTTTCTCCCGTCTTAAGAATCTGTGGCCCCGGAAACCGGTCTTTCAGTTTGCCCTGACACTGGGAATGCTTGTACTGGGATTGGTCATCGGAAATGTGTGGACCGTCATCCCTCAGCAGGAAACCGTAAACACAGCGCTGGCGGATGAGGTCCAGACTATGAGGCAGACTCTGGCTGCATCCCTCATTGACCAGGGCTCGGCCAGTGAAAGGCTTCAGGGGATAAACATGAGCTACACTTTGGTCGATCCGGATGACAAGCTCCTGGATAAACTGCTCTCAACGCTCAACTCAGACCCGAGTGTGAATGTCCGGCTGGCTGCTGTGGAGGCTCTGTATCTCTTCCATGATCATCCCAAGGTCAAGAAGGGATTGATCGATTCCTTATCCAGACAGTCTTCGCCCATGGTTCAGGCAGCACTCATTGACCTTATGGTGAGCATCCGGGAAAGAAGAGCAGTGGATGCCCTGAAAAGCCTGCTGGAGCAAGAGGATTTAAATCCTGAAATAAAAGACAGGGCCGAAAAGGGAATTCAAAGGTTGAGTTTTTAGAGGAGAGAAGTTCTGTGAAAAAGGGGATCAATCATAGATAGAAAAAAAGCAAAGGAGAAAAAAAATGAAAAAAACAATCAAAAAAAATATTCAATTTTTAGGGATTGCACTTGTCATCCTTATGGCAGGAGGTTTTCTTTGTGCCCAGGAAAAAGCCGCGGACAAAGCCACGGTCCCTTTTTCCAATCCGGATGAACCGGGGCTGGTCAAAGTAGGGGTGCAGCACGGAAGCATCACTGTTACAGGATATAACGGGAAAGAGGTCATGGTAGAAGCCAGGGTGAGAGAGAAGCTGGTGACAGACGAAGAGATCGAAAGAAATGAAAAAGCCAAAGGACTGAAACTTGTCCAGATTGACTCCACAGGGCTCAGAGTCATGGAAGATGAGAATGTGATGCGCATCAGCGTGAGTTCTTATAAGCAGACGGTGGACATCTCTGTCAGAGTGCCTTATGCCACTTCCGTAAGCATCAGCGCTCGTGAGAACGGAGATGTTAAGGTTGAAAATGTTAACGGAGAAATTGAAGTAACCAATCACGAGGGAAATATCGATTTGACCGGGATCTCCAGTGCGGTAGTGGCCCATGCTTATAACGGAGAGATAAAGGCTGTGTTCAAGAGCGTGTCTCCGGACCTTCCCATGTCTTTCACCTCCTGGGAGGGGGATATAGATATCACTCTTCCCGCAGACACCAAAGCCAACCTCAAAATGAAGTCACGCCAGGGCGAGGTGTACACTGACTTTGACCTCCAGATCGTCCGTAATCCTGACGAAGGATTTGATTTTGACTCGGATAAACTGAAAAACCTGAAGAGAGAAAATTTAAGAAGCTTTTATTACCGCACTCCTCCCAATCCCCCTGAGGTTCCGGTGGTGATTCCGGAAAAATCCATTGGAGATTTAAAAGTCAGTATCAGGGAAGCAAGAGACTTTGTCCGGGGAGAGTATTTTGATATCGCTTTCAACAGGTACATCTACGCCAGAATAAACGGAGGCGGTCCTGTTTATGTGTTCAGCAGCAACGAAGGGGATATCCTGCTGAGAAAAGCCAGGTAATGGAAATTCTAAAGGGCAGCTTCATTCTCTAAGGCTGCCCTTTTTTTTATCACGTGTTCGACCGTATATTTTCCCCAGGGAAAGGTAATCCCGACCGCTGCCACATTCCCGGCAACGATTCCCGTCCAAACACCGTTGAGGCCGAGCCCAAAAGTGATGCCGAGAAGATAGCACATGGGAACCTGAAGGATAATGGTCCGAAGGATGGTCACAATCAGAGAGCGGGTGCCTTTTCCTATGCCTCGGAACATGGCAGAAGTGAGCATGCCCAGGGGAACCGTAGGGTAAAATATCGCGGTGATCCTAAGAAAATTAATAAGATCATCTTGGATACGGGAAGCTTTTTCGGAATAGCTGAAAATATAGCTTATATGACCGGCGAAAAGAGCCACAAGGATTCCGATTCCCAGTTCGATGAGCACTCCGATTTTAACCGCATACAAAAAGGATGTTTTCAGTTTTTCTTTGTTTTGAGCCCCGAACGCAGCCCCTGTTACAGAGACCACCCCTGTAGCCATTCCCATAAGAGGGATTGTTCCAACCATGACGATACGCCACCCGCTTGTAAAAACAGCCACTCCGTCTGTTCCTCCGGCTTGGATGACCACGATATTCAGCACGATCATGGCTGCTGACATGGAAAGCTGAGCCAGGGATGAGGGGAAGCCGACCGAGAGGATCTCTCTCAATATTTTCATATCCGGTTTGAAATCATGGAAAGTGATTCTGAGGTATGTTTTTTTCTGGATAAAAAGCCAGTAAAAGAACAAAACAGCGGATATGGCGATAGATATCAGAGTAGCCCAGGCAGCGCCCGCCACTCCCAGTTTAAATCCATATATGAATAAGGGATCAAGCACGATGTTCAAGCAGGAACCAAGGGCTAATCCGTACATGGATTTCTTTGCAGCTCCCTCTCCTCTGAGAAGCGCATTCGCGATATGAGAGAAAACAAGGATGAAAGTCCCTGCAAAAAGGATGCGGGCATAATTGGCGGCCATGCGCCCCACTTCCCCGTTTCCAGACAGAGAGCGGAAAAGTTTTCCGGTAAAAGGGAGGGCCCCCATACTGATGACCAGTGAAAGACCTATGGCAAATACAATGGTATGAGCCGCCGTGTAATCAGCGGCTTTCTTGTTTCTCTCTCCGATTCTCCGGGAAACCGCTGAGCTTCCTCCCACTCCGATTCCAGCTCCCAGCGCGACAATGATCATGAAAAACGGGAAGAAGAGTCCCACGGCAGCCAATTGGTCGGCTCCCAGTCCGGCCACCCAGATACCGTCCGCAATGTTATAAACAGCCTGAAGAAGCATGGCCAGCATCATGGGTGCGGAAAGCTTTAAAATGGCTTTTTTAGGGTCGCCCAAAAGGATTTTTACCCCTTTGGTCATATGTTCTTCAGATTCCATGGCGTTTTTCTCATATATGGAGTTTATCATTCTGTGAAGATTTCAATACAAGTGAACAAATATACATGAGAAGCGGAAAAATTTAAAGTTAATTCTATTTTCATGGATGTTTCCCCGGGGAAATTTAATGCAAAAGAAGAAGGACACAAAGTTCGCTCTGGTTATCTGAGGGAGGTTATTCTTTAAAGGAAATCTTGAAAAGAGTGCCTTTGTCCCTGGAAAGCTGTATGCTTCCGTTTATCTGCCTTACCAGGGAATTCACAAGATCCATGCCCATTGATTCCGCTTTCCTGAAATCCAGGTCCTTAGGAAATCCTATGCCGTTGTCTCCAATGTTCAAGTGGAATATTTTTCCTTTTTTATAAAACTCTATGGTTATCTTCCCTTTTTTGCTTTTTGGAAAAGCATGTTTTAAAGAGTTGGTTATCAACTCATTTGTTATAAGCCCCAAAGGCATTGCTTTGGTGATGTCAAGGAAGATGTCCTTTACATCTGTTTTTAATTCGATATTTTGTGACGCTTCCTGGTAATAGCTCATAAGATGGACTGACATCCGCTCTATATACATTTTGAAATCAATTCCCGCCAGGTCTTCTGAGCGGTAAAGCCTTTCATGCACAAGAGCCATTGACATGACCCTGTTTCTGGTGTCCCTGAATATCTCCTGTGTTTTTTTATCCTTGATGCGCATTGCCTGAATGTTGATAAGGCTGGAGATGACCTGCATATTGTTTTTGACTCTGTGGTGGATCTCTTTTAAAAGGACTTCTTTTTCCTCCAGGGATTTCTTTATTCTTTCCTCTGCTTTTTTACGGTCGCTGATATCCCTTATAAACACAAGCCCGGCCGGTTCTCCTTGATATTTGACAAGGGAGACATTGATTTCAGCAGGAAAAACGGGGCCGTCTTTTCTTACAATTGCGATTTCGTAGACATTCTTGACTTCTTTTCCGGCTTTCCTTTTGTTAAAGTTATCCCGGACGGTCTTTTTATAATCGGGGTGGACAAAATCTGTTATTTTTTTCCCGGTTAATTCACTGGGGGGCACACCTGTATACTGGGATGTCGTAGAGTTTGCAAACTTGATGATTCCGTCACGGTGGAGGATGATGGCATTGTTGCTTTTCTCCACGACCAGAGAATATTTTTCTTCACTTTCTTTTAAAGCCTGCTCTGCCTTTTTTTGTGCAGTTAGGTCTCTGACAGCTGCGACCCTGGCCTCCCTGCCTTTGTATTTTACTTGCTTTCCGCGGAGTTCAGCTGGGAAGATGGACCCATCCTTCCTCAATCCTTCGGCTTCATAAGGGTCTTCCCTGCCTAAAAGCACATTTTTTTTGACCACGTCCTTCCATTCAGGCGCAACTAATTCCAACACATTCATGCCTGTGATTTCTTTCAGGTCATATCCGAAGATTTCAGCGAAAGCCCTATTCGCAGCCAGTATTTTTCCTTTTTCATGCAGGACGATTCCCTCAAAGGAGGCCTCAGATAGACAGCGGAACATCTCCTCGCTTTCTTTCCGCTGGTTTTCTTCTTTTTCCATACTGCTTCCTGCTAAATATGCGGTGGGTCTTTCTCTTAATATATATAGAGATTGAGTCTAAAAATCAAATAAAAAAAAGATATCGGTAAATTGTTGTTTGTGATTAAAAGGCCGGGTTTCTCCTTTTTATAAAAGCAGAAAGCACCTGTATGAGATTTATCCGGGCTTTCTGTGTTAAAAGGTAATTTTTATCCCGGCCTGGAACACGATCCCGCTGAGATTCACCTCTGCTTTGCGCACATCAGACCAAGAAGAGCCGGTCGGTTTATTTTGCGAAAGTATTACCTGGGCGTAATAATTACTTCCTTCCTTATAATTACCATACCAGAGAGTCGCGTCTTCATCTGTGTAGGAGTAGGAATACCCGTTGCTTCTATTGTAATCATAATCCTCAGTACCGGCCAGGTCGGTCAATTTGGCATATCGTCCTTTGGCCCCTACAACCAGGGCTACATTGCGTGCGATGCCGAATTCCAGGTCAATCCCCCCGTGGAACCCCAGGGAATTGGATTTAGCGCTCCACTCATCTGTACCTTCTTCTGTAAAGGAATTTATATCCCCTTCAGAAAAAAGATTGAAATTTACTGTTCCCAGATAGTATCCGAGACCGGCATTCAGCATGACCTGCATGGAGCTTCCTACCGGAATTCCATAATAAAGGCTTAACGTAATAGGTATAACGGAAAATTTTATGTTGTACGTATTCGTATGGTCACTACTGGAGAGTGTATCGGTCACTTCCATAGCAGTTTCTTTTCCTGCCGAGAGATACCCGGCTCCGATACCCATACTGAAATGGGGCATGAAGCTGACCAGTATTTCCCCGCTGAAGTCCATTCCCATTTTGAGCATTTCGAACTCGGAGTTCACTATAAAATATGGGTAATAATCTAAGTAATCTTCATAAAGATCATTGTATGACTGAAGATGGTCGTTGAAATCGTTGCGCATGAGCAGAGATGCGCCCCCCGTAAGCCTTAAGCCGAACTTAACCTTGTAGGGATTTGCCTGGCCCTGAGTGAGCTGGGCGGACTCATCTGCCAGAGAATCGCCGGGCAGAATAAGGAGTACAGCACTGAGAAGGGCGATAAAATTCCAAACCTTTTTTTTGCTCATTTTCCCTCCGTATATAATTCATTTTTTAGAATCCGAAAATCCAATTAGTGATAACTGACAACCGCATGCTGAATTTTAGGCTCTAATCTGTCATCACGGACAATCCCTGTCAACGAAAAAAACGATAATTTCTCATCATCTCCAGTATCTTCGCAACAGGGAGGGCTTCCTCCGAATGCCCGTCTTTTCCCTTCATGGCCTCTGCCTTGAAAAGGGAGTTGAGAATCGCTTCTTCGCACGCTTCAGCAGCTGCCAGGAAAAGAGGGGACATCATCCTGTCGGGGACCACCTCATATGTCTCGAGCGCCCCTTCCGGCCTGTAGGGGATCCTGACCTCTTCCGCGGTTGAAAACGCAACAGCATAGTCTCCGCTTCCGTTCGAATAATACCCCCCTGTGCGCGCTATCCCGAGAAGCGCTCTTTTGGCGAGCCTTTTGAGGTTCCGCGCCAGAAGAGGGGCGTCTGTGGCCACGACCACCATGCACGAGCCTTCTTCTTCCGCATCCAGAAACCGTTTGTAGGCATAATTCCCCAGCTCTTCCCCCGCAGGGAATCCGTTTATGTTGAGCACGCCTCCGTGATTGGTCTGCACCAGAACGCCCACCGTGTATCCTCCCAGAGACGCGGGGAGCTTTCTGGATGAGGTGCCTATGCCCCCCTTAAATCCGAAACACGACGTCCCTGTGCCCGCGCCCACGCACCCTTCTTCCACAGGGCCTGAGGCCGCTTTTTCAATGGCGCTCAGCACATGCTTTTTTGTCACATGCCTTCCCCTTATGTCATTGAGGTATCCGTCGTTTGTCTCTCCCACCACCGGATTCACGGAAAACACTCTCTCGTTTCCGGGATAAGAAAGCATATAGTCGATGACCGCATCCGCAGCCGCGGGCACGCTCAGTGTGTTGGTCAGAACCACCGGAGTCTCCAGAGAACCCAGCTCCTCTACCTGTGTCCATCCCGTGAGTTTGCCGAATCCGTTGGCCGCATATACGGCCGCCGGCACTTTATCCTGGAAGATGTTCCCGCCATGGGGAAGGACGGCTGTGACGCCTGTTCTGATATTATCCCCCTCGATCAGAGTGACATGCCCCACTCTGACTCCTTTGACATCAGTGATGGCGTTCCACTTGCCCGGTGTGAATACGCCCGGTTCGATACCCGCCTCTCTAACCCTGGGCCTTTGTGCCGGCCACAGAAAAGTAAAGACCAGAAAAAGAGATAAGAGCCCAAAATGTATTTTTTTCATTTTCCTCTGCTCCTTATGGAATCATAAAACCAAATGTTATTTTACGGAGAGCAAAAAATCAATAAAGAGATGCTTGCGGTTCCAAAAAAACAAAAAATATTGGATGATTGTGAGAAATTCAGAACCGCTCCAGCGTCAAATGATATGCTTATTAAAAAGCAGGTGCCTCCTGTGAAGAAAGGGTGCTGGCTGTAAGGGGAATATAAGCAAAAGGGGGTAATAAGAGGGGGATTCATGCCCAGCCAGCACAACACAAATCATAGGCATTATAGCACATTAAATTCAGGATTTGTAGAGGGTTTTTTAATTTTTTTTGAAATTTATTGGATTGAGGAGAACATAGGGCTTGACATGAGGGGATGATTCGCATTCAATATTATTCACAGATGGGGTATTTAAAAAGGACGTGCTTATTTCTGTTTATATTTTCTTCAATAACCTCCCTCTTGCGCTCTCACCCTATTATCTTTTTCACTCCATATTATCAGAACATCACACGGTATAATTGGTTTGATTCTGTATTCTTACAGGCTGAAAAACTCTATAAGAACGGGATTTATGATGAAGCGCTAAAAGCTTTTCAGACCGCTTCAATAATGGCTCGGTATAAAAATAAAGAAGAAAAATATATTGAATGCGGGTTTTATAAAGGGCTCTGCTGCTGGAATTTAGGTAGGATAAAGGATTCCTATAAGGAATATTCACATTTATTGGATCTATCTGTAATGAACCATCTCGCAGATAAACAGGATGAATTAAAAAAAGCACTGGAGGTCATAAGCCTGTATATGAACGGAATGGAATTAAGAGAAAGCAAAAAACTTGATGGGTCTTTACAGGCTTTCCAGGAAGCGGCAAACATTGCAGAAAAGATATCGAGAAAAGAATTCAAGCAGAGAATTTTGCGTCAGATAAGCATTGTCTATTGGGATAAAAAGGATTTGAATCAATTCTATCATTTCAATGTATTATCCCTTGAAGTCGCAGAGCAGATGAAGCACAAGGAAGAAATAGGGAAGTGCCTGAACAATATTGGTATTTTCCATTGGAAGTCCTTTGAGTATTCAAAAGCACTGAGTATCTATGACCGGGCTCTGGATATATCCAGAGAGATGAATAACCTCCAGGAGCAATCAAATATTGTGCATAATATGGGGCTTGTCTACAAGGATTTTGGATACCACAACAAAGCCATGGATTACCTGAAGAAGGCACTGGAGATTGACCAAATGATAGGTAACAGTGAGTATTACCCTATTGACTATATAAATATTGGAACAATCTACAAATCAAAAGCTGAAGAGGAGAACAAGAAGGACCTGGTTTGCGAGGCCATTGAGTGCTTTAAAAAAAGCCTTTCATACATAAATAAGAATTCTAACGAAGTCATTGAAATAAAGAACCTAAACAACATTGGAAGCTCGTATATAGAGATGGACGCATTTTCAGAAGCTCTGCCCTATCTGCAAAGGAGTTTTAAAAAAGCAAACGAGATTAAGGATTATGAATCAATGAGTATGGTGCTAAACAATATCGGTTATGTGCATTTAAGGACGCAAGAGTATGATGAGGCGGTAAGATTTTTCAGACAATCAGTCAAACTGGCGGAAAAAAACAAAGCCTATCACATCCTGTGGGAGGCTTATTTTGGGCTGGGAAAGATCCAGGAACAGAAAGGAAGAATTTCCGAAGCAGTTGAGAATTATTTGAAGTCAATCAGATCCATTGAAACAGTCAAGGACAGGATTGTTTTAGATGTTCACAATGCTGGCTTTATACAGAACAAACTTAAGGTTTATGAGAGCCTGATGGATTTACTGTTCTCACTCTATGAGAAAAACCCTAATACTGAGAATGGGGAGAAAATTTTTCATATTGCTGAAAGGGCTAAAGCGCAGGTTTTATTAGAGAACCTTATGAACGTGAAGGTCCAAGGCAAAGAAAAAAGAGGCTTTGCTAAAAAAGAGCCCGGCCAAGAAATATCAAAAATACTTGATTTAGATCCCAAGAAAGCATCGAATCTTAATTTTTTTAAAGAAATAGATAAGGAAAGAAAAAAAGATTACTTTTATCAAACCGAAGAGCGCTATATAAATATGATAAACCGCAGATATGTTGAAGAGGATACTATCAAAGATAGAGAAAAGGCTGTTTTTTATGTTTTAGAAGAGGTCCAGAGTTATTTAAAGAACAGCAAAGCCGTTCTTTTCGAATATTTTTTGGGAGAAGAAAGGTCATATTTGTTCGTGGTCACAAGCAGGGACCTCAAAGTGTTTTCTATCCCTTCAAGAACGGTTATCGCCAAGTCTATTTATGGGTATCTAAAACTACTGAGAAGTCCGCCTCAAGGAAAATTTAGAGGGGAAATAGCTTCAAAACGCATTTACAAGGAACTTCTTTATCCACTAAGACGTTTGGATCCAAATTCTTTTAAAAATATCATCATTATTCCCAGTGGCATACTTTATTATCTTCCTTTTGAAACATTGATCGGCCCGCAGCATAAAGATGCTTATCTGGTTTCACGTTATAAAATATCTTATATGCCGTCTTCGGTCTCTCTTCTTTATCTTTCTCTAAATAGAAAAGTGAAGACTTATAAAAAGGATTTTATCGCATTCGGGAATCCGGACACGAAAATAAGCGCCAAGAAAGGTTGCGATTCCTCGAATGTATTGGTTCAATTGTATGAGAATCAGGACTTCGAATTTTCACCCCTCCCTTTTAGCGAGAGGGAAATCAACTTGATCTCTAAATTATTTAAAGAAGAAAAGAGAGATGTTTTTTTAAGAGATGAGGCCTCTGAAAAAGTAATAAAAAAAATCACACTTTCCGATTACAGAATCATTCACTTTTCCTGTCACGGATTTATAGATGAAAATTATCCGTTTCGTTCTTCATTGGTTTTATCATTAGCAGACGGCAAAGGGGAGGATGGCTTTCTTCAGGTAAAAGAGATCTATGATCTTGAGATGATGCCGCAATTGGTCGTTCTTTCAGCATGCCAGACAGGAAGAGGTACCCTCAAAAGAGGAGAAGGGGTGCTGGGTCTTCCACGAGTTTTTTTCTATGCAGGAGCCCAGTCCATTTTATCAAGTTTGTGGAGAGTCAGAGACAAACAAACAGCTAAATTCATGAATTTGTTCTATACGTATTTAGCGTCAGGGAAAAGTAAGGCTCAATCCTTACAGCTCGCTAAAATTGATTTTATAGAAAGCAAAAAATATTCCAATCCTTTTTATTGGGCTCCTTTTATTTTGAATGGGGAGTTTTTAGGAGCCGTTAATTTTTAAGATGCTTTATAAATACTTTGAATTCCTTAAGTTGGGATTCGATTTTCTCTCCGCTTTTTTTGGTGCCAGTAACCAATAGAAAATAAGTCGCTTTATCTCGCATGATTTTTTGTATTTCGGGAGAAAGTATCACACTGTTTGTCGGAAGTTTATCACTTTCCCAGATGGGAAAAAGGCTCTGATCAAAGAGGACAGCTTTGTAAAATTCAGTTCCGGGAACCGCATTCCATTTAAAGTTTATGGTGTTTTCATAAATTATGATCTTTTTTTTTGGATTTGTGATTTCAATGACATCCTTATTTGTTCCCCTGTAATTGTGTTCATTAAAAATCAAAAAAAGGGAGAAAGAAAGGGCTGACAAAAGCACCAGGGCAGTGACAGGGATAGAAATGAATTTTCTGGAAAAATGAAAAGGACGTAAGAATGATTTTTTTGTCTTTGTCCGTGAATTGTTTTTGATTTGAAGGTCATTGATTTGCTTTATGAAATTTTTTTCCTCTTTTAATATTCCCATTAGTATTTTAATTTCATCGCTGCAGGAGGGACATTCTTGAATATGGCTGAGAAGCTGTTTTCTCTGGTGTATTGATAGTTTGGATCTCACTAAATTAAGCATATTATCTGCAGACGGACAGTTGATTTTCTGGCCTGGTTTGTTGTCTTCCAGATATTTACGGTAAATGGATTTCAATTCGTCATGGTTTATCTTCATATTCTATGCCGTTTCCTTTTAAATTCTTTTTTAAATCAGAAAGGCCCCTGTAAAGCAGATTTCTTGTTTTGTCTTCAGTCCAGTTAAACAAAATCGACATTTCTTCTATTGTCAAATCAAGCAAGTACAATTTGACCACCTTTTTTCGGGACTCAATAAGGCTCTCAACCGCACTGTAAATCTTTTTTTTTAAAAAATTTTTTTGGTCATCCTTTTCTTTAAAAGGCACTTGTTTCTCAAATATTTTTTCCTGCATTTTTGAAGAGATAACCTGTTGCTGCCTCCTTGATTTTCTCAAATAATCAATAATTGTAGAATTCACGACTTTCTTTATATAAGACGAATAATGTTTTATTTTTTTCTCATTATTGATGACCTTCCATAATTTTAGGATGACTTCCTGTGATATATCGTCATAATCCAGGGCGTTGTTTTTTACATTGAATTTCTTAATATGAAAGTATATCAACCCTGTAAAATTTTTTATTAGGGATTCGAAGTCATCCTTTCTGGCTTGGGAGTTCATCTCTATGAGTTTTATTTTAATACAATATGTTTTCATTTAAAATAGAGTCACTTTCGGTATGTTTTTTCTCATTTTCGGAAATAAAATTGATAATAAATTAAAGAAATACCAAGGTCAGTGAGTTTTTTTGTGTTTGGAGTAGAGAAATAAAGAAGATACCAGAATCATAAACAAAGCTGTGCCAATCAATATAATGTATGGAGTGAAACTGAGAAAGATTTTCTGGTCGGTCTTGCCGGATGCAATGAATCCTGCCCAGTAGAAAGGATGTGAAAGGGCTTCAGAGTCAATCAGTTCCAGTTTGGTTTTTCTTAAAGAATCAGTGATGGATTTTGGAGAGCGCAGATGGGTGTAGAAGCGCTCCATCAGCTGATAGGTGGCCTGGTCATTGACCTGCCACAGACTCATCAAGACGCAAGAGGAACCCGCATAAAAGAAGGACCGGTTGATTCCCTCTATGCCCTCGCCTTTTATGAACTGACCGAGCCCGGTTTCACAGGCTGAGAGCACCACCAGGTCTGAATTCATACTGATGTTGTAGATCTCTCTTGTCTGCAGAAAACCATCTTCCTGAGGATTGTCATCCAGGGTCAAGATGATGGATGAACGGAAAGGATGCTTGTCGTCAATAAGGCTGTGAGTGGCGAGATGGATGATTTTATAATCCTCCAGGTTTGTCTTTTTCAGTGTCTCTTCGGTGGCTTTGTTTCTTTTGAGCACTGTTTTTTTGGAGGCTTTGAACAGGCTGCTGATCCGGTCGATTTCTGTTCCGCTGTATTTCAAACGCTGGAAATCGAACTGACCTAAAATTTGTGCCCCGTTTTTTCCGTTTTGTATGGGCTTGAAGTAAGGGTCACCCAGAGCGAGAAGGTCTTTGTGTCTTTTGTGTCCGTTGGATTTTTTTCTTTTTATGATCTCTTGAAGGGAAGAAATCGAAGGGCAGTAGGCTATATTATAGCCGCAGATCAGCCATTTTTTTGAATCCGGTTTTGTTATCAAAGCTTCAAACGGCAGAAAATTTAGGATATCATCCGGAATAAATATTATTTTCTTTATATTTTTATCCTTAAGGCCGGGTAAGATAAGGTTTTTATACAGAGTGTATCCTTCAGAGAAATCGGAATTTTCCTTATCCGAAATATCCCTAATGTAGTTTGAAACCAGAGCCTGGACCTGTTCCCTTTCAGGTAAAGAATAGATATTCAGCTTGTCTTTGGTCACAACGAATAGATAAGAGTTTTCCTCACTGATCAAATATTCAAAAAAAGCTGTTTTTTTATCCAGCATTTTTTGAGCATTTTTTAAAGAGATGATTTCAGGATACCTGAGATTGGCATAGGCAGGACTCGTGTTTCTGATTTTCCGTTTCAGTGTCTCCAGTTCACCTTCTTTTTTGGTTAACTCCTCGTGCAGGTTCACACTTTCCTGGGAGGTGAGTTCGGAGTCAAGAAGTTTCTGGTATATGCCGGAGATGTCTTTCATGAGCTCTTTTTCCTGGTTCTGGAGTTTAAAGTCAATGTACTGGGATATATTGACCTGGGATAATTCAAGCCTGTCTAAGAAAGCCCTGGCTTTGGCCCTTTCCAGGAAATCAAACGCCTCCCTGTCATGATTTTTTCCGGGTTCCTGTATATTTAGAGAAAAAAGGATGTGGATAAGGCCGTGATATGCTTCCATGCGCTTGTTTGTCCCCAGGAAACTGGCTTTCAGTTCTTCCAGTTTTATGTTTGAACGGATATCTTCGATAATGGATATGGAGCGGTTGAAATATTCCCTGGCTTCTTTGATCCGGTTTTGCTTTCTGTAGACCTGGGCTAATTCCAGATAAGCCTCCCAGAGGATTTTCCCTCCCTCTATTTTTAAGGCCAGGTCAATGGCCCTTTGGAAGTATTTTGTGGATTCGTCGAAATTTCCTTTGTTGGAGTGGATGATGCCGATGTTGTTAAGGATCATGCCCATGGATTCATTGTCTTTGAGTGTTTCTGCTTTTTTTAAGGCTTCTTCAAAGGTCCTGTGTGCTAAATGGAAATATTCTTCTCCTCCGAAGTATTCATGCAGGTCTGAATACACAGAGCCGATGTTGTTAAGAACATAGACCTCTTTTTTTATGTCTTCCGTTTTTCTAAACAAACTGAGGCATTCATTATAGTTATCTAGTGCTTTTTCAAAGAGGTCTTTTTCTTTGGTTGCTAAGCCCATGTTCCTGTAAACAGTACCGATTCCGTTTAGATCAATGGCTATATAAAGTTCATCCCCTAGTTCCCGGTCTATGGCCAGAGCCTGGTTCAGATAATCCAGGGCTTTATCATAAATTCCGATATTCTTGTAGATGATGCCGATATTGTTGGAGCAGTTGGCGATTTCTATTCTATTGCTGAATTCCTTTGCGATATTCAGTGACTCTTCGTAGTAAAGGAGGGCCTGGGAATAATTTTTGTATTTTCGGTGATAGACGCCGATGTTATTGGAGCATTTGCCTATTTCTTTTTTATGATTTAGTTTTTTGGCGATTTCCAGGGCCTGTTCGTTTAGTTTTTTGAAATCTAAAATTCTGTTCGTATCATAATAGGGAAGGCTCAGGTAGCGCAGGCATTTGAGCTCATGCTCTTTTAGTCCGTTTTCTCGGCACAAAGAAACCGCCTTTTCCAGGGTCTCGATTGACTGTTGGTATGAGTCGGATTTCTGCAGCCTGATTCCTTTTGAATAGAGGTTGTTTATGGTGATGATGGTCTCCAATATGTTTTGTTTGACCGGGTCCTTGTTCTTTTTTGCCAGAGAGAGGGCCTCATTGTATTTTTGGGTGGATTTTTCATATTCTCCTTTGTTCCAGAGCATGAGAGCGATTTTTTCCAGAGAATCGAGCTCTTTTTCAGAGCTTTTTATGTTCCTGGAAAGAGTAAGAGATCGTTCAAAAAGCTCAAGAGATTTCTCAAAATCACCTTTGAGCTGGGCTTTTTCTCCTGAAGAAAAGCACTCGGAATAGAGGATTTCAGAGTTTGGTTTTGGGGCGTTTTTGTATGCGGGGGATGCGTAAGAAAAAACAAGAAGGCACGCAAAACCAGTGATAAAAAATTTTTTAAGGACGCACATTTTATATCTGAGCTTCTCTATAATCAGGCACTGCCATTATATAGAAGACGCTCTTCGGGGGTCAATCCCCTTTAAAGAGGATTGACAGGGGGAAAATAATCCCACCACCTCACCTCTAAAGGTGATGAGGAAGAAATATACCTAGATGTGGTATATATGAAAAGTTTTTGTTTTGTTAAAAAAATCCTATATTCTTTACTGCTTTGAAGGAGCGAGGATCTATCCGTCTCTGCTGGGTCTATCTATGTCAAGATCGCCTGTCTTCTGTACGGTGTTGTTGTCCTGGGTATAAGTGTCAGAAGTGTTTGTCTGCCGCTGGTTTTTCTGGAGGAAAGGGAAAAGGGATACGAAGAAGTCTACAGGGTGATTGATGAGCTGGGAAAAGGTTAACCGGGCATTGTTATCTCTTGCGTTTGCAGCGTTTGGAAAAGACAGAGCCAAAACTGAAAATACCACCAGTAAACTTACAGCTTTGTAAAGAGTTTTTTTAGACATAATGTGCCTCCTTAAATTGAGGAGCCTTGAAAAGAGATGATAGAAATAGAGGAAGGACTAACCTGTTCTCCTTGAAAATATAACTATTCCCGTCATTTTTTTATCCAAGGCACCTTTTTTAACCTAGACTTTTTTTTATTTTTTGTCAAGTTAATTATAAGCTTAACTCCTTTATATACAGCAACTTAAGCCCTAAAAAGCGCCCTATATAGTATGCATCCGACCTATTCATTCTATATATTGAGTCGGTTTCGGCCTGAAATAATTGACAAATTTTTTTTAAAATCTTAAGTTTTTTGGGTTTTAGGGGTTTTTTTCACCCCCCCTGGGAAAGGTTAATCCTTAAGGTTTAAGAGGATTTTTTCTTTTCTTTTGATAAAAGCGTCACCAGAACAGCCAGTCCCATGGCCGCAATAAAGGTTACGGCCCGGGCTGTGACCTTGCTGTCCAGTCCGGTGAGGATCCAGACGATGGTAGTGATAAGCCCTGTGCTGAGCGCTGTGACAACGCCTTTGGAGCTGAACCGGTCCCAGTAAAAAGAAAGAAGCACAGCCGGCGCAAAGGAGCATCCGATTCCCGCCCATGCGTAGCTGACGATATAGTAGATAAGCTTGGAGGTAGTAAGAGCCAGGACCAATCCCAGAAGCCCTATTCCGAGAGTAGCTGCCCTGGAGAGGAAGAGAAGCCTTCTGTCTTCTGCCCTTCCCTTTTTAACGATTCCGTTGTAGACATCCTGGCTTATGGATGAGGATGCCACGAGAAGCATGCTCTGGGCGGTTGATATCATGGCCGCAACAGCCCCTGCCAGAAGGATAGCTGCCAGCCAGCCCGGGAACAGATGCATTAGGATATGGGGAAGGATCATTTCAGGGTCTTCGACAGCGTTGGGACCGAAGAGCACTACCGCGCTTACGCCGATGACAACCACTCCGGTATAGGCGAGCGCTGTCCACCCAACAGCGATATTCCGGCCGATTTTGACCTGGCGGTCGTCCCTCATTCCCATAAACCGGGCGTTGAGCTGGGGCTGGCCTCCGAGGTATCCGAAAAACCAGGCTATGTTGTTAAAGATCAGAAGGCCGGCTCCGAATCCGGTGAGCCCTCCTGTAAGAGAGAGCCTCCCGCCCCCGGCCTCTCTGAGCGCCTCTCCAATGCTTACAGGCTGCTGGAACACAAGAACCAGCATGATAACAGGAGTGATGATGAGTGTGGTTATCATGAGGAGGGACTGGAGGGTGTCCACGGCCACTACACTGATGAATCCGCCTGCTGTGGCGTAGATGAGTATGATGGCTGCGGCGATCACCATTCCCCAAAAAGGGTCAAGGCCGAATGTTTTGAATATGGTTTTACCGGCACCTGCAAATTGGGCGCCCACATAGAAGATGAAAAAGAAAACGATGATGATCGTTGAGAGGATGCGAATGGTGTTGGCTTTTTGTTTGAATTTTGAGGAGAAATACTCGGGCATGGTCATAGCGTTGTACTGTTTGGCTTCGCGGCGGAATTTTTGGGCCAGAACGATCCAGGCAGTGCTGATCCCCAGAAGGCATCCCGCACACGTCCAGATCCCGGAGAGCCCTGTAGAATAGATGAATCCTGTAAGCCCCAAGAGAAGCCAGGCCGACTCACCCGTAGCCCTTTCAGATAGAGCCAGCATCCAGCCTGGGAGCCTGGAGCTTCCCAGCACAAAGTCAGACTGGGTTTTTGTTTTGAGAGACTGCCATAGGCCGAGTCCCAGTGTCAGTGCCAGATACCCGATAAAGATGGCGGTCACGGCTTTTAAAGTCCCTTCCGGCTATTTTATTGTGGGAAAAAATACTTGATCTCCCATTCGGCTGTTTCAGGAGCATCAGACCCGTGGGTAGCGTTTCTTTCTATGGAGAATCCGTGTTTATGACGGAGAGTTCCCGGTTCGGCCAGCGCAGGGTCAGTCACTCCCATGACCTGGCGCCACTTTTCTATGGCGTTTTCCCTCTCCAGCACCATAAGAACGATTTTTCCCGAGGACATAAAGTCAGTCAAGCTGTTAAAAAAAGGCTTGTCTTTATGTACAGCGTAAAATCCTTCCGCTTCTTCTTTGTTGAGACGGGTCATTTTCAATTCGATTATATCAAAGCCTTCCTCTTCTATGCGCTTGATGATGGTGCCTGTCAGTTTCTTTTTCACGGCATCGGGTTTGATTATGGCCAGTGTTTTTTCCATTCATTAACTCCTTTGTTTTTTGAACGAGAGATTTATCAAGAGTAATGATATATATCAATCTCGAATCTGAGTCAAATCTGAAACGCGAAAAGCGTTCAGTCTTTCTTACATGGGATCCAGATTTGTGTCCTTAATTTATCAGGCGGCGTATCAGGTGAGGGCATATTCAGGTATTGGCCCAGTATCGGTCCGTCCTGCACGTACCGGTTTGCTTCCATCCATTCCAGAACTTCCAGTATGGTGTCTCCTGCTTTCTCATAAGCTCCGATATGCACGGCTTGAGCCACAAGAGGGTAATCCCACACTTTTTTTTGGAGCGGTGCCTGAGGTTCGGAGTGAGGCGTTATAGGAAAACCCACTTCCCATTCCAGCTCAGCCTCCGGTGTGTCTTCAGGTATGCTGTAGTATATGGCAATGGGAGGACCCTGTGGATTTATGTTCTGGTTCTGCATGTTGTTTATCAGCTCTGTGATCACAGCTCCTATATCGGAATAAGGCCCTTTGTGCGGCAGGCTGCAGAAAGCAAAGGGTGTGACGTTCAATATGGTGACCTCCGCAGCAGAAGATGATGCGGGCGAGAAGGAAATGCTTAATGAGGCAAAGGCGAACATGGCAAGAGTGAAAAAAAGGACTCTTTTTTTCATAAAACCCTCCTACTATTTATTGGAATAACGATCCTTTCTTATTTTAATAGGAGGCGTCTTTGAATTCAATTGTTTTTCATTTGTTCAAACCAGATCTCTGTGGTATCTGGAATAGAGAGTAATCACAGGATTATGGCCTGTAAACCTGTCTTTCACAATAAGAGTGGTCACCGGCGCCTGGGAATATTTTGTGAACAGCATGTCGTGCCCGATGCAGAGGCCCACAATGATGTTAAAGTCAGTGTTAAGGGTGTTTAAAATCTCAGCCTGGAGTATGGGATTGCAGGATGCTTCAAATTGTTCGGGATTTCTGATCTTTTTTTCAGCAGGCACTCCAAGTTCTGTTTTATCCACTGCTCCGCAGCTGCAGACTGCAGAGCAGATATCAAGGCCGTGGCTTTCTAGTATGGCGGAAGCCCTCTTTGCTTCTTCTGCAAGGCCTATGCAGAACGCCATCCCCAGTTTTTGGGCGCCTATTTTTTTGGCAAACTCAGATATCTCTCTGATCCTGGGGCGTACAGGGATGCTTTTTCCCAGGCTGCGGGCAGCGTGTTCATCATAAGCCTCTTTTTCTGTGACCGCGGCTTTATAAAAGAAGTCTTTGATTTTTTTGTCCCTGTACTTCTCTGAAGTGGATTTGATCAAGGCCTTAAAGTTGATCATAGGGCAGAAATCAGGAAGTTCACTTTCATCGGTTATTCCCTGATTGCAGTATTTTTGAGGGCATTTGGCGCATTTGGGTTCTTTCATATTCGCTCCTTTATGATAGTGTCATTATGGTTTCATCTTATGATTTATGGGGAGGTATTTCAACTGAAAAACAGGAAATAACAGGACACTTTCTTTGCATGCTTGAAAGCACTATAATAAAAAGCGGATGAACAAGTTTTTATGAGTGAAAGAATTAAAAAGAGGAAGGCACAATAGAAATGCTTAAAGACAAGGGGGGTACAATGAAGACAAGAATTAGTATTTTTTTAGGGGTTTTAGTTTCTCTCTTTACCGGATGCTATCAGGGTTATGTTCAGTTTATGCCGCCTGAGCCGGAAATGGTCCAAACGCCCGGTTTGAAAGAATTCATGAATAGTCATACATCCCCGAAAATCGTACTCAGGGTTCCGAATCCGGAGCTGGTTGCAACTGAATCAGGCAACAATGACCTTCTGTATGCGGCGATTGAGGAAGAACTGATAAAAGCAGGATTTCAAGTAAGTGACAGAGCGCTTTTTGAGGAGATCATAAGCCGGTCGGATGATAAAATCAGTTATGTGGAAATGAGCCGGAGAACCAATACGGATATGATTTTAGAATTGGTGAAGCTGGATACGGATGTTGCATATAAAACAAATAAGTTTTACACATACGAAGGAGAGCAAAGGCTTTTTCCTGATAATGTCTCCGTAAGCGCCTTGGGAGCAAAGGTCACATTCAGATTAATTCTGATACAAAATAATGAATTAGCCGGTCATTTTACTTTTCACTATGCGCCCTGTCCGGATGGCTGTGCGGTCGAGGTTTCTCCGGGCAGTGCTTATTTGAGAAAAGAAAACCCTTCTTATGAGGGTATTTCCTATCAGACCGTTGAGACAGATGCGCTGGAGGAATTCATTAGGGCTGCTACAAGAGATTTGATTTTTCGGCTGGAATCGTTGAGATAAAGGAGATAGGAAAAGTTTGAAAAAAAATTCAATCCGTCTTTCTTGTGATTTTTTGCCCCAAAGAGTAAGCGCTTTCCAGAAATTCCGGATATTTTTTGACCTCTCCCTTTTTGTCAAGGCCGGGACAGAAAAGCTCCCCTGTATAGGTTGTGTTTATGACTTGAAATAAATTCCTGACTATAGCTTTTGCGTTCTGGAAAAAGTCTTTTCTGCGGGCTGCGGATGTGCAGATGAAGGCTCCGGATTTTTTCTTTTTGAAAACATCTTTTTTTAAAATATTTTTAGACACCCATGCGCACTGAAACCGGTCGATCATGATTTTCGTCTGAGCGGACAGGCTGCCGAAGAAGATGGGGGATGCGATGATAAGCGCATCACAATCCTTGACTTTTTTATAAATGATGTGCATGTCGTCTTCAATGGGGGAGAGGCCGTCTTTATTCACAGTATAATACTCATCTTCTTGAGGGGCGCTTATATTCAGCAGATTCAGGATGATCTTATCTGTTTCCCAGCCGGAGTCTCCGGCTGCCTTCAGGGATTTGTCCAGGAGGATGTCTGTATTTCCTCCTCTTCTGGGGCTTCCGTTTATTCCTAATATTTTCATAAATCTCCTTGAAAAACAGTGACGTCTTATCTTCGTACTGATTTTATTCGTTTTAAACAATAGATATTATTATAAGCCTTAAAAGCTGATGCTATTATAATCAATCCGTAACAAGAAACAAATGTTATGTGTATCTTGCTGATTGATAAAATGATTTTTCCTATGTAATAATGTCAACAATAGAGCAAAAAGATAAAGACAAGGAGGCATAATGATCCTGAGGAAACCAAAGCATGGCAGATTTCGCTTCACCCGCTGAAGGTGTCGATTCCGGTCGATTCACTCCGGACTGCTTTTTTCTCCCAAATTGTTCTCTAAAGCCTGATTTTCCTTCTGGAATAACTGCAGTTGGGGCATTCCTCTCCATGTTTGACCATAGGCACGAGTTTTCCCTCTGTGCTGTAGCATTTCGGACAGTACGGGCCCTGCATTCCGTCACTCTTTCCTTTGAGCCAGTAAGCATCATCTTCGAACTTGAGCTGATTCCATACTTCTAGTTTCCTGTCTAATCTGTCTTTTTCTTTTTTAAGCCAATGGTTTTCGTTTATGAGATCGTTTATCTGCTGCTGGACATCGATTATTTTCCTTATATAATCCAGCTTTTCAGATTCTTTCAGAGTGTTGATGACCGGATTGAGTTCAGTGATTATATTCATGCTTTCCTTATCCAAAGCCCTGGTATTTCATTTAGTCGGAGAACAGGCCTTTAGTTTGAAAGATGGAAGAAATATCCCTCTCTTTATCTAAAATAGGCTCTGAATTTGCTGGTTCTTTTTCAGTTTCCTTTAGCCATATCCCGAACAGGTTTTAAATTATCGATCACATAGACACCTCTGCCGTGA
>Ga0190359_1000412_pt1 | contig 29111 bp, 28 predicted proteins | sample 48721823_MG_FD_161269 | JGI IMG/M metagenome (GOLD analysis project Ga0190359, IMG submission 161269) | Hydrothermal vent microbial mat bacterial communities from Southern Trench, Guaymas Basin, Mexico - 4872-18-2-3_MG | ecosystem: Environmental > Aquatic > Marine > Hydrothermal vents >... | reverse complement strand
CCCTTTTTCTGTCAATCAGACTGAACACAATCACAGAAGCAGTCGCAAGGATAAATGAAACAAGCCTTACGGTCAGGAAGTTATTAAGCACAGGTATGTTTGCCCATACAATGGTGGAAACAGCACCTGTTATCATGCCAGCAAGTACTCCGTTTGGTGTGGTTCTTGGCCACTTGAGGGAAAGGAGTATTGCAGGCCCAAATGATGCACCGAGCCCTGACCAGGCATAGGATACCATGGTGAATATCAGTTTCTTTGACACTATGGCAAGAACAAATGCAAAGACACCCACAAGGAATGTTACCAGCCTTGATACTGCAACAAGTGTTTTCTGGGAAAGTTTCCTTCTGAATGCCCTGTGGTAAATGTCCTCAGATATGGCAGAGGTTGTAACAAGCAGTTGTGAATCAGCAGTTGACATCATTGCAGCAATTGCTCCAGAGATAAGAATTCCTGCGAACCACTTTGGGAAGAATGTTGTTGCAAGCAGGGGCATGAGTTTCTCTGCATCAGCAAGGTTTCCTGGACTGATAAGCGCCCTTCCAATTACGCCAATGAAGAATGCACCAAAGAATGCTGGTATGCTCCACGCAATTGCAATGTTTCTGCTTATTCTGACCTTTTCAGGGTCTTTGATGGACATGTATCTTATCACAAGGTGGGGTTGTCCTGTGTATCCAAGTCCCCAGCTCAAACCACCTATAACACCTGCAAATGCTGCCCAGCCAATCTTTTCTCCAAACAGGGAGGAGAAGGAGATGTTTAAGGGAACATCAATTGCCTTCAAGGCAATAAACCCAACTATTGGAAGTACAACGAGTGTGAGAATCATTATAATTGCCTGTACAAAGTCTGTCCATGCAACTGCAAAAAAGCCTCCCATAAGCGTATAGAACACAATAACGATAGCACCTATGAGTATTCCATATATATGTGGGATACCAAATGTTACATTCAGGGTCTTTCCTGCACCATTGAACTGTGCAGATACATAGAATGTATAAAAGAAAATAATGATAAAGGTGGCAACAAGCCTTATTCTATTATCATTCACTCCAAAATTGCTTGAAAAGAATTCCGGGATGGTCAATGCTCCGTGCTCTTCTGACTTTACCCTTAAATCCCTTGCAATCACAAACCATGCAAAGGCAATTCCAAGGATACAACCAATGGCAGTCCATATCTCAATCAATCCTGCCATAAACACTGCACCTGGAAGGCCCAGAAGAAGCCATGCGGATTCTCCTGATGCCCTCTCTGAAAAGGCAACAACCCAGGGGTTTAATCTTCTTCCTGCAATAATAAAGTCTTCCTGTGTCTTTGTAAGTTTGTACGTCCACAGACCAACACCAAGAATAATAAGAAGGTAAATAATGAATCCTATCAAAACAGGGTCCATATCGCCTCCTTTTTTTATTTATCAGGTTAACCTTTAAGGAATGCTTTGTCAAGATGACTGGTAATTCCTTGACCCTGTGCCATGTTCCTGTATAATTTTAATATGAAGATTGGTTTGGCACTTGTTATGGGCTACCTGTTTGGTTCAATACCCTTTGCCATAATTGTTTCCCGGATAAAGGGTATTGATATAAGGAAGGTGGGTTCTAAAAATCCTGGTGCTGCAAATGTTTTCAGGGAGGTGGGGAAGCCCTATGGTCTCCTTGTCTGGGCACTTGACATGGTGAAGGGAATTGTACCCATGTGGATTGCCAGGGATTTCCTCAATCTCCATCCTTTCTTTGTGGGTCTTACAGGTATTGCTGCAGTTGCTGGACACTGCTGGTCCATCTTTTTAAGATTCAAAGGTGGAAAGGGTGTGGCAACCTCTGGTGGGGTATTTTTATTCCTCTTTCCATGGTTCTTCCCAATTGCTGTTGGAACATACTTTGCCATCCAGAGAGCACCCAGGAATCCTGTGGTTGTTATTAGTGGTTTTGTCTTTGCACTGGGGCTTGCACTCTTTATATACAGAAGATTTATCCACTGGGCATTGCCCTTCTTCATAATCTTTCTGATTGTTGGAATAATTGCAAATAGGGAAGCATTAAGGGAGATGAGACATGAAAATATGGGCAAGAAAGACATATAGAATTGGTGTTGGGATAATATTCCCACTGATTTATGCCTTCACCCCCTCAAAGATACCTGCTGAAATGCTAATTGCCTATCTTCTTGGAATCATGACACCTATTGAGGTAATAAGAAAAGTTGCCCCTAATTTTTATAAGACACTCCACGACCATTCAAGGGGTATCCTTAAAGAAGAGCCAGGATTTATAATGGGTACAACTGCATATCTTCTTGCAACATTCTTTATTATTGCAGTATTCACAAAAGGGGTGGCAATTCTCTCACTCCTCTACCTTCTCTTCGGGGATACTGCATCCACAATTGTTGGTGTTAGATGGGGTAGGGTGAGGTTTCTGAAAGGTAAAAGTGTTGAAGGTAGCCTTGCCTTCCTAATAACATGCCTTGTAATAGGTTTTATATTTTTTAAACCCCTTAATGTTCCATTTGTTGTGATGCTTGTAGGTGCATTCAGTGCAACAGTGATTGAAGCGGTAACCATCAAACTTGATGACAACTTTACTGTGGGTGTGGGAACTGCCATTATAATGGAACTTTTACTCAGATACTTAGTATGACCTTATAATGACCTCATCAACATAGTCTTTGATTGTGTCCCTGAAGTCCTCAAGCTTTTCAAGTGTATAGGGAATTATACTCAATGTATCCGGGTCTATTGCCTTTGTTGGCTTAAACTGCTGGATAACATACCTTTTTGCTCCTTTTATGATTTCTCCAATTTCATGAATGTCCTCTTGGACAACAAATCCTGGAACAACCGTTGTTCTGAATTCATAATCCCTGAAGGTTTTAACTATTGCTATGGACTCTTTGAGTTTATCCAGATCTATATCAGTGCCTGAAGCAAGATGGTACTTTGAAGGAGAGGATTTTACGTCCATTGCAACATAGTCAACCAGATTTTTTAACTTCTTCAGCCTCTCAGGAAAGGAACCATTTGTATCTATTTTGACCTCCAGTCCGAGTGATTTTATTTCCCTAACAAAATCAATCAGGCTGTCCCATACAAGAGGCTCTCCACCAGTGATGGTGACACCCTGAATAAAACCCCTGCGGTTTTGCAGTTCTTCAAGTACTTCTTCTGGAGTAAGAATTGGGAGTTTTTGAATTAGATCGGGAAGGACGAGTTCTGGATTGTGGCAAAAAGGACACCTGAAATTGCATCCTCCAATAAAGACAATGGATGCAATCCTTCCAGGAAAGTCTATAAGGGTGGTTCCGCTAAACCCCCTTATCAATCTTCAGGTATCTCCTCTCCTGAAATTCCTTCTGTTTTCCCCTGTTCCAGTTCTGGACAGGTCTGAAATAGCCAACAACCCTTGAATAAATCTCTGGCATTATAACTTTAACCCTGACTTTTTTTGATGTGGCTTTTTCATTTTGTTTTTTTATTTCCTTCATAAATCCTCCTGCTATTTATTCCCAAGGTCAAGGAATAGGGATGCCCCTCCAGTGTCCTCTGGTTTGATGTAGGCATTTTCTGGTAACCTTGAAAGTTCTTCCTCTGTTAGTTCAGTGATGACCCCGAATCTTTCCAATTCTTCTTTTGTGTGAGGATACGGACATATGTGATGTTCACCAGGTATGTATCCATGAACAGGGCATATGGAGAATGTGGGCGTAATACTGAAGTAGGGAAGTCTGAATCTTCCAACAATTCTTCTCACAAGTTCCCTGACAATTTTCCAATCATGGACAGGTTCACCAAGGAAAAGATGTACAACTGTTCCACCTGTGAATAGGACCTGAAGGTCATCCTGATGTTCAAGTAATGAATATATATCATCAAACTCATACACAGGTGGATGGACTGAGTTTGTGTAGTATGGTGTATCAGAATCACCCTGTGTGAAGATGGAGGCAAACCTCTCCTTGTCCTTCTTTGCAAGACGGTATGAGGTGCCCTCTGCAGGTGTTGCCTCAAGGTTGTATAGGTTTCCGGTTTCTTCCTGAAAATCTGCAAGTTTTTCCCTCATGAAATTAAGAATCTTTATTGCCCATTCCTTACCCTCTTTTGCAATTATAGGAACACCAAGGAAGTTCATGCATGCCTCATTCATTCCAACAAGGCCTATGGTTGAGAAGTGATTTGTCCAGTAAGAACCTGTTGCCTTCTTTACTTCTGATAGATAGACCCGAGAGTATGGATAGAGACCCTTCTCTGTCAGGTCCTCAAGCACCTTCCTCTTCATCTCCAGGGAGTTCTTTGCCAGTATCATCAATCGTTCCAGTCTTGAGAGAAACTCATCTTCTGAACGGGATAGATACCCAATCCTTGGCATATTTATTGTAACAACACCGATTGAGCCTGTCATGGGGCTTGCACCGAATAGACCTCCTCCCCTCTTTCTCAACTCCCTGTTGTCCAGGCGAAGTCGACAGCACATACTCCTTGCATCCTCAGGTTTCATATCAGAATGGACAAAGTTGGCAAAGTAGGGGATACCAAATTTTGCAGTCATCTCCCAGAGACTCTTCAGTTTCTCATTCTCCCAGTCAAAATCCTCAGTGATATTGTAAGTGGGTATGGGGAATGTAAATATCCTCTGTTTGGCATCCCCCTCCATCATTACTTCAGCAAACACATCATTCAGGAGGTCCATCTCTTCATGGAACTCACCATAGGTTTCACCTTTTTCCTCACCACCAATTATGACATTTTTGTTCTTGAGATTTTCTGGTGGTTCAAGGTCCATGGTGATGTTGGTGAATGGTGTCTGGAATCCAGACCTTGTAGCTACATTAACGTTGAAGAGAAATTCCTGGAGTGCCTGTTTCACACCCCTTCTATCAAGCCTGTCGTACCGAATAAAAGGGGCAAGATAGGTTGTAAAATTGGAGAATGCCTGTGCACCTGCTGCCTCTCCCTGTAGTGTATAGAAGAAATTCACCATCTGTCCAAGTGCAGTTCTAAGGTGTCTTGGAGGTTTTGATTCAATCTTTCCTGCAACTCCACCAAACCCCCTTCTGAGAAGAGCCTCTAAATCCCATCCCAGACAGTATACACTTAATAAGCCAAGGTCGTGGATATGGAAGTCTCCATCGTCGTGGGCTCTTTTAATATCCTCTGTGTATATTCTATTAAGCCAGTATCTTGCAGTAATGGAGGATGAGATATAAAAGTTCATTCCCTGGAGAGAGAAGTTCATGTTTGAATTTTCCTTTACCCTCCAATCAGACCGGGCTATATATTGCTCTATCAGGTTTTCTGCTTCCTCAACAGTGGATTTGATATCCCGTGCTTCTTTTCTTTTCTGCCTGTACAGAATATAGGCCTTTGCAACATCAGGGTAGCCTTTTTCCATAAGGGTTCTCTCAACAATGTCCTGTATCTCTTCAACATGTGGAATACTGCCTTTTCTGAAAAACCATCTATGAAGGAGAATCTCTACATACTTGGCAATTTCGTCCGCCTCCCCCTTACATCCAACAGCATTCATTGCATTAGACACAGCCCTTATAATCCTTGTTCTGTCGTAGGGAACTATAGAACCATCCCTTTTCCTGATAAAGCGCTCCATCAAACCTCCTTTTCTCAAAACCAGTATAAAGGAAAAGCAAGGGATTGTCAACTATATATTGTGGTTTTTTTTAAAATTACCACTATATATTGTGTTTTAATAACTTAGAAAAAAATCACCCCAACCCCTTGACAAAACTTTGTTTTGTATTATACTTTGTATTGCAAAGTAAACTATTAAACAAAGGAGGTGTTATGGTTTTGATTGTGTTTTCTCTTGTTGGTGGGTTTGGTGGATTTTTTTATGGTGGTGTCCGTCCAGGTGTCTCGTCTATCAATACTGCTGTTGCCTCTGAACTTCCTGGGTTTGATAATACCATGTATGTGAGTGGTGGAAGTGGCTATGGTATAGTGAGGGGTTTTCTGATAGGGGGTGGTGGTTTTGGTGGAACCCTATCTTCAGAATCCAGTACAATGCATGGGGAACTCTCTTATGGTGGTGGATTCTTTGAGGTAGGATACATAAAACCTCTGTTTAAGTTTTCTTACGGTTTTCTCACTGTTGGCTCGGGCAGTGTTGGGATGACCATGAAACTGAACAGGGTTCTTTCAGATGTTTCCTTTGATTCACTCCTCACTGACCCTGGAAGAAGGGCAACTCTCGTTGCTGGAGGAATGTGTTTCACTGCAGGTGCGGGTGTGCTTTTTAAATTGAGTAAGTTCTTTATGCTTGGTGTGAAGGCAGGCTATCTTTATTCTCCACAGCATCCAGACTGGAAACTGGATGATGGCCATCAGGTTCTTGGTGGTCCACAGGTGAAACTTTCAGCCCCTTATGCATCTATCAATTTTTATTTCGGCAGTGTCCTGGGAGACTGAAATGGCTGAAGGATTTGAAGAACTTGACAGTGTGATTCACGAGAGGGTGAGACTTGGCATATTGACATTTCTTGCCCGTAATGGAGAAACGGACTTTGGAACTTTGAAAAAAGCACTTGATGTTACTGATGGTAACCTATCCAGGCACCTGAGGGTTCTTGAAGAAGAAGGTATAATCAATGTAAAAAAGACCTTTGTTAAAAGGAGACCAAGAACATACTACAAGCTCACAAATATGGGGAAAAAAAGGTTCAACAGATATCTTCAGGTGCTTGAGGATATTTTGAAATCCGTAACAAAAAAGGAGGAATAAGTGGAAGAAAAAGAGGTCCAGGAACTTTTGAGTACAATTGATGTGCTTAAACTACTTATTGACAGGGGAAGGGACGAAAGGAAGGGCTTTGCATGGTATATGGTGGTATGGGGTTTTTATGGTTTCATCAATATTGTTATTGCAATGTTTCTTGGTAAACTTCTCTGGGGGCCATTGACACTTCCTGCATTCTGGCTCACCACTGTACCTGTGGCTGGCTGGGGTTTATCAACCCTTTGCTGGGGCATACTTTCTGCTGTGGTCTTCGGACTTGGGTACTTTGCTCATGTGAACAGTGGAATCCTGATTGCCATTATAGTTGCAGGTGCAATTTTTAACTATGCCTTCCTTTACAGGTATGGAATTATGAAGGGAAGGCTGAAGCCTCTTCCTAAAACCTCTGTTGCACCAAAGATAGGAATATTCTGGGGTGTTGTAATGGCGTCAATGATAGTGCTTTCAAACCTTGTTTATGTAAAAACAGGATATGCAGGTGGAGACCTGATTTATGGAATGTGGGGATATGCCCTTGGAATAGCAATGTTTATATCAGGTATAATTGCACCTGGATTTTTCATCATGGGGCTTATTGCAGCATTTGGAATTCCACTCATGTGTGTTTTCTCAATGGAAGCAGGTATGGCCTTATATGGTCTTGTCGCTTTGCTTATGGCGCTATATGGAATTTATATGATAAAAAAATAAAGGGGGGCTCAGGCCCCCTTGTTGTTATTCCCAATCTATATGGGGTTTTTCTGAGTTGTGACTCTCTGCATATTCATAACTTGCAAATTGATATAAATTATTTGGTCCCACATCTTCGTTTTTTAATTTTAAAATAATGCCAACATAATTATTGTCACTTATGTAGGTTTCAATCAGGGAAGAGGAGATTGACACACTACTCCATTCTCCCTGCTCAGGTGTAAATTCACCTGCAACTTCTGCACTATCAACAAGGAACCACCATTGAGAAACATCTTCAGGTTGCGTTCCCGATGAGTTTGGAATGCTCCCAAAATCATTCAAAACAAGAACCTCAACACTGCCCGGTTGCCCTATAATACTGGTACAATAGACGTGAAGAACAACATTGCTATTTTCCCAATCCGAAAGATTGAAACGGTATAGCACCCGGCTTGTAAGGGTATCTCCACCCCCACTTGTAGCGACACCTACTCCCATGTCTTCGAAGTTGTTGAGTATCATACCATAAGCAGTATCGGGTAAAAATTTGGTAAGGGCAGAAACATGACCATCGTCTGTTCCAGTAGAGATTTCTACAAGGAATGTCTGGGAGCCTCCACCACATCCATACATGATGACAAAGAGTACGGCGGATAGGAACAGTTTCTTCATTTTTCCCTCCTTTTCTCTGGTTTTACTCTGTTCCTATTGCTTCTTTTATTATATGTGAGGCGATGACAAGCCTTTGAATCTGGTTTGTTCCCTCGTAAATCTGGGTTATCTTTGCATCCCTCATCATCTTCTCAACAGGATACTCTTTCATATACCCATAGCCACCGAAAATCTGAACTGCATCAATTGTTACCTTCATTGCAACATCACTCGCATACATCTTTGCCATGGCAGAAATCTTCGCAACATCCTTTGCACCACTATCAACATAACGAGCAGCAGTGTATGTTAATGCCCTTGCTGCCTCAATCTGTGTTGCCATGTCAGCAAGCATAAACTGGATGCCCTGGAACTCAATAATCTTTTTCCCGAACTGAACCCTTGTCTTTGCGTAATTTGCAGCCTCTTCAAATGCACCCTGTGCAATCCCAACTGCCTGGGCTGCCACCCCGACCCTTGTTTTATCAAAGGTTTTCATTGTTATGATAAAACCAAAACCTTCTTTACCAAGAAGATTTTCTGCTGGTACCTTACAGTCCTCAAAAACGAGTTCCCTTGTTGTAGATGCCCTTATCCCCATCTTGTTCTCTTTTTTTCCGAAGGAAAATCCAGGTGTTCCTTTCTCAACAATAAATGCAGAGAGCCCTCTTGCTCCCCTTTCAGGGCTGGTTGACGCAATAACAACATAGACATCAGCCTCACCACCATTGGTGATGAATATCTTGTTACCATTCAATATGTAATGGTCTCCATCCTTTACAGCACGTGTTTTTACATTTGAGGCATCAGAACCTGCCTCTGGTTCTGTTAATGCAAAGGCCGCTGTCATTTCGCCTGATGCTACTTTGGGTAGATATTTCTTTTTTTGTTCCTCATTGCCATAGAGAATAATAGGGGTTGCACCAAGTCCATTAGCAGCATAGCATATTGCCACAGCACCATCAATCCTTGCTATCTCTTCAGTTGCTATGCTCATCCCCATAATTCCCATTCCAAGCCCTTCGTATTCTTCAGGTATAAAGACCCTTAAGAGGTCAAGTTCTGCAATTTCTTTCATCAGATCGTGAGGGAACTCTCCCTTTTCATCAAGTTCCTGCCTGACAGGCTTAACCCTTTCTTCAGCAAATTTTCTTGCTACCTCTTTTATCATTAATTCTTCTTCAGTGAAGGAATAATACTGATGCATCATCACCTCCTTTGGCATTGCTTTTGAATAATATATAGAAGTATCTATATAAGTCAATGGAGAAAGAATGTTCTTGTGGGATGGGAATATGGCATCGGATATCTAAAACATTCATAAATATGTTCCCCAATTGACATGGACTTACTCATTGGTATAATTTTATATGCTTGTTTTTATACTCCTTTTTCAAATGCCAGCAGAAAAACCAGAGGGCTTTAAGTCCATTCATAGGCTTCAGTATGAACAGCATGCAGAGAGCTTAAAATCAGGCACTGTTGACACCCTATCAGGATTAAAAAAAGAACAGGAGTCAAAGGCAAAGGAGATTGACAGATTCAGGTTGACCTTTGGAACCATCCTTGTCGGATTCATACTCTTTTTAATGATTGTTGCGCTTATCTGGCTTAGAAGATGGTTTTACTCCTCTTATCGCTGAGTATACACCAGTATCAGGATTCTATATACAGGCCATTTGCAGAATCTGGAAGGCCTTTGCCCTTTTATGTACCTTTAGAACAAAGAAAAGGGCTTCAAAAAACATACTACGGTTATCTGCCATACTGGGTAAGTACATCAACCTATGGAAATTTCAGGTACCATCTTCTTACGCATATTGCCTATTTCTCTGTCAGTATTGACCCCAGTACAGGAGTGACAGGTGCAATACCCAATCCTTCCAATTTCACAAGTATTGTGAATTATGCACATCCAAGGGGAGTGAAGGTGGACATGACATTCACCATCTTTGGGAGCACGAGTGTTTCAACGTTTCTTAACAATGCATCTGCAAGGCAAACTGCCATTGATAGTATTGTAAATCTGATATCCGCATATGGTATTGATGGAGCGAATATTGATTTTGAATTTGTCACATCCTCTGTTAAAGATAGTTTTTCACAATTTATCAGTGACCTTTACCAGGCGCTAATCCATCATCCTGATGGAAGGAAAGAACTATATATTGCCGTGCCTGCTGTGCCTTCATGGTATCCAGGATATGATTATGCCTATCTCTCTGATAATTCAGATGGATTGTTTATAATGGGATACGATTATCACTACAGTGGTTCTTCAACAGCAGGTCCTGTTGCCCCCACTGTAAATTCTTCCTTCTGGGGATACTATGCAATAAACACAACAATTGGTGATTACATTGATTATGGTGCTGACAGGGAGAAGATGATTCTTGGAATGCCCTACTATGGAATAGATTGGCCAACTGAGAGTGAGAGCATAGGTTCAGCCACAACCGATTCGGGGAGTGCTGTCATTTTCAAAAATGCTGTTTCCAATGCCTCAAGTTATGGAAGACTATGGGATACGTATTCCCTGACCCCCTGGTACAATTACTATGTTTCTGAAGATGGCTGGCATCAGTGCTGGTATGATGACTCTGTTTCAATAGGCCTTAAGATAGACCTTGTGAATGACAGCATGCTCCAGGGTGCTGGTTGCTGGGCACTGGGTTATGATGATGGTTACGATGACCTCTGGAACACAATTGAGTCAAAACTATGGTATGAACCTCCTGAACATCACTATGTTGTTGAAGTTGTTGCAGGTGGGCTGAATATAAGGGACGGACCATCAACATCTTATTCTGTTCTATCCTATGGTTCACAGGGACAGAAGTTTGTTGCCTTTATGAGGCAGGGGAACTGGTATAAGGTTTATTTCCCCTCTGCTTCTGGCCCTTACTATGGATGGATGTATGGAGGGGATGGAACAAGTGTCCAGTATCTGAAGGGTTCAACAGGTGATACCATTGCGAGAATAACTGCATCCCTTCTTAATGTAAGGGAAGGTCCTTCTACCTCCTACAATGTTATAACCCAATTTGCCTTTGGTCAGTGTTTTGTGGTTGATTCTATTGATGGAGGCTGGTCAAGGGTTTATCTCCCAAACATAGATGGTAATACTCATGGATGGTGTTACACAGCAAGTTATGCTAACATGCATGAAAATCCGGAGGATTATAATCTCTACAATGGATTTGTGAATGGTGTTTATTACCGGGACACGGTTTATTCTGGTGATACATTTACTGTTTCCATCCATACATACAATGCAGGCTATGGACCTTTTGACTCACTTGTTCTTTGTGTAACAGGTTCTCCATCCCCATTTTTTGACTCACTAACCTGGATAGATTCAACATCTGTTCCAACAGGAGGATATGATGGTCTTCCTGGCCAGACATTTTACAGGAACTTTATATGCAGGGCTCCCGTTGTTAGTGATACAACATACTTCAGTGAGATGTTTAATTTTTCACGTAGAGGCAATCTCTTTGGAGAGAATATAAATATAGGTGTTGTTGTTATCCCCTCACCGTTATATATAAACAGGGATACTGTGATTGTACCTGAGGGGAGATTTATTTTTAGGGTTTCCAGAAATGTATTTACTGCATACACCACGTTTTATGCAAATACAAAGGGCAAGTTTACTTTCAAGATGTTTGATGCCACTGGAAGAAGGGTTGTGCGTGTTGAAGGTTCCAGGAAGTTGTTTCTACGTTTTGGTGATGACCACCCGGCAGGTATATATTTCTATGTGTTTTCTTCCGGCAATAAAATTAAAAGGGGAAAGGTGATAAAGGTCAGATGATTATTCTATTACTTCTTTTCACAGGGGATTCCAACACACTGTATGCAATGGATATGACAGCAGGGATTTTCCCTGTTGAATGGGATTCCTCATTTATGTTGCCCTACAATGGGTTCAGGACTGTGCAGGGTTGTCTTGACCTTGAAAACTGGTATCAGGAATATCAGGCAGGTTTCAACACCGAAATATACAGAAATATGAGATTTTTCTATGAGTATCAAAAGTTGAATGATTACAGGTTAAATATTGAAAAACACAGATTTTCCCTGAGATTAATCAATGGAATCCACTACCTGAACATCTATGTTATCCCTTCATTTTCAAAAAAGGATGATGAGGCAGGGATTGGTTATGGGATAAAACTGAATAACCTCTGGATTGAAGCAGATATGGGAGTTTATCAGTTTGACAATAATTATTACCTTTCAAAGGTTGAACTTACAACAGAGACACCATTTGTCAGATATCCCATAACTGCGTCAGTTAAACTGTTTCTCAAACAACGCGGATATACCAAACTGGATATAAGAAAGGTATTCACAGGTGAAAAATTGGTGGTGCATAATGGTGTTCATATTGGGTCAATATTCCAGGGAGAATCCTTTATTGAATTCAGGAATTATTTCAGTATAAATAAAAGACTGGGAACAGATATTTACCTGAAGTTTCGTGAATTCAATGCATGGGTTTCTGATAACAGTGTCTCAGTGATACTGCCTGATGTGGAGAACTATTACGAGAACTCATTACTTGGCATGTTTTACTTAAGATACAATCATGACAGAGGAAACTATATTCAGGTTGGTCCTTCAATTGAGATGCACAGGTATTTTTCTGACACATTAAACTACTGGAGGCGGTATCTTCTGTTTAACATTTTCTGGAAAAGAAGTTTGGGCATTCCCTTTGTAACACTGGGTTTTCAGTTCTCCTCAAGGAGAATTGAAGAGAATTCTATTGTTTCAAGAAACACAGAGGCAAGGGGTATTGTTGAACTGGGTTTTGATTTCAATGAGAGAACCCACTTCTCCATTATTGAAGGTATAGAGATTGATGACATTGCAGATGTGAAGGAAGGCATCAATCGTCTTCACAATCACACCTTTGTCCAGGCATCCTATGCGTTTTAAAATATTTCTTATCCTGATTGTGGTTATATCAGGGTGTCATAAAGGAGAAGCAGTGTTATCCAGGGTAGATTCCTGGGTATATCAACTTCAGAATGCCAATCCAGAAGAAATCGTAGAATCCAATGTTGACCTTATTGTAATGGATTACTCCCGTGATGGGACAGAAGCAGGGGAGTATTCACAGGAAGATATAAACATGATAAAGGAATCTGGGATCCTGCCCATTGCATACATAAGCATTGGTGAGGCAGAGAACTACAGATTTTATTGGGAAGGCACATGGGAGGTGAATCCACCAGATTGGCTCGGGAAGGAAAACAGTCAGTGGCCAGGGAACTATGCGGTTAAATTCTGGAGTGATGATTGGAAGGAGATAGTGTTTTCTTACATAGATAGGATTATTGAACAGGGGTTTTCAGGTCTGTATCTTGATAAGGTGGATGAATATGAATACTGGTGTGACTCTTCCAACAATGAAGCACTGCTTCTGAATTAAGAAGAGGTTGCAGACAGTATGGTTGAATTTATCCAGGAGATAAAGGAATACTGCACAGATAAAAAGGAAGATTTTATATTGATTCCACAGAATGGTGAAGGTCTCATCCAGTTGAGCAATGGGAAGATACTGGAGAGTGTTTCTGGATGGGGAGTGAAGGATCTGTTTTACAGTGGGATAAATCCTGTTTCCGGGGATGAGACAAACTTCAGGATAGACCTTCTGGAGAGAGTTTGCCAGAATGATAAGATAGTGCTTTCAGTGGACTATGTTGATGATGGTTCAGGTTTTTCAGGTGTAAATAAGCAAAGAATAGAAGATTATATTCAAAAGGCAAGGGGAAATGGATTTATACCATATGCTGCAAGGTCAGACAGAAATCTTGACGAATTTAACCTCTATCCCTGATACCAGAAAATGAAGACAGCAGCAAAGTGTCAAAAAGTCATCCTCCGTCCCCATGGAGGGGGAGGTGGAGGAATTGGGCTGCTGCCTCTTTTATTGTCTCGGAGTAGGTGGGATGGGCAAATATTGTATGGAAGAGTTCCCTTGCCGTTACGCCGTTTTTCATTGAGACACAGATGATATGTATCATTTCAGAAGCATACCCACCAAGGATTGCTCCACCAAGTATCTTCCCATTTGTGTCAAAAAGCATCTTTATACCACCCCTGGTCTCAGACTCAGCAATGGCTCTACCATTACCTGTGAATGGGAAGAACTCCTTCTGATAATCAACACCCTTTTCTTTAAGCCTTTCCTCTGTTTCTCCACATGCTGCAAACTCAGGTTTTGTATAAATAACCCTGGGCACATAGGTTTCATTAACCTTCTCATTCCTGCCATTCATGTTGAATACAGCAATCTCTCCCTCATGATAGGCTGTGTGTGCAAGGAGTTGACCACCCGTGCAGTCACCTGCTGCGTAGACGTTTTTCATGGTGGTCTCCATCATTCTATTCACCTTTATAAATCCATTTTCCATTTCTATTAAATCGGGCAGACCATCTGCCACAACCTCTCTTCCTATTGCCACAAGCACCCTGCTGTATTTGTCCGCTGACTCCTTACCACCATCTGTGTATTTTATTGTGAATGTCCCTTTTCTTTCTGTGATTTCATTAACCATTACACCCAATTTGAATTTCACACCCATCTTCTCCATCTCTTTTCTCAAGGATGAGGCCATCTCTTTATCTTCTCCCGGAAGAATCTCGTCCATTATCTCATAGACTGTAACCTGGGAACCGAATGACCTGAATATATAAGCAAATTCAATACCAATCACACCACCGCCAATGATCCCGATTGATTCAGGTATCTCTTTTGCATTGAGTGCGTCATCACTTGTCCAGACATTCTTTGCCATCTTGAAGGGAGGTATTCTTGGTCTTGAACCAGTGGAGACAAGGATTTTATCAAAGGTGTATTCCTTTCCATTTGCCACGACAACTCCACTATCTTTCAGTTCAGCATGGGCATTTATAACTTCAACCTTCCTTTTCTTTAATAGGTTTTGAACACCAGCAACAAGCCTTCGTGAAGCAAGCTGGGATGTCTTCTTGACCTTCTCCCAGTCTATACCTGTTACCTCAGCCTTTATACCAGAGGTTTCAATCTTTTTTACTGTATTCAAACCGTGTGCCACCTTTATAAGTGCCTTTACAGGGATACATCCCCTGTTCAGGCATACACCACCCACTGTATCCTTTTCAAACAGGACAACCTGATTCCCCAGATCTCCTGCAAGGAGTGCAGATGAGTACCCTGCAGGGCCTCCACCTATTATTCCAATTCTCATATATTCTCCTCCATGACCCTTTTCAATTCCTCAATGAATGAGAAGAAGTTTTTCCCCTTAACAGTGAATCCAGCAGCACTCTTATGACCACCACCACCATAGATTGCAGCAATTCTGTCAACGTCTGTTCCCTTCTTTGACCTGAGTGATACCTTTATCTCTCCATCCCTCTCTTTGACAAATGCAGTTGCCCTGACACCGTCTATGGTGAGCCCATATGAGGCAAACTCCTCAGTGTCTTCCTCTGTTGTGTTGTACCTTTCCATCATCTCCCTTGTTACATACATCAGGCTGAAACCATCAAATATCTCAATGGTTTCAAGCACAGACCCGAGAAGTTTCAGCCTTCCTGGCGTATCCCTGAACCATATCCTTTCAGCAACAGAACTTGCATCAACCCCGTAACTTAAAAGTTCAGAGGCATGCCTCAATGATTCTGCCTGGGTATTGGCATATCTGAATGAACCAGTATCAGTCAAAAGTCCAAGATAGAGGTATGTTGCAATCTCTTTATCAAGTTCCACAAAATCCTTTAATAGAAGATAGACGATTTCACAGGTGGATGAGCGTTCTGGCTGGACAAGGTTTACTGTCCCAAAGTACTTATTGCTTATATGGTGGTCTATGTTTGCAACAGGTTTTGTGAAGTCTATCTTTTCTGATATGCTACCAAGCCTGTCAGGGCTTGAACTGTCAAGCACAATCACGGCCTGATAGTCAAAATCCCCTATTTCATTCTGAACAAGGTCAATCTGGTCAAAGTATCTGAACCTCTTTGGAACTGGGTCTGTATCTACTATAATCACGTCCTTTCCCATTTTTTTCAGGGCAAGGGCAAGCCCTATCTGAGAACCAATTGCATCCCCATCGGGATTTTTATGGGATGTGATGAGGAAACGCTCGTATTTTTTTAGAAAGTCTCTTGTTTTATTCATCTTCCTCCTTCAGGAGCCTGTCAATCCTCTCCATTCTCTCAAGTGTGTCATCATATATAAATTCAAGTTTAGGAGTGTATCTCAGCCTGATTCTTTCTCCAAGTTTTCCCTGTATGTATCCACTTGCTCTGTTGAGAATAATCTCAACAACAGAGGTCTCTTCAGAGGTGTGAAAGTTGAAGTAAACCTTTGCATGCCTCAGGTCTTTTGAACATTCAACATGGGTGATTGTAATAAAACCCAATCTTGGGTCCTTCATCTCCCTTTCAACAATAAGAGAGATTTCTTTTTTCAATAGAGAGTTAACCCTTTCAATCCTCCTGCTCATACCCTTATCTCCATTTTGTAGTCAATGATTTCTATCCTGAGATCTGAACTTATCTCTCTCAAAACACCTGAAAGTACAGAATCAACCATTTTTGTGCTGTTGGACACAGTTGAAATACCTATGAGTGCCCTCTGCCATTTATCAAGGTATCCCACCTCACTTATGGATACATTGAATTTATTTTTAACACGGGATTTTATTCCGTTGAGTATCTTTCTTTTCTCTTTCAGAGATGTTGATTGGGGTATGTATATTTCAATGGTGGAAACACCAACAATCAAATTGTCCTTTCCTTTTCTATGGTCTCATAGACAACGATGATGTCTCCTTCCTGGAAGGAATCAAAGTCTTCAAGCCCGATACCACACTCAAACCCCTCAACCACTTCCTTTACATCCTCCTTGAATCTCTTCAGGGAGTTTATCTTTGATTCGGCAATCACCTCCTCGCCCCTTAAAACATTGCACTTTGCTCCCCTGAGGACTTTACCCTGAATAACATAAGAACCTGCAATGTTGCCCACCTTTGGGACTCTTATCACCATCCTCACCTCAGCCCTTCCTATTTCATGTTCCTCGTATTCAGGTGCAAGGAGGCCGCTCATTGCCTTTTTGATGTCATCAACAACATCATAGATTATGTCATATGTTCTGATTTCAACCCCTTCGTTCTTTGCAATATCCCTTGCCTTTCCTGTGGGCCTTGTCCTGAATCCAACAATAATAGCATCGGATGCAGATGCAAGCAGTACATCGTTTTCTGTAATATCACCCACACCCCTGTGGATAATGTTCACATGAACCTCATCGGTGGATAGCCTGACAAGTGTGTCTGAAAGTGCCTCAACTGCACCAGAATCGTCGCCTTTCAGCACAATTTTAAGTTCTACATATTCACCCTTAACGAGTTTCTCCTGTATGGCCTCAAGTGAAACCTGCTTCTTCCTGCTCATTTCCTGTATTCGCTGGGCTGCCTTTCTCTTTTCTGCAATCTCCTTTGCTGTCTTCTCATCCTTAACAACCTTTAACTTATCACCAACAACAGGAAGGTCGTTAAAACTTGATATCTGAACAGCAATTCCAGGGGTTACCTCACTCCATATCTTTTTATCCTCGTCTATCATTACCCTCACTTTTCCGTATGTTGAACCTGCAATGAATGGGTCACCCTTCTTTATCCTCCCCTTTTCAACAATAACTGTTGCAACATTGCCAAACCCTTTGCTCTTTTTTGCCTCAAGTATGTAGCCTTCACCAGGTCCTTCAAATGGTGCCTTCAAATCCATGTCCTCTGCCAGAAGTATTATGGTATCAAGCAATTCATCAATCCCAATCCCCTTCAATGCAGATATATTCACACTCATCACATCACCACCGTATTCCTGGACTATCACACCAACATCAGCGAGTTGCATCTTCACCTTTTCTGGATTTGCATCAGGCAGGTCTATCTTGTTTATTGCCACAATAATGGGTACACCCGCTGCCTTTGCATGGTCTATTGCCTCAATTGTCTGTGGTTTCACACCATCATTGGCAGCAACAACAAGAACAACAATATCCGTAACCTTTGCACCCCTTGCCCTCATTGCAGTGAATGCCTCGTGCCCTGGTGTATCAATGAATGTGATTGTCTTTCCACTGTAGTTAACATGGTACGCACCTATTTTCTGTGTTATCCGTCCCTTTTCCTTTGAAACAAGGTCAGAGAGCCTTATTTTATCAATCAGTGTTGTTTTACCATGGTCAACGTGGCCCATTATGGTGACCACAGGGGGTTTTTCACGGATGTCAGAGTATTTACCCTCCTCAATCTCTGCCTCAAACTCTTCATGCATTTCAACCTTCTGCCCAAATTCTTCAGCAATCAATGAGATTGTGTCAAAGTCAAGCCTCTGGTTTATTGTTGCCCTGAGACCCAGCTCAAGGCACTTCATCAAAATATCATTTGGACCAACATCAAGAATTTCAGCAAGTTCTGACACGGTCATGAATGGTGGCACCTTGAGTACCTCTTCCTCAACCTCAACATCCCCGGCCTTCTTCTTTTTCTTATATTTCTTCCGCTTTCCTGTTTCAAGGATGGAGCGTGTCTCCTTTATTCTCTTTTCAACCAGTGCTGCATCCACCTTCCTCTCCTTCTTCTTCTTTTTCTTCTTCTTTGGTGGTGCGACCTTTGGTTCAGGCTCAACATATATTTCAAGAACCTCTTCCTCTTCCAGTTCTTCCTCAACTGGTGGAATGGGTTCTTCCATTTTTTCTTCTATTTTTTCCTCTGTGAAGTATTTTTTAAGTTTTGCTACTGCATCATCATCAATAGAGGAGAGGTTAGACTTCACCTTGACCCCCAGTTCCCTGAGGGCATCAAGAACCTCTTTACTGTCTTTGTTCAACTCCTTTGCAACTGCATAAACCCTTTTCTTTCCCATTACTCTCCCAGATTGAGTGCCTTGTGCACCGCAGTATAGATTTTATCAACTGCCTTTTTACCAATGCCTGGTAATTTAAGAAGGTCCTCTGCTGTGGCAGTCATTATATCCTTTGCATTCTTATATCCGTGTTTTTTCAGTATTTCCTTTATCTTCTTTGGAAGGTCAAGGTTTTCCACCTTGATTTTTACCCTTCTCTTTTCCTCTTCCTCTTTATGGTATTCTGTCTGGCCTTTTATCTCTATATCTATACCAACAAGTTCCTTTGCAAGTTCAACATTTATGCTGTCCTTCCCAATGGCAAGGGTTACCTGGTCATCTGGAACAACGCACGTTGCCTTATCGCCTGACTTCTTCATCACCACCTTTGTTACCTTTGCTGGTGATAATGCCCTTCCCACAAGGATTTTTGGGTCTGAAGACCAGGCAATGATATCAATCTTTTCTCCGCTCATCTCCTTCACAATACCCTGAATCCTTGCACCCCTTGGACCAACACATGCACCAACAGGGTCAATCTTTTCATTGGAGGAGAACACCGCTATCTTGCACCTTACACCTGGTCTCCTTGCAATCTTTTTTATCTCAACCTCACCCTTCAGTATTTCAGGTATCTCAAACTCAAAGAGTTTCCTTATGAATGTCTCGGTGACCCTTGTCAGGTATATAACAGGTCCTTTGAGCCTTACCTTTGTCTTATCTTTGGGCTTTTCCTCAACCTCCTTCACCACTGCCTTCAATGTCTGGCCTCTTCTCAACACCTCACCAGGTATCTGGTCCTCTTTATCAATGAAAGCCTCAATCTCAGCAAGTTTAATGTAAGCACCAGCAGAATATGCAGTTGCCACAGTTCCAGAGACGAGTTCCCCAATCTTTGCAACATACTTCTTATAGATTAACTGTTTTTCATTCTCCTTCATCTTCTGGATGAGGCTGTTTCTCACAAGGTTTATTGCATTCCTTCCAAATGTTTCCAGAATGGGTATCTCAACATAGATTTTTTCCCCTGGTTTTACACCGGGTCTCAATTCCTTTGCCTCTTCAAGTGAAATCTGGACATCTGGATTCTCAACCTTCTTAACAACCTCTTTTTCAAGGAACAGTCTGATTTCACCAGAGGCCTCTGAAACCTCACACACCCACCCTTCTGGTATATTCATTTTCTTTTTTGCTGCTGCAATGATGGATTCTTTGAGTGTCTCAATCACCACACTCTTTTCAAGCCCCCTCTCCTTTGCAAGTTCTGTAAGCATTTCAACGACCTGTTTATTTATCACGTCTCCCTCCTCTTCCTGTCTATTCCAGGTGAAGAAACCTCAAGTGTGTAACGTCCAGGTATCGGGTCCTCTACATCAAGCCTTGTTGAGAGCTCCTTTGATACCTTCACACAATCGTCAATGGTCACACCACCGGGTTTATCAATGAAAACCCTTAATATGGTTCTACCAGGCCCTTTGAGTTCAAGGTCAAAGAGTTGAATCTCATCTGCTTCAAAAACCCTGAGTGTCTCAAGGACTATTCTCCTGACTTCTTCCTTAATTCTTTCCCATTCTTCCATAGTTTTTCAACAACCTCCTGAACCCTATCAGGTTCAATCATGATTTTTTCACTCCCATCCCTTCTTGATACCTCCACCTTCCCTTCCTTGAGACCCCTTGGACCAACAACCACCCTTATTGGAATACCAATAAGGTCAGCGTCCTTAAACTTAAACCCTGGTCCTACATCTCTGTCATCAAAGAGGACGTCGTGAGTTTCCTCAAGTATATTAACCATTTTTCTGGATATTTCAAGGGCTTTTGAATCCCGAATGTCAAGGGGTATTACAAGCACATCAAATGGGGCGATTGGGTCTGGCCAGATTATACCATTTTCATCATTGTAGAGTTCAATTGCTGTTGCCATAATCCTTTCAATACCAATACCATAACTCCCCATAACAATGGGTTTTGATTTTCCATTCGCATCTGTGAATGTTGCACCCATTGCCTTTGAATACTTTATTCCAAGTTTGAATATATGACCAAGTTCAATTGAATTCTTGATTTCAACCTTGCTTCTGCATTCAGGACAGAGGTCTCCTTCATGTGGTGTTCTTATGTCAACAAACTCTTTTATCTTCAGGTCTCTCTCAATATCAATCCCAGTATAGTGGTAGAAGTCCTCATTTGCACCACTCACAAGACCTTTACCCTTTTCAAGGCTTCTGTCTGCATAAACAGGGATGTCAAGGCCAATGGGGCTTATGTATCCAGCAGAGGCACCTGTAAGGTTTTTTATCTCATCAGGTTCAGCCTGCCTGACATTTCCGAATTTTTTGAAGAGGAGTTCCTCATTAACATCATAGTCTCCCCTGATCACCACAAAGAAGGGAGAACCGTTCTCATCCATGTATAAAAGGCTTTTCATGAGAAGATGTTCTGGCACAGAGAGGAATTCTGATATTTCACGGACACTTCCACCAACAGGTGTATGAACCTTTTTAAGTTCACCTGAAGGAAAGTCAACCGGTAAAGGAATGAGGTTTGCCACTTCTAAATTGGCAGAGTATCCACATTTCGGGCACTTTACTATCACGTCCTCTCCAGCATCAGACAGAACCATAAATTCATGGGATTCAGACCCACCCATAAGTCCACTTGATGCAGAGACAACCGTGGTCTTAAGCCATGCCCTTTCAAATATCCTTGTGTATGCATCGTAGTGGAGACCATAACTTTTTTCAAGCCCTTCTTCGTCTATATCAAAGGAATAGGAGTCCTTCATTATGAATGTCCTTGCCCTCAGTACTGCCCCACGGGGTCTTATCTCATCCCTGTATTTAATCTGTATCTGATACCATATCTGGGGGAGGTCTCTGTAGGACTTTATATGTTTCCTTGCAAGTTCAGTCATAATCTCCTCATGTGTTGGAGCGAGTGCGTAATCCCTTCCCTTTCTGTCCTTGAGCCTGAACATCTCACCACCAAACTCATCCCATCTTCCAGTCTCTTCCCATATAGAGGAAGGTGTGAGCGCAGGAAGGAGGACTTCCTGTGCACCAATCCTGTCCATTTCTTCGCGCACAATCTTCATTATTTTTTTGAGAACACGCCACCCAAGTGGGAGATAAGAGTATACCCCACTTGTCAGTGCCTTTATGAACCCTCCCCTCAAAAGGAGTATGTGACTTTTGTTCACCGCCTCCCTGGGAACTTCCTTCAGGGTGGGTATCAGTGCCTTGCTCCAGTTCATAGTGATTTAATATTTACCACAATTCCCGTTTAAGTCAATAGTAAAATGGGATAAATAGTCAACAAGTTTTAAAAGTAACCAAATGCAAAATGTAAAATTAAATGGCTGTTAAAAAATTAAATCAGATTGCTCTTTGTAATTACATTTCTGGGAAATGATATATCAAACACTGACTTTTAATTTCACCCAAAATGGACTTTGCCACGTCATAACTGGCAGTTTTAACTGTTTCAGAATTTTTTGGTTTCTTAGGGATTTCAATAGGAATAAGCCAATCGTCGGACCTTACTATCATTTCTTTTATTTCTCTAACATTTATAACCAGAGCATCATGAGTATGCTTTGTTTTTATATCCATTTCTGGGTCTGCATAACATATTCCAATGTTACTTATAAAAAATAATGTAGGTTCTTCCCATGTTACGGTTTCGTCACCAAGAACATTGATTAATCTGATATCTCCAGAACCAGTAAAATTGCTTTTCATTGAAAACCTGACACTATTAACTTCTATATCATATCTTGCTTCTTTTAGCCATTTGCACATAAAACCTATAGAATTTAATAATGCACAAAAAAGTACCTCCAAGGCTCCTCCCACGACAAATCTATTTTCCCAATTTGCAGTATCGTATTCAGATATGAGCTTCTGAATAGCTTTCTGAAACTCAAAAATGTTTTTTTTATAATCTCCGCTCTCAAGGATATTTTTAACTTCTTTGAATATCTCTCTTGCCCTATCAAAGATATTATTTACCACTAAAATCTTCTCCGTTTATCCATCTGAATAAAGTCCTTTGAATCCTGGAAACTCTTTCTTTAGCGAATTCACAATACTCTGGTACAATTTCAAATCCTAAGAAATATCTTCCTAGCATTTTTGCTACAACTGCTACAGTTCCCGAACCTAAAAAAGGATCAAATACTATGTCCCCTTCGTCACTACTGAACAATAGAATTTTTTTAACTAACTGGATGGGTAACTTTGTAGGGGTTTTGATTTTTCCAGTCCAATACTCTCTATTAATTATCCATACATCTTCTGGATAGTTTTCCACTTTGTTAAATTTGTATTTTTTTCTACTTTTTGCTAAAAAAAGGATATGATAGTGGCTAGTTACATATTTTCTTTTTGTAAAAACCCCAAATTGGTATTTCCAAATGAGATGATTTATAGTTAAAAAACCTACAGCATCAATGGCGTTTAAAATATCTTTAAGGTTAGTCCACCCAGAAAAAACATACATACTTCCTGTTTTTTTTAAAATACGGTAGGCTTCTTTCAACCACCCTAAGGTAAAGTCATAATATTTTTCCTTGGGAATTTCATTATACCCTTCTAACACCCGTGTTTGTGTTCTATTATAATTATTACGTTTTGCTTTAAAGTCTATAGCGAAGGGTGGATCTGTTACAATCAGGTCAATTGATTCGTCAGGTATGTCTTGCATAAGGATTAAAGAGTCCCCACAATATATTTCATCGAGTTTGAATTTTCCTATTGTTTTTTTATTTCTAGTTTGTTTAACCATTTAACTCCTATAAATTTGTTTGAGAGTTATGCATTTTCTGTAACTTTTTGACTTATTCTTTTGTATAAGAGTAGTATAAAAGAGTGAAAAGTCAAGACATTTCATAATGCCTTCCTTATCAAGATAAGGGGGGCGGAGCCCCCCTTTATTTATCCTTTATACCATTTCAGGATGGCATTTACAGTTGCATTTATAACCGGATATGCTATTGGTGAGGATGTGAGGAGTGGGTGTGTTCCTATCTGGAGTGTATCAATTTCCATATCCGTCATCCTGTTCTGGATTATGACTGAATACATGTTCACAAGTTCACCAACAGAGTCTCCACCCTTTACCTGTGCTCCCAGCAGGATGTGAGAGTATTTTGAGTATATGAGTTTTGTGTAAATCTTTGAGGCACCCGGTAGTTTTCCAGGATGTCTGTCAACGGTCTCGTTGATTCCCACCACATAATCAATGCCAATTCTCTTTACCTGCTCCTCTGTAAGGCCTGAAACACCAAATGCAGTGTTTCCAATCTTTGTGGAGAATGTTCCAAGTGTTCCAAGGAATCCCTTTATTACCTTTATTTCAAAGAGATTTGAGCCTGCAAGCCTTCCCTGAGCCATTGCAGTTGAAGCAAGCATGATTTTAGAATATTCTCCTGTGAAGCAGCATCTCTTTACTGCACAATCACCAACTGCAAAAATATCCTCCCTGCTTGTTCTCAGATATTCATCCACAACTATTCCATATCTTTCTTCTATCTTCAGTTCTAAATCTTTTGCAAGTTCAAGGTTTGGTCTGTAGCCAGCAGCAATAACAATTGCATCTCCGGCGATTTTTTTATCATTGTCAAGCAGGACACCATCAACAGATTCTGCACCTGTTATCTCCTTAACAGTAACCCCTGTAAGGACTTCTGCACCCAGAGAAGTGAGAACCTCTTTTGCCATATCACCGAATTCTCTGTCCATTGCAAGTGGAAGGAGGGATGGAAGTTTTTCAATCACATAAACCTTTTTCCCTGCTTTGAGAAGTTCATCTGCCACCTCAATCCCGATAAACCCACCCCCTATAATGATAACAGTTCCTGCCTCATTCAGCCCCTTTTTCATCTTCTCAAGGTAGTTTTTCTCCTTCTTAACAAACCATACATTCTTCTTATCAATGCCTGGAATAGGGGGAATAAAGGGGACCGAGCCTGTGGCAATAACAAGTTTCCTGAATGTTATCTTTTCACCGGAAGCGAGTTCAAGACTATGGTCACTGGCATTCACAACCCTGTCAATAATCAGGTCAATGTTGTTTTTGTTGATTGGTGCATCTGGAAGTATGTCATCTTCAACCTTTTCAAGTGTGTGGATTGTGTAGGGAATTCCGCATGGAATCATGGCAATCTCTTCCTTCCTGATGAGTGCTATTTTTTTGTCAGGATAGGTGTTCCTTGCCGAAATTCCAGTGGTGAGCCCTGCTGGACCACCACCCACTATAACAACATCATATTCCTTCATTCTTACCTCCTTTTTAAGGTTGTTCAGGAATATAATTTACTCTTAATATTAACCATTGCAAGGTGTCAGAATAAAAACAAAAAGGGGGTGTTGAACCCCCTTTAGTGTCAGCCTTTTTTAACCACCCTTACAAGGTGGGCACTACAACTTATGCATGGGTCAAACGCCCTGACTATGATCTCAAGCGGTAGTTCAATATCTTCCCTGCCCTGGTTGAGGAGATTTTTTGCAGCATTCATCATGTATCTCTCCATCTCATCAAGGTTCTGGGTGGTTGGTGCTATGAAGTTTGCCTCTGCAACAAGCCCATTTTTGATTTTGTAACTGTGGAAAAGGGTTCCCCTTGGTGCTTCAACACCACCTGTTCCTGTTCCATCTTCCCTCTTTGCTTTCACAGGTTTGTATTCTGCCTTTTTTATCTCATCAACCAATCCAGGGATTTTTTCAAGACACCACAAGAGTTCTATTGCCTGTGCCACATTGTTGTATATGGGATTTCTCTTCCACTTTTTCTCATCGTAGTATCTGTCAAGATAGTCCCTTGCTATGGGTGTCTTTATCCTGTCCCCAAGATTTATTATCCTTGCAATTGCACCAACAGTGTAGGGTTTTCCTTTGTATCTGCACCTTTTTGCAAAGGAGTGTTCAACAACCCTCTCATTGGTGATTTTCTTATATTCCTCAACATCAACCTTTGTACCATCTGAAACCATTATCTCTGTTCCAGAGAATCCAAACTGATTATTACCCGGTTCCATACAGACAAAGTTTGTCTCTTCTTCCATGTAGTCGGGTATCTCCAGTTTTCCCCATAGTTCAAGCCCACTCTCAATAATGGGAATGAGTTCTGATGCCCTTCTCTTTATCCAGTTGAGTTCTTCATCTGAGGGTATTTTACCAAATCCACCAATCCGCATGTTTTCCCCATGTATCCTTCTCCCTGCAATTATCTCCATCACCCTGTTCCCGAACTTTTTTAATTCAAGACCACCAACAACATCATCAGGATACTTGTTCACCATGGAGATTGCATCAGGATATCCAACCAGGTCAGGGAGCGCAAGCAGGTAGTAGTGGAGTGAGTGGCTTTCTATCATCTCTCCAAAGTGGGCAAGCTCTCTGAGTAGTTCCGTCTTTTTTGAGACCTTTATACCCAGTGCCTTTTCAAGCCCTGTGATAGCGGCAAGCCTGTGGGATGCAAAACAGATTGCACATATCCTTGAGGTGATGGATACATCCTCTTCAGGGGTTTTCCCCACCACCATCTGTTCAATCAGCCTTGGACCCTCATATATATCAACCGTGATCTTCTTAATCTTGTTCTTCTCAACCTCAACCCTTATGCCTCCATGCCCTTCTACCCTTGCTATTGGTTCAATATTCACCTTCTTCATTTCTTCACCCCCAGGAGTTTCTTCAGTTTTTCAGCCCTTTCACTCCCACCAAATATTCTGAATCTCCTTATGATCTCCTCTTTGTCATAACCCTTTTCAAGAAGGAGTTTGAATTCACTGCTTATGTTTTCTTCATCAACAGGCCCCCAGCATCCAATACATGGGACACCAAAACTCGGGCAGATTGCACCACATCCTCCTCTTGTCAGGGGACCAAGACACGGCAATCCTTTCATAAGAAGACATTCATTCTCCTTCCATTTGCATTCAGCACACACAGCAAAGGTGTAGAGGTTTGGCACTGTCCCGAGCAGGAGCCTTCCTGCTGCGTGGAGGAACTGCTCCTTTGAGATGGGGCAGCCCGGGATGACATAGTCCACTTTCACATAGGCGGATAGAGGCTTTGGTTCCATTGGCTTTGTAAGGGTTACTGCCTTTTCTCCACCATAGACCTTTTTATATCTCTCCTTCCACTTCCCATCATTTAGGTGCATGGCCTGAACACCCCCGAATGCTGCACAGTGACCAATGGCAACAAGCATATTTGATTTCTTCCTTATCTCTTTAAGGTCTTCGAGGTCTTTTTCAGTGGATACAGAACCTTCAACGAATGCTATATCAAGATGGACAGATTCGTCCTTTGCACTTGAGGCCATGACAAATGATTTTATCTCAAAGATATCAAAGAGTTCAACCAGTTCATCCTCACAATTGATTATGTTCAGAAGGTCTCCTGCGCACCCTGTTAGTCCGTAAAATCCAACTTTTGGTTTCTTCCCCATGCTACCTCCTATATAAGTTCCTTCATGTGTATAACATCCCAGTAGGTGAAAACAGGTCCATCAATGCATGTGTAGATGTATCCTATTGCGCAGTGTCCACACTTTCCGACACCACACTTCATTCTTCTTTCAAGGGACATGAGTATCTGGTGTTTGGGTATCTCCATCTTTATTAGTTCTTTTATAACATACTTGTACATGACTGGTGGACCGCACACTGCAACATATGTCATTTCAGGGTCTATTCCCTTTATGCGTGAAAAGAGATTTGTAACAACCCCTATATCTTCACTCCACACACCTGTTGGGTCTGAGTCAACTGTGAGCAGAACCTTTACATCATCCCTGTGCTTCATGGAAAGATATTCATCCCTGAAAAGCATATCATCAGGTGTTCTTGCTCCATAGAGTAGGTATATATCACCAAAGTCCTCTCTGTTATCAAGTGCATACAGGAGTAGGGAACGGAGCGGTACTGCACCAAGTCCACCCATCACAATAATCAGATTGTGTCCCTTCATTTTTTCTATGGGGAAACCATTCCCGTATGGGCCTCTTATCCAGATGAAGGAGTTTTCTTTCAATTCAAAGAGTTTCTCTGTCAGAACACCCATCTTCCTGATACCAAATTCAAATAGACCTGGTCTTGATGGTGTTGATGAGATAGAAAATGGGGCCTCCCCAACACCTGGTATGGAGACCATCATGAACTGGCCTGGTCTATAGTCCATCATGCAAGCCATATCAAGTGTATAGGGTCTTACCTGGAAGAATCTCACATCCTTTGTCAGGTCATAAAACCTCACAATCCTTGCCTTATCCATTGTGAATATGTTGTATGTGGGCTTCACCTGATTAGCCTGCATCCTTCACCTCCTTTGCCCATATTGCATCCACCTTTTCGCCTTTGAGCGCCCTTGCAACATTTGGTACATTTATGTCCACAGGGCATGTGTCTGCACATCTTCCACATCCAACGCAGGCTGGCTTACCAAATATACTCATATAACCTGCAAGTTTATGTGTATAGAAAAGTTTTAGCCTCTCAGACCTGGCCTCCCTGAAGTTGTGTCCTCCTGCTACGAGTGAATATTCTCTGAACATACAACTATCCCAGTGTCTATTCCTTTCTATCTCACTTCCAACCCTGTAGTTATCCTCAACATCATAGCAATTGCAGGTGGGGCAGACCATTGAACATTGACCACAGGAGAGGCAGTATTCACCCAGTTTCTCCCATATTGGAGAGTTGTAACTTATCTCAAAGATGTCAGGCATCGCAGTGAGGTCTATATCTGTTTTGAACATTCCATCCCTCTTCTTTCTCCACTCAATGTATTTCTTTATATCCGCCTCTGTAACATCCTCATCAATCAGGTCTTCACCCATCTTCTGAAGGTCGTCTCCAAGTGAAGAACCTATCCAGACAAGGTATTCATTCCCTATGTCGGATAGGGCAAGGTCAAAGCCTTCCTCAACTGAATGTGTGTTTGTTGATTTGCAGAAGCACTTATCATCCGGTTCGCATGATAGCCCGATGATTGCTGTGTTTTCCCGCCTTGTTTTATAGTATGGGTCTGGATAATTGGAGAGGAAGAGTTTGTCAAGAATCAGTATTCCGTGAATATCACAGGGATGCAGACCAAAGAGTATCCTTTTCTTT
>Ga0190359_1000411_pt1 | contig 29163 bp, 26 predicted proteins | sample 48721823_MG_FD_161269 | JGI IMG/M metagenome (GOLD analysis project Ga0190359, IMG submission 161269) | Hydrothermal vent microbial mat bacterial communities from Southern Trench, Guaymas Basin, Mexico - 4872-18-2-3_MG | ecosystem: Environmental > Aquatic > Marine > Hydrothermal vents >... | reverse complement strand
CAAAGAATGGATTGAAAATGACTATCCCCTTCCCTTCCGAAAAAAACCGGCCGAATCATCTCAACCGGAAACAATCAGACTCTCAAATATTTATTAAAAGAGTGCCATCATAAAGGAGAGATATAAATATGATTTTAAAAAAACTCATGTTAGTTATTATTATCTCATTGATTTTCATTGTGATCTTTATGTCTTGTTCCTGTGAAGCCAGAACACAAGGAGATGCTCCCCCAGATTCTGCGCTTAACAAGTATCGTCAGTTCAGTCCCTACACAGATCCCGGTGAATTCGCTTATCTCTATAACCAACTCCCTGAATCGCTTGATGAACTTTGTATTCTGATAAAAAACCAACTGATTCATCCCTTTGATTTGGGGAAATATGCTGAAGTCATCCCCAAAAACCGAGCATATGAAGACCAGGAACTTCCCACAGTCTCACTCATGCTCAAAGAGCTGATTAAAAGGAATGAAAACGGATTGGTGGCATCGCGCAAGCCGGAGGAAAAATTGGTGGTAGCTTGTGTGCATCACTCCATGCTGTTGGCATCCATACTGCGCTATCAAGGAATTCCGGCCCGCATTCGCGCTGGCTACGCCAAATACATCGGAGGGCAGAAAGGAATTCGAGTGACCCATGCGATCTGTGAAGTATGGGATAAAGAAGACAGTGAATGGATCCTTGTGGATCCGGACAGACAGAGAATCAATTTCCCTCGTCATGAATTTGAATTCGCTTATGAAACATGGAATCATCTCAGAAACAGCAATCTTGGAAATAAACAGTACATCTCCAGATACAATAGTGTTGATCAGGCCACTGTTCATGTGATCTGCCTTGACCTGTCCTACCTAATCAGTAAAGAAGAACCCTACTGGCTCGATCCCCCCATCGTCTCTCAAATCACAAAAGGGATATCCGACCTTTCTGAAGAGGAACTACAGGTTCTGGATAAAATCGCTGGATATCTCAAAGAGCCGGATGATCATTTGGATGAACTGGCGTCGATTCAGGAAAAAACTCCGTTTCTTCTTATTAAAAAAGAAACATTATAGGAGAAAATAAATGAAACCAAAAAAACTCAATTGTGCTATCACCATCATCGCATTCCTGATGATTTTTTCATTTGTGGCTCTGGATGCCGCGCCGGCTTTTCACTGTCATGCCAATACCAATAAACAGGATTCCTACAGCGATATTATCGGGTACTGGCAGGAATACATCATCAACGGCAGCTCTAAAGAAAAAACCTCTATACGGAAAATCACACTGAACGACGAAGGAAACCTCACCCAGTCCATTACCTATGAAATGGCCACCCAATGCCGCATCTGGCTTAACAATAATGATATCTCCTATGAGAACGGGCGCCTTGATTTCTGGGGCGCGGAAGGTGCCATATGGAGCCCTTTTGTGAATCAGGTCTTTAGAGACAGGGTCCAGATGCTGGCTTCTGTCACCAAAAGCGTGAATTCAGAATTATGATTACGGCTGGGCAAGCAGATTTTATAATTTGGTATACAAATATATTCTTCAGGCGGTAATGCCTGTTTCGAAAAACTAAAAAATGACTATGGAGGATAAAATGAAAAAACGATTAAATCTATGTATCTGGTTTGCATTATCTTTTATTTTATGGGGAAATGCATCTGCCTGCAGCGCTAACGCTGATTCGCAAAAAATTTATTATGCTATGGAGAGAAACGGAGTGGTCTACGGATATACGGAGACAATCGTGACTCCTGTTGAAGAGAACGGCAAACAGCTTATCCGCCTTGAAGAAAACGTCAAATCCATCTCTTCGCTCATGGGAGCTCAAATCAACAATACGATCAAAACGGAAAGCCTCCTGGATCCCGGACAAAAAAGGCTCATTTCCCAGGAATTTCTTCTGGACCAGGTAAGTGTGCAGCTCAAAATTTCAATCCGGATTGATGGAGACAAAGCCTATATGACTCAAAACATGGGAGGAGGGACCAAGGAAGTCCTTCTGCCAAAGGATGCTGTTCTTTCAGGTTTTTATCTGCACCCCCGGGTGTGGAAAGACTTTACAAATTCAGAGATCCATCAAAAACAATACAAAATCCTGGACTCCTTCGACCGCGAACTCCAGCTGCACACCTTCACAAAAATCAAAGAGGAAAAAATAACTCTGGCCGGAAAGACCTATGACTCCATAGTGTTTGACATTCTAAACCATGAGATAGGAGGAAAGCAGCAAATGTGGATCAATGCTCAAGACGGTACTTTTCTCCAGCAAAAAGTTTTAAATTCAACCATTTCCCTATCAGATAAATCCGTAAAAAACAAACTGAAGCGGGTGAGTATTGATGATCATATCTTTGCTGACGTCGGTGTTATGATCTCAGATATCATGGCTATTTCTTTTATGAAGATAAAAGGCAACCTTAATCCCCTCGGAAACTGGATCACAACAGAAAGCTTGAATGTGCCCGGACAGAAGTTTAAGGGCACAATTGATAAAAATCATGTTCAGGGAGTTTTTGAAATCAGTCATAAAAAATTTGACGGTCAAAATCCTCCCCCCTTTCCTCCGGATTTCCATGGCGATCCTGAACTCAAGCCGTTTCTAAGTCCTGAGGACTTTATTGAATCCGGTGACCCAGTGCTCATCAAAAAAGCCCGGGAACTGACCGAGGGTGCTGAGGATTCCTGGGAAGCTGTGAAAAGGCTCAGCCAATGGGTAGCTGAGGAGATCGGATATGATATCCCTGGAGGAGGCTCGGCCCGCAATACCTTTGACCTGAGAGCCGGAGAATGCGGAGCCCATTCCAGACTTTTCACCGCCTTGTGCCGGGCAGTTGGCATCCCGTCAAGAGTGGTCTGGGGCTGTATTTATGTTCCCAATCGGGGGGGAAGCTTCGGGCAGCACGGATGGAATGAGGTTTATATGGGTGAGGCAGGATGGATCCCGTTGGACACCACTTTAAGGGAAATCGATTTTGTTGACTCCAGCCACATCCGCTTGGGAATCCTCACATCCAAACACATTGCTTTTAATCCCGATAAAATGGAGATCCTGGATTTTCATGCGGGTTCACAGAGATTCGGAGAAACGGCGACAACCACAATACCTGAAAAATACAAATCCTATGTGGGAGGATATCAAGGTCCTGACAATGTTCTCCAAGTTCTTGTTCAGAACAGCAGCCTCGCCCTTAAAATCCCTGGAAGGATGATTTTTGAGCTAAAAGAACCGGATGAAAACGGGCTCTGGTATTTCAAACTCTCAACCGATGCGGCTGTCTCTTTTCAAAAAAACAGCTCCGGCGAGGTGACAAGCATGAACATACTCAGTAAAGCCCGCATCCCAAAAAAATCAGATTCTGAGGAAAAAACGGACAATATCCCGGAAAAATTCCGGCCCTATACCGGCCAGTACCCCGTTCCCATGCAGGAAGGAGTGTTCACTGTTTTTTACAGCCAAAACAATCTGGCTGTCAAACACCCTGCCGGCAGAATCCTGGTTCTGGAAGAGCCGGACGAACAGGGATTGTGGGCATGCAGAAATAGAGAAGAAAAAATTTCTTTTGTAAAGGATGATGAGGGGCGTGTGAAATTCATGATCATCCATGAACTGGTTCACGCTCCTAAAATCGATTGACCCGGGGACGGCTTGCCTATATGGTAAAAAAATGCTCATCGCCATCTTTTTATGAATAGGTCAGGTTAATTCATGGAAGATTATTCTCCATCCTTCGTCTAATTATATGGAGGCTGATTTGAATCCCAAAGCTGGAGGATGTGATGAGCATGATCGGAGGCCTTTCATCTAAATTCTTTCTTTTATGCATTGCTTCAATGGCTGCCATTGTTTTCTCTGGATTCTCTGCGTACAGTTATAAACCTCAAGAGCTGGACAAAAAGGTCAAATCTTTTCTGGAAAGCCACCAATACCAATGGAGGGACATGAATGTCCCTGAAGTGGACGGCCAGATCCTCTATGATATTATTATTGAGAACGGCTATACCAGGGCCCTTGAAATCGGCACCTCAACCGGGCACTCAGGAACCTGGATTGCCTGGGCCCTCAGCAGGACTGGGGGGAAGCTCATCACGATTGAAATAGATGAAAGGCGTTACGCCAAAGCCCTGAGTAACTTTAAGGAAGCAGGACTCTTGGAATACATAGATACCTGGCTGGCGGACGCACACGATCTGGTCCCCAAATTGGAAGGGCCTTTTGACTTTGTCTTTATTGATGCTGATAAAGAGTGGTACACCAATTATGCTAAAGCGGTTATTCCCAAACTGGAGACAGGAGGCTGCATCGCAGCGCATAATGTGCATCCATCGGGCAAAAGCCGCTGGGGAAGACGCAGCGGAACCAGCGAGTATTATGAATTCATGCTGGAGCAGGAGGAATTTGAAACATCTCTTCTCTCAGAAAGCCAGGCAGGGATTTCTGTAAGCTACAAAAGAAAATAAAAATCCATACAAATCTATAAAACCGGCCCATTTTATGATAGCATTAACCATCCAATCCTATGAATAAGTTGCCTCTCACGCCGCCTGACGAGAACATGGAAAGAAAAATAGGGCCGGTTACAGCCACCTCCATTGTGGTGGCAAATATGATCGGGGCTGGTATTTTTACTACTTCGGGCATCATGGCGGGCCAGCTTCCCAGTTCCGGCTGGATCCTGATCTGCTGGTTTCTCGGAGGGCTCATTGCCCTTGCCGGCGCCCTCTCCTATGCAGAGCTTGCGACGCGAATGCCTAAGGTTGGCGGAGAATATGTTTATCTCAAAAAAATCTATCACCCTTCCATCGGATTCCTTACAGGCTGGACCAGTTTTTTTGTGGGATTTTCGGTTCCCATTGCCGCTTCAGCCATGGCCTTTTCAGAGTATATCTTTGAGGGGCTCCAGACTCAAGTTTTAGGCGCAACCTCAAATCAACTTTTTTTTATAAAAAAAGGCGCTGCTCTTTTTCTCATTATCCTGTTTACCGGAATACACTACATGGGCTTAAAGGCGGGTTCAAAAGTCCAAAATTTCCTGACCTTTCTCAAAATAGGGATCGTAGTGGGACTTGCCGGAGCCGGCATAGCTCTTTCCGGAGGAAGAGGAATCTCAGCGTTTTCCTTTGTTACAGAAAGCCAGAGCTCGTGGCTGGCTTTTGGAACAGCCATGATGCTTGTCATGTTCTCTTACAGCGGATGGAATGCCAGTTCTTATATTGCCGGAGAGATAAAAAATCCCAGAAAGAATTTGCCCTTGTCTTTAATATTAGGCACATCCATAGTGATCCTTCTCTATCTGGCACTGAACCTTTTTATATTCCAGGCTCTTCCCTATAATCAGGCGAAAGGAACCATTGCCATTGCGGAAAGAGCCTCTACCAAAGCCTTTGGACCCTGGATGGGAGATGCCCTAGGGCTTCTTATAAGCCTGGCCCTTCTTTCCTCTTTATCCGCTTTTGTCATCATAGGCCCCCGGGTTTATTTTGCCATGGCCCGGGATAGACTGTTTTTCCCTTTTGCCGCAAAAATACACCGCAGGTACAAAGTGCCTGGAAGGTCTATCCTGATTCAGGGCGCTATTGCGGTTCTCATGGTGCTCATCGGATCTTTTGAACAGCTTCTGGTCTATATCGGATTCGCTCTGAATATTTTCCCGTGGCTGGCCGTGTTCGGCATCTTCCTGGCCCGAAAACGCCATATCGGCAACGCTAATGCCTTTAAAGTCTGGGGATACCCTGCGGTCCCGGTTTTCTATCTTGCTTCCAGTCTGTTCCTCATGATTATAAATTATCTCAACCGTCCCCTTGAATCCACAGCTGCTGTCGTGACTGTTTTGCTCGGGATCCCCTGTTACTTTATCTGGATCAAAGGATTCTCACGGAAATCAGAATAATCCTCTATTTTTCTGCCGCAATAGAAATTCCTTAACCTATTTAACTCAAACATCCCTGAGAACTTCCCACTCAATCCCCACACGCCTCAAGGCATAACCCAATTCTTGGAAATAGAGGCCGTATCCGGTCATCCAATGAAAACCCTGCATTTTTTCGGCAAGCTTCCTGGAACTGTATTTATAACCCACATCGATCTGGGAGCGGCAGATATCCAGGAAAGGACAATCAAGGATTTCACCTGGAAGTCCAAGCCATCTTTTAGACTTGAAGTCAGGAATGATATTTGTCAGGGCCTGCCCCTTTTTCATCTCTACTTTGGGGGCTGCTCCATAGTCTGATTCGAAATGAGTCAGAATCCGCACCGGCTCAAGTGTCCTCCCGTCCATTTTCCTCGGGGCTGTGCAGTGCGCTAAAGTTATAACTCCATCATGCGGAAAGGTCGGGTCATTGAGAAAGACAGGTTTCCCTGAGATACCGGCCAAGAGAATCCCGGCCGGGATAACAACGAAATCAGACTCACAGAAAGCCAGATATCCAGAATCATTCAAAAGACTCAGAGTCAAACATGCGGATGTCTCAGCAAGGGGCATAATCGTACTCATGCATCCTTTTATGGTCAAAGCCCGGCATTCGGCCTTATGCATGAGGCTTTTAAAAACATCTTCCAGCAGGAACGCATTATCAACGAATTCCCTTTTTGTTTCCAATCTGACATGCCTGCTCTGACAGTATTTTTCAGCCTTCAAACGGGCTCTCTGGACAGCTTCCTTATCCATCCGTGCTTCCTTAATAAGGGCTCCGAGATCTTCGTAAGTCAAGGTCCGAATGTCATATCCCCATTTCTTCCTGACGAGATCGGGAACGACCTCACCGGGCTGAGACCAGGCTCCCGGTCCTCCCACAGCTAAAATTCTCGTGTTTTTCGCATTTTTTAATCCGCACAGAGCCCGAAGACGCCAGAGAATTTCTCCTTGACTGTCAATGACCACATCGTCCTGGTTTACCCCCTTCAGAGATAAAGAGTCTGTATGCTGACGGAGATACCGAGGGCTTATTATTTCGTACCAGAGATACACAGGGCCTGACCTGTGCCGGCAGAAAAAAATCATGTCCTTTCCATGTTCATGCACGGCATCAAAAATATCCATCCATCCTCCGGCTGCATAGATGAGAAACACATCCACGTCAGGTGAACTTCTGAGCTTTAAAGCCTCGTCTTTACTGCGTATTCCCACAAGAGGTTTGATTTCTAAAGGAAAATCAGCCTTTGCCTTAACCCTTGTCAGCTCTCCTCTTATCCGGGATCCCTCTTCCTCCGCATCCTGCTTGGTCTGAATGCCTCCCCATGACCTCCAGCTCCTCTGATGCCGGCGTTGGGGAGTGCTGTATGTCAAAACCGGCTGTACTATCAGTGGAATGCGGCCGAGCTTCGGTTGGTCCCCAGCATTTTCACCCTTCAATTTCGACCAGGAAAGACTGCCCAAGGCAGTGCTGGCAAAAGCCATGACTCCCATGCAATTCAGAAAATCCCTTCTGGAAATTTCATCTGAAAGAGGGACTCCCTTTTTTTTTGATTCATTCTTTTTCATAAGAATACTCCTCTTTAAAAAACCCTCCTCCTTTCCCTCCTTTCCCTAAGCAAAAATACAGCCTAATTGACTGTCTTTGAAATAAAATAATATAGGCAACAAACACACCCAGTCAATATAAAACTCAAACCATGAGGAATATTATCACAGCCAGGTGTACTTTGACTGAACAAAAAAATTGATATATTATTAGTAATTGGTTAGGAGTATGATGGCAAGGCAATATACATAATCATAAATAACTAAATTTACCTGACCTGTTCATAAAAAAACGGCGATGTTCATTTTTTTACAATATAGGCAAGCCGATCTTACTGCATCTGCTTCGTTACAGGGTACTCGCGGTGAAGGACCACAGTTTCGCATCATGTGCCTTGCATCTGCAGCAACCTCGGCTTGTTCATCATCCAGGTTTATTAAGAAGGAGTTAAATAAATGCAAAAATATGATGTCATTATAATCGGTGGAGGGGCGGCAGGGGTTACCTGTGCCCTTTCAGCTCACACAATTTACCCTGACAAAACAATCGCTCTCATCAGAAAAGAAAAGGTTGCTTTAATCCCCTGCGGTATTCCTTATATAATCCATTCTCTAAATTCGGTCGAAGAAAACATACTTCCCGATGAACTGGTCACAAAAACAGGAGCGGATTTAATCATTGATGAAGTCATCGAAAAAGAAGGAAAGACTCTAAAACTGAAAAGCGGCAAGGAAGTCGGCTATGATAAACTTGTCATAGCAACGGGCTCTGTGCCTCTTTTGCCTCCCATCCAAGGTATTACAAAAGAGGGCATTTTTTCTGTAAAAAAAGATTATGAATACCTATCTCATATGAGGAAGTATGCGGAAAAATGTCAAGATATCGTGATCATCGGTGGAGGCTATATAGGAGTGGAGATGGCTGACGAATTCATAAAAAACGGGAAAAAAGTGACCATAATAGAAATGCTGGATCGGCTCCTGCCCACCACAATGGACCGTGAATTCGGCAATAAAGCACAGGAGATACTTGAATCTCAAGGAATCGAAGTCATTGTGGGTCATAGAGTGAATGCTATTCAGGGAGACAAGAAAGTAACAGGGGTTGTACTGGATAACGAAAAAGAGATAAAGGCTGATATGGTTCTCGTCTCTGCAGGGGCCAGGCCGAATGTGACTTTAGCCAGCGGATTCGGACTGGCCGTGCACCCAAGGAACGGCATATGGGTCAACGAATATCTGCGCACTTTTGACAAAGATATCTTCGCCATTGGGGACTGTGCGGCAAAATATGACTTTTTTACAGGAAATTTCTCAAACATAATGCTGGCCTCGACCGCCATGGCCGAAGGAAGGCTGGTGGGATCCAACCTCTTCGAGATCAAAGTCATGAGAAAGTTCATAGGAGTCCTTGGTTCCTTTTCCACAAAAATCGGGAATACCGCATTTGGCACCAGCGGTCTTACCGAAGAAAAAGCAAAGGAAATGAATATGGATTACATTGTTGGGACCGCGACCACAACTGACCGGCACCCCGGAAAATTACCGGGCGCCTCAAAGCTTTTTCTAAAACTCACATTTTCTCGATACTCCCATACACTCCTAGGGGCCCAGATATACGGAGGCGATTCAGTAGGAGAAATGGTCAATATGTTCTCAGTCATGATTCTGAATAAAATGACGGATATGGATATAGATAACCTCCAGATAGGCACCCACCCGCTGTTATCCGCATCTCCTATTGCATACCCGGCCATTAACGCATCTGTGGACGCTATAAAAAAATGGTATGAGTACAGAAAAAAATAAGACCGATACAACACGTTTTTCCAGATAAATATAAACAGATGGTTTTTATGGGAAAACAAGGAGTAAACAAAAAAACAAAACATGGCATTGCTATTCTAGCTGTCCTCTTTATTTTGACTCCATTACTGGCTCAAAATCCTCTAGGCAGTGTGCATGTAAACGGAGGACTGTCCTGGTTTTTAAAAGAGAATATTGACTCGGGATACGAAACCGGATTCGGATTTTCCATTCCTCTGTTAAAAAATACAGCTCTTGTTTTCAACTTCGTTTACTGGAAAAGCAGTGTGCATGAAGAGACTGACGGGCTTTATAACGGCACCTTAAGCATGGCTCCGTTCCAGGCATCTATGTATTACCACATTTTAGAAAGCAAAGGATTTATTCCATATGTGTTCGCAGGAGCCGGCATGATTTTCACTCACTTTGACATGGAGGATTTGATAACCATACCTGAAATATCCATAAACCAGAAAGTGAATAACGGAATAAGCTTTCACACAGGCGCAGGTTCTCTTTTCAAATTAAACGATCATCTGGCTCTCTTTGGTGAGGTTTGTTTTTTATACAGAAAAGCAGAGGGAACGACCATTATCACGGACATGAACAACGGGACCTCAACTGAAAAGTTCCCCCTGAATCTAAACTCCTTAGTTCTTAGGTTCGGCATCAAATATTATTTATAAAAGATAAATATTTAAAATTAACCTGTTAATAAGGAGGTATCAATGAAAAAAACACTTATTCTAGGGTTCATCTGCCTTCTATTATCCTCTTTTGGCTGGACAGAGGTTGGAGATGTCCTCAAGGTAATAGAAACCCCCGGACCCTGCCCTACAGGGCTTGCATGGGATGGCAGCCACTTATGGATAGCTGATTCCTATGAAGATAAAATCTTTGAAATAGAACCAAAAACAGGAAAGGTTATTAAAAGCTTTGACTCTCCCGGCTATAATCCGGAAGGCCTGGCATGGGACGGAAAAGCTCTCTGGCACGTGGACTCAGGAGAAAAATACATGTACAAAATAGATCCTGAAACAGGAACGGCCACAGCTGTTTTAGAATCAAACAGTTTATATCCCAGGGACCTGGCATGGGACGGCGAGTTTCTTTGGATGACCGATTACAGACGTGATATCATCCTCAAGGTATCTCCTGTTGACGGGATGATGGTACAGAACTTCCCTTCCCCTGCAGGAGAACCGGCAGGCTTGACATTTGACGGGAAATATCTCTGGGTTACGGACAGAGTCGATGACAGAATCTACCTTGTCAATCCCTCTGACGGCCTCTGCCTTTCCTCTTTCCGGAGCCACGGGCCTTTTCCTTACGGCCTTGCCTGGGGCGAAAACGCTGTCTGGAATGTCGATTATGAAAACAGGGAAATATATAAAATCAAAGTCTTCTGCCAAGATTTTTTGTCTAAATGGGACGAGCGCCATATGAATCTCCATTTTATCAAAGAATTTCGAAACTACGGCCCCGGAAATATCAAATCTCTCGACATCTATCTTCCGATACCAAAGAACAGGGATAACCAGGAATTAATGGAGCCTCTTCAGTTCGATCAGGAGCCCAATGAAATCATAACTGATAGTTGGGGGCAAGAAATCGCCCATTTCCATTACGAGGATCTTAAGAAAAATTCAGTGGTAAAACCGGGTTGGAGAGTGAAGGCAAAGATCTTTTCTACAGAATACTTTATATATCCAGATAAAGCAGGAAAGTTACAGGATATTCCCCAAGATATAAGAAAAAAATATACCGCAGACGGTGATAAATACAGAATAAATGACCCGTTTATCCAGAACCTGGCGCACAAAATCGCCGGAGATGAAACAAATCCCTATTGGATAGCGCTTCGCGTTTTTGACTATCTGGGGAAAAACTTAAGCTACAACCTCAAACCATTAGGGGGATGGAATCCTGCGCCCACTGTACTGCGGCGGGGCACAGCTTCATGTTCCGAATATTCTTACTGCATGATAGCCTTATGCCGGGCTTTAGGCGTTCCCATAAGATATGTGGGAGCGGTGAGCCGCAGAGGCGATGACGCAGGTATTGACGATGTGTTTCACCGGTGGACAGAAGTCTATCTTCCTAACTTCGGATGGATCCCTTTTGATGCCAATAAAGGTGACTCTGATTCCCCCGGACAAAAAGTGCTGGGGATCGGAAATGTGTCTGCCCGCTATATCATCACAACCGAAAACGGAGGAGGAGACGAATTCTTGTGGTTCGGATACAACTACGGATTTAAATGGACCTCTGAAGGAAAATGCAGGATTGATGAGAAAAGTTACGGGCTGTGGTCTCCGTGGGGAGAGAAAAAATACAAGATGCCCGTCAAGGAGAAAAAAGAACAGCCTTAAGTTTTTACGAAAAGAAGAAGAACGCCCGCTGTTGCGGTAAGGACTAGCGAAAAATAGAAGGGAGCGGTCATACCAATACTCTCCCATAAAATCCCGGCAATAAAAGAAGCGGGCAGAGTGCATAATCCTGTCATCATCTGAAATCCTCCCAATCCGCTGGCACGGAATTTTTCTGGGGCCAGCTCGCAGACAAAGGCGGTTTGCACCGGTTCAAGCGCCCCTTTGTGAGCTCCGTACAAAATAAAACTAAGGATAACAGTAAGACGGCTTTCTCCGCTGATCAGAAAGACAAGCACTGACGCCCATAAAAAAAAAGAGAGAAACAGCACAGGTCTTCTTCCGATTCTGTCAGCTAGTCTTCCCATAGGGATAGATAATAAAAATGCCGCTGCAGAAAATATAAGGTACAATACGGGTATAAAAGTCGTATTAAAGCCATGTTTATGGCCGTATATCAATAAAAACGAATAACTAAAAGTACCCAAAGAAAAAATAGAGCTCAACAAAAGAAAAAGTTTATAATTTCTATCCAAATCTTTTATGGAAATCCCTTTATAAAGCTTTATCTTCTCTGGTTTTTTCTCTTTGATAAACAAAATGATCAATGCCACACTGATGAAAGTCGGAACAGCCGCAAGAAAAAAAAGCATTTTGTATCCCAGAAGTTTAAAAAAGACAATGCACAGGATGATCCCGCATACAGCGCCCAGATGATCCATGGCTCGAATATACCCAAAACTTTTTCCCCTGTTTTTTTGTACTGAAATATCTGCGATATAGGCATCTCTTGGGGCTCCTCTTATTTTTCCGCTCCTGTCCAATACCCGGAAAGGGATCAGATGGGTCCATACTGAAGACAAGGCGTAACCTATGCGTGAGAGGGCCCCGAACAAATAACCAATCCATATGAAAATTTTCCGCCTCCTCATTCGATCAGAAAAGTAGCCGGATACAGCTTTAGATATAGACACAAGGGCATCTCCAAGACCATCAAGAAATCCCAAAGCTGTCATATTTGCCTTGAGTATCTGGGTCACAAAAAGAGGCCATATGGGGTAGATCATATCCGAACCCATATCATTCAAAAATGATGCCGCGGCAAAAGTCCTGATAATCTTCTTAGATTCTTTTGCATCTCTTTTGGAAGAAGTCATTTTGAAATCACATTATAATACAGAACTATTGTGATTACAATTTCACTCCCCAGGATTAATTTTCCCTTGAATTATCAAAATGAATTGAATATGATTTTCTCATCTGCTGAATTTTAAAGGAGAAAAGAATGAGTTCCCATCTAAAAGGCATGAAAAAATCAAGGATTTTGTTTTTTTTAACACTAACCGTATTACTCATGACATTCGGCTGTTCACAAAACAAAACAGAGGAGTCCATAATGCCTCCAAAAGCAGAAAAAATCCCAAAAGAATTAACCATCCACGGGGATACCCGGATCGATCCTTATTATTGGCTAAGCCAGAGGGATAATCCCAAAGTCATAGAATATCTTAAGGCTGAGAACGCCTATAAAGAAGCTGTCATGAAGCATACAGAAAAGCTCCAGGATAAACTCTACAACGAAATCATAGGAAGGATAAAAAAGACAGATATATCGGTTCCCTATTTAGACAACGGATACTTTTATTATTCCCGTTTTGAAGAAGGAGATGATTACCCTGTTTATTCAAGGAAAAAAGGCTCTCTGGATGCGGAAGAAGAAGTCATGCTGGATGTCCAAGAGATGTCTAAAGGACATTCCTTCTATAGTGTGGCAGGCTTGAGTGTCAGCCAGAACAACAATTACCTGGCTTACGGTGTGGATACGGTCAGCCGAAGAAAATACACCATACACATCAAAAACCTCTCTACAGGCGAAACACTCGAAGATGCAATCCCCAACACCACCGGAAGAGCTGTGTGGGCCAATGACAATAAAACCCTTTTCTACACAACGAAAGACGACACTCTGCGGGCGTTTAAAATATTCAGGCATATAATGGGTACAGACGCCTCTCAGGATGTTGAAATCTACCACGAAAAGGACAACACATTCTCCACAACCATTTATAAAACAAAGTCAGACCGATTTCTGATTATTGCATCCTACCAGACTCTATCCTCAGAGATGCGTTATCTGGATGCCAACAATCCTACCGGCGAATTTAAAATCTTTCAGGAAAGAGAAAAAGACCACGAGTATTCCATAGCCCATTATCAAGATAGATTCTATATCGTAACCAATTGGAATGCAAAAAATTTCCGTCTTATGGAGACAGATATCAATCATACTGATAAATCAAACTGGAGAGAAGTGATCTCCCACCGCAAAGAAGTTCTTCTTAGTGACATTGATGTCTTTAAGGACTACCTGGTCCTGAGTGAAAGAAAGGACGGCCTTCGACAGATAAGAGTTATGAGCCAAACAGACGATAGGGATTATTACATAGATTTCGAAGACAAGGCTTATGTAGCTTATCCTACAAGCAATCTTGAATTTGACACCGAGGTCCTGCGCTTCTCCTATTCCTCTCTCACCACTCCCGCATCTGTATATGACTATAACATGAAGACCGGAGAGAGAGAACTGCTTAAAAGAGAGGAAGTGATCGGAGAATTCGATCCTGACGACTATCAAAGCGAGCGCTTTATGGCCACGGCACGAGACGGTGCAAAGGTCCCTGTTTCCCTTGTTTACAGAAAAGGAATAGCTAAGGACGGAAACAACCCGCTTCTTCTTTACGGCTACGGCTCTTACGGAGCCAGTATGGACCCAAGTTTCAGTTCAGTGAGACTGAGCCTCCTGGACAGAGGATTTATCTATGCCATAGCTCATATCAGGGGTGGCTCTGAGATGGGCAGAGACTGGTATGAAGATGGAAAACTGCTCAAAAAGAAGAATACTTTCACTGACTTTATAGACTGCGCCGAATATTTAATCCAGGAAGGATACACCAATTCAGACAAACTTTTTGCCATGGGTGGAAGCGCCGGAGGACTGCTTATGGGTGCTGTGCTGAACATGAGACCGGATCTGTGGAAAGGTGTGATAGCAGCTGTCCCCTGGGTTGACGTTGTGACCACTATGCTTGATGAAAGCATACCTCTTACTACCAGTGAATTTGATGAGTGGGGAAACCCCAAAGATAAAACATACTATGAGTACATGCTCTCTTATTCCCCATATGACAATGTCAAAGAACAGGATTATCCGGCCATATTGGTAACGACCGGGCTTCATGATTCACAGGTCCAGTATTTCGAGCCTACCAAGTGGGTGGCCAAATTAAGAGATTTGAAAACAGATGACAATCTCCTTGTGTTAGACGTTGATATGGAATCAGGTCACGGAGGAGCTTCAGGACGTTTCAAGCGTTTCAAAAGGACCGCTCTTGAATACGCTTTTATGCTGGACCTTCTCGGAATCTCAGAGTAGCTATTCCGCCATCCTTCTCAATAGCTGTGCATAGAGAAAGACTCTTTTACAAAACCAACGGAAAAACAGAGCCGCTCTTATGCTTTTACCTGCTTACAGCCTGGGCAAGTCTTTGCTGAGCCTGAGATAAATTTTCAAGCTCTTTTTCCTTGGCTTTAATCGCTTTGTTGGTCTTAGAATACTGGCTTATCAAAGCCACACCGATAGCAGCTGAAACAGCGCCGAGAGCGACCCAAACCGCTTTCCCCCCGCCGGTTGTACTGCTTCTTTCTCCCTCCGTCTCACCAGCTCCAGCTAATCCTCCCTTTTTTGGTTCAACTTGAGTGAACTGATAGAAACACACTCCCCCAGCCGCTATCAGGCCTATGCCGCCTAACAAATAGCCGGTCTTCTTTTTCTTAAGCGAAGTGATGTCTTCCTCAATTGTCATTTCTTCTGAAGTTTCTTGAGGAAAAGCAGCCTCTTCCGCTAGTGACACGCCTGATGGAAAAAGAACGGCTCTCATATTGGCCCTGCTTGTGTAATCGGTTTTCAAAGAAAATTCTTGAACTGTGGAACTGTCAGTATCTGGCAAATGTGAGTCTGTTGAAAACGCAGGGATTGTGATAAACTGAACAAACGCTAACACAAGAAAAATAACAGCAGTCTTTTTCATTTTCCCTCCTTATAATACACAACATTTGATGTCATACCCGTTTTTTTGAATCATTATATCAAAAAAACGAACCATGTCAATTTTTTTCTAGGTTGATTGACCGAATTATTTCTTTGTGGTATCTCTATAGACTCCTAAGAGAGAAAAAATTGAACTTAAAAAACAACTTTCTCACCATCATTCCTTCATGGAGAATACAAAATGCCTGAAAAAGAAAAGAAAACCATAGGAATACTTGGAGGAATGGGGCCTGAAGCCACGGCCTTTATGTTCAACCTTTTCATCGAGGAAGCAAAAACAGAAAAGGACCAGGATCACCCAAAAATAATCATTTTCAGCAACCCAGAGACACCACCCAGGACCGATGCCATCTTTAAACAGGGTGAAAATCCCGTCCCCTACCTTATAAAAGGCATATCCCTCCTTCAAAATTCGGGCGCTGAGATTATTGTCATGCCCTGTGTCACAGCTCATTACTTCATTCAGGATGTTATAAAAGAACGGGACTTCACATTCATAAGCCTTCTTGATGAAGCGGTCAAATGGGTAAAAACAAATTTTCCCGGCCTTCAAAAGGCAGGCCTTTTATCCAGCAGCGGCACCATCAAATCGGGTATTTTTCATAACGCTTTTGAAAAAAAAGATATCCAGCTGATGACTCCTGATGAAAACGAACAAAAAATCATTATGGATGCTATATTTGGAAAAAGAGGAATAAAAGCCGGATATAAAACAGGGAACAGCCGCGAGAATATTATCCGAGCGGCCATTTCTCTCATAAACAAGGGGGCTGAGGCAGTCATAGCAGGATGTACTGAAATCCCGCTTGTTCTTAAGGCCGAGGATATAAATGCTCCTTACATTGAACCAATGCATATAACCGTAAGAGCGGCCTTAAAAAAAGCCGGGTACAGCACAAGATAAAAAAAGCGAAAATTTCTTTCTTTAAAAAAACATTGATTTTTGTCCCAGGGAAATATAACCTGTTTCTAGCTTCTTGTTAGAACAGCAGCATCATTGATACTGCAATAAAGAATATGAGGGAAAATAAGCAAAAAAGAAGAAACCGATTATCAGGTTATCAATATAATATTTAGGAGGTTACGGAATGGAAGAACGGAAAGAAGTCACTTTCGGAGAATGGTTTTTAACTCTTTTCTTAATGGCAATCCCCATTGTCAATCTTGTTCTTCTTTTTGTGTGGGGTTTCGGTTCCAACACAAAAACAAGCAAATCTAACTGGGCCAAAGCAAGCCTAGCCTGGATGGCTATTGCTGTCGTTTTTTACCTGGTCGTTTTTGTCATTCTTCTGGGGACCGGGATAAATCTCTCCAGATAAATTGAAAAGAAACTTTGGTATACAGCAGCCGTGAGACGGCTGATGTTTAGGGCTCTGCTTTCGGTTTTCCTTCATTAATTTTTATCTATGACTTTTGGATCCAGTATTTTTCTGGTTGTTCTGGCTTATACACTTCTTTCCAGCGGTTTTGTCCTGATGAAAAAGGGCATATCATGGATAGGCTATAAAGAGAAAAAAGACAAAAAATATTATAAAAGCCTTTTTACCTGGATTACGGGCTTTGTAATCATGAACTGCTATATCGTTCCCAATGCCGTCGCCCTTAAGTATCTCGAACCTCACATTGTATCTTCATTTGCAGGATGGGGAGTCGTGGTTCTCGTCTTCCTCTCCCATGCCGTTCTCAAAGAAAAGCTGTTTAAATCCGATTTTATCTTTTCCCTAGTGATTTTCCTTTCAATAATATCATTGAATATTTTCGAACAGAAAAACGACCAGGCTATCGTCAAACTGCCTTCTCTCATTTCCGCCTCTTTACTGCCCTTATTCATCATTACTCCGGCTTTTCTGAAACCTGTTTCAAAAAGATTGAAAACGATTTTGTTTGCGGGCGTTTCTGGAATCTCAACTGGGATGATCATCGTTTCCATAAAAACACTGGTGACTTTTTCAGGATTCAATGTAAGCCGGTATTTCGCCTCTCCTTATCTTTATCTCTATCTTTTTTTCTCGATCGGAGCCTTTATTACACTTCAAATTTCCTATAAAATGGGGCGTATGATGCTGGTCGGTCCGGTGCAGTATTCGGCATCCATCATTTATCCGGTTCTCTGCTCTTATTTTGTATTCGGAAACAACATGAGGCTCATTCAAACCGCTTCAATACTTATCCTTATTTATGGAACAGCTTGTATACTTAAGAAACATTAAGGATGCTTTTTATTAACCTGGATTATTCACAAGTCGAGGTTGCTGCAGATGCGAGGCACAGGGTGCGAAGCTGTGGTCCTTCACCGCGAGTACCCTGTAACGAAGCAGATGCAGTGAGATCGGCTTGCCTGTAAGGTAAAAAAATGGCGATTAAAATGAAAATGAAAACAAATAAAAATATTTCAGTTGTCATTTTTTTTAAAAAGCATGTATATCCTTGAAAGCAAAACAAAAAAAGGAACATCGCCATTTTTTTATGAATAGGTCAGGTGAATAAACTGGTTACAAAGGAGGAGGATATGAAAAAAACAAAATTAATTGCCTCTCTCCTGCTTGTCCTCGGATTTTCTTTCCTTTTATTCGGATTCCCATTTAATAAAAACACATCTCAAGATGAAATAAACAGGATAAACCTGCAGATCCAGGCACAAGGATTAGACTGGAAAGCAGGAAAAACATCCCTTGCTTATCTTCTTCCTGAGGAAAGGAAACACAGGCTGGGCGCTTTTCGGCCGCTCTATGCAGAACCGGAAAAAATCCTTACGATAAAGGAAAAACCAGCACTTCCCAATCAAATCGACTGGAGAGACAAAAACAACCGTAATTATTTGACATCAATCAAATCCCAGGGAGACTGCGGAAGCTGCTGGGCCTTTGCAGCCTGCGGAGCAGTAGAGGCAAGATACAACACAGAAAACAATATGTATTCACCGGCGTCTTTTTCATCGAACACCAACACAAAGCTGTCTGAATTCCTGGCAGCGATCAAAAACGCGGTCAGCAAAGGATCCTTTTCCGCCCTGACCTACCCGGACCTTTCCGAACAGGACTTGATCTCCTGTTCCAGTGCGGGGGACTGCGATGGAGGATATGCCTGGAAATCTTTTGATTTTATGGAAACAAATGGAGTCGTTACTGAAGAGTGTTTTCCCTATCAGGCCCTTAATACCCCGTGTCAGCTCTGCAGCGACTGGAATGAGAAACTGTTTAAAATTAAAGATTGGGGGTGGGTTACGACTTATAGTGAAGACCGATATGCTGTTAAGAATTCTCTACAAAGCGGCCCCATAGTATTTTTTATGGAAGTCTACGATGATTTTTACTACTACACTTCGGGAGTGTATGAAAAAACAGCCGGTGCCTCTTACGAAGGAGGCCATCTGGTGGTCCTCGTCGGATATGATGCGGCTCAAAATTACTGGATATGTAAAAATTCCTGGGGCACTAACTGGGGAGAAAATGGCTACTTTAAAATCAGGATGGGAGAATGTGAGGGAGGGACATGGGTCCTCAAAGCATGGAATGTTTCCGTTGCCAACAATCCCCCTCAAATCAATGATATCCCGGATCACAGTGTAAAAGAAGGTCAGAACCTGTCATTCACTGTCACCGCAAGCGACCCTGATGACGATATCCTGACTTATTCCTGCCTCAATCTCCCTGACGGAGCGAGTCTCAATCCTTCTTCAGGAAGCTTTTCATGGAGCCCCTCATATACTCAATCCGGCGAATACCAGCTTCTCTTTACAGTAACTGACGGCATCTTCGAAAGTTCCACTACCGGAAAAATCACGGTAATAAACATAAAAAAAGGAAAAGGCAAATTTTAAGAAAGGATCAATAAATGAAACTTTCCAGAGCAGCCATATTCATTTTTTTACTCTTTTTCATGTCAAGTCTTGGATTCAGCAGCAATGATTTTTACTTTCTCGGAAAGGTTAATTTCATGGGAGCGACTGGCTCTGAAGACAGCTATAAAGAAGGAGAAAATGATTTTCCGGCCGCCTCCTCTTTCTCCACTATAGGCTTTGGATTAGGATTTACAACCAGTATAAAACCACTTTTTTTTGGTTTAGAAGCCCACTACAATCTGGGAGGAACGACTATCCTGACCGATACATCCGATCATGATACAGTCAAAGTCAACACATATAATTATGCTTCAGGATTTCTGATGCTTGGAGTTGACTTTCTAAAGAATCAGAAAATTTCTCTTCTCATTAATACAGGCATAGGCTTGAGCTATGCTTTGAATCCTGAAATGAAAACCTATGTCTCTGAATACGGATATGAAACAGAAATAGAACCGCCTGAAAAAAAATATTTTTTGACCGCTTTTGCCGGATTAGGATTAAAAATTTACCTCAATCCCGTATTAGGCGTTCTGTTGAATACCCGCTATCAGTTTATAGACCAGGAGGAACCTCAGTCAGCATTCTGTGTGTCAGCAGGTATTGTTTACACATTTTAATCCAGCTTAATATTTTGTTTGAATTCAAGTTTTACACTGGCATTCTTTTTACTCGTCAGAATATCCACGGCCTTGAGGAATGTCTGGTTCTTTTTTTCCCACATCCTGTTGAGTTTCCGAGCATAATGACTGATGGCCACATCGAACCATTTGAACTGAAAAAGTCTTTTTACAGACCTTTTAACAGAGTAAAACTTTTTATGACTCATCATCTGAGCTTTCTGAAGAGCTAATAAAGTGAATTTAGAGGGGCGGAAAACCACATGATGGGCGTCGTAGAGTGACCAGTCTTTAAAAAGGAGCCTGCCTTGAGAGACAATCCTATTATAAAATTTAGAACCAGGAAGCGGAGTGAGGATGAGAAACTGGGTTGAAGAAATCCCTGCTTTTTTGGCAAATTTAATAGTCTTTTTAACCGTCTGCCAATCGTCGTCATCAAAACCATACATAAACATCCCGTGAATACGTATCCTGTGTTTCTGTATAACATTGACTGCTTTTTTTATCTCCTCAACGGTCTGATTCTTTTTCATGGACAAAAGACTATCCGGATTAATGGACTCCAGTCCAATATAAAGAGTGCGGCATCCTGCCTTATACATGAGCTTCAGCAGGTCTCTGTATTTGGCAATATCCACTCTTACCTGAGTCGACCAGTCGAATTTAAAATCCTCCTTTATCATTGCCTCAAGAAGAACCTTTAGTCTTTTTGGGCTTGCCGCGAAATTGTCGTCATAAAAAAAGATATGGTTTTTCTTTCTATTGTAAAAACGAAGCTCTTTTATCACATTCTGGGGGGAGCGGAACCGGAACTTTTTTCCGAACATTCCTGTCACAGAACAAAATTCACAGTTAAAGGGACATCCTCTGGATGTCTGGACAGGAATGGTCTGCCTTCTTATTTTCCCTTTTCCCGTATATCTTCCCTCAAAATCCGGGAAGGGTATTTCATCCAGATTCTCAATAACCGGCCCTTTGGGATTATGAAAGGATCTGCCGTCCTTTCTATAAGACAGGCTAGGCACATCAGAATAATCTTTCTCTCCTTCCCACGCATCAATGAAATCCATTAATGGTTTCTCTCCTTCTCCCCGGATCACAAAATCCGCGTGTTCGAGCGCTTCCTCTGATAAAAACGTAACGTGAGGCCCTCCCATTATAACCGGAACCCCGTTTTCACGCACTCTGTCCGCAATCATATAGGCTCTGGGAGCTGTGGATGTGATGGTGGAAATGCCCACCAGATCCGCTGATTTCAAAAAGGAAAAATCAATCCTGTCTGTTTCTTCATATATCACATCAACATCCCAACCCCTTTTCTTCATGAGGGCGCTCAAAATATAAATTCCGAGCCTGGGAAGTTTAAACTGAGAATATATATGAAGGTTCGGTGCTTTGGGTTCTATGAATACGATTTTACTCATTTCTTTTTTCCTTTTGATTTTTTTCTTTTTTTATTTTGCTGTTTTAGGGACAGGATCTCTTTCCTCTTTTTAGTCAAAAGCTCATCCCATCGTTCAATCCCATTCTTAAACAAGTCTATTTTTTCATAAAACTTTTCTATTTTTTTCAGCATAACATCAAATTTCTTTTCATTTTCCTCAATAGGATAACGCTCAAGGTTCTTTTCCATAACCAGAAAATCCCTGAATAAATCAGATGTCTCCTTTATCTCCTCAAGTGAATATCCGAACAGCTGTAAATCCCTTATCAACTTGCACAGGTAAGTGTATATTTCCGAATAAAGGCGGAATCCTCCCTCGCTGCGCATATCAGATTCAATGATCCCCTTATCCTCCCAGTGTTTGATGGTCCTGGGGCTGACTCCAACCCGTTCCGCAAGCAGCCCTACGGTCAAGTATTTATTGACCTTGTCTGATTTTTCTTCGGAGTTCTCTCTCACGGGAAGCCCGACTTTTTTAACGATTCTTTGTATCTCCCTGAATCCATAACCTATATTTACCAGCTCTTTGATTTTCTGAGCTTTCTCTATGCTCCTCTTCGTAAAAAAAGAAACATTCTCACTTGTAATCCCATCCGGCATCAATAATTTTAGATCCTGCCATTCCTTAAGCTCTGATTCCGTTATACCTAACCTTGCAAGAAACTCATCCCTTAAGAGCATTTTTTTATCCATTTATTTCTTTACGTATACTTTTACTTAAACTATCAGTGTGCGTATAGGTTAATATTATTTCATGCATATGTCAAGCTATTTTTCAAACATGGTCCGCATACACACTTGATGCTTTCTCATTGAATAAAGGGCATACCAGCCTTTCCAGCCTTTTTATTTATTTTACGATTTGACATCACTCCTTACTTAATATTAAACTTTAAGATAATAATCCTCAAAACAGGAGAGTATGATGTGCGGTTTAAAAAGATATCTCTTACTTTCTTTTACGATCATATGTCTCCTCTTATCCCCTCTTTTAGGTATTGAGGAAGAAGGACCTAAAGCCGAGCTTCCGGTTCTGATAACATCATGCGGACAGAGCCCGGGGGCAACGATGATTAAAGTCATCTTTATGAAACTTAAATTCGAACAACCTGTCCCGGCATACACAGCCAAGATGCAGGCTGTTCCCCAGGACCTGATCTCTGCAAAGGAAGCAGGAAATCCCTATAAATCTCTCATCATTGTCATGGGAGCAAGCCTTAAAGGAATGGGAGCAGCCGGTATATCCATAGACGATGAACGATCAAGAACAGAATCCCTTATAAACGAAGCCAGAAAACAGGGCATTACAGTCATAGGGGCTCATATCGAGGGAATGAAGAGAAGAGCACAGGGAGCGGCTCCCGGAGACAACACAGATGAGCTCAGCATAGATGCTGTGGCGCCTATCTCTGATATTCTTATAATAAATAAAGACGGCGACCAGGACAAGCGTTTCTCCATTATTGCTGAAGAGAACGGCATTCCCATGGTGGTTGTGGAAAAAAATCTTGAGCTCATGGAAGAACTTGGAAGAATGTTTTCCCGCTGATATCATTTTTTTTATAATAATAATAGTCAACCGCGACTAACCTGGATGATGATCGAGTCGAGGCTGCTGCAGATGCAATGGATAATAAATACATCGCCATTTTTTTATGAATAGTTCAGGCTAAATGAGAGAGAACGATGGGAAATTTTATAGAGTCAATCACCCTTCCTGAAATTTTGTCTTTTCTTCTTTTTCTCTCATCCTTCTGGCTTTTAAAGATACTAATAAAAGGAGAAAAAGAAAATTTTATCAGGGGTATCATAGTCTTCCTTTTTCTTCTGTTAGGAATTCTCTACCTCAACCAGAGTGAAGCAAAAAAAATTACTCTTTCAGGTGTCACATCCCACCTGTTTCCAAAAAAAGAACAGGCATACAATTATACTATTGAAAAAGGCCGTTTCGAATCGATGGGAGAATACACAAAATATGTATTCCAAAATCCTAAGCCCAAATTGAATTTCAAAATGGATGACTCACACCGCTACTTCCACATGGTCAACCCTTCATCTTTGAACAAGGTCCTTAAAGAATTAGGGCTTCCTGAACTGGCTTCGGGAACAAAGGAACTCGCTTCTATCACAGGCTCACGAAATGATATTTTTATCTACAGGTGGGATGATTATCCACCCGGAATCCTCATCATAGAAAGAGGGACATGCATTGATAAAAGCCAGGTGAACAGATACCACTGCCTTTCTGTTCTCACGCTTATTGAAAGATTTTAAGAAGGCCTATTTAAGAATATCGTCCCACAATTTTTTCCGGTACTTTTCCCTATCCATCAGTGTGCACTGGCCAATCGAATCAACATGGGTGGTGCTGTATATCAACTTTGCCATAAAACCCGGAGCTCTCCTTATTCCTTCGCCCACATTTATAATAACGATATCACCTTCTTTTAACAGCCCATCACTCAGAGACCTGAAGAAACCTCCGACAGCGATCGCTGCTGCAGGCCCTATTCTTACGGCTGATTCATAAGCCACAAGACGGGTTATAGGAATGGTATCCTCTTCCGGAAAATCATTGATCTCTCCTCCACTCTCTAAGACCAGTTTGCTCACAGAAGGATAAGTCTTGGGATATCCTGTTGCCAGTGTCGGTATTATGGTCTCAGGATCATGGTATATGGGATAAGATTTTTCCCATCCTTTAGGGAATCCTTTTTTCTTGGCTTCAGCCCAAGCATCCGCCATGGGAGAGCATTTATCAGTCTGAGTGAGTATAAACCGGGGCATCTTTTTAAAAAGCTTCATGCTTTCAAGTTCCCTGCATGCCTTGGCGATACCCAAAGGCCCGGTTCCTCCGCTTAAAGCCTGGATGTATACAGTTGGAAAATCCAGCATGAGCCTGAGCCATTCATACACCATGGTCTTTTTTGATTCAATGCGCATGGGGTCAAAATTACCGGCAGCCAGAAGCATGTTGTTTTTTCTCGAAAATTCAAGAGCCATCTCTTTGGCAGCCTGGTAATCCCCGTTGACCCTAAAAACTTTCTGCCCGAAACATCCGATCTCTGCTTCCTGGGCGTGGGAGGCATTACTGGGAATAAAAGCATATAAAGTGATATCCGCTGCAGCCAGATAACGGGCATAGGCCACACCGACATTTCCCGTAGAAGCTGTTACATAGGTCTTTATGCCGTTTTCCTTGAGCACACTGGCTATCATGGAACCGGCTAAATCTTTAAAAGTCCCTGTAGCAAAATTATCATCATGTCTGTGGGCAAATACTTTTAATTTAATCCCATGGTTTTCCTCAGCAAATTTCTCCAGAAAACGCCATCTGTCAATGGGTACAATCCCTTCTCCGCAGCTTACTATGTTTTCTTTGCTGTTAAGAGGCAAATAATCAAAGTAACGCCATAGACCTGAGAAATAGGGGTCTTTATCATGAAGCAGGTCATCAATCCGAGCCATCTTATCTGTATAAATAACATCGGCTTTGTTATCCCCGCACTCAGGACATCTTTGCCCGTGCTGAAACCATTTGTCAAAGGTGTCAATCTCCTCTCCGCAGCTTGTGCACTTAAGATAAAATTTTTGTTCTCTTTCTCTCATTTTTTGCTCTCCCTTAATTTGAGTCGTTGAATCCAGGCATTTTCTTCCTCTTTAACCAAGTCAAGATGAAGGCCGCACTCTGTTTTTTTTGTATCTGACCAGCGCCCCTGCCTCGGGTCGCTGTCTGAATGATTTTGACTTGTGCATTCGGGAGGAAAACAACCGATAGAAGTATATCCCTTGTCATATAGGGGATGAAAAGGTAATTTTTTTTCGTAAATATACTGCCATATTTTTTGTCCGCTCCAGTGAATCAACGGATGGATCCGGACATATCCTTCCCGGTCATACATAAACATATTAAACCCTGCTCTGTTTGAGTTTTGATCCCTTCTTACGGCAGACATCCAGGCAGTCACATTTAATCTTTTTTTCAGTTTGTTTAGAGGCTCCACTTTATTGATTTTACAGCACAGGTCAGGATTTCTTTTATAAAGAGGTTCTTTATTTGCTTCTCCGGGGTTTCTTTCTCTGGGATTCGGCCTGATAGAAATCACGTTCAAATCCCACTCATGTATCAACCTGTCTCTAAACTCCAGAGTCTCAGGAAAATGATAACCTGTATCTATGAAGTAAATGGGAAAATCAGGAAGGACTCCTCTCACCATATCTATCAATACCACACCGGATGCCTGAAAAGAAGATGTCATGGCAACATCCGGATAGGTGTTCTCTATAACCCAGCGCAGAATATTTTCGCATCGAGCATACCTGAACTGCATGTTCAGCTTTAAAAGGTCATATGTCCACATTTAGAAAAAAGAATACACTTTTCTTCTTTTTACTTCAAGATTTTTATTGCCCTAAATGACACATAAAAAAGGCCTGTGTATGCACCTCATGATCAGGCCGGTCCGCTTGTTTGACTATGCTTAAAACAGAGAGCCATTTAGAGGTCGATTTATAAGCCGGAAACGACCACATCTTTAAAAACAAGGCTTGGAGTTCTGTAAGAAGAATAAATCCAGGGGTCATTGGCGGCTTCTGCAAGCCCCTGCCAGAATTTGAGATGGTTTCCAGCTATATTCATTTCAGATACAGCATGGACCGGCTTGCCGTTTTCAAACAGCTGACCGATGATACCGATCGAAACATCCCCTGTTGTCGAATTCGAATTCCCGCCGATGAATCCGGTAATAAAAATCCCTCTTCCCAGGCCCTCCATTATCTCTTTCACAGAACGCTTTCCAGGGGGGATAACAAGATTGGACGGGCTTCCCGTAGTGGGTTCCCAGCCCAGTTTCCGGCTGTAGTACCAGTCGACATAAAATTCCTTTAAAATCCCGGCTTTTATCATTTCCCTTTTTTTGGCAGCAAATCCGTCTCTGTCAAAAAGCTGGCTTCCCAGGCCTCCTTTTATAAAGGGGTCGTCCAATACTGTGAAACATTCACTGCCGATTTTCTCTCCTTTTTTATCCGAAAGAAAGGACCTCTTCTGCTGGATACTGCTTCCATACATAGCAGCCAGAAAGCCTCCAAGAAGCCTTGGCACCTGCCTGTTCTCCAAGATTATGGAAAATTTTTCTGTCTTGATCTTTTTTGCTCCCAGCAGATCCAGGGTCCGTTCTGCGGCTTCCGTCCCTATCTGTTCAGGATTTGGCATTTCTTTTTTATCTGTACAGACAAAATAACTGTAGCCGCTGGGCCTCCGGGCCCCTTCATCTTTAGCTGTCAAGGAAGCGGCGGCCACATACACGGTCGCTTCACTGTATCCTTCGAATCCATTGCTTGCCATGAGAACCTCTTCCACATGACTGTCCTGCTCTTCTGCTGTTACGGAAATGACTTTGTCCCCGGCTCTCTCAAGGCAGGCATCTTCGATATCTTTAACCATCTTATGCCTGCTCTCTGGATTGAAATTTTTATAGTCAGGATCCACCAGGCCCAGGTCTTTTTCCGACCTCCCTTTATAATATTTGGGATCGGGCAGAGTCCTGTAGGGGTCTTCCGCAAGAAGTTTAGTGGTTGAGACAGCCTTTGCTATAAACTCTTCTACAGCCTTTTTTCTCAGGTCTGAAGTGCTCTGGACTGAATACCTTCCGTTGGCATAGACTTCTATACTGAGGCCCCTGGTTGAAGCCTCTTTTATGTTTTCAGGTTTCCGGTTTCTGTAGCTTATCTCGACCGATCTCTGGTTGTTTATATAAACCTTACTCTCATCCGCACCCGAGGACTTTGCTGTTTTTATTGACCATGCTGCCAAATCATATAGTTCTTTGTTCATCTGTTCTCTCTATTCAGCCCTTCACGCCGCCAACTGTCAGCGATTTCACAAGGCAGGTCGGCTGACCAAAGCCAACAGGAACAGCCTGCCCTCCCTTACCGCAGGCTCCTCCGCCTCCTTTTGCCATTTCAAAATCATCAGCCACCATGGTTATGTTCTTCAGCATCTTCGGCCCGTTTCCCATTATGTTTATGTCCTTGATTGGAGCTGTTAATTTCCCGTTTTCAATCATGAAACCCTTAGATACATAAAACGCAAAATCACCTTCGCCTATTTTTACCTGTCCGTTGCTCACATCTCTTACATAAATCCCGTTTCCCGCTTCTTTGATCACATCTTCAGAAGAGGAAGATCCTGCCAGCATATAAGTGTTTCTCATGCGGGGCTGTACATAATGCTGATAGCTCTCGCGGCGCCCGTTTCCCGTGGGTTTGACTTTGAAGTAGCGGGCTGAAATTTTATCATGCATATAGCTTGAGAGTATTCCTTTATCCACAAGAACGGTTTTTTGACCAGGTGTTGCTTCATCATCAAAATTAATAGAACCGGGAAGCTCGGGGACGGTTCCATCATCAAGTATGGTCACCACAGGCTCTGCCACCTTTTTCCCCATCATAGTGCAGTACGTCGAGACTTTTTTTCTATTAAAATCCGCCTCCATACCATGGCCTATGGCTTCATGAAGCAGAACTCCGGTGACCCCCGGGCCCAATACAACAGGAATCTCTCCGGCAGGAGGCTGAACAGCATCAAACAATACAACGGCCCGCTCAACAGCCTCTCTGGCAACTTCATCCACTACGGATTCTGAATAAAAAGAAAAATCTTTCCGTCCTCCCAAATTCCATCCGGCTCTTTCCCGCCTGCCGTTCTTCTCAGCAGTGACCGATGCGTTTAAATAATTCCTGGGCTGCAGATCTTCAGCCTTTATTCCTTCACTGTTTACAACAAGGATGCGCTTCTGCTGGTCATGAAAGGAAGCATTGACCTTTACAACAATCGGAGAAAGGGCAAAGGCCTTATCATTAACGGACTGAACAAGAGGAAGCTTTGATTCCAGCGGAATGGAAGTCAGCAGTGTTTTGAGAGGATAATAATTATCTGTTTCAAGGTTAACAAATTTTCCTGGAATTTCTTTTGGCCCATTGTTCGCTATGGTAGCGGCTGTGGCGGCTGCATTAAGCATAGGCTTTTCAGAAATCTCCTGAGTGAATCCATATCCTGCCTGATCGCCTTTCACGGTTCTAATACCGACACCCAGCGATACATCACTGTAAGCCTTGTTAACCTTGCCGTCTTCAAGAATAATCCAGTTGCTGACGGTGTGCTCAAAAAAAATGTCAGCAAAATCTCCCCCCCTTGAAAGGGCTTCAGCCAGGACTTTTCTACAGAGTAGATCCGTGACACCGAATTCCCTTTCAAAATATCCCGGACTATTGGCTCGGTCAAGACCGTACCACCCCTGAGGCAAGAGGGGAGTAGCAGCTTTAAAATCCGCGGCTGCCGCCGTGGTCTTAATAAAAGACCTTCCGGAAACTTTTTTCATGAATTCCTCCTTCGTTTCAATACCTGACCTATTCATAACAAAATGGCGATGAGCATTTTTTTGTTTTGCTTTCAAGGATATGCATACTTTTTAAAAAAATGATAGCTGAAATATTTTTGTTTGTTTTTACTTTCATTTTAATCGCCAT
>Ga0190359_1000410_pt1 | contig 29265 bp, 30 predicted proteins | sample 48721823_MG_FD_161269 | JGI IMG/M metagenome (GOLD analysis project Ga0190359, IMG submission 161269) | Hydrothermal vent microbial mat bacterial communities from Southern Trench, Guaymas Basin, Mexico - 4872-18-2-3_MG | ecosystem: Environmental > Aquatic > Marine > Hydrothermal vents >... | reverse complement strand
ATGTTTTGAGCGTGCGCCAGTTTCGCCGCGCATGCTCTTATAATCAAAAATATTAGAAAAAACTTACGGAGAATGCAAGGCAATTCATCTCAAAGCTAAAGCTTTGAGTTTCCTTGCCTGAGAGAATAATGAATAACAACCATTATGACATAGTGGAAGACAAAAAATTGGTTATATTGCTGTTGGCTCTTTTGTATTTTACATTAATGACCGTACCAGCCCAAGCATGGACAGTTTACGATGTTGGCTCTCAATCTTTGATAAAGGAAAATATTGGGAATTATAATAACTGGCCATATGATATAAGGAGGCAGTGTGTTGTTGAGCAGAGCAGAGCGGTTTTGGAATGTTCAAAATCTGGCTTCCAAAATTGGATTGTTTTTCAGACAATTGTAGGAAAGGGAACATACAAAAACAAAAAAGTTTCAATGTTTTATGAGGGGTATATTTCAGGAAATTATGAGTGCGACCCTCCCGAAACAAGAGAAGAAAACGGCTTTCTTGTTGATGACCTTATTCATATAAACAGCAGGATTGTAGATAAAGAGGTTAAGTCAATCGGGAAAAAAAATAGTATGCAATATTCTCATTTTGTCTGTGAGTTCTCCTGCCAAGCATGGAACTGTGCAGAGAGATCCCTGAAAGAAAAACTGGCTGAAGAACGCCCGGATTTAAAAAAAGAAAAAATATTTTGTATTAAAGGTATTTTTAGTGAGGGTATAACTTCACAGGAGAAAGAATTTCTTAAAGCAGGATGGGTGAGTGATGACAAAAAGAAAAAATTAGAAATCCGCCAGAAAGCAAGTGAGTGGAAAGTGACAGGATGGTGGTGGGGCTGGTACAATCTTTTAGAGAAGCTATGTAAAAACAAAAGCAAAGAGTGTAAACTTTTGCAGATCTACGAAAAGGAAACTAGGTTAAAGGAACTCGTGCCTGATGATGAATTTTGGGGTTATTATGGAGAGGAATATACTGGTGAAAAGCTGGTAGAGTATTGCTGGTATTGCGATTGTTGGAATTTAAAGAAATTCCCAAAGACAACACTGAGGGAGAATGACCTTGAGAGGGCAAAAAAGCTGCTGGAAAAATATGAAAAATGTGATATCTTCCAGACTAAAATAGATTCGCTAATCCAAGAAGAGTATACAATACCTTCGTATCTAAAAGATAAGAAAGTTAATTTTGTTATATATGATAGCAACAATGAATTAGCAACAGCTGGAATTAACTTTGGAGAAAAAGTAGAAATTGAGGAGGGCGGCTTAAAAGATGCAAACATAATATGTGAAGCCCAGTTTGAGGAAGTTGCCAATCTAAAAACTTTAAATGAACTGATAGGGATTGCAGAGAATAAATGCAGGGGGACTGATTTTTTCACAGATATTACATTAAATATTGGTAAATTTTTCAAAGGGATAACAGAAATTTTCAGTTAAGGTTATAAGTTGAAAAAAACCATTTCTTCTTTATCTCACCCCAAACTCTTCGGAATTTCTACGAAATTCCTTGCCTCAAACCTTCGGGTTTCGGTCTGCTAACACGCGCATATGTTAAACTCAATTCACTCCGCGGCGCTCTTGGAAAAAATTATAAATAATCAAATTTTAAAGTAATTTCATGGCAAAAATAAAACTAGAAATAGAAGGAGAAAGGATTGTATTAAGAAAATTAAGAGTTTCTGATGTTTTAGATATATACAAAAATCTACAAGACAAAGATATGGTTAAATGGACTTTAAACATTCCTTGGCCATATAAAAAACAAGATGCGGTAAAATGGATTAGAAAGACACATTATGGAATTAAAAAAAGAAAAGAGTATAGCTTGGGTATTATTTTGAAAAATGAAAATAAATTAATCGGCGCTATAAGCTTGATGCACATAGATTGTAAAAATAAGAATGCAGAATTAGGGTATTGGTTAGGAAAAAAATATTGGGGAAAAGGCTACATGACAGAAGCCGTTAAACTAATGTTAAAGTTTGCTTTTGAGAAATTAAAACTTCATAGAATTTATGCTAATCTATTCGAAAAAAACGTTGCTTCGAGAAGGGTTTTGGAAAAAGCTAGTTTTAAGTTAGAAGGAATAATGAGGGAACATAAATATAGATATAACAAATGGCACAATGAATTGAAATTTGGGATTCTAAAGAAAGAGTATTGAAAATTATTCAAAATCAACTCTTCTTCAAAAATTAGTTTTGTCTATTGAATTCGTATTATTGCTTTTACCAATAAAAACTTTACTAATTTCCATCATTATAAACCCTAAACTTGAAATGCCTATGATTTTAAGCCAGTCTATTGCTAACAATGAAACTGTACCAAAGATTGTTTGTAATGGTGACCAATGAACTACTACTAATTGTATAATCAGTGATAAGCAAACAGCTCCAAGCAACCACTTATTTGAAAATGGGTTTAGGTGTTTAAGTGAATAGTAAAGAGTTCTGCTGCTCATAACAGCAAACATCTGGAACATAACAAGGGTTGTGAAAGCCACTGTTTGAGCCTTCCCCACATTGATGTCTTTATATTGCATAAACATAAATAAAGTTCCTATACCCATTATTAATCCAAATATAACAATTGATAAGAAGATTTTTCTTGAAATGGGTTTCTCTTTTGGATCTCTTGGTGGACGTTTCATAATCCCTTCTTCACTTGATTCAAATCCCAAACCTAAAGCTGGAAAATCATCTGTCAATAAGTTCATTAATAAAATCTGAAGAGGAAGTAATGGAAGGGGAAATTTAAGCATTATTGCCATAAATACTGCAGTTATTTCTCCAGCATTGCAAGATAAAAGATACTTTGCTGATTTAATCATCTTATCATAAATATTCCTGCCCTCTTCGATTGCGTTTACTATTGTAGCAAAATTATCATCTGTTAAAATCGCTTTACTTACTTCTTTAGCCACATCAGTACCCGTTATGCCCATAGCAATTCCAATGTTGGCTTTTTTTAGAGCAGGGGCGTCATTTACTCCATCTCCAGTCATTGCTACAATGTGGCCTCTTTTTTGCAATGCATCAACAACCCTTGATTTTTGAATAGGTAAAGCTCTTGCGATGATTCTGACTTTTTCTATCTTTTTCTCAAGTTCAGCATCACTCATTTTTTCAACATCTTCTCCAGTCAGTACAATATCTCCTTCTTTAAATAGCCCAATTTGTTGTGCTACTGCTTTGGTTGTTATGGCATGGTCTCCAGTTATTATCATAACCATTATTCCTGCTTCTTGGCATTTTTCGACTGCCTGTTTAACCTCATCACGCGGCGGATCAATCATTCCAACAAGTCCGACAAATATAAGATTTTTTTCTACCCATTCTATGCTGTACTTTTTAGAATCAGGAACCTCCTTATATGCAAGAGCAAGAACTCTCAAGGCTTTCTCAGCAAAAGAATTGTTCATTCTAAGAATTTTTTCTCTATCTTTTTTAGTGAGTTTTCTTATTCTGCCTTTTTCAAGAATTCTGTCGCAGACTTTTAAAAGAAGATCAGGAGCACCCTTAACATAAGCTTCTGTTTTCTTATTTATCTTATTCTTAAATATGACAGACATACTTTTTCTGTTTGAATCAAACGGCAGCTCTTCTATAAGCGAATAATTTCTTCGCAGGTTCTTATCTTCAAGTTTTCCCTTTTTCCCTAAAACAATCAAAGCTCCTTCAGTAGGATCCCCAATAATCTCAAACTTACCATCTTTTTTCACCAATTTAGCGTTATTGCATAAATATCCTATCCTCAACAGCAATTCCAATTGGTTTGGATTAATTTGTTTACCATCAGCATAAAAATTTCCTTTTGGATCGTAACCAGTGCCGCTTACTTTTATTAGTTGGTTGTCATAGAATATATCTGTTACTGTCATCTGATTTTTGGTTATAGTTCCAGTCTTGTCACTGCAAATAATAGTAGCAGCACCCAAACTTTCTGCAGCTGGAAGCTTTTTAATCAGCATATTCTTTTTTGCCAATCTCTTTGTTCCCATAGACAAACTAACAGTAACAATAATTGGGAGTGAATTTGGAATTGTAGAAACAGTTAGAGCTAAAGCAAATAAAAGCATCTTACCAAAAGTCAGAGTTCCTTGTAATGTTCCCGAAACCAATACAATAATAATTAAAATTATAGCTACAACTCCAATCTGTTTTGCTAATCGGGTAAATTTTACCTGTAATGGTGTTTGAACTTCTTTTGTTGTTTGTAGAGATTTAGCAATTTTTCCAAATTCAGTTTTCATACCTGTATTGGTAACGATACTTTTTCCCTTTCCGTATGTTACTACAGTACCCATAAAAGCCATATTTTCTTGGTCTGCTACAGAAGTGCCCGATTTTAATGGCTCAATGACTTTTTTTGATGGAACAGACTCCCCAGTTAAAGGTGCTTCATCTATCTGCAAACTTGACACTTCAATAATCCTTGAATCTGCTGGAACAATATCTCCTGCTTCAAGTAGAAGGATATCTCCAGGAACAACCTCTCTTGCAGGTATTTTTTGTTCTTTTCCATCACGCAGAACTTTAGCTATCGGAGCAGATATTTTTTCTAATGCTTCAATTGCTTTTTCAGCCTTGAATTCTTGAATAAAACCAAGTATGGCGTTTAAGAGAACTATTCCGAATATCGCTATTGGTTCAATTCTTTCTCCCAAAAATAGAGACAAAAATCCTGCAAAAACAAGCAATAGGATAAGCGCATTTTTAAATTGACTAATAAATATGGTCAATGCAGTAAGTTTTTTTTCCTTCTGCAATTCATTATAACCGAATTCTTCTAATCTTTTTTCAGCCTCTTTTTTGGTTAAGCCCCTTTCAGAACTTTTCAATGATTTTATCGCTTCGGATATGTTTAAAGTATAATATTCAACCATAATACGACCTCTTTTATTTTATGCTTCTCAACAACATTCCAGTAAAAGCAAGGCAACATTACTACAAAGACACTAAAACTAATAAAATATAATGTCTGCTGAATGTTAGCCATTTGAAATCCAATACTCCAAAGACAAAAAGCAATCGTGAGATAAACTAAAATATAAATAACACTTATTATAAAAATAGGTCCTGCTAACCTTCTGTTTATTTTTATCCATTTGAGATACTTCTCCATTTTTGCCAAGATTTTATTATCTTCCATTTCCACACTCCCTTATATAGTTAGGATTATTTAATTCTTTTTAATTCTTCAAACTTAATAATAAATACCTGCACATATTATAAATGTTGTCTTTTTTTGATTAATATGATGGAGCCACCTGATTAACTAAAGACTACAAAAACTCTTCGGGATTTTCTTGCTATGCGAAAAACTTCCCTTAAGCCAGATGTTAATTGCAATTCAAAAAAGATTTTCTATATTATTAATATGGCCCCAGAAAGATTAAACTTTCTTGAGAATTCTTATAGCTTCTGAAAAGGGAATATGTTGCAACTCTTGTTGGTTACTTAAATCAGTTTTACTAAATCCCCTTTCTGATAATAATCTTGTAGCTTCTCGATACAGCCACATTTCAAAAAAAGACTCTTCAACTAACCCAGAGTGTAGCAAACGATATGCAGGATAATGCCACAAAGCAATATAACCTTGGTCTCTAGTGCACAGTTGCATTTGAGCTATGACTTCACCCAAATCTGTTCTGAAAGATTCTGCAAATTGAGCATCTGAAAAAAAATCTTGCATAAATCTAAGCCAATGAACTTTAGCTCGTTCACTGTTATGATACATCTCATCATAAGGATAAGCATCATAACCACCATCCCCTTTCTGTTGCTTTTGACGTTCTCTAAAATACCAACCAAAAGCAAAATCTTCTACAAAATGACTAGCAAACAATAAGTCAAATTCATTTTTAAATTTCTTACCCATAGTAGACCAATCTGTACCTTTATGTTCCCCAAATAAGTAATCAAGAAGCTTCTCACGCTTAAACCATTCATGCATCCCCAAAAGACCCATAATCGGCCATTCAGCATAATCTAAAGGCACATATGTTCCTTTAGAATCTGCAGCAGCTAATGCAAACATAACTTGCGATGTTGGGAATGGACCTTTAGGGGTTCTTGGTCCCATTTCACCAACCACACCTTTATGAATATCTGGAATGTCAGTTAATAATATATACCAAGCAAATGCAATATTTGCACTATACCAATCAGGCTCAGCATCCATACCAGGTATTTTACCTCTAATAGGCATCCTATCTAACAAATAAGAAAACCAAGGATGTTGCTGTGGATCATACAATGGTTTAGTTTCGCATTCGTCTTGTTGTCTTTTATACTTTTCAACTAAATCAGGATTAAAAATGCCTTCTTGTAATAATGTTTCATTTTGACTCGCATATTGGACAGGCTCATCCCATGCTTTGATGCCAACTACATGTAAACCATCTGATATAAAAGATTCTAAATTTTCTTTACTCCAATCAAAGAACATGGTTTGGCCAGATTGTAATTCTTTTAATGCCTCTTCCTGACCTCCTTGATCTTTAAAACCAGTCCATAGGTAACCACATTCATGACACAACCACGAATAGTTTTTTACAGGTTTTGCTCTTCTTTCTTTTAATCCTGTTCTAATTATATCTAAACCTTGCTGTGCTATATGAGGACATTTATAGTTTTGCTGAACCATTTTAGTACAGTTTAGAAATCTTTCTAAATATTTAAATCTTATGTAATTTTACCATTGAATAAGGATTACATTTATCTTTTTTCTGTGGCTCTTGATACTCTTATTGGAAAGCTCTCCGAGCTTGATGTAAATTTTTCTCTGAACTTTGGATTTTTCATTCGCTTCGCTACGGAAATCCGCACTAAAACCCAATCCCTCTCAATATTCTGACGAAACTAACAGGGCTTGAAGGGTTTTGCTTGTTGCACTTCGGGTTTCCAAATTCGGCAAAGCCGAACTTTGTATGTCCGCAAACGTTACCAGAGATTCGAGGGCACTTCAAGCTTTCAATCTCAAATTCAAATTCTAGAAAGCTATATAAATAAATATTAATTAGAACTGCAGAAGATGAAAAGTTGGATTATTTATCTTGGAATTTTTATTGTCGGATTGCTTATAACAATTCTGAATTCTTTAGGCAGGGTGGATGAGCTTACTTATATTCTTTTGTTTCTTTCTATCATAATCCCGCTTAGCCTTTTCATTCTCGAAAAAATATGGAGAAAAAACAAGATTTTTGTATGGTCTTTTCTTTTATTTATTATTGGACTTTCTTGGTTTTTAATAAGTACAGGACTCAACGCAAATTTATCTCTTTCTGGAATTCTGCTTTTGTTTTACTCCCTTATCTTGTTTTTCGGAAGTTTAATTTGGTCAAAATATCCAAAATCAAGAATAATACTTACAAGTGTTGGGATTGGAATTGTATTGCACCTTCTTTTTAGCATATTTGTTTTTAAGTGGTTTCTGGGTTCGTTAGAAGCAGGAACTATAAAGACCGGAATTGAAGGAGAAGGAATAGCAATCTCAATATTATTCTTGGTCCTACTCTTTGTTGGAGCATTGCTCATCCTAATATCCCTTCTGATCGGTTCTATTATAACTTATGTAAAATACCGCGGAAGAATAAGTTTAATATTGATAGTTGTTTCAATATTGTTTTTGATTATTCATATTATAGCGAATATGGAATATCTGATACTAACCATACGGTTTTTTTCTATCTTGTTCTGAAGATATATCTAAAAACAAAAAACATTAAAGTTGCTAAAATGCTCTCCCATTCCTCATTTGTTCCTTACATTTTTCCACTTAAAAGTCTGCTCTTCATTTTCCTAAATTACCTTTTCCCATTTCATTTATCTGAAACCTTTATACCAACAATAAGTTTACAGAACCCAACTTAGAAAGATTTATATACTCTTTTTAGAGGTTTTATACTATGCTTGAGCTAAGGAAGGATTATATCCTAGACAGATGGGTTATCATTGCCGGAAGAAGGAGCAAGAGGCCAAAGGAGTTTAAAGAAGAAAAGAAGAAAAAAGAGCTGAAAAAATGTTTTTTTTGTCCAGGCAATGAAAACCTAACGCCACCAGAAATTTGGAGAATAGAAAAGAATGGAAAATGGCAGATTAGATTGTTTCCAAATAAATTCCCATTTGTAGAAGAGAAAGGGAGCCCCATACTAAAAGAAAGTAGATTCTTTCTACATTCAGCAGCCTATGGCAAACATGAAATCCTAGTTGAAACACCAGAGCATAATAAACAACTATGGGACCTAGGCAAGGAAAGAATAAAGCTTGTGTTTAAGGCTATAAATAGGAGAATAAACGAGCTGATGGATATGGATAACATAAAATATGTACTAGTCTTTAAAAACCACGGAGATAAGGCTGGCACATCCTTAGTCCATAGCCATATGCAGATAGTGGCAATCTCTGTTATACCTCCGGCCATAAGGGAAGAGATAGAAGCCACTAGAAAATATAAGGAATGTCCTTATTGCTCAATAATCAAATTAGAGTCAAAAACAAAAAGAAAGGCCTTTGAGAACAGAAGATTCTTGGCATTTACCCCTTATGCTTCAAGATTTAACTATGAGGTATGGGTATTCCCAAAAAGACATATAAGAAATCTTTCTGAGTTTGATGATGAAGATTATAGTGGTTTAGCAGACATATTAAGAAAAATCTTACTAAAATTGAAGAAACTGAATTTGTCTTATAATTTTTATCTACACTATTCCCCAGAAAAGAGTGATTTACATTTCCATATTGAGATAACCCCAAGAATAGCTATATGGGCTGGGTTTGAGTTTTCTTCTGGTGTAACGATAAATTCTGTCTCTCCAGAAGATGCTGCTAGATTCTATAGGGGCTAAGGCCTAAGCTTTGTTACATTATTAACAACATTTTTTAGTTTATTATATTTAAGAGCATCTATAATTGCTTCAGCAATCTCTACGGCAACACCTACCTGTGCTTCTATTGTACTTGCTCCTAAATGAGGAGTAGATATTACTTGGTCTAGTTTTATTAGCTCCTTAAATGTAGGGGGTTCTTCCTTGTAAACATCAATTGCAGCTGCGGCAACCTTTCCATTTTTTATAGCCTCATACAGGTCTTTTTCATTTATTATCCCCCCTCTAGCTACATTCAGTATCCTGACCCCATCTTTCATTTTTTCAAATTCTTTTTTGCTTATTAGATTTCTTGTTTTTTCATTCAATGGAACATGTACTGTTATAAAATCACTTTTTTCTATTAGTTCTTCAAACTCTACTTTCCTAATACCTACTTTCTGCATATCCTCCTCACTAAGATATGGGTCATAGCCAAAAACATTCATCTCTAATGCTATAGCAACCTTTGCTACCTTTCTTCCTACTTTTCCAAGACCAATAATCCCGAGGTTTTTTCCTCTGAGTTCTATACCCATGTACTTCTTCCTATCCCATTCTCCTTTTTTCATTGATATATTGGAGTGGATAATATGCTTTGCCAACATCATCAATAGGGTGATTGTATGCTCTGCTGCAGCATTAGTATTCGCGGTAGGAGCATTCATGACAGCAATGCCTCTTTCTCTAGCAGCATTAAGGTCTATATTGTCAACGCCTACACCAGCCCTACCAATAACCTTGAGTTTCTCTCCTGCATCAATAATATTCCTTGTAACCTTAGTACCACTTCTAACAACCATAGCATCATAGTCCTTTATTATTGAAACATACTCTTCTTCGCTTAAACCAGGTTTTTCATCAACAATAAAGCCAGCATCTTCCAGTATCTCTTTGGCTCTTTTGTTTATTTTGTCAGCAAAAAGCACCCTCATCTTTTATCCCTCCTTGTCTTTTAGCACATCACTTATATTATCAAGTAGGACTTTTAAATCACCAAGTCTTAAATCACCCATATGAGCTATCCTGAAAGTCTTTTCTTTTAGTTGCCTGTATCCATTCCCGAACTCCATACCCCTCTCTTTTACCATTTTTATAGTTTCAGCAACATTAATATTTTTTGTATTTTTCACACAAGTTACTGTATTGCTCTCAAAACCCTTTTCTGCAAATAAATCAAAACCTTCATCTAAGGCCCATTTTCTTGCATAGTCTGCCATTCTTGCATGCCTCTCAAATCTTTTTTCAAGCCCCTCTTCAAAAATTCTATCAAGCTGGTAATTTAGTGCATATATCTGAGGTATTGCTGGTGTTGAAATAGTCTGTGATTTTCCATCATATTTCAAAAATGTCTGAAAATCAAAATAATAACCCCTATTCGGAACACTCTTACTTCTCTCTAAGGCTTCATCAGAACAAGAAAATACAGCCAATCCTGGAGGCAATGCAAAACACTTCTGGACAGAAGCCAAACAAACATCTAAACCAAGCTTATCAACCTCTATCTTTATTCCAGCCATTGAGCTTACAGCATCAACACAAAGTAAAACACCTGGAAACTTCTTAACAACTTTGGCTATCTCATAAAGGTTATTCGTAAGACCTGTTGAGGTTTCGTTATGGGTCAAAAAGACTGTATCATAGTTTCCTTGGCTTAGTTTTTCTTCAACCATCGCTGGTTTTATAGCTCTACCCCAATCAACTTGCACAACATCAGCCTCTTTACCACACTCCAGAACCATCTTATACCATCTATCCGAGAACGCTCCACACACTAAATTAAGAGATTTCCTTTTTACAAGGTTTCTTACACATGCTTCCATCACTCCTAAGGCTGAACTGGTTGAGATAAATACATGGTTTTTTGTGTAAAGCAATCTCTTGAGCTTCTCCTTAACTTCATCATAAAGCTGAGAGAATTCCCTACTCCTATGACCAATCATTGGTTTTGAGAGTTGGGCTCTCACTTCTTCTATGACCTCTGTTGGTCCTGGGATAAATAGTTTCATAATTACATCACCCCAATCTTGTTTATGATTACTCCACTGTATACCTTAGGATAGAATAGAGTAGACTTCTGTGGCATGGTTTCTCCATGGTCTGCTACTTCAATTATCTGATTTATGTCAGTTGGATTTAAGAAGAATGCAAAATCACATTCTTTATTAGCTATAGCTCTCAGGGCCTCCCTGTCGCTTTTAGCATATTTTAATTTTCTTCCTCTCTTTATATCCTCTCCCGTTATACCCAGGATTTTCTCTAATATTAATTTTTGTAATATAGAAACATCTAATTTCCTACTAATTTTAGGCAAATCATCTATCAGTTCCTCTACTTCTTCCTTATTTTTTAGAGTCAATATATAAAAGGAACCAGAATAGTACATACCAAATGTGTGTTCTTTTCCTTTAAGCTCCCTGAGCATCCTACTACTATTTCCTTTCTCTTTTATATCAAAATATCTCCCGATGCTATTCATTACAGCCTTAGAGTCTATCTCCCCAATATTAAATATTAATCTATGTATGGGCAAGATAAGGAGGTTATCATCCTTATCAACAAATGATGTCATAACATATCTTGAATTCTTTAAGTGAGGGGTTTCATGACCAAAGGCTAAAGCAGCTTCATACCTGTGATGCCCATCTGCGATGTACACTCTTTTATCACGCATCTCATTTACTATAAGTGTTATTTTATTTTTGTCATCAATCTTCCACACTTTATGCCTAATCCCAATGGGGTCTCTGAAGTCTATTATTGTAGTTCTCCTTTTTTCTTTTTTTATTAAAGCAGATATCCTTTTCCTGTTATCAACATAAAAAACAAGTATATTGCCAAACTGTGCTCTTGTTGCCCTGATAAGTTTTAGCCTATCTAGTTTTGGAAGGTATAGGGTCTTCTCATGGGGTAAGATAATCTTTTTAATGGATGGTTCTAGCTTAAGTAATGCAATAAAGCTTGTCCTCTCAATTCTCCTATTATTGAAATCAAATTCTTGGCTGTAAATGTATATGGATTCTTCTTTTTCAGTAATTAATATATTCCCTTCAAGCCATTCCTTAAATACCCTAGCAGCTTTCTGATATTTTTCATTTCCTTTTTCATTACGCAAGATTATATTCAATAGATTAAACTTAGACTTACTAAGAAATTCTTTTCTTTCACTTTCTGTTATTACATCATACGGGGGGGTTATAACTAGGCTGAAATCACCTACTACTTCTCTATTATACCTAATCCCCTTAAAGGGTTTTATCTGAACCATCTTAGGTTTTATAGTTTGATTATTTGATTAGTGGATGATTAGGCTTTTACCAGTCATTTCCTTTGGTTTTTTTAGCCCCATTATCTCAAGGATTGTAGGGGCAACATCTTTCTGGCCACCTTTAGCTAGTTTAATGCTTTTAAGTTCTTTGTCGTTAGAGACTATAATAAAATTCACAGGATTTGAGGAATGAGCTGGTTTTGGTCTTCCGTCGGGATAAAGCTTTTCTTCAGCAGAGCCATGGTCTGCAGTTATTATAGCGGTGTAATTATTTTCTAAGGCAGACTTAACAACCTTCCCAGTACATTCATCAACAACTTCAACACATTTGATTATTGCTTCTCTTACAGCAGAGTGTCCAACCAAGTCGCAGTTTGCGAAGTTTATAACAATAAAATCAAATTTTCGCTTTGTTATTTGCCTAATTGCCTCAGCACAGACCTCAGGAGCTGACATTTCTGGCTTTAAATCGTAGCTAGGAACCTTCGGACTTGGGATTAATATTCTCTTTTCTCCCCTGTAAGGCTTCTCTATTTGGGAATTAAAAAAATAAGTAACATGCCCATATTTTTCTGTTTCTGCCAATCTAAGTTGTTTCAAACCATTTTTTGATATAACTTCACCCAAATTATTCTTCACTTTTTCTTCTGAAAATGCAAAAGGGCAGTTAAATGTTTTATCGTATTCTGTCATTGTAACAAAAAATGTCTTTGGGTAAGGATTTCTCCTGAATTTATTGAATCTCTTGGAGATGAAAGCTCTAGTAAGTTGTCTTGGTCTATCTGTTCTAAAGTTAAAGAAAATCACAGAATCATTATCCTTTATTGGAGTAAATGGTTTTATGACAGTTGGTTTTATATAGTAATCTGTTTTATCTCCTCGCTTATATGCTATCTCAATGGCCTCCATTATATCATTTGCCCTAAACCCGTCACCCCTAGTAAGCATGTCATATGCTTTCTTAGTCCTATCCCAATTATTGTCCCTGTCCATTGCATAATACCTGCCTATCAATGAATCAATCTTACCTACTTTGTATTTCTTTATTGCTTTTAGAATAGCAAGAGCATACTTTTTTGCAGATTTTTCTGCTACATCCCTACCATCAGCTATAAAATGGATAAAAACCCTATCTAGTTTCTGCTTCCTTGCCATCTCTAACAAGGCTATCAAATGATTTATGTGCGAATGAACACCTTCATCAGAACACATACCAATAAGATGTAAACTAGAGGATTTTGTTTTTGCATGATTTATTGCTTTAAGTAATACCTTATTACTAAAGAAACTCTTGTTTTTTATTGCCTTATTTATTTTTTCATACATCTGCCAGACTATCCTTCCAGCTCCAATATGCAGATGCCCTACCTCGGAATTTCCTTGCGTCCCTTCTGGAAGACCTACAGCACTTCCTGATGCCTTATTTATGGTATGAGGATAATTTCTTACGAAATAATCAAAGTAAGGAGTACTAGCTTGGGATATGTAGTTGCCTGGACCTGGTTTTGCAACTCCCCATCCATCATCTATTATCAAAACTACTCTACGCTTTGCCTTCATTTTTATGTCTTTTATGTCTTATGATTTTTTGATTAGCTGAACCTAAGGATTTCTAAACTTCTCTCCTGCATATCTTGATTTATTACCTAATTCCTCTTCTATTCTTAATAACTGATTATATTTGGATAATCTCTCTGATCTGCAAGGTGCTCCTGTTTTGATTTGTCCTGTTTTTAAGCCAACAGAGAGATCCGCTATAAAGGAATCTTCTGTTTCTCCACTTCTATGGCTTACCATAACGCCCCAATTAGAAGATTTTGCAAGCTTACAGGCTTCTATGCTCTCAGTTATTGTACCAATCTGGTTTACCTTCAGTAACAGAGCATTCACAGCTTTTTTTTCAATCGCTATTTTAATTCTCTTTGGATTTGTAACCAGAAGATCATCACCTACAACCTGTACTTCCTGCCCGATTTGAGAAGTTAATTTCTGATAGCTATCCCAATCATTTTGGTCAAATGGATCCTCAATAGAGATAAGATTATACTTCTCAATAAAATCTTTGTAGAGTTCTATCATTTCTTCCCCTGTCTTTTTCATATCTTTATTGCTATGGGGGTTCTTAAAATCTAAATCATAAAAACCATTGTTAAAAAACTCAGAAGCAGCTACATCCATGCCTATCATAATCTTTCCACTATAACCTGATTCTTCAATCGCTTCTTTTAACAATTCAAGCCCTTCCATATTATCTTGGATATTTGGTGCAAATCCACCCTCATCACCAACATTAACAGCCTCCTGCCCATATCTTTTTTTGATTACATCTTTTAGTACATGATATGTTTCTGCACCCATTCTAAGTGCTTCCCTAAAATTAGGGGCTTTTATCGGGAGTAACATAAACTCCTGCATAGCTAGTTTATTTGCCGCATGTTTTCCACCATTAATAACATTAAATGAAGGAACAGGCATCACAAACTCCTTAACATTAGCTAAATCCGCAATGTACGCATATAACGGCATTCCATTAGCAACAGCCCCTGCTTTACATACAGCCATAGAAACAGCTAAGATTGCGTTGGCTCCCAGCTTAGACTTGTTTTCAGTTCCATCAAGCTCTATCATTTTTTTGTCTATTTCTTCTTGCTTCGTGCAGTCCATACCTAAAATCTTAGGAGCAATAATATTATTGACATTTCCTACAGCCTTCAAAACACCCTTTCCATTGTATCTTGACTTATCACCATCTCTAAGCTCTAATGCTTCATATATGCCTGTAGATGCTCCACTTGGAACCATCGCCCTAAACAAGCCATCATTTGTCTTTAGGTCAACTTCTATAGTAGGGTTACCTCTTGAGTCTAGAACCTCTCTTGCTTTTATTGACTTTATTTGCATAGACCTCACCCCATCCAACAGGGCATAAAGACAGCTCATATAAATAGGTTTTGATTTGTTTTTTATTGTATTATTTTTTTGTGACTTCAGAAAGATTTATATATCTCTTTTTATAGGCAATAGGATATGAGGCTCTTCAAGAGTTCAAAGTTATCTGGGATAATATCGTTTATAATGGTTATTTTTGTTGTTATTCTCTTAATATACCTTGTAAAGAATAACTGGAACTTTCAAGCAGCTGTTAAAGATATATTGGGCTTGTTTGGTTCAGCTAAGGGGGGTTAGTTAGGTTTAGTGTTTATTAAGAAATGAATATGAAAGGCCTGATAAAGAGCAAAAGGCAGTGGTTGTTATTTTTCTCTATAACTGCTTTGGGTATATCCTCTATTACAACCCAGATTATAGTAATAAGAGAGTTCCTTACTGTCTTCCATGGTAACGAACTTGTTTTTGGTATAATCCTTGCAAATTGGTTGTTCATAACAGGAATGGGTGCCTATCTTGGTAGATACTTCAAAAGAAAAAAGCTGGGAATAAATCTGCTTATAGTTCTACAAATAGTTATAGCATTTCTTCCATTTTTTTACATTTGGATTATAAGAAACCTAAGGAATTTTATATTCCTACCAGGAGAGCTTATTGGTCTGTCAAAAATATTTTTGTCTTCACTCTTCATTCTTTTTCCATATTGTTTGATTTCTGGTTTCCTTCTGAATCTTGTCTGTTCCATTTTCTCCAAAAAAGAAGAATCAAGGAACATTGGGAAGGTTTATTTTATAGACAATATAGGAGATATCCTAGGTGGACTGCTGTTTAGCTTTGTTTTTATCTATTTTCTAAATCATTATCAAACAATATTTTTCTTAATGCTAATAAATCTGGCAGCAGCGTTCTCCCTTGGATTATTTGTAAGAAACAAGATATTTCTATATACAATAGTTTTGCTTTTCATTATTGGAACAGTCTTCTTTTTTTCTTTTGATTTAGACAAAATCACAAAAGAACAACAATACAAGAATCAGGAGTTATTAGAACAAAAGAGCACCCCTTATGGTGATATTGTGATTACTAAGACAGCAGAGCAACTAAATTTCTACGAGAATGGCCTTATTCTCTTTACAACAGAGAACACTATCGCAAACGAAGAAACAGTTCATTATGCAATGGTTCAGTCTATTAATCCAAAAAATGTTTTATTAATATCTGGAGGGATTTCAGGAACTATAAAAGAGATACTAAAGTACAATGTAAGCAGTATAGACTATGTGGAATTGGATCCTTACCTGATATCTATTGGAAGAAGATATACAAACAATTTAGAAAATAACAAGGTGAGGATAATAAACCAAGATGGAAGGCTATTCGTTAGGCGTACAGAAAAAAAGTATGATGTTATAATAATAGATTTACCTGATCCAAGTACAGCTCAGATTAACAGATTTTACACAAAAGAATTCTTTAAAGAAGCAAAAAAAATTTTAGAAAAAAATGGTGTCATATCCTTAAGTTTAAGTGCATATGGAAACTATTTGAACAAAGAAACAAAAAGAATGTATTCTGTAATCTACAAGACAATGAGAGATTCCTTTAACAATGTAATTATTATACCAGGTGAGAGAAGCTATTTTATTGCTTCTGATTCCAAACTGAGCTATAATATTTCAGGATTAGTGGGTAAAAGAGGGATACGAACATCCTATGTAAATAGCTTTTATCTGAAAGGGAAGCTAACAGAAGAAAGAATAAAGTATCTAATGGGCTCCCTAAAAAGAGATGTAGAAGTTAATAGAGACTTTACTCCCATAGCATACTATTACTACTTACTCTATTGGATTCAGCATTTCAGATTTAATTTTACTTTATTTTTTGTAATATTAGGTGCAGTTATCCTTATCTATTTGTTAAGAACAAGTTCAGTTTCATTTGCCATTTCCACAATAGGTTTCTCTGCTTCAAGTTTGGAAGTTTTAATCCTAATCGGATTTCAGGTCTTGTACGGGTATGCTTATCATAAGATCTCAATAATTATTACATCATTTATGATTGGTTTGGCTTTGGGTTCCTACTATGCCAATAAACATATTGACAAGATTGGAAAGAAAGAGTTTATGAGGCTGCTACTTTCTCTTGCTTTTTATTCAACTATATTGCCTCTTTTATTATTTTTTATGAACAAGATTCATAACATAGTTCTTCTTAGTATTTCCTCTCAATTGATTTTGCCAATTTTTATGATAATAATTGCGTATCTAACTGGCATGGCATTTCCACTAGCTTCAAAGTTATCATCTAAGCAAGAGGTTAGGAAAATCGCAGCTGAACTTTATAGTGCCGATTTATTTGGTGCTTGCATTGGCGCTTTGCTCTCTTCCTCATTCCTTATACCTATATTAGGTATATTCAGAGTTTCACTATTGATAGCAGGGATAAATATTATATCCTGGCTAGTTCTTTGGTATAGGCAATAAGGCTTGTGGTATATCGTAGGAGTATAATCTTTAAGCCTCTCTTATTTTAAAAGAGCTAGTATCTTTCTAAGATTTGCTTTGCTTATTTTTTTCTTATAATCTTTAGCCAGATTTATTATTTCTTCTTTGTTAATACTGATTCCTTTTTCTATGAGCACATTTCTAATCCTTATTAAAAACTCACAGAACTGGGTTACATTATGAGGTTTCTTTGTTTTGTAGCATCTTTCAAAATCCACCAAGACTGCCCTATTATTGTTGTTTCTATCAATTATTATGTGCTTTACAGGGTGGTGCATTTCTTCTTTGTTAATACTCAACTTATCAAGGGTGTAACACTGGCTTAGGACATCTTTTATCACCATCATTATTTCATCCCTATTTGCTTTATCAAAGAAATCAAGAATGAACGGGCCATCAATAAACTCATAGACAAAATAATCCTCGCCTGAAAGAAATAATTTTGGTCCGATTCCGTATTTGTTTAGAATTTTTAACCATTTTATCTCATTGCGTATCCTTCCAACAGCTTTGGATTGGGGCAACTTTGCTTTTATAACAATTTCTCTGTTTTTATATGTCCCTCTATATAGAATCCCTCTGTGCCCCTTTGCAAAAAATTTAATATCCTTTATCCTTCCTTCGTTTATTTCTTTTATTTGCATTTTTTATAAGGTACAAATACAAATCCTCAAAAAAGATGTGTTTTTTTTCCAACACTAGATATTCCCAATTATTTCTCTGTAAAAAAAGGTCTATTCTCTCTTTTCCGGTTAATGAAGAAAAGACCATTAGAATCTTACCTTTTGGTTTTAGAAATCTCTTAGACTCATGTAAAAACTTACAAATTAATTCATATCCACACTTGCCTCCATCTAGGGCAATATCTCCATATCTTGGATCCGTAGGTAAATAAGGTGGATTAAATAGAATTGTATCAAACTTAATGTTTTTATATGCCTCTTCTTTTTTGAAAACACTAAAGAGGTTAGAACACATAAACAAGATTTTTTTATTTTTTATATTCCTTATACAATATTTTATTGCCTCTTCATTAACATCAACGCCAAAAACCTTAACAACCTTTCTACTTTTTGCTGCCTCTAATGCAAGTATGCCAGAGCCTGTTCCCATATCCAATACAATACCCTTCACATATTTACCTAAATATTTTCTTAGAAGGTATGAATCCTCTCTTGGCTGATAAACCTCTTGCATGATTTTATTATCTTATCCCCCTACTATAAATAGTTTTTGAGTGGCTCTTATTGGTTAACTAGTTTGTGTATGAGTATTCTTGGCTCTTGTTCATATATTATATTGTCTTTCTCACCTTCTTTATCACATATATCTGCGATTTCCCTGATTAATTTTGTGACTCCACCAGAACCCTCCAGAACACCTATTCTCTTTTTTTGATGAAATGCAAGAGTGAACTCATTCAGTGTTCCTATCTTTCCACCAATGATGATTACAGAATCTGCTGACTCAACTAAAGGTATGTTTCTCCCTGGGATACCAAGCCCTGTAAACCTATACTCAACCCCTTGCTCTATAGGAAAGTCGTATTTCTCCCTATGTTCTGACTCATCCTTTGCTGGACTATAAACAATTACCCTACATCCTTCAAGTAAAGCCCCTTTCAATGAAGCATAGGGATAACCTTTACAACCACCGGTTAATAAGATATCTTTATTTTTAGCTATCTCCCTACCAATAGCTTCTGCTTTATTTAGAATATCTTCATCAGTCCCAAACGCAGAACCGCACACAGCTATCTTGACCATCTCAACCATTATTGAAATATTAATAGGTGGTTATTTAAAAATCTGCTTATTTTTCTTAAAATACTCCACCAATATGTCAGGCCTGTTACTGCCTATCCCATCAAGATTTAGTTTAGAATAAGCTCTTAGCTCTTTTAGATTGTCTATGTTCCAAACAAAAACTTTTATTCCCTCTTTATGACACCTATCCACAAAATTTTTGTTTACTATCTTATAGAGTGGCATAACAAGGTTTGCTTTAGTTTTCCTCGCTTTTTTGACAGGATTTATAAATCTTGATGTAAAAAGTATTCCTGTTTTTATGCCTCTATCCAAACGCTTAACATTCATAATAAGCTCTGGCATAAAAGATATAACAAATGAAGTCCTCTTTATTTTATTCTTTCTTATTAGATCAACAACCTTTTTTTCTGTTTTTGATGTTTTTAACTCTATCAATAGAAAAACTTTATTTTTTATTATATCAATAACCTCCTGCAAGGTTGGAACCCTTTCACCTTTTCCTGCGTCCAATTTTTTTATTTCCCTTAAGGTCAGGTTTTTTACATGTCCCTTACCATTCGTTGTTCTATCAACCCGGCTATCATGGATTACTACTAACTCATTGTCCTTAGATAAACGAACATCAATCTCTATTGCATCTACATTTAGAGAAATTGCCTTTCTAATAGCAAGGAGGGTGTTCTCTGGCTCAAGTCCTTTGCAACCCCTATGCCCGATTATTAAAGGTCTCATATTGAATGATTTAGCAATTATTTTTGGTGTATATAAATCTGGTATATATAAAATTATTCCTTAGGTTTCTGGTATTATATTTAGGTATTATATATTGTGAGATATAAAATTTTATATATTATATTATCTGAATGATAAGAGACAAGGATGATATCACACAAGAAATATATGAAGATAGCAATAAAACTAGCAAAAAAAGGAATTGGCAAGACATCACCTAATCCATTAGTAGGTTGTCTAATTGTTAAAAGGAATAGGATAGTTGGCAAGGGTTGGCATAAGAGATATGGGGACCTACATGCTGAGGTTTATGCATTAAAGAATGCTGGGAAGAGGGCAAGAGGTGCTACAATGTATGTTACATTAGAGCCGTGCTCACACTGGGGTAAGACACCACCATGCACAGAGAAGATTGTCAAAGCCGGGATAAGGGAGGTGATTATAGGAAGCAGAGACCCTAATCCCATAGTAAACGGGTATGAAGAACTCAAGATGAGGGGAATAAAAACGAGAATCGGTATTTTAGAAGAAGAATGCAAGAAATTAAATGAGGCATATATGAAATGGATTAAGAAGAAAGTGCCTTTTGTTATTGTAAAGTCTGCTGTTTCCTTAGATGGAAAGATAGCAACAAAGACAGGAGACAGCAAATACATCACGAGTATGGAAGCAAGAAGCTATGTACACCAGCTAAGGTCAGGGGTTGATGCAGTTATGGTCGGAATAAACACAGTCCTTAAAGATAATCCTCAACTTGATGTAAGGCTTGCTAGAGGAAAAAACCCAATGAAGGTGATAGTTGATAGTAAATTAAAATTGCCATTAAGAGCTAAAGTTGTAAAGAAAGAACCAGATAGGTTGATAGTTGCAACAACGAATAAAGCAAGTAAGAATAAAATCAAGAAGCTCCAGCAGATGGGCGCGATTGTATTAGTTTTAAAGCAAAAGAAAGGGTTAGTAGATTTAAAGCAGCTTATGAAGAGACTAGGTAAGCTGGGTATAACATCCATCATGATAGAGGGAGGGGCTGAATTAAATGCAAGTGCCATAAAGGAGGGAATTGTAGATAAGATAGTATTCTTTATCTCTCCTAAGATGATTGGGAATGGCATAGGGGCTATAGGTGATTTAGGAATAAATAAAGTAGATAAATCAATAAGACTAAAGAAGGTTAGTTATAGGGAAATAGGCAAAGATATTGTTGTTGAAGGATATATATGAGACATTCTAGTTTTGTTGCCTTTCTAAAGTAATAAAAAGATTTAAATAGGGCTTGCTTTTTCTGACTCCGAAAGGATAAGGTGGATTAAAGAATGGTATCAATAAGGGTTACAAGAGAGAAAGAAGAGTTAAATCACACTCCTGGCTCTGTTGATGAGCATGTTGAAATTCTTGGAGAGCTTGGTTTAGGTAGAATAGGTAGGGAGGAGTTTAACAGAGCTATAAAATCATCGTCTTATGTGGTAATTGCTGTAGACCCATATTGCTCTATAAAAGAGGCAGATGTATTCTTGTTAAAATACAAGGGAGGAAGATTAAGGCCCTATATATCAGTATTGGAGGAAGAAGGACCAGATGTTATAGTAACAACTAGTGTCCAAAGGTATCCAGATAGTAAGGCAATCTTTGGTCTGGATGAAATAGTGGGAAGTGCTAACCTGCACCTAGCTACAAATCTTGATAATGAGATACTAGCCCACATTGATATAAAAGACCCAAAAGGGAGGAGTGAAGAAGAAATAATTAGAGATGTGCTAGGTTATCTAGAAGAAACATATTCTAGAGGTGAACTATCCTCTCAAGTCGGCTTAGGAAATTTAAGGACCAATAACCCTCTTGCGATTGAATCATTTTGCCCCGAGAATGCAAGATATATCCTTATGGGAATGCAAGGCAATATAGCAAGAGATTTTATTCTTACTTATATTTTAGCTAGCACAGTGAAGCAAAACTCAAGCAAACCCACAGAAGAGAAAATGGCTACACGCTGGGAAGCATAAACAAAGCAAGATTATTGATAAGAACAAACAATATATGAAACCATCAGCTTTTTAAAGATTTGCTGATTTTCTTTTTTAAATGGCTTTTGCAAGAATTGAGGAAGCAATCAAAGATTTACAAAGAGGCAGGTTTATTGTAGTAGTAGATGATGAGAGCAGAGAAAATGAAGGAGACCTTGTACTAGCTGCAGAGAAAGCAATACCTCACAAGATAAACAGAATGTTACATCTAGCAAGAGGGATAATGTGTGTCCCTATCATAGGTAGTAGGTTGGATGAATTAAAGATACCCATGATGGTAGAGGATCCTGATGATAAATTTAAAACTCCTTTTACTGTTTCTGTAGACTCAAAAAAGAATATAACCACTGGTGTGAGTGTCCATGATAGGGCTGAAACTATAAAGGCCCTGCTAGATAAGAACACAAAACCAGAGGACCTAGCAAGACCTGGTCATATTTTTCCTTTAAGGGCTGCAAAAGATGGTGTTTTAGAAAGAAGTGGTCATACTGAAGCAGCTGTTGATTTATGTAAGCTTGCAGGATTATATCCTGCAGCAATAATTGCTGAGATAATGAATGATGATGGTTCTATGGCAAAAGTTCCAGAACTAATGGAGTTTTCTATAAAGCATAAAATAAAGATTGTAACAATAAAGGATTTGATTGAATATAGAAAAAAAAATGAGGTATAATTTTTCTAAAAGGGTTTGGGAATTAACCAAAAAGATACCAAAGGGCAAAGTATCCACATATAAGGAAATAGCAAAGGCAATCGGAACTAAAGCATACAGGGCAATAGGAAATGCCTTAAAGAAAAATCCCTATCCAATAAGAATTCCTTGCCACAGAGTTGTTTGCTCTGATGGGAGCCTCGGTGGTTATAAAGGCAAGACAAACAACAAGGAAAAGAAAAGGTTATTAGAAAAAGAAGGAATAAAAATAGAAAAGAACAAGATAAATCTAAAAAAATATCTTTACAGGTTTTAGGTTATTTCTTTTTTTTCTTTTTCTTAAGCTCTTTATCTAATTTTAGTTTGTCAAGCAATTCCTTATACCTATTCCTTATTGTGACTTCTGTAACGCCTGCAACATCTGCTACTTCCCTCTGTGTTCTTTTTTCACCATGCATCAAGGCTGCAACATAAAGTGCTGCTGCAGCTATTCCGGTAGGCCCTCTTCCAGAGGTTAGCTCTATCTTCTGTGCTTTCTCTAGTATCTCTATACTTTTTGATTGGGTTTCTGCACTTAGCTTTAGGGCAGAAGCAAATCTTGCGATATAATCTGCAGGATTGCTAGGCAATATTGTAATCCCAAGCTCTCTTGTAACAAATCTATAAGTCCTTCCAATCTCTTTTTTCTCTATTCCAGAGGCTTCGCTTAACTCATCAAGGGTTCTAGGGACATCATGTCTCCTACAAGCTGCATATAAGGCACCAGCAACTACGGATTCCATACTTCTGCCTCTAACAAGCCCTCTCTGGACAGCAAGGGTATAAATCCTAGCTGCCTCTTCATCAACGCTCTTTGGTAGCTTTAAATAGGAAGAAACTCTCTTTAACTCAGCCAGAGCAAGCTTTAGATTTCTTTCTATTGCTGTAGAGATTCTATACTGCCATTTTCTTAGCCTAAAGAACTTGTTTCTGCTTCTTCCTTCTAGCTTAAATATGTCTCCTTTTTGTCCTAGCTCTGTACCTAAACCTTGATCGTACTGGGTGTAGGTCATAGGAGCTCCCGTTCTTCTTCTGCTTTCAGCCTCTTCACCGTCAAACTCTCTCCATTCTTGTCCAAAATCAACCATCTTATCTTCTATAACCAGGCCACAATCTCTACAAACAATCTCACCCTTATCCTTATTCCAGAATAAGTTTATACTTCCACATTCAGGGCATTTTTTGATCATGTCTCGTGGCATATTATTCACCCCTTTCCAAAAAAGGAAGTAAAACACCCCCTTAGTTCGATTATGAACTATTATATATTATATATTTCAATAAAATTTATAAATGAGAAAATAAAGTTATATTTAAATGTTTCGTTTTTGACACAGTTGACACAGGGCAAGGGGTCCTAGTAGTTAAAGATTGTGTCTAACAAAAATTCTAATAGGCATTAAGAGTGAGAAAGAATTAGTTTTAACCAATATATGTAACCCCAAACTTATTAATAGCACCTTTGGGTTGTTCACCCAGTTCTTCTTTTCTTTCTAGAATTGCTTTCTCTATTTCCTTTATTTCCTTCTCAAGCTTTTCTATCCTAAGATTAAGCCTAAGCTTCTCATTTAATATCCTTAGAATCTCTTTCGCTCCTTTTACTCCTAAATACATTGGATGCCCATAGGTCTCTGCCAGCAAGGAAACGGCCTTTATTTTTCTTCTTGTGGCTAACCCAAGAAGCAAACCAGACACACCAACTATTGGTCCGACTATACCATAAAGTTTCTCTTTAACATCCTTGCTCCTGTATTTTTTTATTATATCCTTAGAATTCCCAGTACAATAAATCTTTGGTTTTTTTGGAACCTCCATCAAGCCAACTCCCCCTAAGGTTATTACCTCTCTACCTTTAAAGCTTGATACAAGGTCAAGTATCCTCTCAGAGAAATCATAGGAGCTTTCTTCATCTATGGGTTGAACATCGCCTGCCAAGAGAAGAAGGTCATTCCTGTTATTACCAAATTTTTTATAGAAGATTTCTATCTTTGGCAGCTCTACAAGATTATCCTCATTAACAAAAACAGAGTGAGGAAATGTATTTGATGTTATTTCGTATAGCTTCTTTGCTTTAAGTTCATCAATCATAAAATCAACAGCTACTTTCCCAACATTACCTATTCCAGGTAAACCCTCTATTAGTATAGGGTTACAAAGTTTTGGTTTTTTACATAGTTGGTCTATTCTCCAGGTGCTCATAATAAACCAGCCTCAATCAGTTGTTTTCTTTTTACCTTTCTTCTGTATTCTCCGTATTTATCTTCTGGACTGTATTTTGGTGGTATTGGTCTAAAAGTTTCTCCCCCACAACTAGGACATCTTGGCTTTAGCGTATATAATGAACAATCTTTACATTTTAGTATGTGTTTCATCTTTCATCTCTAATAAATTCTGCGACTCCATCGTTCTTTTTCATAAAATCAATTGCAAAGTTTACAGATTTTGTTAGTATGGTTTCAGCCTCTTTATAGTCCTCTGCTCTAGACTCCACCATGTATTTACCACCGCCTTCATAAACCACCCTAACATTGCCTTTACCCTTTTTTTCTAATCGCTCTAAAGACTCCTTAACAACTTCAATTCCATTTGGAGCATAAGTTTTTAATATTAATTCTCCTCTAACAGAGACCTCGGGAGGCTTCATTCTCCCATCTATAAGAGATGCTAAAACCTTGGCAACATCTTTGTCTATTCCAAACTTTTCTAAAGAAACTTTTCTCTTTACAACATCCTCAAAGCATAGATAAATCATATGATAACTCTTCAATATTTTTGATGAAATATCCTTATAAAGTTCCTCTGGATTTTTATTCAAATCTTTAGCTAGTATTTCTATTATTTTTTCTGCCTTTTGCTCTTGTTTTATCTCATTTATCTTATGTTTTTTCTGCCTTTCATTGACCCTCCTTAAACTTAGGTCTATATAGCCTTTTTCTTTGTTAACCCTCAGAACCTTACAGACTACTTTTTTACCTTCTTTAACAAAATCTCTTATGTTCCTAATCCTACCGGGGCTAACCTCTGAGATATGAATCATTCCAGCTCTTTTATATTCATCAAGCTCTACAAAAACGCTGTGTGGAAATATTTTGGTGACAGTACAAAGAACAAGCTCATCCTCTTCAGGAAATCCTTCTTTTTTAAGCAACATTTTTATTCTAGGACCTCTAGTATTCTTGTCCTAACTTTTGTTTTTCCACCTGTGGGTTCTGCAATCTTCTTCCCACAAACAAGGCAGTTGACAATTGAAGAAACCTTTCCAAATATTATCTGCTCATTCTTACATTTTGAACATCTTACCTTTATAAACTTGCTTTTTGGTTCCCTTACAGGCCTCATTTTTTTCACCCTATACAAATTCTACTTTTTTTGCCCTCTTACCTTTCTTTTGAACTTGAGTTTTTTTACACTCTTTACAAGTATATCGCAGGTCTGTTTTTTTTGCTAGTTTTTTACCAGTCATCTTAAATTTTGAAATAGCCTTCTTTGAATATCTGCCCCTGTTACCAAAACCTCTTGCTTGCCCTCTCCTTTTTGCTCTAACTTTGCTCCCATAGCTAAGAGAAGAGGGCTTTCCTCTCTTAGATAAAGAAACCTTGTGTTCTGTGTATTTTTTGCAATGCTTACAGTATCTCCTGACTACCTTTGGAAGTTTCATAAAATCTGGAAAAAGACATTTGTTTATAAATGTTATTGTTTATTTTAATTTAGTCTTTAGAAATTTTTCTAAGAATATGTTCCTTACCCTTCCAAACAAGGGCTTCTTTTAGTACATCCTTCAAATGCTCTACAGGGATTATTCTTACTTTTTTAAGCTTCTCTTTATTGATTATTATATCTCTCAGATTTGATTTTGGAACAATAACATTTTTTATTCCTGCTTCTATAACTGCTTCTACTTTCGAAGAAACGCCACCAACAGGAAGAACATCTCCTCTCACGGATAGACTGCCAGTCATTGCTGTGTCTTGCTTTACTGGTATGCCTTTTAATGCAGATATTATTGAGGTAGCAACAGCGATTGATGCAGAATCTCCTTCTACCCCTTCATAGGTTTGCAAGAACTGAACATAAATATCATACTTTCCCTTCAGGTCTTCTCCAAAATATTTTTTTACTATTGCAGAAACATTCTTTACAGCTTCTTTCGCTATCTCACCAAGTTTTCCGGTTGCAATAATCTCTTTTTCTTTACCTCCGGGGGTTACTTGGGACTCTATAGGCAATATTATACCTGAGTAGGACTCTTCAGTTCCAATAACAGCTAATCCATTTACCCTACCTACCTTATTTCCTTTTGTGATAATGACTTCATACTCTTTTTTTCTTTCTATATATTTATCAGCAATCTGCTTTTCTAGTGTTCTTGCTATTTTCTTTGCCTCTTCAACATGTTTTCTCTCAACGAGCTTTGCCTTTTGTTCAAGTGCAATATCCCCTGCAGCCCTTATTAAACCTCCTAGGTCCCTGAGTCTTAGTGTTAAGTGCCCTTTTCTGTTTGCTCTCCTCCTTGCTTCTTCTATTATTTCCAGAACAGCTTCTCTACTAAAATGAGGTATTTTCTTATCACGCATTACCTCTTGGGCAACAAAAACAGCCATTTTATTCCTATTTTCCTCTGTATCTGGAATAGAAAGCTCCATATAAACCTCATAGCCATAGCCCCTTATCCTTGACCTTAATGCAGGATGCATATGCTTAATTGTTTCTAAATTTCCAGCAGCTACGAGAACAAAATCACAAGGCACGGGTTCTGTCCTAACCATCGCACCTGCAGACCTTTCACTTTGTCCTGTAACAGCAAATTTCTTTTCTTGAAGTGCGGATAATAACTCTTGTTGAGTATGTGGTTGCAATGTTGCGATTTCATCAACAAATAAGACCCCCTTATTAGATTTATGAATCATACCAGCAACAACCCTCTCATGAGCAGGTGTTCCCAGACCACCACTTTGGAATGGGTCATGTAAAACATCCCCAAGCAAAGCTCCTGCATGGGCTCCCGTCGCATCATAAAATGGTGCCTGCTTCTTATTGAAGTTATCAACTATAAGTTTAGGTATCTTTAGTTGAGGACCTCCCATTCTTCTACCCATATTAAGGAATATAACAAACGCTCCAAGAAAAATCATGCCTCCCAAGAAAAATGCTGCAAACATAAGGTCAGATTTATAATAACTTCTAGCCCACCAGGGGGCTATCATTGCTATAATAACAAGAATAAACATAAATATATTCTGATTTTTAAATAAACCCATAGATTGTATTTTTGCTCTTGCTACTATCTCTCTCCCTTTCCCGGCAGGTACAGTCCTTATTAATGGGGTGTTTTCATCATTGGGATTAGGGAAACAAAGGATGTCAACGAGCTTTTCCTTTGGCAAAAGCTCTGCAAGAGCCATACCAAGCATGGACTTACCTGTTCCAGGGGCTCCGATGAGCAGAACATGTCTTCTTTGCTGTGCCGCCTTTTTTATAACCTCTACAGCAGCATCCTGACCTATAACTTGGTCTATTAGTCTTTTTGGTACTTTAATCTCTGCAGTGGATTTGAATTTCAAAGATGGCATAGCATTAGATATAATCTAAAAGGGTTTTTAAATGTTATGTTCGTATCGTACCGTGTGTTATCCAAACAATAAGTATAATATACTTGGACTAAGAGAAGTCCCGCCGAATGCGGATTTGGGTGACGCTTTCTTCAAAAGGGCGAAACCATTATGTCGTTTGGATTAATCTGAAATAATATTCTTTGGCAGAGCAGTTCTTAAATTAGATTTCTTTCCTTTAATAAAACCAATTATGGTAAGAATAATTCCAAGTATAGAAGAAACTACTAAGAAAGAAAAATAATAAATTAAATAATAGCCAATTATTACTATTCCTACCATACCTGATGTTTGCCTAGCGATTTGTTCTGTGAAAAGGTCTGGGTGCAATATATGCAAGAATAAAAAGGATAATACATGGGAAAATAAAAGCAAAACTAAAAAAATTAAAGAAAGGTTGCTGAAAATATTCATTTCTCTTTTTCCGCAAGCAAATGATAGGTACAAAATCCCCCAAATTATAAAGAATATTGAAAAAAATATAAGGAGAGGCAATATAAAAATTGAAAGAGAAAATAATGCTGCAAATGGAGAAAAGACTGGCAGAAACTTAAATAAAGAAGAGGGTTTTGATGAATGAAATATAGCAGCCAATGCTGCAGGGCCTGCAGGCCCTAATGACAAAAAAATCGCGAGTAATACAAATCCAGCTAAAGCATTTATAAATAATAAGATAGCAGCTATCCAGTAGAATATTCTATTCATAATTTAATCAAGTTTTTCTTGTTTATAAATATTTTGTTTTTTATTTATTCGGGGAGGGGTGGCGGGGTTGGGATTTGGCTTCCTTTTGTTAGGAAAAAACCAATTTAAAAATCTTTCTAGTTTGTAAAGTAAAGTTATTAAGTATACAATTCACAAGGAATAGCATTAATCCCTCTATGAAATCTTTTTCTATTAAACCATCTTTGGTATTCTTT
>Ga0190359_1000409_pt1 | contig 29279 bp, 31 predicted proteins | sample 48721823_MG_FD_161269 | JGI IMG/M metagenome (GOLD analysis project Ga0190359, IMG submission 161269) | Hydrothermal vent microbial mat bacterial communities from Southern Trench, Guaymas Basin, Mexico - 4872-18-2-3_MG | ecosystem: Environmental > Aquatic > Marine > Hydrothermal vents >... | reverse complement strand
GGTGTAGCTGCAGGCGCCGTCGAGGCATTCCACGCCCAGGGCGTTCTGCACGGCGCTGTCGCAATCGTTGTCACAGGCACCGCAATGGTGCCGGCTGATGGCCGGGTCCAGGCACAGGCCCAGGCAGCAGAGGTTGCCGCTGTCGCAGGGCGGGTTCGAGCCGCACAGGCACTCTCCCAGGCAACGGTCTGCCAGTGCCTGGTCGCAGGGGCTGCATTCCGGGCCGCAGTGGTCGATGTCCTGGGAAAGACCGGTCAAGGAACAACTGGACCACTTGCCGTCGTGGCAGGTCATGGCCCCGGCCCGGCAAAGACCTTCCTGGACATCGAAGCAGGCCTGCTGGAGTCCTTCCTGGTCGCAATCACTGACCACCAACTGGAAGCTCTTCGAGGCCAGGGCACCGTCTCCGTAGGAAGAGTCGTAGACGGATACGGTGACCGTCAATCCCAGGCTGCCGGCGTCGGGGGTCCCGGAAAGGACGCCGCTGTCGGGGTCGATGCCGATCCAGCCGGCCAGGGTGTCGACCGCCCAGTCGTGGTAGGGAGGGATCCCCCCGGTTGCCTGCAGGGTGAACTGGTAGGCCACGCCCACTGCCGCCGGGTCCAGGGCCTCGGTGGCTATGGCCAGGTCTTCGGCCTCGATGCACATGCCGCCGGGATCGCAGGCCATGCCCTCGGGACAGCTGACTTCCTCCGAGCAGAGCAAGCTCGACTGCCCACCGCCGCCGCAGGCCGCCAGCAGCAAGGCCGAAACCGACACCAGCAACAACTGCCAGAGGTGATTTCTCATTGCCTGCCCCCTTGCCAGGAATTGCCACTCCATCCGCTCATGATACCGTCAAACCGGGTTTTTTCGAAGCCCTTTTTTCAGGCCTGGCCGGCCCGGCGGCGGGTCATCGCCAGCAGCAGCAACAGCACTGGCAGCAGGTCCAGGCACAGCAAGGCCAGCAGGTTGAGTTGCCCGGTGGTGAGCAACAGGGGTGGCGCGCCTCTCGGTGCCGGGCGAATCACCACCGGTTGCCGGCGGCCCAGCAGACCGGCCAGGCCGTTGGCCAGCGCCGCCTCCGGTTCGTCACCCAGCAGGGCCGTCCGGGTGGAATTCGCGCCGGACAGCAACAGCCAGCCGCTCCCCGCCGCCAGGGAATACTTTTTTTCCAGCAGGGCCCGTTCCTCGGCGCTGGCCAGTCGCCAGGAAAGACGGGGATGAATCTCGGCTGCCTCGTCGAGCAACTGCTCCAGGGCGACGCGACGCCGATCGGCCGGCGCCAGGCCGATCAACACCCGTACCGGCCCCGGCTGCTGGTCGAGCAACTTTCTCGTCTGGGGGGAAAGGACACCCTGCCGGTGGTCCTGCGTCCGCAATTGCCAGCTGCACCGTCCCGCCAGCCAGGTAAGCGCCACGCCCGCTACTGCCACCAGGCACATGGCCAGGGCGTATCCGCAAAGGACGCCCAGGGGCGGGCGGTGCCTCGGCGGTCCGGCGGGCGGGCGCCGCCGCAGCCACAACCAGCCGGCCAGCAGCAGGGTGGCCACCACCAGCTTGGCGGTCACCACCCAGGAAAAGCCTCCGGCCACGAACAGCGTCAGCGGAGTGGTGAGCAACAGCAACACGGCCAGCAGCAGCAAGCTCCCGCGGACTCGTGATGCCATCCCTTTCACAGCCGCCCCCTGACGTTCCAGGCACAGACCGCGCCGGCCAGTCCCATGGCCGTGAGGGAGCACATGTAGACCACGTCCTGCAAGTGGAAGCGTCCCCGGGCGAAGGCGACCAGGTGATTCATGGCGCTGGCTTCGCGCAGCAGGCGACCCAGCGCGCCCGCCTGGCCGGAGCCGGCCCAGCCGGCCATCCACAAGCCCAGCAGGACACCGATGGCCACCATGCCGGCCGTAAGCGGTGATTCGCTGGCCGCCGCCACGGCCAGGGCCAGGGCACTGAAGCCCGCCGCCAGCAGCGCCAGTCCCAGCAGCCCGGAGAGCACCTGCTGCCAGGGAATGACGGCCCGGGTGGCCACCAGCTGCAACAGCAGTGCATAAAGCGCCGCCAGGGCCACGCAGCCCAGCACCGTGAGCAGTACTGCCAGGTACTTGCCGGTGACCAGGGCCCAGCTGCTGCGGGGACAGGCCCGCAGCAGCAGCAACGAACCGCGCTGCCGTTCACCCAGGAAGGCGGGCAACGCCAACAGGGGGGTTACGAACACCAGCAGCTCGCCCATGGTGGTGAACAGGGGCGTAAACAGCCGGCTGCCCAGTTGCAGGTTGAGCAGGCGTGCCGGGGCCAGGCGGGCGGCCAGTTGCACCTGCTGGCGCAGATCGGCCAGCTGTTCCAGGAAGACGATGCCGCATACCAGCGCGAAGGCGGCCAGCACCAGTCCCGTCCGGGAGCCCCCGAAGGTGAGCCTGAGCTCGCGCCGCAGAAACAGCAGGACCCCGTTCATGACCCGCTCTCTGCGCCGGCCAGCAGGTGCCGCACCTGCTCTCGCGCTCCCCGGCCGCCGTCTGCGGAGGCGGTGGCGACGTCGCCCAGGCAGCGACCCTGGTGCAGCACCAGGAGCCGCTGGCACAGCTCGAGCAGTTGTTCGAGCAGGTGCGAGGCGACGACCAGCGCCCCGCGGCGGGCATGATGCCGGCAGGCCTGCTGCACCCGTTGCCGGGACGCACCATCCAGGCCCTCGAACGGCTCATCCAGCAGCAGCACCTCCGGTTCCGGTGCCAGTGCCCGGGCCAGGCACAGCAGGCGGCGTTGTCCGTGCGAAAGGGTTCCCGCCCGTTGCCGCAGCAGCGGCTCGATACCCAGGGCTGCAGCCGTGACCGCCACCCGCTCGACTGCCTGGCGGCGGTCGACCCCGTGCAGCCTGGTCCACAGCAGCAGCTGGGCCCGGACGGTAAGGGCGTCGTCGACGGGCGCCTGCTCGGGGGCGAGGCCCAGGTGGCGGCGGATCTGCCGGGGGGCGGCGTACAGGTCCCGGCCCCGGAAGCGGACGACACCGGTCGTGGGTTGCAGGGTTCCTCCGAGCAGGCGCAGCAGGGTGGTCTTGCCGGAACCGTTGGGGCCGTACACCCCCAGGATGCACCCGGCCGGCAGCACCACATCGATATCACGCAGTGCGGCCCGGGAGCCGAACCAGCGGCCCAGGCCCCGGGCCTCCAGCAACGGGCGCTCGGGCTCGAGCGCGCAGGTGTTTGCCGATGCGGGCATGCTCTCGCCTGGCACTAACGCAGTGACCGAGGGTCTGTCAAGGCGGACGGAAAACACCTGTGACGGGAATGGTCCGGCGGCAGCGGGAGAACCGCCGGGGTGCCGGGTGGCCGGCCGCGAGGCAACAGTGTCGATATGGCACCGGGCCCGTTCTGTTGACCCTCCGGCGACCTGTCTGCTACAGTGCCCGAGACATGACCGACGAAGGGAAAATCTTTTTACCTTACATGCTGGTGGGCCTGGCTGTTTCCGGTTTCGAGGGACGGCTTACCCTCATGGAGGGTACGGTAACCAGGCAGATATTGTTCCGGGCCGGCCGGCCGGTGAACGTGGTCTCCAACCAGCAGGAAGAGACCCTGGGCCGGTTGTTGCTCGAGGAGGGCAAGATATCCCAGGAGGACTATCGCCGCTTGCTGGATACCATGGTCAAGACCGGCCAGCGGGCCGGCGAGGTGCTGGTGGCCATGGACTTGTTGCAGGCGCAGGAGGTCTTCAGCGCCCTGGAGTTCCAGTGCCGGCGCAAGCTGCGCAATTGCTTCAAGATGGTCGACTTCGGCTTCACCATCGACAAGGAACAGGTGCCCCCGGAGAACGTGCTCATCAGCGTGGAGATTCCCACCGTCCTGCTGGATGGCGTTCCCGCCTGCTATTCGATGGATCGCCTGCTCGGCGAGTTTCCCGTCGACGAGGAGACCACCTTCGTCAAGCGCCACCGGGCGGCCTTCCAGCCGCTGACCATCGGCCCCCGCGAGCAGCGCGTGCTGCGTGCCATCGGCTCCGGAAGCACGCTGATGAAACTCATGAAGGAAAAGGTCGGTGAATTGCAGGAGCTGTTGCCGGTGCTGTACGTGCTGCATGCCCTGCGGGCCATCGATGCCTCGGGAGTGAAGCAGCCCGACCTGACCGACCTGGAACTGGAAAACCTGCCCGCGGCAATGAAGGCCGCCTCCCCGCCGGAGGCGCCGCCGGCCGCCGGCGGCACGGCGGCGGCCGGGGAGATCGAGATCGACGTGGTGGAGATGGAGGAGGAGGAGATTCGTCCACCCACCATGAAATCGCTGCTCGACCGGAACGGCGTCGACGCGGCGTTGGCCCGCAAGGTGCTGGACCTGGACCGGCAGGACCACTTCGCGGTGCTGGAGGTGGAGCGCCGTGCCGGCCCGGAGGAAATCAAGAGCTCCTATTTCAAGCTGCTGCGCCAGTACAAGCTGCAGAATATCGAGGACAGCTACTCCTCGAGCCGGGATCGCCAGATGGCCGGCCAACTGCTCGATCGGGTCACCCTGGCCTATCGCTTGCTCTCCGACGACGCCAAGCGCCGCCAGTACCTCAAGAGTCTCACCGGTCGCGGCCGGCGTCCTCCCGTCGAGAAGACCGACAAGCGACTGCTGGCCGACGTCGAGGCCCAGAAGGCGGAGCTGGCCATGGGGGCCAAGCGTTACCAGGAAGCCATCGATCTGTTCGACCAGGCCATCGCCTTGTACCCGGACGAACCCGGCTATCACCTGCGCCTGGGACAGGCCCTGTATTTCCAGGCCCTGGACAAGACGCCCGCCGACCAGCCCTTACCGGAAGGAGTCCGCAAGCCCTTCCTCAAGGTCATCGCCCTCGATCCCAGCCACGACGAGGCACGCCTGTACCTGGGTTACATCTCCAAGCGGGACGGGCAGCTGGAACGGGCGTTGCGTGAATTCCAGAGCGCACTGGACTGCAACCCCCGCAACGAGCGGGCCCGCAGCGAAGTGCGCCACCTGAAGAAACGACTGGAGAATTGACCAGAAATGTCAAGCTGGTCCGGGTGGTGAGGCATGTCGATGTCCGCGGATGAGAAAAAGCGGGTAGCAGTACTGCTGGCCTCGTCCCGGGCCCGGCAGCTGGTGCCGGAGCTGTTTCAGCAGATGGGGCTGCAGGTCGAGATCCTGACCGCGCCGGCTGAACTGGGGCCGGCCTGGCAATCCGCGCAGCACGACTTGCTGGTTGTGGATATCGACATGCTGGCCGCCGACTGGCGCGGCATGCTCGAGCAGCTGCGGCAGGCGCTTCCGCGACACCCGCAGAATCCCGCCCTGCTGGTGCTGACCGGCCGCAGCCTGTCGGCAGAAGCCCGGCGCGCCCTCGAGGAACTGGGCGCCGGTGCCGCCCTGTCCACCCGGGCGCCCTGGATGGAGATTCTCTTCGCCGTCAATCGCCTGCTGTTTCCCAAGATGCGCGAGCTGCGCAGCTACAGCCGGGTGTTTGGCGGTTTTCCCGTGCAGTACCTCTACCAGGATCGCTGGCACCAGGCGGAGGTATACAACATCAGCCAGCAGGGCGCCTTCATCAAGTGCGACGAACCGGCTCCCGCCGGCAGTCGCCTGGAGGTCCGCTTCGTCCTGCCGGGTATCGATGCCGAACTCAAGGTGGCCGCCCAGGTCAACTGGGTCAACCGCGAGCAACCCGGTCCCGGAACCCTCACCCCCTCCGGCATGGGCGTGATGTTTCTGTTCCTCAGCCAGGCGGACTCCCACAGCCTGGATCGCTACATGGAGGAGAGCCTGGGCGCTAACGATTCCTGAGGCGCTTCATGGTTCGGTTCAGGGTGTCTCCCTGGCGCTGCCGCAGTCGTTTCACCAATCGCTCCAGCTTGCGGCGCTGGGAGGCCGAGGAGAAGACGAACTGCAAGCCCATGCCCCGCGGTTGACCTTGTTCGCGGTGCCAGGTCACCCGGGCGGACACCTTGATCCCCAACAGGTAGCCGGGAGGTTTCAGGCGGCATTCCAGGGCGGTGCCGATGGGCAACAGCCGCTCGGTGCGCACGAAGGTGCCCCCCTCGCTTATGTCCTCGGAAAATTCCTGCACGAAGGCGTCATCGGAGCGATAGGATATCTCGCAGGTCGTTTGTACGCGCCCGCTGCGGCGGGGTACGAAGCGAACCTGCTTGCCGGCGACGTGATCCAGCACCAGTTGCAGGGTGGGGGCCTGGTCGGGTGCCAGCACCACCTCGACGCCCGGCGGCAGGGGCGGCTGCCGGGAGGCCCGCCGGCGGGAGACCACGCGCCCCTGGAGGCGAAAGGAGCGCTCCTGCCCGGGAAAGTCCACCAGCACGGTGACCGGTTCCGACAGTTTCAGCGGCCGGGCCGTTTCCACGAACAGCACCCCGGTGGTTCCCTCCCGGCGAAAGTGGGCCAGGAAGGATTCCCTCCGGGGGTAACTGGCCAGCAGCTCCTTGTGGCGTGGCATGCGATGATGATAAGGGGCAATCGGGGCGCAAGGCAAGCTGGAAGGCCAGGGGGGGGCGTGCTAGCCTGCGGGCATGGAGCCGCCCGTATCACGGTCTCGCTCCCGGCCCATGGGCTGGTGGATACTGGTGCTGGCCGGCCTGCTGGCGGCGGGCTGTCAAGAGCGACGCCCTCCGGCCCGGTCGAAGCCGGCGACTTTCGATTTCTCCTTTCCCCGGGCACCGTGGCGTTTGCAACGACGCCTGTGGTACCGGGTATTGCTGCAGGGGCGGACGGCCGGCTGGCACCGGCTGGAGGTTTTTTCCGACCCGGCCCGGTCAACGGCGTTTCGCGTCGTCCAGGCCCGCACCGAGGTGCGGCTGGGGCTGCGGGGCCAGGACTCCCTGCTGGTGTTCGAACAGCGGGCGCTGGTCGACCGGGACGGGCACCTGCTGCGCCTGTACTGGAGCGAAAGCGAACAGGCTCGAGTCACGCTGGCGGTGCAGGCGGGCCGCCGGGGAGATGACTGGGTAGTGGTACGGGGAGCGGAGACGGTCCGCTTGCCGCTGCGAAGGGAAGCGGTCTTCCCGGTATCCTATGCCCGGCTTTTCGGAAAGGGCGTCCCCCGGCCGGGTGAGCGGCGCACCTTCGTGACCTTCGACGGTGGCCTGGGCGCCTACCTGGAACAGACCCTGGTCGTCGGCCCCCGGCAGCGGCGCGAGGGGCGGGAGTTGCTGAGCGCGCAGCTGCTGGTGAAAGACGGCAGTCGCGAGCCGGTGCAGATGCTGCTCGACGACGAACTGGTACCGTGGCACTTGCGACTGGGCCTGGGCCGGCTGCGCTTGGCCTTCGCGCGGCAAGCGGGTCCCCCGCCGGAACCGGCCGAGGCGGTCGACCTCTCCTCGCTGGAGTCGGTACCATTCACACCGCCCTGGCAGCACGTCGAGCGGGTAGAACGGGTGCTCTACCGGGTGGAAGGACTGCCGGAGAATTTCGCTGCCGGCAATCTCGTGGGCCCGGGTCAGCGGCTGCGTGGTCACCCGGGGCCCTCGACTTTCCTGGTGGAAGTGCAACGCCTTTCCCCGCCGGGCCGGGTGCCCCGGAACTTCCCGGTGCCGGCAGAGGTGGCGAGGTACCTGCGCGCCTCGACCATGCTGCCGCTGGCAAAACCGGATCTGCAAAGGGCCGCGGCCGGTGCCCTGGGAGGTACTGCGGATGCCTGGCAGGCCGCCCGGGCCCTGCGGCGTTTCGTCAGCCGGGAAATTGATTCCCGCCGGCGCCTGGCCTTCGTGCCCGCCGACCAGGTGCTGGCGGGCGGCTATGGTGATTGCGCCGAGCAGTCCATCCTGCTGGCCGCCTTGCTGCGGGTGGCGGGCATCCCCGCCCGGGCGGTGCTGGGCCTGGTCTGGCGCCGGGGGGCTTTCTGGAAGCACATGTGGGTGGAGGCCTGGCTGGCCGGTGCCTGGTATCCGCTGGATCCCGCCCAGGAGCGGGATTCCATCGATGTACGCTGGATTCGCCTGGGCTGGCTGCCGCTGGGGCCGGGCGGCGACTGGCAGCAGCGCCGGCAGCTGCTGGCCGCCTTCGCGTCGGGACTGAAGGTGGAGGTGGTGGAATTTCAGCAGGGGGGCTGACTACTCGGCGGTCAGTTTCTCGATCTCGTCGAGAGTTCTCTTCATCGATTCGAAGGCCACCTGGTAAGGCCGGGCTGCGGTCATGTCCACTCCGGCCATCTTGAGCAGCTGCACGGCGTACTTGCTGCCGCCCGCCTTGAGCATCTTCAGGTAGGCCTGCCGGGCCTGCCCGTCGCCGGCGAAGATGTTTTCGGCGATGGAGGTGGCGGCGATGAAGCTGGTGGTGTACTGGAACATGTAGAAGTTGTAGTAGAAGTGCGGGATGTAGGCCCACTCCACGGCGTAGAGGGGATCGATCTTGATGACGCCCTCGGCCTCTCCATAGTAGTAGCGCAGCAGTTGCAGGTAGAGCTCGTCGAGCTTGTCGGCGGTCAGCGGCACGCCCTGGCTGGCCAGTTGGTGGATCTTGAGTTCGAACTCGGCGAACAACGCCTGGCGGAAGACGGTGGTGCGGAAGTTCTCCAGGTGCTGGCCCAGCAGAAACAACCGTTTCTGGCGGTCGCTTTCCTTCTTGAGCAGGTGCAGCCGCAACAGGTTCTCGTTGCAGGTGGAAGCCACCTCGGCCACGAAGATGGGATAGTCGGCCATGGCGAAGGGCTGGTTCTTGTTGCTCAGGTAACTGTGCATGGCATGCCCGAACTCGTGGGCCATGGTGCTCAGCGATTCGTAATCGTCGTTGTAGTTGAGCAGCACGTAAGGATGCACGTCGTAGGCGGCACCGTCGGAGTAGGCACCGGAGCGCTTGCCCTCGGTGGGATAGACATCGGCCCAGCGCTGCCCGAAGGCTTGCTCGAGGACGCCGGTGTAGTCCCGACCCAGCGGCGCCAGGGCCTCCAGCAGCACCTGGCGAGCCTGGTCGAAGGGCACCTTCATCTCCACGCGAGGCACGATGGAGGGATAGAGATCGTGGTAGCCCAAATCCTTGATGCCCAGCAAGCGGGCCCGAACCTTCAGGTAGCGCCACAGCAACGGCCGGGCCTGGTGAATCTGCTCGATCATGTTCAGGTAGATGGAAGTGGGTACGTTGTTGACGTCGAGCGCTGCGGCCAGATCGCTTTTGTACTTGCGAGCCTCGGCGAAGTAGTGATCGCGGTTCACCTGCCCCGCCAGCAGCGCGGCATAGCTTTCCCGGAAGGCCCGGTACACTCCCCAGAAGGCGCGGAAGACCGTCAGGCGATCGGCCCGGTTGTCCAGGGCACGGTAGCGGGTATACATGGCCGCGGTAAGCTTGACCTTCTCTCCGCTCGAGAGGGTGACCTCGGGGTAGGGCAGGTTGACGGTGTTGAGGGTCTGGTAGACATTGGTGGGCACGGCGGCCAGGTTGCCGGCCTGGGCCAGGAGTTTCTCCTGGTCAGCCGGCAGGATGTGGCGCCGCCGCCGGGTGATGTTGTCGAGGTAGTGCCGGTAATCGGCCAGCAGCCGGGAGCGCCGCCATTTCTTGAGACGGGCCGGGGGAATGCGCAGGATCTCCGGCTCCACGAACGACATGCGGGCGTCGACCTCGGTGGAGGTCTTCTGGATGATGCTCTTGAGTTCCTGGCCGTCGGTATCCCGCGCGTCCTGGTCATGCAGGCGCATGGCGTAGGCGTACAGGCGGTACAGGCGCTTGAGCAGGGAAAATCCCTCGTCCAGGCAGCGGGCCAGTACCTTGACTCCGCGACCCAGCCGGCCCCGGCACTTGCCCACCGCGGCCAGTTCCTTGTTGAGCTGGGCCAGGTCCTTTTCCCAGGCCTGGCGAGAGGGATAGAGGTCCTCGATCTTCCACTTGTATTTTTCGTCTACCTGGCTGCGACTGAGGGTCTTGGCCTTCATGGCATCCTCCCCGGCGGAAGCGACCGCCGGCACGCACAACGTCATGACCACGATAATGCTGGCTATTCTGTTCATGGGGGGGTCCTTTCCTGAAGTTATCCACATTGCGGACGCCACCAAGATGTACCCGCGAGCATTCGTTGTCAACAGGCATTCCGAAAGGTCGAATTGTGCTTGACTCGTCGTGGCGAGGTGTCTAAAGTCTAGAAACATGCTGGACTAGGAGAAGAATAGATGCCCAGCGTTACCGCAGGTTTTTTCGGGCCAATCAAGCGCCCCTGGCCGGAGCACAGCCGCCGGCTGGAATTCGTACCCGGTTCCGACATCGCCGCCTTGTTGGCCGATCTGGGCTATTCACCAGCGGACATGCGCCGGGTGGCCGTGGTGCGTAACGGCCGGCGGGTGGGGCTCGATGCCCGGCTCGAGGACGGGGACGATGTTCGCTTCGTGCTGCTGGCGGGCGGTGGTTGACAGGGGAAGGCAGGCGAATTGGTATCTTGCTGATCTGGAAGAGGGAGAAGCCATGAGAGTTTCCACAAAGGGCAGGTACGGGTTGCGGGTGATGATCGAGCTGGCCTCTCGCGAGGGCGACGGCCCGGTGATGATGAGTACCATCTCGGAGTGCCAGAAGCTGTCGCGCAAGTACCTGCACAGCATTCTCACTTCGCTGAAGAACGCCGGGCTGGTACGAGCGGTGCGCGGCGCCCGGGGCGGCTACCTGCTGGCCCGGTCCGCCGCCGACATCACCGCGCGCCAGGTGCTGCACGCCCTGGAGGGATCCTTTGCCCCGGTAGAGTGTCTCCACGACAGCAGCCTGTGCGATCGCACCCGGGAGTGCGTGGCCCGGGAGGTATGGCAGCGCATGGAAGATTCCCTCGAGCAGATGCTGAGCCATGTCAACCTGCAGCAGCTGGTGCGACGGCAGGAACAGCTGGCTCACCGGGAATTGATGTACTTCATCTAGGTCATTACCGGGAAAGGATGGCGGACATGAACGTCGCCGAGAACGTTACCGACCTGGTCGGTGCCACCCCCCTGGTGCGGCTGGGCAAGCTGGGTGGGGGCCTGCCGGGCAGCCTGCTGGGAAAGCTGGAGAGCTTCAATCCCTGCGCCAGCGTCAAGGATCGCATCGGCCTGGCCATGATCGCGGCGGCCGAACGCGAAGGCCGCATCGGCCCGGACACGGTGCTGATCGAACCCACCAGCGGCAACACCGGTATCGCCCTGGCCTTCGTGGCCGCTGCCCGCGGTTACCGGCTGCGCCTGGTGATGCCCGATACCATGAGCATCGAACGCCGCAAGCTGCTGGGTGTCTTCGGGGCGGAGCTGGTGCTCACGCCCGGTTCCGAGGGAATGCCCGGGGCCATCCGCCGGGCCGAGCAGATGGTGGCCGATGATGAAAATGCCCTGATGCTGCAGCAGTTCGAAAACCCGGCCAATCCCGAGATACACCGGCGCACCACCGCCGAGGAAATCTGGCAGGATACCGACGGCCAGGTCGACGTGGTGGTGGCCGGCGTGGGCACCGGCGGCACCATCAGCGGTGTGGCCGAGGAGCTCAAGCAGCGTAAGCCGGGGCTGCTGGCAGTGGCCGTGGAGCCGTCCGACTCGCCGGTACTCAGCGGCGGCAAGCCCGGCCCCCACAAGATCCAGGGCATCGGTGCCGGGTTCGTGCCCGGGGTGATGCGCCTGGACCTCGTCGACGAGATCGTCAAGGTCACGGCCGAGGATGCCGGCAACACCGCCCGCCGCCTGGCCCGCGAGGAGGGCATACTGGCCGGCATCTCCTCCGGGGCCGCCGCCTGGGCCGGTCTGCAGCTGGCCGCCCGCGCGGAGCTGTCCGGCAAGACCATCGTGGTGGTGCTGCCTGACACCGGCGAGCGCTACCTGAGCACCTGGCTGTTCGCAGAGGAGAAGTGAGACATGGGCCGGTCAGCCGGCAGGGATGATTTTCCCCTCCTGGCCAGCCTGCCGGAAGTGGTCGACGAGTTGTGCGCGGAGAACCACGGGCTGCGGCGCACCCTGTCCTCGGCCTCGCCCGATCATGCCCTGCCCTCGCGCGATGCGCTGGCGGCAGTGGTGGAGAGGCTGCGCTCGGTGCTGTTTCCGGGATACTTCGGGCGCACCGATATCGGCGAAGACAGCGTTCGTTACCACGTGGGGGCCACCCTCGATGCCGTGTTGCGGATGCTCGAGGAGCAAATCAGGCTGGGCAAGTGCTTCGTCTGCCAGCAGTCCGAACCCGATTGCCCGGTGTGCGGGGAGCAGGCCCGCCAGCTGACCGGGCGCTTCCTGGCGGCCCTGCCCCAGGTGCGGCGCCTGCTGGCCAGCGACGTGCAGGCCGCCTACGAGGGCGATCCCGCGGCCGGTTCTCCCGACGAGACCATTCTCTGCTACCCGGGCATACTGGCCATCACCAACTATCGCCTGGCCCACGTCCTGTACCGCCTGCAGGTGCCGCTGCTGCCGCGCATCATCACCGAGCATGCCCACTCGCTGACCGGCATAGACATCCACCCGGGCGCCAGCATCGGCGAGAGCTTCTTCATCGATCACGGCACCGGGGTGGTCATCGGCGAGACCTGTGTCATCGGCAAGCGGGTGCGCATCTACCAGGGGGTGACCCTGGGGGCCAAGAGCTTCCCCCTGGACGCCAACGGCAACCCGGTCAAGGGTATCGCCCGCCATCCCCTGGTGGAAGACGACGTGGTCATCTACGGGGGAGCCACCATCCTGGGACGGGTCACCATCGGCCGCGGCAGCACCATCGGCGGCAACGTCTGGTTGACCGAGAGCGTGCCCCCCTTCACCCGGGTGACCCAGGCGCAGGTGCGCCACGAGCATTTCGAACAGGGGGGAGGAATCTGAGGCGGGTCAGTCCTGCCGGGCGGCGCGGTCGACCACCTCGCGGATGGCCTGGGCGTCGAAGGGCTTGGCCACGAAGTCGAAGGCTCCCTTCTCCATGGCCTTGCGGGCCATCTCCATCATGGCAAAGGCGGTGATGATGATGACCCGGGTTTGCGGGCAGACCTGGCGTACCTTGTTGAGCACCTGGATGCCATCGATGTCACCCATGACCACGTCGGTGACCACGATGTCGAAGCAGGTCTCCTCCAGCCGGGCCAGGGCCTGGTGCGGGTCCTCGAAGGCCTCCACCTGGTAGCCGGCCTTGCCGAGGACCCGCTGCAGGGTCTTGACGGCAATGTGCTCGTCATCGAGAACCATGACCTTGATTTTTCCTTCCTGCTCCGTCATGTCGCCTCCAGTCGGCTGGAGATTCCTGTGTGGCCTTCGCCCACCAGCGGAGCAACCGCCGGCTAGCGCAGGGGCCGGGTAATGCGCGAGATCAAGTCATCCACCTGTTCCAGCTCCACCCCCATCACCCCGTCGACCTGCTCGGCCAGTTGCTGCAAGCGTTGCCGGCGTCTGCGTGAACGCCGCCCGGTCACCCGGGTTCGCAGGCGCACCAGCCCGCCGGAGCTGGTCACCTCCACCTCGTCGTCCTCCCCGACCAGTGCCGCCTTGACCCGGTTGGCCAGGGCCAGGTCCTCCAGGCACTGGCGCGAGTAGGAGGTCTCGCGGTAGCGGGGCTGGGTCGCCGTTTCCGCAACCACCTGGGCCGCTGCCTCCACGTCCAGGTGGGAAGAGTTGACCACCAGGTCGAACAGGTCGTTGTCGTCGTCGTCTGCGGAAAACAGCAGGCGAGCCAGCAGCAGCCGTACCCGGTCCTGTTCGCGCACCCGGCGAACGGCTTCCGCCGCGGAGCAGGATCGCGCCTGCGCCCAGGACTGCGCCCGGACCTCCCCGGGGGCATACAGGCGTACCTTGAGCAGGTGGGAGATGCCCCGGACCAGGTGGTGGCCGTAAGGCACCAGGAACACCGTTGGTCCTTGCAGCAGGCGCCCGGTCAATACCGCCTGCAGGTGGGCCAGGCAACGGCGCCTGGTGGCCAGGGTAATGCCGAAGAAACTCGGCGCCGTGGTCAGGGCCTGGTGCAGCTTCTCCACCGGCAGCCCGGCCCCGGTGGCGGCCGCGGTCAGCAGTTCCGGTCCGACGTACTCGCTGCCGGTCAGGCGGGCCGCCTCCCGGGCTACCTCCTCGCCGGGACAACCGGCCAGAGAGGAGAGACAGATCATGGCCATGTGAGCAACCTCCTGCCGGTGCACGCGTCAACTGCCGCCGGCGCCCACCGTTGCTGGTACGGAGGTGATGGGCAGCAGCACGCTGAAGGTGGCGCCGCGGCCCAGTTCACTCTCGACGAACAGGTAACCTCCCAGTTTCCTCACTATACCGCGGGATACGGACAGGCCCAAACCGGTTCCCTGGCCCTTGGGCTTGGTGGTGAAAAAGGGATCGAAGATCTGGCCCAGGATGTGTTCCGGAATGCCCGGACCGTTGTCGTTGATGTCGATGGCCAGAAATCCTTCCCGCTTGCCGGTGTCGCTGCTGATGACGATGCGTCCCCGCTCGGGCAGCACGTCCACGGCGTTGAGAATGAGGTTCATGAACACCTGCTGCAGCAGCTGCCGGTCGCCGTGGACCGCCGGCAATTCGTCGGGAATGTTCATTTCCAGCTTGATCTTCTTGACCCGGAGCTGGTTGCCGACCAGTTGCACCGTTTCTTCCAGGATCTTCTTGACCGCCAGCGGTTCCAGCTGGGTCTCGCTCTCGCGGGCGAAGTCCAGCAGGTTGCGCACTATCTGCCGGGCCCGCTCCGACTGCCCGATGATGTCGGCCAGCATGTCCAGCTTCTCGTCGTCATCGAGTTCCGGGAAGTCGTCCTTGAACAACGAGGCGGTGAGCATGATGTTGTTGAGGGGATTGTTCAACTCGTGGGCCACCCCGGCCACCAGGTTGCCCATGGCGCGCAGCTTGTGGGACTCCACCAGGATGCGGTGATGGCGATCCAGTTCCCGGGTCATGCGGTTGAGAGCCAGGGCCAGGGTGGAAAACTCGTCACGGTACTTGCGGGCGGGGGTGATGGGTGAAAAATCGCCCACGGCGATGCGTTCGGTGTAGCCCATGAAGCGCGACAGGGTGGCCAGCACCTGCCGGCCCAGGAACCACACCAGCAGTACCCCGAGCACGAACAGCACCAGCAGGAAAACGAACGGCACCCGGCGGGCCAATCCCAGCATCTCGTGGACCAGCCGGCGCTCACCCTCCACCAGCCCCTGGGCGGCCACCAGCAGGGCGCCACCGTGTTCGCGAACCTGCTGCTGCTCCCGCGCCGAACGGTCCCGGGCCAGGGTCGACAGCAGCTGGGCGTATTGCTGCAGGTGCTCTTCCAGGGTGATGACGCCCTCGGCACCCATGACCTGCAGGAAGGTCTGGCGATTCTCCCGGGCCAGCCGGTGTGCCTGCTGCACGTGCTCCAGGGCGTCTTCCAGGTTGCTGCCGTAGAGCAGGAAGTTCTTTTCGAAGCGCCGGGCCTGTTGCAATTCCAGCTTGAAGTCGTCGGCCACTTCCAGAAAGAGGATCTTCTGCTGCACCGTGCCCAGCACCCGGATGGACCACAGGGTTATACCCAGGGCCAGCAGGAAGAACAGGGAGAAGGCCAGGATCAGGCGCAGGCGGAAGCTTATGGTCGGCCGCTGCAGCAACGCCTGGTCGACCGGGTCGGGCTGGGACAGGTCCCGGCCGGCGAAGATCTCCTGGGCCAGGGCGTCTCCGAAAGAGGGCGCCGGCTTTGCTGGAGGCGTCGTGTCGCCCTGGCGTTTCGCGGGTGTCATCGACTCACTCCTGTCGCAACTGCGCGGCAGCCTTGTCGACGACCTTCTTCAGATCCTTGGGGTAGAACGGCTTGGCGATGAACTCGAAGGCACCCTTGGCCAGCGCCTCCCGGGCCAGCTCCAGGGTGGCGAAGCCGGTGATCATGATGGTCTTGGTGCGCGAGGAGTGCTGCTGTACGGCGGCCAGCACTTCCAGGCCGTCGACCTCGTCGATGCGCACGTCACTGATGACGATGTCGAAGGTCTTCCGGGCCAGTCGCTCGATGGCCTCGCGCCCGCTGGTGAACACCTCCACCTGGTAGCCGGCCTTCTCCAGCATGGGTCGCAGGCGCTTGCCGACGATATCCTCGTCGTCGATGAGCAGTATCTCGAGTTGCCGGGCGTCCATGGCGGCTATCCTCCCCGCGTGGCCAGCAGCGACGACTGTATGCGCCGGCGCTGGAAGTAGGCCCGCATGACGAAGACCAGGATGATCAGGGTGCCGGAAATGCCGCTGGCATACAGCAGCACCTTGCTGGCGGTGTTGAAGTAGGCGTCCAGGGAGGGCGCGTAGTCCAGGTAGCCCAGCTGGCGCAGGTACACGGGAATGGCTACCGCCCGGCTGAGCACGCAGATGAGGATGATGCCGGAGGTAACCAGGCGGATGATGACCTCCCGGACCACCTTGGTGCCGTAGGCCCCCAGGTGGATGCCCACCAGCGAGCCAGCGTAGAGCAACAGCACCAGGCGGATGTCGACCATGCCCCGGTAGCAGTAGTTCATGGCCCCCCAGGCCCCCATGAACTGGGCCAGGAACAGCTCGGTGCCGGCGGCCACCTGGGAGGGAATGCCGAAGACGTAGATCATGGCCGGCACGCCAATGAAACCTCCCACGCCGATAGTGCCGGCCAGGTAACCCGTGGCCAGGCCGCATACCAGCACCACCCACAGCGAGACCTTGACGTCGGCCACCTTGAAGTGAATCAAGGGATAGAGGCGCAGCTTGTTGAGGAAATCGACGATACGCGTGGAAGGCTTGGCCTCGACGTCGCGGCGCGAGCGGATGATGTCACGCAGCATGGACAGCGACACCAGCGCCAGCACCACCACGAACACCACGCTGATGTAGAGATCGGCGCCGGCGCTGCGGCTGCCTCCCTTGCCCTTGGCTCCCATCAGCACCATCACCCAGGCGGCCAGGGAGATGCCGGCGGCGGCCGTGATCAACATGAGCACGGCCAGCCGCTTGTCGACGTGGCCCATCTCGCCGTGGCGCTTGGCGCCGATCATGGCCTTGCCGAACTTGTGGGTGATGTTGCTGGCCACGGCGATGGAGCCCGGCACCCCGGCGTTCATCATGCCCGGGGTCATGAAGAAGGCTCCCCCGGAACCGATGAAGCCGGAAAGCACCCCGCCGATGAAGCCCAGCAGTACTACCTGCACCACCACCGGCCAGTCAATGACGATGAACTTGTCCGCAATCAGGAAATCAGGCATTTCGGCTTTCCCCTATTCGAAGCGCAGCAGCCGCAGCAGCAGGCGGGTGAAGGTGCCGTAGCAGAAGGCGAACGCCGGCACGAAGGCAACTACCGCCAGCACGGCCAGTATGCGGTTGCTGGTGCCCGGTTTCACCAGGAACTCCCCCACCGGCAACTGGTGGGTGAACACCAGCAGGAACATGGTGGCTGCCAGCAGGCCCAGCACCAGCATGCGTACCCACTGCCCGGGGCTGAACAGGAACTGGGCCTTGAGGTCCTTCTGCTCCACCACCGGCACGCGCAGGTTCTCGGCCAGCATGCCCACCATCTCGGCGGTGAGACGCGTCTGGGCGGCATGGTTCTTGTCGCAGAACACCTCGCCGATCACCACCAGGTTGTAGGGGGCGGAGCGGTCCAGGGCGTTGAGCACCTGGCGGGCGGAGCTGGCCGGGACCCGTCGCACCGAGCCGGCCCGCCCGGCCTCGATGAGGCGCTGGCGCACCGCGGCCAGGTTTTCGTCTTCGCTCGCCGGGGCCTGGGCGTCGTCGAGAATGCCGCCGTCGGCCGCCGGGGCCGGCGCCGGCGGGGAAGGTTCGGCCGCCGCCCGCTCCGGCTCGACCTCCTCGCCGGTCAACTGCAGCATCTCCACGGCGGCGTTCCACTTGCCGGCCACGTCGATGAGCTGATCCAGCGCGGGATTGGCGGGATCGAATCGTTCCTGGATCCACAGCACGTTGGTACTGGCCATGGTGCAGAGGATGGAAGCGATCCCCTCCACTCCCTCCAGCGCCGCCGGCAGCAGTTCCTGGCGCTGGGCGTCGCGGGGCAGGTAGGTGACCGTCACCACCCCGTCCTGGGCGGTGACGCGTACGTCCATGTCGCGAGTGCGCTGATCACTGCCCAGCTGCAGGCGACAACGGGCGGCCAGCAGCAGGTCCTGCAGGGTGCGCTGCACTACCGGGGTGACCTGGAATTCCGGCAGGCGCGACATGTGCACCAGCCCGGCGGCGGCGTTGTCCACCACCAGGTTGGACAGGTTGACGACCAGGTCGTACTGCCCGGGATCGTTCCAGTCGGTGCCGTAGAGGGTACGCACCCAGCGCTGGCGGTCCTCGTCGACCTGTTCCAGGTAACGCAGGGCCTTGGCGCGGTCGAGCCCCAGCCGCTCCATCACCATTTCCACCCGGCGTTCGGGATCCTGGATGACCCGCACCCGCAGCACGTGCTGCAGGCCGGGCAGCACCAGGTGACCGGTACGGCCGTGGTAGACGATGCTGCCCTTGAGGGCCCGCTCGCACAGGGTGGCGGTGACGAAGGCCTGGTAACGATCTTTTTCCAGCGCCAGCCGCTCGTCCAGCGGGCGCCGGCGCACCACGGCCATCTCCAGCTTGCCCACGGGGATGCCGGCCCGGGTGGCGGCTTCGGTCAGTTCCTCCCGGGACAGGCAATCGTAGCCGAGCTTGGCAGCCAGCTTCTCCGCCAGTGCCCGACCCCCGGCCAAGGTACCACGTGAAATGCAGACTATTTGCATGTGGGCTCCCGTGTCAGACGCGGTTTACTTCTTGCCGCGGGTGGCGCGGCGGTTCAAGAAAATCCAGAAGGGGATGTAGCTGACGAGGATGAGCCCCGCCAGCAAGTAGCCCCATTCCTTGGCATGGGCGGTGAAATCCTGCAACGTGTAGAACATGGAACCTCCTTGCCGGCCTCAGTGATGGGCCAGGTAGTCGGGATGATCGTGCAGGATGGCGAAGTTCCTGGCCACGAAGCGGAAGATGGTGATGCCCAGGGTTACCAGGAACAGCACCACCACCCACTCCATCCAGGAGGGGAAGTAGCGCAGGTGCAGGGGGAACTTCCAGTTGAAGGCAACCACGGCGATGTTGAGACGGTTGAGCACCACTCCGGCCACCGTCCAGGCGGCGGTGAAGCGAATCAGCCCCGGAAGTCGCTCGCGGTGCCCGTAGGCATACAGGCCGCAGGGCAGCAGCACGAACCCCAGCAGCTCCACCAGGTACCAGGCGCCCCAGGGGGTGGTCAGCTCGTGCCACTTGTTGCCCAGGGGGATATCGACCAGCTTGACCGCGAAGTACACGGCCAGGGCGATGGCTCCGCCCTTGCCCAGGCCCACCGTGAGCCGGTCGAGCTGCTCGCGGGAGATCTCGAACTTGTGACTCCACAGGCGCTTGGAAATCACTCCCAGCAGGATGACCATGGAGATGCCGCCCACGCAGCTGGAGATGAAGAAGTGCAGCGGTATATAGGGCGAGTACCACAGCGGGTGCAGCTTGCCCGGCACCGACAGGAACAGTGCTCCCAGGGTCGACTGGTGCAGGATGGACAGCAGCAACCCGAAGATGGTCAGCGCCACCGTCACCCCCACCATCACCCGGCGCCAGCGCCGCCAGCCCAGCCACTCGAAGGCCACCGGGGTGAGTTCGAGAAACTGCGTGGTGTAGTACAGGGCCACGCACAGGGCGATCTCGAACAACGCCGAAGTGGCACCCGGCTGCACCAGGAAGGGATAGTAGATGCGCCAGGCCCGGCCCAGGTCGAACAGCAGGATGAGGATGAACAGCGAGTAGCCCATGAAGCCGCTGAGAACCGCCGGGCGTACCAGCGGGTGGTACTCGTCCATGCCGAAGATGTACACCGCCGTGGTCAGGGCGTAGCCCGAGGCGGCCAGGGCCACGAACACCAGCTTGAAACCCGTCCACAGGCCCCAGGTGGTGGTCTGGGTCAGGTTGGTGGCATAGCCCAGGCCGTGGATGAAGCGCAGGGCCACGATCACCGCCCCGAAGGCCAGGATCAGCCCCGCCACCACGTTGAAGGGTGAAAACCAGCCCTGTCGCGTCGCCGGCGAACTCATGGCTTTTCCTCCCGGGGGGCGTCGCTCCTGGCCGGCGCCGGCCCGGCCGGGGGCCGCAACCTGTGTTCGGCCTCACGGCGGGCCTGCTCGGCGGCCAGCTGGACCTGTTGCTGGAACGACCTGCGCTCCCTGGCCAGGGTGGACTGCGCCTCCTCGCGCAGTGCCTTCATCTCCGCCCGGTGCCGCTCCTGGTCCAGCTGCCGGCGCCGCTTGGTGAAGGCGCTGAAGCCGGCCAGCATTCCCGGAAAGATGGCCGCCACCAGCGGCGCCATGGACAGGAAGCCGGTGGTGAGGTTGGGCAGCGGTTCGTGGGGCAGGTCCTCGGGCAGGCCCATCTCTCCCGGTGGTGCCGCCAGCAGCGTCAACCAGCTGGTGCCGCCGTAGTCGTCCTCGCCGAACAGGTAGGGGTGGTAACGTTCCGGGTTCTTGCGCTGGCGTTCGCGGGCCAGCTGGATGAGATCCTCGCGCTTGCCGAAACGTATGGCCCCGGTGGGGCAGGCGTCGGCGCAGGCGGGGTTGAGACCCTTCTTGATACGCGGGTAACACATGGTGCAGCGTACCACCCGGGGGGTGGTGGGATCGTCGTACTCGTAGGACAGCGCGTAGTAGGGACAGGCGAAGACGCAGTAGCGGCATCCCACGCAGACGTCGGGGTTGTAGAGCACCGGGCCTTCCGGGGTCTTGGTGAAGGCCTTGACGAAGCACACCGAGGCGCAACAGGGTTCGTTGCAGTGCATGCACTGGTGCTTGCGGTAGACGGCCGGCTGGCCGCCCCGGGCCGGTTGGTAGCGGTTGACCACGGTGTAGAGCTTGTCGCTGAGGCCGCGCGGCTTGTCGAAGACCCGCTTGTCGTCGACCGGGGCCGGGGGTGGGGGCAGCCCGTTGACTTCGTTGCAGGCGAACTCGCAGGAGCGACAGCCCACGCACAGGCTGGTGTCGTGCAGCAAGCCCAGGCGGTCGGGATGGCCCTTGAAGTGCTTGTGGGCTCCGGCCCGGGCCGCGCCGGCGGCCAGGGTACCGGCGGCCAGGCCACCCAGGAATCCTCTCCGGGAGATGGTCATTGGCCTGCCTCCTCGTTCTTCTTCTCTTCTTCCTGGTGACAGTCGGTACAACCTTGCTGCTTGAGCTTCATGGCCCGGTGGCAGCCCAGGCACTGGCGGTGGTAGGCCTCGCGCAGGCCGGGCCGGTCCTTGCGGGGATCGGGCCGGGCCGGGTGGCAACTAACGCAGGCGGTTGGCCTGGTGCCGAGCGGCTGGTGGTGGTGGCAGCCGGCACAGAATATCTCCACCCGGGGCTGGAAGAAGATCGCCAGCGGGCTCTCGGCCACGGGGGCGTAGAGCTTCTGGACGATCTTCAGGTGGGGGAACTTGGTGGGCTGGTACTTCTTGCCGCCGCTGTCCAGGACCAGTTCCCGGGGAAAGGCCGTCTTTGTCGGCTGGGGCAGGGGAGGGGCCGGTACCTCGGCAAACAGCTCCGGGCGCGGTACCGGCACCGGCTCGGCCGCTGTCCCGGCCGGCGCCTCCGCCCGGGCCAGCGGAGATACCAGCACTGATTGCTCGGCCAGCTTTTCCGGCTCGGGACCGCGGTGGCACAACCGGCAGGAAGAGTCTGAGGCCCGCCGCGGCAACAGGGCATGACAGCCGGCGCAAGCCGGGCGATCGGTTTGCGCCAGGTGGCAACCGACACAGGAATGCTGGCTGTGCGGATCGTGAAAGGCCTGTTCCCGGCTCACCCCGCCTCCGGCCGGGTTGTTACCGGCCTGGTCGTGGCAATCCTGGCAGGAGCGCAGGGCGTGGTGGTGACAGCCGGTGCAGAAGAAGCTGCCGGTCTCGTGGCGCCGGTGATCGAAGGGAACCAGCTTGGCCTTGGTTCCCGCGGTCTGCACCCAGATGCGGTCGAGCTGGCCGCGGTCCAGGCGGGGGATCTTTTCCAGCTTCTTGATGGCCAGCCGCCTGTCGAGATCGTGGCAGCCCAGGCAGTCGACCGGGCCGAGCCGTTGGTCTTGCCTGCCGGCCGCTCCCGCCTGCTGCCGGCCTTCCTGCCGCTTCTTCAGGTGGCAGGAGATGCAATCGGTGTGGGCGGCGTTCTTCCAGGACGGCTTTTTGCCCTGGTCGTGATCCCCGTGGCAGTCGAAGCAGGCGGTCTCGGTGTTCTTCCGGTAGTAGAGCTTCTTTTCCTTCTCGTCGTAGAGGTGATGGCAGGCCTCGCACTTTTGTCCGCTGGCCTCGATGTGGCGCTGGTGCAGGGAGTAGTCGAAGAACATGGGCTGGCGCCGCCACTTGCCGGGCTGGTATTCCCGGTGGCAGAGGCCGCACTCCTGTTGACCGGGCCCGCTTTTCTTGCCCGCGGCGCGGCGCTGCTGGTGGCAGTCGAGGCAGAAGCCGTGGACGGAGTCGGCGTAGTCGCCGGCCTCGTTGCCGGCGAATTTCTTTTTCAGGCGGGGGCTGAACTTGCCAGCCTCGTCGTAGAGGTGGCAGGCCTGGCAGCCCTCTGCTTGCAGGGCTTGCTGGTGCTGCTGGTGGGGAAACTGCACCGGGATTCTTTCCGGCTTGCCGAAGCCGGCGGGCCAGTCCATGGTGATGACCGCCGCCGGGGGCGGGACCGGCTCTGCTTCCCGGCCACACCCGCCAGCCAGCAGCAGCGCCAGGGCCGCCACGCCCAGCGGTGCTTTCCTTGTAAACCTTGCCATTGGCTGTCTGCTCCTTGCCAGTTGCTGCTGGCCTACTTGCCGTACCGTTCGCGGTAGGGTTCCTGGATGACGGTGCGGCGAATCTGGTTTTGCCACTCGCGGGCCGGGCGTACCCTGGTGATGAGTTCCAGGCGTCCCTGTTCGCGCAGGCGCTTGTGGATCTCGAACCAGGCACAGGGAATGTCGGGATCCACCTCGCAGGTGCCGTCGGCGCGGGTGCCGCCGCAGGGCCCGTTGAACAGGCTCTTGGCACAGCGGGTCACCGGGCAGATGCCGCCGGTTTCGCCCAGGACGCAGTCGCCGCAGGTGCGGCAGTTTTCCTCGTACCAGCCCACGTCCTTGTCGAAGCCGACGAAATCGGTGTTCAGCGCCGGCAGCACCGGCAGGCGCGGATAGCGCTCGGCCACGAACTGCACGCCGGCACCGCAGGCGGTGGAGACGATGGCCTGGTAGTCGCCGGCCAGCCGATCAATGTCGGCGAAGAAGTCGGCGTTGCACTGGCGCTCGATGGTGTAGGTGTTGACCTCCAGCTGTCCGCCCCGGTTGCCGTAATCCTCGCGCAGGTCGGCGGCCAGCTGCTCGGCCTCGCGCTGGCCGCCGGCCAGGCAGATGGAGGTGCAGCCGCCGCAACCCAGCACCAGCACCGGGTTCAGCTGGCCCAGCATCTCCACTATCTCCTCGAGCGGTTTTCTGTGTGCAATGATCATCTCGAAACCTCCGGGCCGGGCGAGCGGCCGTGTTTGCTAGAGCCAGCTTTCCTGGTGGCCCTGCTCGTCGAAGTCGGGGTACACCCCCTGCGAGCGGCAGACCGCGCGGGCCAGGGCGATCATGCGGGGGATGTCCACGCCCACCGGGCAGTAGCAGCGTCGGCACAGCACGCAGTTGCGCCAGACGATCTTCTTGATCTTTTCCAGGAAAGACCTTTCCACCCGTCCCCGGCGCCGGTAGAGCACTCCCAGGGAGTTGAGCACCTTGTAGGAGGGCATGTACCGGGGATCCTTGTCGCGGGCCATGAACAGAAAGCAGCTTTCCGCGCACAGGGTGCAGTGCATGCAATGGGACAGGTAACGCTTCATCTCGGCCCGGTGGGCGGCCAGCAGGTCTTTGACCTTGCCGGTGTCCACCGTTGCTTGCTGGGCGGCTGCCATGTGGTTCCTCCCGGCCTTCCGCTACCAGGCCCGCGAGCCCTGGCCGAAGCTGTACTCGCCGGGCAGCAGGAAACGGTAGAGGAAGAAGTAGATCATGTGCCCCAGCTTGGTGAAGGGAATGGCCATGAGCATCAGTTCCCCGCAGCCGATGTGCACCAGGATGACGGTGTGGTAGTCGAGCCAGTGGTGGGCGGCCATGAAGCCGGTGACGAAGGGAGCCAGGGTGATGGCCAGCACCAGGTAGTCGTAGAAGGTGGTGATGGCGCGCACCCGCCGCACCAGCAACCGCCGCCACAGGAAGATCGCCCCGCACAGCAACACCACCAGGGTCATGGCATCGACGGCGGCATCGGCCAGGCTGGGCAGCCCGGCGCCCAGGCCGCGGCGCAGCAGCTCGTTGTGGGCCCGGGCCAGCAGGGGAGCGGCGAACAGGAAGGTGTGGAACACCACGGTGACCACGGTCATGAACGGATGGGTGAACAGCACCGTGCGTCGCAGCCGGGGCCAGTGCCGCTGGTAACAGGCGCTGGAGCCGTTCACCAGCCAGGCATAGAGCGCGGCCGGGGTGAGAGGAGTTTTCTTGTCTTTCTGCGGCTTCTTCTTCTTCGGTTCCGGGACGGCCAGCCGGCGCCGCTGCCGGGGCGAGGTGTTGCGGAAGAACAGCCAGCCCTGCAGCAGCAGCCCGGCGAAGAAGACCGCGAAGGCGATCCACACCAGGGGGCCGCGGATGAATTCCTCCATGGTCATTCTCCCGCGGCCGGGGCTCCGCCATTGCCTCCGTCCACCCGGGGACGGGGCAGCAGGCCGGCCTGCTCGACGATCTGCGGTACCTTGTGCTCCCACTCGATGGCCATCAGGTGCACCCCGGCCACGCCCTTCATCTCGCGGAACTCCTGGATCTGCTCGCAGGCGATCTTGATGCCCTCGGCGGCGATGGCCCCCTTCTTGCCCTTGGCTCCCTGCAGGCGCTTGATCAGGTGATCGGGCACGTCCATGCCGGGAACCGAGTTCTTCATGTACTTGGCCATGCCCAGCGACTTGAAGGGAGTGACTCCGGCCAGGATGAACACCTTCTCGGTCAGGCCCTCCTCGTTGGCGAGGTGAATCCAGCGCCGGAACTTCTCCATGTTGTAGATGCACTGGGTCTGGATGAAGTCGGCCCCGGCGGCCACCTTCTTGGCCAGGCGGGTGATGCGCCACTCGAAGGGCTCGGCGAAGGGGTTGGCCGCGGCCCCGATGAAGATGCGCGGCGGGGTGTCGATGTCCTCGCCGGAGAGGAACTTGCCCTCGTCGCGCATGCGGCGGACCATGGCGATGAGCTGGATGGAGTCGATGTCGAACACCCCCTTGGAGTGAGGGTGATCGCCGAACTTCTGGTGGTCGCCAGAGAGGCAGAGCATGTTGCGGATGCCGTGGGCGCAGGCCCCCAGGATGTCGGCCTGCATGGCCAGGCGGTTGCGGTCCCGGCACACCATCTGGTAGTTGGGCTCCAACCCGTCCTGGATCACCAGCAGCGAGGTGGCCCAGGAGGACATGCGCACCACCGCCGTCTGGTTGTCGGTGATGTTGACGGCGTCGACCTTGTCCTTGAGGTAGGCGGCCTTCTTGTGCACCGCCTCCACGTTGGCGCCACGCGGCGGGCCCAGCTCGCCGGTGATGGCGAAGTGTCCGGCCCGCAGCACCGCTTCCAGGTTACCGCCAGATTTCGTTTCCATGATCGTGGGCTCTCCTTGGCAAGCTGGGATATCGATACCACCATGACGCCACCGGGGGCGCGGCTGAAATGTGCCACCCGTGGTGCCTTGCTGTCAAGTGCGGCAAGGGGGTGGTTGAATGATGTATGCGGTGATTTTCAACGAGAATTCATATAGACTAGTGAATGGCTAATATATAAAATTTCTTTATATGCGACCTGGGCCGGAATGGCGCTTTTTTGGGGGTGTGGCGACTTGATTACCCGCCGGGCATGTGGAAAGATGACAATCGCGGTTCTGCCGGGCGGCCTGGCCCGAAATAACCGGAAATCCATTGTCCCCGCGGCCCGGGTAGCCGCCTTTCCGGGCCTGCCCGGCGCGGGCCTCCCTCAGCCCAGCTTGTTACCGCAGTTGGGACAGAACTTGGCACCCGGCGCCAGATCGTTGCCGCACTGCGGGCACTTGGCCGGCCCGGCGGCGAGCGGGGCACCGCAGTTGGGGCAGAACTTGGCGCCCGGGGTCACGGGGGAGTTGCACTTGGGGCAGGTGGCGGCCGCCAGCTTGGCCCCGCAGTTCTGGCAGAACTTGGCGCCGGCGGCGTTGGCGGTCCCGCAGGAGGGACAGGCCACCCCGGCGGCGGGCGCGGCCGGTGCCGCCGCGCCGGCCTGCTGCTGCTGGGCGCCGGCGCCCGGTTGCATGGCCTGGGCCACCATGCCGGGCATCATCATGCCCATGCCCAGCCCCACCCCGGCGCCCATGCCCGCCCCGGCCAGGCCGCCGCCTTCGTTCTTGGCGGCGTCCTGCAGGGCCTGGGCGGCCTTGTACTTCATGTACTGGTCGAGATCGCCCATGGCGGCCATGCCCGAGCGCTCGTCGATCTTCTTCTGCACCTCCTCGGGCGGGGTGATGGCGTTGACGATGAAGTCCTCGAGCGACATGCCGTACTTGGCGAAGTCGTCGGCCAGGCGGCTCTTGGTGCCGGCGGCGATCTCGTCGTAGTAGCGAGCCAGGTCGAACACGCTCTTTACGTTTTCGCCCAGGAAGTCGGTGAGCCGGCCGATGACGATGCCCTTCAGAAAGTCGTTGATCTGGTCCGAGGCGTAGTAGCCCTGGGTGCCGACGATCTTGTTGACGAACAGCTGGGCGTCTTCCACCCGGTAGGACATGATGCCGAAGGCGCGCAGGCGCACCAGCATCAGCTCGGTGTCGCGGAAGGGGATGGGTTCGCGGGTGCCCCACTTGATGTTGGTGAACACCTTGTGGTTGACGAAGTAGACCTCGGCCTTGAAGGGAGTCTTGCCGCCGAAGGGCAGGTTGATGGCGTGGCGCAGCAACGGCAGGTTGGCCGTGGTCAGGGTGTGGCGGCCGGGGCCGAAGGTGTCCAGCGCCTTGCCGCCGCGGAAGAACACCGCGCTCTGGCTCTCGCGCACGATCACCTGGGCGCCCAGCTTGAGGTCGGCCTCGCCGCTGGCCGGAAACCGCTCGACGATGAGATCTCCCGACTGGTCTACGCTCTGTACCACCTCGATGGCCATGGTTGCTCTCCTTGTCTGCGTCTGCGATTACTGCTCGGGTCCGCCGCCTGCCGCGCGCAGGATCTCCTCGCGGCGGTCGAGGGCCTGGTCGAGCTGCCCCAGTTGCCGCACCAGCCCCTCCAGGGCGGCGCGGATCTGGGCGTCGTCGTCGAGCAGGCCCAGGGCCTCGACGTCGCGGCCGAACTGCTCGATGATCTCCACCAGTTGCTTGTCGAAGTCGTGCACCCGGTCCAGGCGCTCGCGGTCGATCTTGTCCTTGCCGAACCAGCGGCCGGTGAACCCGTAGTTGGCGTAGCGCAGCCGGTCTTTCACCCGGCCCAGCTTCTGCGTCACCTTCTCCGCCGGGTTGAGCAGGTCCAGGTTGCCGCGGTTGGCGATGCTGCCCTTGTGTTCGTCGTAGTGGTTGCGCGCCTGGCGCAGCCGCTCGGCCAGGAACTCGCGCAGCTTCTTGTCGGTGTTGCGGGCGTCCTCGCGCTCGCGGTAGCCCTTGTAGCCGGGCAGGACCTTTTCCCAGAATCCCATGTGTCACCTCCCGTGCCCGTCAGCCGGTCTGCTGGCGGTTCTTTTCCGCCCGGCCGCGCATCCAGCCCACCACCACCAGCACGGCGATCCAGATGAGGGCTATCGGCCAGGTCTTTCCGAAGGAGGGGATGCTGCCCAGGTTGGCCAGCAGTATCAGCAGGAAAAAGCCCATGATGGCCAGCCCCAGCTCCAGGTAGGAGGCGAAGGCCAGGCTCAGGCCCACGGCCATGGGCAGCACCGGCCAGCTCTGGCCGAAGCCCACCTCGCCGAAGTTGTTGATGAGGAACACCGCCGCCACCGAGCAGAGGATGACCACGGCGGCCACCACTCCCACGGGAAACGCTGATTTCTTCTCGGCCATGAAACCCTCCCTGTGGCTGCACTGCCGGGCCGACGCTGCGGCGCGGCCCCTCGAGGATGCGCTCCTTATATCCGATATGCGACCGCCCGGCAAGGCCCTCGGGTCGCCCCCAGGTGTTCATTCTGCACCTGGTCTGGTGTCCAGGGAAACCGGGGAGCGGATGACCGCCCCCGATTCCCGCCGATTCGATTTTCCCCTACCCGTTGTTGAAGGCCGCTGCCAGGCCCCGGTCGAATGTGATCATGCGGCGCACCGAACGTCGCCGGCAACAGGCCAGGTGGATGAGATCGCGTGCTCCCAGCGCCGGATGGCGCCCGGAAAGTTCGTGGGCCAGGAAGACGTCCGCGGGTTCCACGGGCCAGATGTCGGCGATGCAACCCTCGACCAGCTCGAACGCCGCCTGCAGGGTGCGGTTGCGGTGAACCGGCAGGTAGGCATGCAGCAACTCCTGCAGTACCTCTGCCGAGGTGCAGGCCTTGCCCTCCCTGCCCGAGACGAGACCCGTAAAAAATTCCCTGGCTTTTCCCTTCAGGGGATGAGACCCGCCGACCGCGTACATGATGACGTTGGTGTCGACAAAGATCACGTGTCGGAGCCTCCGCTCCGGATTGACCGCTCGATAACCCCGCGGTGCTCGGCCCAACTCGGTTCCGCCTCGATCTCGCGTTGATCGCATTCGGCAAAAAATGCCGCCAGTTTCTCGGTGTCGTCGAACTCGTGCCTCGCCCGCAGGCGCTCGAGCCGCTCGAGCGCCGCCTTGCGCATCCAGGAACTGAGGGAAAGGCCTTCCCGCCTGGCGGCCTCCCGGAAATGCTCACGCTCCTCTTCGTTCAAAACGACCTGTATGCGGTTCGCCATGTTACACACTCCAGTTACACATACATCATTTTAGTACCTTCCGTAAAATTGATCAAGCATGCCGAAACGCAGAAACGGGCGAACGCAGAAACGGGGACGGTCTTAACTTATTAACTTTTGCCCGGCAATGGTGCCAGCCGCCTGTTTCCCGGCGTGGTGACGGTCTTTCGTTCTAAATATATCCTGCCATTACAGATCGTTAGACCACCGAACCCAGCCAGTCGCAACAGTCTCAACAGTTGAGAATGACCATGCATAGATAAATAGGCTGTTATTACCGCAGGTTAAGTGTAATTTCTTGGTTTGCAAATGCTCCATCGCCCCCACCCCGCCACTGCCACACCGCCCCGGCCAGCAGGGCCAGGTAGCAGGAGAGCAGCAGCAGGTAGAACAGCAGCGAGCGCCGGGGCTTTTTCGTGCCCCGGAGCACCCCGGCACAGGAGACGGCGAGCAGCGCCAGCGCCGCGGTCCAGGCGTTTCCGGCTCCCGCCCCGGCCAGCAGCCCGGCAGGTAGCAGCAGGGCCGCGAGCACGGCCAGCGACAGTCCCCGCTGGGTGCGGGCCGGGGCGACGCCCCGGC
>Ga0190359_1000408_pt1 | contig 29316 bp, 35 predicted proteins | sample 48721823_MG_FD_161269 | JGI IMG/M metagenome (GOLD analysis project Ga0190359, IMG submission 161269) | Hydrothermal vent microbial mat bacterial communities from Southern Trench, Guaymas Basin, Mexico - 4872-18-2-3_MG | ecosystem: Environmental > Aquatic > Marine > Hydrothermal vents >... | reverse complement strand
CTTTTAAAGCAGTTGAATGGCCCACCCTTGTGTTCTTTATAGCTCTTTTTGCTCTTGTTGGCGGATTGCAGGAGACAGGTGTTTTAAAAGAACTTGCTAGTGGAATCGCCTCGATTTCTTCGAATGTATTGATAACCTCTATCATAATATTGTGGGTAGCAGGCTTATCATCATCATTTGTAGATAATATACCAATTACTGCAGCATTTATTCCTATAGTCTCTTCATTAGCTTTAGATTATAACTCGGGTTTATTATGGTGGGCTCTTGCAATGGGTGTAGGTATGGGCGGTAATATTACACCAATTGGTTCCTCTGCAGGAGTGATAACACTTTCTCTATCGAAAAAATATGGCCATGAGATAACTACGAGAGAGTGGTTGAAATTTGGCACAATAACAGGAATAGCAAGTATGGCCATATGTACATTGTTTCTTCTGATAATGGTGTAATATTTAAATAATATAATTTTGAGACAAATGTTCTATGGATGTATAATAAAATTAAAATACTTTATGTGCATATGCACATAATGGTGATATTAAGATGAGAATAGCAATACCATGTAACAATGATGAAGGTCTAGAGAGTGAGATAAGCATGCATTTTGGTAGAAGTCCCTACTATACTTTTGTCGATATAGACAACAATGAGATAAAAAATGTTGAAGTTGTGCCAGTACCATTTGCCGATCATGGGCCCGGAGACCTGCCAAACTTTGTAAAGCAAAACAGAGGCGAAGTAGTTATAGCCTATGGCATGGGTGGTAGGGCTGTTGATTTTTTCAATCAGCTTGGAATCAAGATTGTAACAGGAGCGCAAGGTAGTGTAAAGGAGATAGTAGATGCATTTTTGAAGGACAGACTAAATATAGATGTGGATTGGAAGAGCAAAGAAGAATTTGGTCATCATGAGTCCTCGACCCATTAAACAGAGATGCATTAAATTCTATCCTGATGCGGAGATGTTTTCTCCGATACCTAGACGGATGGCGTCTGGTATGATAGAGTTCTACTCGGATGAGCTTGAAGCATTGAGATTGGTTGATTACATGGGATTAAGTCAGGAAGAAGCCGCAAAACAAATCGGCGTCTCACGTGGTACAGTATGGAGACTTTTACATTCAGGTAGAAAAAAGATTGTTGCTATGTTGGTAGAGCATAAACAATTAGTAGTTAAGAACGCTGTTTAACTTCAACACCAAAAAGTTTAGCAGGGCATGTCCCCCTCATGCTACATTTCTCAGAAAGATTTATTAAATTGTAGTTAGTAACGTATTTTCGCTGGGCGTAGGTGGACGGTTGACGGCGGATATCGCTGAGGAAAGTCCCCTCTCGCTCTGAACCGGGAAACTGTGCAAGCAGTAAGGGTGAGAATCCTTGCAGAGACGCAGAAACGACACAGCTCAAGAATAATGCTATGATTCACTTGGTGATGAGGTCTTCTTGAGATTTGATGAAACGGTCAATCTGCTCCTGGAGCAAGTCCAAATGTTGAGATCAGTTGTTCAGACTGCTCATAGGTAGGACGCATAGTAGAATACCGTTTAAAACAGAAAGGGGCTTACGGCCTACACCCAGCATCTTATAAATTTTTATAAATATTTTTTCTATGACCAATAAGTAAAACTAATATTTTTATCTCATTCTTGTTGATATCTGCTATTACTCTATAATCTCCAACTCTCAATTTATAATAATTCTTTGTAGTTAGTTTTTCGAAATAATGAAATGGATCTTCTTTTGTAGCCATTATTTTATTAAAGATTCTTTTTCTGTTTTTCTCATCAAGTTTTTCCAAAAATTCAATAGCCTTATCATCAAAAATAACCTTAAACATCTATCTATAGCCCCAGCCGCTTTCTTGCTTCTTCTTCTGTAACAAAATGTCCCTTTTTAATACGTTCTCTTGCGGCTTCGATGGCTTTTATAGTTTCTTTACTTAATTCCGGTTCTTTTTTTAATTTTTTAACGATGTAAATCAATTTTTTTAATACTTCATCATAACTTTCATTTTTATATTCTCTAAATCGATCTATTTCTGCTTTTGTTTCTTTATGGATTTTAATTGTTGTTGCACTCATAATACCATAGTATACTTATGTATACCAAAGTATAAATAACTTTCTATTATCTGTACTCCTGACTTAAATTTACATAAAAAATTATGAGAAAAATGTGTTACAAAGGGGCTTACGGCCTACACCCAGCAACATTTTATGGTTAAAATTCTAGATTAAATCCTTTTAAAACACCAAATAAACAAAAATCAAGATTATACTCAAAAAATATTTCACCAGAATCATTTTTAATACGAATACTAAAACCGATGCAAGGAAGTATGAGTTCAAAAAACGGGAAAAAAACTTTACTATAGACACCAGAATGCCCTATTCCAACAGCTGTAATAAAAACTGGTTTTAAAGAAATACCAATATAAATAGGTAAAGCGCCAATAACGCCATCGAAGATTGTGCCATTCAAAAAACCAGTTAGGTTCTTAGTATAGTTCTCATAATACCAACTTCTATTAAAACTAGTGCCAGTAATACTACCTCTTGGAATAAAATGAGAAATGATAGTTGGACCAATGAAGATGCCGTTGTTTTTAGATTTGTGATGGTGGAGAGCATCTATTCTTTCTATAGTTTTTAAAAAATGATATGCAACATTATTGTCTAAAAATACATTATATTCCTTTAGAATTTCAATCTGTTTTTTTATTTTTTCAACACCAATGTATTCTTGTTCAATCTGATAGAATTGATTTAAAAGTAAGTTTGCGTTTTCTGAAGATAAAACCAGATTGATTTTTTCTTTGCTTTTAATAGTATTGTGATTTGTTTTTAATAGATCTGGGTTAGTTTTTGTACTGCTTATCGATGGTATTAAAATAGATGATGTTAAAACAATTATTATTATCTGAAAAATAATAACACGCTGGTTAAATATTCTAAGCATATTTATAAAAATAACTAAACTCAAATATAAATATATCGAATGAAAAATCAAAAATTGCCTTAAATTAACTACTTTTGCTCTAAATTAACAGCTTCTAATCCTTTTGTTGATTTTTTAAGTATGTATTCAACATTATCTCCGGACTTTAGAAAAATTGTCCAAAAAGGTAAACTGCTCTTATGAACAAAAGCATCAACCCCATCCTCACCTTCTATAAAGCCGTATCCTTGTTTAATATTATACCATTTTACTTTTCCTTTCATATGTTTTACTCCTTATCTTTTTTAATGAATAGTGATAAAAAGAAGAAAAAGATTTTTTGTAAAAATCAAATCTTTTACTAAAATCTTTTTGGCCTATGTTTTTGATAGCACTCTCTACAATATACAGGTCTAGTACCATCGGGTTTGAAAGGAACTTCAGTTTCCTTTCCACAATCTGCACAAATTACTTTGTGCATTTCTCTGGGAGGTCTATCGAAGCCTCCGCCTCTATTTTCTCTATACATATTTTATTTCCTTTTTGATATTGCCTCTAAAAAAAGACGATATTTGTGTTAGCTATAGAAATCAGGTATATAATAGTATCTATCACTAAAAATTTTAAAAAATATGTATTTCCATTTAAAAAATAGTTTCTTTGGATCTTTATTAAATTCTCCATTAAATTAATATAAATAAAATAGTATTTGTAATTAGGTTAATGCTGGGGAGATTAATGAAAATAACAGTCATTTCAATATTGCTAATAATTTCCATAAATCTTACAAGTGGATGCTTTGAAAATGATAAAAATATTAGCGATTTTGATAAACTAATTGGTACGTGGAAGTGGAATGGAGAAAGTGTAGAAATAACTTTTAGTTTTTATGAAAACCAAACCTTTTACAGCTATTCTGTGGTATTGGACACTCAAAAGATTCATAAGGGTTGGGGTACATTTTATTTTAACAATAGCAAGTTATGTATGTATAGTCCAGATGGCATTAGCGGTGGTCCAGAAACCAATTGTTACAATTATAGCTACTCAGAAAATAATAAAAAATTGACGCTATCTACAGCAGAATTTGGTGAATTAATATTACTTAAAGTTTAATATCACTTCTAGATTGGAGGCAGATAAAATAAAGACAAACATATTGATAACAGGCATGATTCTCTTTTTAATGATTTTATCAATAACTGGCTGTTTTGAAAATGAAAAACATCTTAGCGAGTCAGATAGATTTGTTGGAGAATGGAAGACAGAGGGCGGAATTGAAGCAAGGTTTCATTCCGATGGGACGTGCGTTTTTACTGGAAATGAGGGAACTTGGCAATTAAAGGGCGATCTGCTATTAATTACTCTGCCGTTCACTGGTGGTGAAAACACGTTGGGTTGGAGTTATAATTTTACTAATAACTATAATACTCTTAGTTTGATGAATGCGAGAGATGAAGGTTATATATTTTACAGGCAATAAACTTTCTTCACAAAATTAAAAAAGTTGAAATGCTATTATTAATTTACACAGATGGGGAGCTTATGATAACTAAGTTAGACAAGACAAAAGCAAAGAAAGTAGTTGAAGAAACAGCAGCTAAGACAGTTAAATTTACAATGACGCTGATAAAAATAATTTTCATCGTAGTTATAATTTATACAGTTGCTGTAACGATCTGGGTATATTCTAGAGAGGGATTGGATAACTTTTTAACAAGCATAGCAACTATAAGTATCGGTGGTTTCTGGGCATTCTTTCTTGGATATTTTGGGTGGAGGCTTGGCCAAAGCATAGAAGTTTATTTTTATGATATAAGAAAAAAGAAAAAATAAACTTACAATATAATTTTTTTCAAAGTTTCTATTGCATTTTTTATATTATCAGATTTTACAATATATGATCCTGAAACAAACATATTGGCACCTGCTTTATCAACAAGACCTATTGTTTTGTCAGTAACTCCTCCGTCAACTTCGATGTTCAGATTTGGTTTTAATTTTCTAAGCTCAGATATTTTATCTAATATTTCCGGAAGAAAAGGGCTACCATAAAAACCAGGTATTACAGTCATGATTAGAACTTGATCCAAGTCATCTAAATATTCTTCAATTGCGCTTACAGGTGTTTCAGGTTTCAGAACAAAACCAACTTTCTTATTCTTACTTCTTACAAAATCAATTACTTTAGATGGTTTGTCCATTGATTCGAAATGAGCCAGGATTATATCGACTTTCTTATGGTATTTATCAGTCCATTTAACTGGATCATTAACCATGAGGTGTGCCTCAAAAAGACAATCTGTTTCAGGTAGTTCAAAATCAAAATCTATTGAGTTATTGGGAACGAACTTTCCATCCATAAAATCAAGTTGGATTAAATCAACGAAGTCCTTGACTTTATTGATGTTGTTTTCAAGCTCTTCTTGAGATTTTGCAATTATCGCAGGAATAATCATCTTCTTCATTGTACTGCTCTCCAATTCTAAACTTACGACTTATATATTAATACTCTTTAAATCTATATCTGTAAAAACAAATAATTCAGGAATTTTTAAAACCAATTTGGCAGGACAACTGGCATAATTAGAGTCGCTATCAAGAAACTTAGTCAGAGCATCCTTTTTTTGATTTCCAGATATAATAACTACACACGCTTTGGATCTAGTCACCATTTTGGATGATATGCTCATCCTTCGACTAGGTGGTTTTGGCGAGTCTTCTACAATTATGTAAAAATCAGAATCATCTTTTATTGATGGATGGTTTGGATATAGGGACCCAATATGTCCATCCTCACCAATGCTAACAACTAAAATATCGTAGAAACCATCAAATTTTTTTATTTCATCTTCATATTTTTTTAAACTGTTTCGTTCATTTTGATTTTCGATAATAAAAGGATGAAAATTTTCTTTTGGAATGATGTCAGAGAGCCCAGAGTTTATCAAACCAAAATTGCTCTCAGGGTCATTGATGGGCACTAGTCTTTCGTCTACAACAAAGACATGTATTTTTTCCCAATCTACAGGATGTTTACTTAAATAATTAAGAATCGGCAAAATGCTTCGACCACCGGGTAAGCCTAACACAATTTCCTCTTTCATGGATAAAAATTTTGAGATTAACTGACCAATTGCCTCAGCCGTATATTCATACAAATTTTCTTTTTCATATAGAACTTTCATAATATCAAACTTTTATTTTTGACTTTGCAACATTGCAGCAAAGCATGCCCCATACAAACTAACATCATAATTAATTATAACATAAACTGGTATTTCTTTAAGAATATCATTTCTTCGATAGGCATTTTCAAACTCTTCAAAAAAATCCTTAGATTTAAAAATTTCCTTGTTTTTGGCGGCAATTCCCCCAGCGATATACAGGCCGCCTACGGCCATAGATTCTAAAACAAAATTTTTTGCGCATCGTCCATAAAACTTGGCAAATAATCTGAAGGTTTCTTTGCACGTCTTATCTATTGTTCTATATCTTGAGATTACTTCTGCTTTATCATCTGATTCATCTATCTCTTTAGAGTAGTTTGTATGATCATATCCTTGCTTTTGCCTAAGGTAATAGTAAATATTCTCTAAACCACGCCCAGACAAAACTTCTTCGTAAGAAATGGGTTCGTCTATTCCCATTTTTTCTTTTATCTGTGCTGCTAACCCGATTTCAAAGTCATCTTGTACTGGAAACTCACTATGTCCGCCTTCACTTGCTAATGGTACGTATGCTTTGATGCTTTCATCAAATGTTAATATGCTTTTACCAAGCCCGGTTCCAGCGCCAATAACTGCTTTTGTAGACTTTGATCTGACATCCTTAAGTTTTACAACATATAAATCATTTGCATTATTAATATCTAATAAATTGATTCCGTATCCTATGGCTTGAAAGTCATTTATCATAAAAATCTCATTTAATGAGGTATTCTCTATAATTTCTCTGGTAGAAATATTCCAATTAATATTTGTTAATTCTACATGCTCTTTTGAATCAGATACAACTCCTGCTGCTCCGATACAGGCAACACCAACAATAATGCCATGTTCCTTTTTTGAATATTCTAAAGTTTGTTTGATGGCAGGAATCAAAGAATCTAACTCTTTAGTTTTAAAATTAAGTGAAAACAACAGAAAAGGTTTGTTACCCTCTATCCCAGCAATTCCTACATTTGTATTTGTGCCACCAACATCAACACCCATAACATAAGAAGAAAAACTTCTTTGTAGAATCTCTCCATCAGATTTTTTAACTGTGTATAACTCCATTAAATCTGGCACCTATAAAAGAAATAGAAATGAGGTTTAACTCATTTTTGCTGGAACAAATGCACATCTGTTTGTGGAAAAGGTATGCTAATACCGTTCTTATCAAATGCTTCTTTTATTTGTTGTGTCAGCTCCCATTTTGCCGTCCAATAATCTCCGGTATCGACCCATGGACGCAAAAGAAGATCAACACTTGAGTCACCAAGATTTGCAACTGCCACATATGGTGCAGGATCTTTCAAAACTTTCTTGTGATTCTTCAAAACATTCATTGCAATTTTTATCGCTTTGCCCATGTCATCGCTATAACTTATGCCAACACGCATGTCGATCATACGTTTGTTTAATGCTGTGTAATTGACAATCGCCTCTCCCCATATTTTGCTGTTAGGAATAATCACTCTTTTGTTATCTACGGTAGTCATTGTTGTAATACTTGCACCAACGCTATTTACAGAACCTTCTTTTCCAGCTATGTCAATGTAGTCTCCTTTTTTGAAAGGTTTTGTAATTGCAATCATGAACCCTGCGGCTACATTCCCTAAAGTTTGCTGGAATGCAAACCCTAGAACAAAACCAAAAACGACAGATACGCCAAGTACTGCAGCACCGACATCTACACCCAACATACTTATGGCAAACGCAAGAGCAGCAAGAATCAATAATATTTTTGTTACTCTAGCAGTAAATTCTGCCAATATTTTTGTCATTTTTGCTTTAATAATGGCCTTTTTAGTTAATCTACTTATGATTATTGCCACAAAATAGCCGATAACGATTACAGCTATGGCAATAATTAATCGTAGGTATGTGATTTCCGTCAAAGGTATTGTTTTTTCTATCCATTCAAAATTAATACTATCGCCCCGATGCTTGTAAAACAAATTTTACTTATAAATCGTTCGACAATAATTATCGTAAACTACATAATATGGTTGTATTTTACAAAATTATGAATGGCTTTGAAATATTTATTTTAATTTTATTTTCTTTTTTACCGCCAATAATTTATGCGGTGTGGGTTAGAAATACAGAAAAATATCATCGAGAGAGATGGATATCAATATTTTTTTGTTTTTTATGGGGTGCTACAATTGCAATTATTGCATCTATTTTGCTTGAATTGGCCTTAGGATATTTTGTAATATCGCTTGATAGTGGTTTGTATGCCATATTTGGAGTTATAATTATTGCGCCATTTGCTGAAGAACTTACAAAGCCTTTAGCCCTTAGATTTAAAATTATTAAAAATGAATTAGATGAAATTGAAGATGGTCTAATTTACGGTGCTATCGCTGGTCTTGGTTTTTCTGCAACTGAAAATTTGTTCTATGGATATACTTTTTTAGCAGAAGGATTTCTTTATTTCATTCTTCTAATATCAATTAGAAGTTTTGGAGGATGTTTATTGCATGCTTCAGCAACTGCGTGGACTGGTTATGGATATGGAAAAAAGATAATGGGCCAAACCCCGTTACTTAAAATTTTGCCTTATTTCTTACTTGCCATTTTAGTGCATGCATTTTATAATTCACTATTGATTTTTGATTTAATAGGAGTTGGCTTTGGCTTTGTGGCCGCTTTATTATTTGCCTTTATTACAATAACTGTCGTAAGGAAGAAAATTATTTACCTTGATACTTTAACAAGATGAAATGCTTTATAAAAAATAAAACATTACCAGAATTTGGAAGTAGTAATATGAAAAAGATTGCAATTCTTACCCGTGATTGTGCTGGCGTCAATGCAGCAATTAGATCCGTCGTCCGATCAGCTTCACTAGAGGGTATTGATGTTCTTGGTGTTATGAGGGGGTATGATGGATTAATTGATGGAAACTTCGTGTCATTGGATCGTCGTTCTGTATCAGGAATAATAAATCAGGGTGGAACTATTCTCAAAACTTCCCGTTCGCCCAGATTTTTTAATGAATTGGATCAAGATAAAGCAATTAAAAATCTTAGGGATAATAATATCGATGGGTTGATTGTTATAGGTGGCAACGGCTCACTTACTGGCGCCCATATTCTTGCTACAAAGTACAATTTTCCTGTTGTTGGTATACCTGCAACAATTGATAATGATGTAAATGGCGTCGACCTTTGTTTGGGTGTTGATACTGCAGTTAATGTTGCTCTCGATGCTTTAGACAAAATTAGAGACACAGCTACAAGTCTTGAGAGAATATTTCTTGTGGAGGTTATGGGAAGACGCTGTGGATATATCGCACTGCAAGTAGCACTATCTGGCGGCTGCGAAGAAGTATTAGTTCCTGAAATGGATATAGATTTAGATAGAATGTGTAACGAAATTGTTGAAGGAAATAAAAAAGGAAAAGTTAGTTGGATTATTATTGTTGCAGAGGGAAAAGCAAGCGCACATGACATTGGTAAATTAATTACAGAAAAGACAAATCTTGAAACCCGAGTTACTGTTTTGGGGCATATCCAAAGAGGAGGACGTCCGACTTCTACAGACAGAATAATGGCCTCCCGTTTAGGTAAATATGCTGTTGATGTTTTAAAAAATGGAATTACAGATTATTGTGTTGCTATAAATAATGGTCAATTGTCGACTGTTCCACTAGAAACTGCAATCCAATCTAAACATATTGATATCAAAAAATATTATAATTTAATTAAGATATTAACATAATATCTCTAGGAATATGTATTACTTACATATTTTACTAAAAATCTTTATAGAAAAAACTTAAATGGAAGTTTATTATTAGTTTATTTAACTTTTAATTGGGTAAGGAGGCGATAAAAGAAATGAATAAAAAACTAATTTTAATTGTAACGCTAGTTGTATCACTTTCACTTATCAGCTCTATGTTTGGTAGAACAACCATAAAAGCAACGACTTTAACTGGGCGATTAGATGTCGAAAAAAAGGTTTGGAATGGCTTACATTGGGTTAATTCAATAGATGCTAATATTGGAGACACAGTTCAGTTTAAGATTACTCTGACATATTATAATCTTACTGGGGGGGCGCATTATGCCTACAATATAATGGTTAATGATACGCTTCCGTCATGTCTTGAATATGATACAGGCTCCGCATGTCCATTTGAGCCAAGCATAAATGGAAATCTTTTGACTTGGGATTTAGATACAACAATTTTGTACGATACAGAAGTTTATGAAATAACCTTTAATGCAACTGTTGTCGATTGCGGAGAGAATGTAAATGCGGTAGAAGCAACTGCGGATGAGCATTGTACAGGTCAAGTTCTATCCGATCAAGATACAGCGACTGTAAATGTGGCTTGTCCCGAACCTGGCATCGATGTTAAAAAATGGGTATGGGATGGTACCTGTGAATGGGTTGATGACACATGGGTTTATCCAGGGGATACTGTTAGATTTAAAATTGTAGTAATGAACACTGGCGAGACAATACTCGAAAATGTTACAGCAATTGATACACTATCAGACAGCTTAGAGTATGCTGACGATGCTACAGTTGATGGGGTGCCTATTGAACCTACAATAACTGGTGGGGGAAAAATACTAACATGGGATCTTGGAACTCTTGCTGTTAATCAGACTGTCGTTATCGAATTCAATGCAAATGTTTCTGGACTGCCTTGTAGCGAGGACATCAATCTTGTAGAAGTTACAGCTGAAGTTGAATGTGGTGAAGATATCTCAGATAGCGATACAGCGACTGTTCACATCAATGGAATGTGCATGGAAAAAGAGGTTTGGGATGATAAGGTATATGGATGGATGGAAGAAACCACAATAGGACAAGGCGAAGAAGTAAGATTCAGAATAAGAGTTATGTACCATGGGGATTATAAATTATATGATATGAAGATATGGGATGTTCTGCCATCATGTCTTGATTATGCGGATAAAGCAACAGTAAATGGTGATCCGTACGAGCCAGAGAGTTCATCAGATGGTAAAACACTGTGGTGGAATCTAACATCAGAGTATGTGTTGTACGACTCTCAAACCCTTGTGATCGAGTTTACTGCATATGCCGGTAACAGTAATTGTGAGCCATGTATAAATTGGGCATATATCCGTGCAAAAGAATGTAGTGGCTCAATATTTGAATGGGAGGATCCTGCAACAGTGAATATTGAATGTGCGTTTGTTGCAGATGCAGGAGGTCCGTACAGTGGTGAAGTTGGCGAAACTATAACAATAACTGGTTCAGCAACAGGTGGGTCTTTACCTTATACTTATAAGTGGGATATGGATAACGATGGAAGTTATGACGATGTAACAGGTAAAACAGTGACTTGGTCTTGGTCTGAAGAGGGAATCTACATAATCAACTTAAAAGTAACAGATGATGATGGTGATAAAGCATATGACTATGCATCTGTAACTATCGAAGGGGGAAACGAAGCACCAGTTAAGCCAGATAGGCCTTCTGGTATGTCTGTTGTAAGAGCTGGAGAAAAAACATTATATTTTGCATCGACTACAGATCCTGATGGAGATGATATCTATTATAAGTTCAGTTGGGGAGATGGAACTGATAGTGGTTGGGTTGGTCCATTCCCTTCAGGTACATTGGCTGATGCAAACCACACTTGGTCCGCTAGAGGAGATTACACAATTAAAGTCAAAGCAAAAGACACTCATGGTTTAGAGACTGATTGGTCTGATCCACTTCCAATTCGTGTACCCAAAGGTAGAGAAATGTTTAATCATCCACTTTTACTAAAAATATTAAATAGATTGATAGAACTTTTCCCTCTACTAAAGAATCTGATATTGAACTAGAAAACCGTTCAATACCCTCTTTTTTTTATTCAGAACTTGTTAAGATGTATAATGTCTTCTAATTTTCTTTTAGGAACATGTAAAATTTCGTTTTCGTCTCTCCAATATTCTACATTGTTATCTTGCATATCTACTATCACTGGATTTTCTGATCTATAGCCAAGTGCTATTACTGAATCTACATGATATTCTTTTGGTAATCTGAGAATGTCATGTAATTTTTCTCCATCTACCTTACACAATATGCAACTCCCAATACCCTCACCTTCAGCAGTTAGCATAATATTTTCAGCAGCAAAGCTAGAGTCTCTAACATACCAAGAATTCTTTTCATGATTTTTTACAATAATAATTATATATGCCATCGGCCTCTCCTTTTCATCTGGAAACCAAGTCGGTTTAATGTATGCAGCCCAACCAAGTGTCTTAAAAACCTTGGCACGCAATTCTTTATCAGTTACAACAAAAAACTCCAATGGTTGAAGATTGGCGGCAGAAGGTGCTATGCGTGCTGCGTTTACAAATTTTTTAAGTAAATCTATAGATATTTCTTTTTGTTGAAAACGTCTAATACTTCTTCTTGATAAAATTGCATCATAAACTTTCATAAAAGATTATAAACAATAAAGTTAATAAAAAACTTTATACTAAAGGAAATACATTAAAATACTATTCCAAAATTGGGGTTCTTCTAAATGGCTAAAAAAAATCGTAGGATGAGAACTTTTGCAAGGACCGCATCAAAGTCAATGGAAAAAAGGTTAGTTGAAAATGCCAAAAAAATAAAAAAAGACCCTTATTTAATCTTACCAACATATGAAGATCGTGTGTCCCAAAAGTATTTTGATAAAATTAAAAAAAACTTGGACAAAATAAGCAGGTTTAATGAAGATACAAAAAAACTGGAAAAACTCTCAAATAAAAAAGGATTGGAAGGGGCATTTGCTGGAACAATTTCTATCGCTAATTCCAAAAAGGCACCTTATCTGGCTGTTTCAAAATACCCAACAGGCGATATTGCTTATGCACAACGAGGGAAAGCCGAAAAAGAAAAATTAATTGCATTTCAATATGTTGATGATCCTGTTCTTAGATTACTTGGCATTAAAGATATTGCTTTAAAAAAACGTTTACATGTCTATTCTTGGAATAACGGCTTTATTTCTACAGGTGTAGATGCTGCGCCTCCAAAGGATTTTATCAAGTTTATAATCGAAAAAATAGGTTTGTCGTTAAAAAATGGCGTAGCTGCTTGTAGAGATTTAAAACCAGAACTTGTTAAGAATAAAGAAAGTACCAAGAAAAATTATCTTAGAATTCACTGGAAATCCGCAGATATACTATTTGCAATATGTGAAGATTGTGCTAAATTAAAGAAGAATACTATTTTTAATATTACTAAGTATTTAATAGAGCCCAATATTTCAGAAGATTTTTCTATTGATGTAATTGGTCAAGTTATACGGAAGTTAGATTCTAAATATGATACGCGATATCTTAACGAGTATCTATCAGGTAAACTAAACGATTTTGATTTTATAAAAAAGAATGTATCCGATCGTGAGCAATCTCTTAAAGAATCTGGTGAGAAGATGTTCATATTGGATGGAAAATCATATGGTACGAATATGGATGAATTTATATCTAAATTAAAACCAAACAAATATGAAAGGGAAGGCTTGGAGATTATACTTGATAAAGTGGATGAACCTGTTATTTTTGACAATGCATCCCCAAATAAGGTACTGGAAAAATACTGGAAAACATATGGTCTTGATGCCATTAGTTCTTTTATTGACGATGAAGAAATGGCAGAAAAATTTTTTGCTTTAGATGACGCCCCCTCAGATATACTAGAGCTTGTTTTAAATTATAAACAAAGGCAGAAGATTCTTTCTGAGCTTCCAAGGTATAGCTCTCTTCCATCGCTTGCTAAATTTGCCGATAGTGTTTCTAGAACGTATAGAACTTTTGGTGAAAAAAAAGCGCTTTCTGAGATTAAAAATCACCCCGACACTACAAAAGGAAAATCCATTGCTTATGCTTTCTTACTTGCTTTTGGTAAAGGGCAAGATAAAAAATGGCAATATTCTGCAGTTGAAATTGAATATGGTGAATTTCTAAAAGATTACGCCAAAAAACTACTCGAGTCGAATCCTGCTAAATATCATAAAGCTTTACAAGAGTTGTTAATAAACAGTGGCAGCTCGGAGAATATTGATTCCTGTTTAATTTAAATTTAACTTGTGATAAGAGCCCTAATATTTAGAGTATGAACAGATAGATCCCAAAGATTCATGGAAATTTTGTTCGCTAAGCCAGTGTCTGTTTTTTTTATTATCTTGCCAACTAACTGCTCTTTAGATATTAGTTGATCTTCATCATTAAATATGTAAAGGGTGTAATATTTGTTTATTGGATTTATTGTACGGATCTGATAGATTTTTTTGGAAATCAATTTGCCAGTATTGTTGTAATAAAATAAAGTGTCCCCTAGTTTAATATTAAAATTTGGATGACTTGATTTTTGTACTATTATATATTTATTATTTTGTTGTATCAGCACATACTGTTCTGGGTTTTCAAAAGATTCTAGGAAAGTACCTTTGCCTAGAGTATGTATCGCAGAAAGAAAAGGAACTACCAATATTATCATAAAAACCAGAAAGTTTAGCGTTTTTTTAGTCGATATCTTCGTTCGATTCACCTCTTACATGTTAACCATTATCCTGCTAACATTTGTCATGAATATTATTTAAAGATTATCTGTTAAAATTGCAAAGTGTAAAAATGCCAAATCATTTTCATATAAACAAAAATTTTATAGATGAACAAACGATTCAAGGAACATTAGTTTAAAGATGGAATATAGAATCATGAAAAAATCAATATTAGTTGTTGATGATGAACCAGATGTCCGTCAAAGTGTAAAAATGATCTTGGAGATGAATGGATATCGAGTTATAGAAGCTGTTGATGCTGATGACTGCTTAAAAAAAGTTAAAGAGGAAAAACCTGACCTGATATTGCTTGATATCATGATGCCAGGAACCCCAGTTGGAGAGATTGTAAAAAAAATAAATGATATTAAAATTGCTTTTATGAGTGTAGTACGAATTTCCGATGCAAGAAAACAGGGTTTGCTCGCCCAAGAAAACGTTGTTGATTTCTTTCAAAAACCATTCAATGTATCAGATTTAATCGAGAGAGTAAGACTTCACATAGAGCAATAAAATCCTTTGGAGGGGTGAATCTAGGTGGATGGGAAAAAATTTAGTTTACAAAATATCCTCTTTTCGAAGCTCAATGTTAAGATAACCCTCCTATTTTTTACTGTTGGAATACTTGCGCCTTCTGCCGCAATATTTTATTTTTATCTTATAACTGTATCTTCTTTATCCGAGTCAATTCCAATTGAGCAAGCAGCTATGCTAAGGACAGTAGCAATTACGATTATAATTTTGATTGCAGTTAATACTACTTTAGTCGGATTTCTTATTTCAAAAGCGATATCAAAACCTATAAAACAACTTTATAGTGCAACTAGAGAGGTTGAAAAGGGAAACTATGATGTAAAACTTGATATTAAAAATAGAGATGAGATTGGAAAACTTGCAAATGCTTTTAACAAAACAACTGCTGCATTGGCTAGAATTAAAGACGAGCGAAGAGAGCTAGATAGTGCAAAAACTGAATTTTTAAGCATCACCTCTCATGAGCTGAGAACACCAATAACTCCAATGAAAGCACAATTACAGATGCTTGAAAAGGATTATTTTGGAAAACTGACAGACAAACAAAAGGAAAGTTTATCCATTATAATTAGAAATACAGATAGACTTGACAACATAATTGTTGATTTCCTAGAAATCTCAAGGATTGAGGCTGCCAGATTGAAGTTTAATTTTGTGGAAGTAAACCTTGCTGAAACTGTTAGAGAGACGGTCAAATTTATGGAAGGTTTTGGAAAGGAGAAAAACATAGAATTGGTAGTTAAAACAGATGAATTGCCAACGATAGAAGCGGATCCTGATAGAGTGAGTCAGATTCTCAGAAATCTTATTACAAATGCTATAAAGTTCTCTCAGGAGAACAGCAAAATTGAAGTTGAGGCTAAATTAAGAGAAAATGATATTTTGTTTAGTGTTAGGGATTATGGTACAGGTATAACGCCTGGAGATCAGATTAGAATTTTTGAACCGTTTTATCAAGTTGAACAACATTCTAAAAGGAAGTACGGTGGTACAGGACTTGGGCTTGCCATATGTCGCGGGATTGTCGAATCTCAGAATGGAAAAATTTGGGTTGATAGTAAGATTGGGAGAGGAAGTAAGTTCTTTTTTACTATTCCTCTTGAGCCAGTCAGGGATATTAAACCAATAAAGGTACTATTTTCTCAAAAGGCAGTTGTCGAAAAAAAGATACAAGAAGAATTTCAAACGATGCTTGGCCCACTTGGAAATATTGAATTCAATGAACTTAAAAATAAGAATGCTTTGGGCAAAGAGGACCTGTTTAAATATATAGATTCTCTAACCGATCAATATATAATTACAAATAATCATGGACTTGATTTTAAAAATCATATAAGTAAAATTTTTGGTGAGGAAAAAGAACTTAATCATAATATAGATACCTTATATAGATCTGAGGAGGGTTTAAGACGAGACTGAGAACACTAATAATATTGATGTGTCTTGCAATTTCTATGATTCCTATAGGGATTATTGGTGCCATTAATGGTTTTGAATCTACATCTTATGTGCTTATTGGATTAATACTTCTTGTTACTTTCTTTGTTTCACTTTTTTTATCATATTTTATCACTAAACCGATAGAGAACTTAACAAACAATATAGATTCGATATCTAAAGGTCAGTTGGATGTGAATCTTGAGTCTAGCGAGATTTATGAAATAAATAATTTGACAAATTCTCTTGATAGAATTATGGCTAGTTTAAAACTGGCTGTAGTAAAAGTCGGTGTAAAAAAAGATGAGATTTTTGAAGATTCTGTAAAATCTCCTAAAACTATTGAAAAAGAGCAAGAAAAATCATGGTCTGAAGAGTTCGATTCTGTTTTTACTTTTGATGAACATGCAAATGTTATAGATTGTAATGATAATATGTATAAGATGCTTGGTTATACAAAGGAAGAACTGCTTTCACTAAATGTCTCAGATTTTGATGCATTAGAATCTAAGGAAGACATTATTGGGAAGATTAATAAAATTAAAAACGAAGGACCCATAGTTTTTAAAACAATACATAAGAGAAAGGATGGGTCGTCTGTTTTAGTTGAGCAGAAGGTACAGTATTTGCCAAATCAAAACAAGTTTAAATGTATTGTTCGACAGGATTATGCTGTGAAATAATATTTTTTAATTTGATTCTCCCAGTACCATCAAGTTTTTATGATAAATGTTATTACCTGCCATCGCTGGTACATATGATAAAAGCATCTAAACGTTCACAAGGAGTACATTATGCCATTAGGGAAGTTTCGGTTCCTGCTCGTGAATTAGAAAAAAAAGGCCATAAAATTTTAAAAATAAATATTGGCGATCCCAACAAATATGATTTTGACACTCCAAAGCATATAAAAGATGCGTTATATCAAGCAACATTAGACGGCCATAATGGCTATTCTCCTTCCGAAGGAGAGGCGGAGTTAAGAAATGCCATTATTGAGCGCGAGAAAAAAAGGAATAATGTTGACTATACTTTAAATGATATCTGTGTTACAACAGGGGTTACTGAGGCGTTACAGATTTTATTGAATGCTTCTCTTAATCCACACGATGAGCTTCTTATTCCTGGTCCTACTTATCCGCAATACAACCTCATAACCCATTTTAATGATGCAGAGTCAATTTCTTACCGTTGTATTGAAGAAGATGATTGGCAGCCTGATGTTGATGACATTAGAAAAAAGGTCACTAAAAAAACAAAAGGAATTGTAGTAATTAATCCTAATAATCCAACTGGTGCTCTTTATTCGGAGAAGGTTGTGAAGGAAATAGTTGACATTGCTGGTGAACATAATGTTCCAATCATTTCTGATGAGATTTATGATGATATGGTTTTTGATGATAAACAGACTGCAACAGCAACACTAGCGAAAGACGTCCCTGTGATAACATTTAATGGTTTTTCAAAAGTATATCTTATGCCGGGTTGGAGAATGGGCTATATTCTGTTTCATCATGATGGAATTCTTGATGAGATACAGGATGCTTTTATGCGTATTGCCAGAAGCAGACTTTGTGCAAACTCAATCTGTCAATTTGCATGTACCGCTGCATTAAAAGGACCACAAGATCATATTAAAGAGGTTAACGATAAGCTTAGAAAGCGTCGAGATTTTTCATATAAACGATTAAACGAAATTGAAGGAATATCTACAGCAAAACCTCATGGGGCTTTCTATATATTTCCAAAAATTGAGGCTATGGATTCTGGGATTTGGAAAAACGATAAAGAATTTGTACTGGATTTCTTGAATTCAAAGCATGTGTTAGTTGTTCATGGATCAGGCTTTTCTGAAACTTATGGAAAAGATCATTTTAGGGCGGTTATTCTACCGACTATAGATATGCTTGGAGAAGCTTTTGATAAGTTGGACGAATTTTTGAAAGAGAGACTGTAGTCGAAAGAATATTAAACAATCTGTTTATACAACACAAATGTGTACCAAATACCAAGAGGAACAAGGGATTTTACTTCCGAGGAAATGTTTAAACGTCGTTATGTAGAAGATTCCATAAAATCTACATTTCAAAGTTTTGGATATCGTGAAGTTCAAACACCTACTTTTGAAAATCTAGAACTTTTTACAGCAAAATCTGGAGAGGCAATCATTGAAGAGCTTTATTCTTTCAAAGACAAAGGCGGAAGAGACCTTGCATTGAGGCCAGAGTTAACAGCTCCAGTAATTCGATTTTACGTTGAGAAACTACAGATGGAGCCAAAACCTTTGAAGTTGTTTTATTTTGGTAATTGTTTTAGATATGATCGGCCACAAAAAGGCAGATACAGGGAATTCAGGCAAGCAGGTTGTGAGATAATTGGCACAGATACTCCTGAATCTTATGCCGAGCTTATAGCTCTTTCATACAAAATTCTCGAAAGCGTAGGATTAAAAAACATAAAATTGAACATTGGAAATCTAAATATCCTTTCATCCCTATTTGAGAAGTTAAAACTATCAAAAGATAACCAAAAATATTTGATACCTCTGATTGATAAATCAATGTTCGACGATGTAGTCAGTGCTTTACAGGATTTTGATGTTTCTAAAGAAGATGCAGAGAAATTCATAGATATTTTACAAACCTCTGATGTAAAAAAGATATTTGAGTATGTTGATAACACTCCATCTATAAAAGAAGAGTTGATGAAACTTGAGATTATACTGAACCTTTTGAAAGAGTCGTTTGGTATTAAAAATTTCCAGATTAAGATGAGCATTGTAAGGGGGTTGGATTACTACAAAGGAATTGTTTTTGAAATAGAGGCGCCAAGCCTTGGAGCAGAAAAACAACTCTGTGGTGGTGGAGCATATGAGTTGGTAGAGTTGTTCGGTGGTAAAAAAACACCAACAGCAGGTTTTGCAATTGGTTTTGATCGCACAATTCTTGCTTTGGAAACAGAAGATTACAAGTTTCCAATTTTAGAACTAGATGCTTATATTATTCCAGTAAACGAAGATTTGATAGATAAATCGTTAAAAATAGCACAGGATATGAGGGGGCAAGGCATGAATGTAGATGTAGATCTTCTTAGAAGGGGAATTGGAAAATCATTGAAGTATGCGAGCTCCATTAGGTCAAAAAACGCAATTATTGTAGGCCCAAAAGAACTTGAGAAAGGTGCTGTTACAATTAGAGATATGAAGACAGGAAAACAAGAAACAATTAAAATAAAAGATATAATCAATTTTTTTAATTAAATACTTTTTAAGATGTGATTTATGAAAAAACTAGAGATTTATATACTTGATACATCTGCTATTCTTTCTGGAAAACCTTTGGATTTTGAAGACATGCAGATTGTTACAACACAAGGCGTTTCAGATGAACTTAAACCTGGAGGTCGTGATTACCAAAACTTCCAGTTTCTTAGAGAAAAAGGATTGGTGATTTTAGCTCCATCTCTAAAAGCAATGGCGAAAATTAAAGAGATAGCCGTCGAAACCGGTGATATAGATAGATTGTCAAACACAGATTTAGAAATCTTATCTCTTGCATATGAATTGAAGAAAGATGACAAGAATTCTGTAATTCTAACAGATGATTTTTCTATCCAAAATGTTGCTGAATATCTAAAGATTAGATATGAGGGCATTAATCAATCAAAAATTACAAAAAAGTTTAAATGGACCTGTAGATGTCAGGGATGCGGTAAAAAATTCGAAGATAATATTAAAGTTTGTCCTATTTGCGGTGCAGAAACTAAGAAAATTGTTTCATCTGAGGAGAACGTCAACCAAAGAATGTGATACATAATGGATTTCAAAGATTGTTTTAAACATTGTAAAAACTTATTTGTTCGTTTTTGGCGTAGTGAAAACTCTAAGATTTCTATTATGCGAGATGTTTTTGTGGCATTTCTGATTGTTTTCGTCATTCTTATGGCTTTATGGGCATATACTGGCCAGTGGTTTGGAGCTCCGATGGTTGCAATAGAATCTGGAAGCATGATGCATAAAAATGAGCCTTTTGGTCGTATTGGGACAATAGATGCAGGAGATATGGTTTTACTTGTAAAAATAAATGGCAAAGATGATATTATACCTTACGCTGAAAAAGATAGCAATAGTTATCAATATGGTAACTATGGTGACGTTGTAATCTATCATCCAGATGGTAGAAGTGATAGAGATCAAATAATTCATAGAGCTATGTGCTGGATAGACGTCGAAGGTGTTGGAAACGAAAAAACATACACAATCAAAGAATGTGGGATAATTAAACAGGATGCAGATGAACCTCTTTACTGTCCAGAATTTGGAATAATGACAATGGATGGAACCCCTATAAAAGTAGATTGGGACAACTCTGGCTTTATTACAAAAGGTGACAACTCTGAGACAAATCCTACCTGTGATCAGGTTGGAGGCATAACCAGTCAACCAGTTGAGCCAGAGTGGATTTCAGGGAAAGCTAGAGGCGAGTTGCCATGGATTGGGACAATAAATCTTTTTTTCAATGATTTGACAGGTGGCAAAAATACTGTTGGTAATGTGCCAGAAGATTCGCTTATATGTCTATTTGTATTAATCGGAGTTCTAGTTTCAATTCCAATTTCTATGGATATATATTCTTATTATAAAGAAAAAGAGTCGAAGGGAGAGAAAAACTAGAGGTTAATCTGGTAAAGATTGATATTCTATAGGATCTTTTATATTTGCTTCTCTAAAACCTTTAAGCCTTAAAAGGCATGAATCGCACCTTCCACAGGCTTTGACTCCACCTTTATAGCAAGACCATGTTTTTTCAAATGGAACGCGAAGTTTGCTTCCTTTTTTTACTATGTCTTTTTTTGATAGGTTTAAAAGAGGTGTTTTAATTTTGATTTTTTTGCCTTGAACGCCTTTTTTTGTTGCTAAATCTGCCATTTTTTGAAAAGCTTCAAAATACTCAGGTCTGCAGTCAGGATATCCTGAATAATCGGTTGCAGTAGCGCCAATAAAAATTGTTTCTGCATCTACTGTTTCTGCATAGGCCAGTGCTATTGATAAAAAAATTGTATTCCTTGCAGGCACGTACGTCGAAGGTATTTTTTTACCTATGTCTTCTAATTTATGATCAATTTCGATATCCAATGTTTTGTCTGTTAGGGATGATCCGCCGAATTTTCTCAGATTTAGATCAATTACAACATGTTTTTTTGCATTTAATGAGCTGGCAATTTGTTTTGCTGATTCAATTTCCTTTTTATGACGTTGTCCATATTTTACAGTTAATGCATATATCTCATACCCCTGATTTTTAGCAATATATGCTGTGACGCTACTGTCAAGACCACCAGATAATAAACAAACAGATTTTTTTATCATATTGCTCCAGATTATAATTTCGTTGATATTCTTGCGCCTTGACCAAACCCTTCATCGACACCAATTTCGATAGATTTGACGCTTTTTGGAAAAGAAACATTTTTCAATGTTTGATCTAAGATATATGCAGCAAGATTTTCAGCAGAAGTCGATAGTATTGGTAATAAAATGCAATCTGAAATCGGAAAAACATATTCTTTTTTCATTGAATTGACTTTAACTTTATCTTTTTGTTTTTCAATTTTTGCAGCATTACTCTTTTCAGGAATCAATACTTTATGATCTAGTTCATTTACGATTTTTCTAAGGGCATCTTTTACTATTGTGAAGTCGATAACTATTCCTTTGTCATCCGGTTTTCCGACAATTTTTATGTGGACTGCATATGTATGGCCATGTAATCTGCCACATTTTTCATATTCTGGTATAATGTGCGCTGATGAAAAACGTATATTTGATCTCCATCCATCAATTGCGATATAAGATTCCATAATCTTCACTTCTTTTTCTTTCTATAATTATTTATTGCTTCACGTAATGCATCTGCGGCAAGATTGGAGCAATGCATTTTAATTGCTGGAAGTCCTCCAAGCTCTTTAGCCACATCATTGCGAGTTAAGTTATAAGCTTCATCTAATGTTTTACCCTTTACCATTTCAGTTGCAATGCTTGTACTTGCAATTGCTGCGGTGCAACCAAATGTTTTGAATTTTATATCACTGATTCTGTTATCTTTAACCTTAATGTATATCGTCATTATATCTCCACACTGTGGATTTCCTACAGTTCCAACTCCATCTGCATTTTTTATCTCCCCCATATTTCTAGGATTGCGGAAATGATCCATTACTTTTTTAGTGTAAAAGTCTGCCATTTATTCCCTCTCTTTATCCATTCCAAAGTGGAGACATGTCTCTAAGTTTTTTAACTATATCTGGTAAGACATCTGACGCATATTCTATCTCTTCCAATGTGCTGTACCTGCCCAAAGTTAAGCGAAGAGAGCCATGAGCCTCTTCAGGTTTTAGACCTATGCTTAACAAAACATGAGATGCTTGTAGTTTTTTGGATGAGCATGCAGATCCTGTTGATCCTGCTATTCCTTTATCATCTAACATTAAATTTAGCGATTCACCTTCAATAGCTGTAAATCTAAAATGGGTATTGTTACACAACCTTTCAGTAGTATGTCCATTAAGATAGCTTTCTTCAATTTTTAAAACATTTTTGATTAGGTTGTCTCTTAATTTTTTCATGTGACTAACATCTTTGGTAAAGCGATCTTTGCTTAATTCACAAGCCTTTCCAAGACCAACTATTCCAGGAGTGTTGTATGTACCGCTACGAAGACCTTTTTCATGTCCTCCTCCATGGATTAAAGACTCTATGCTGATTCCTTTTCTAATATAAAGTGCTCCAACGCCCTTTGGGCCATAAATTTTATGTGAAGAAATGGAAAGCAAGTCGATATTTTGTTTGTTTACATCAATGGGTACCTTACCCACTGCTTGAACAGCATCTGTATGAAATAGAATATTATTTTTTTTGGCAATTTTTCCTATTTGTTCAATTGGTTCAATTGTCCCGATTTCATTGTTAGCGAACATTACTGTTATAAGAAAAGTATCTTTAGAAATTGCATTTTCAAGCTCATTGATGTTTATCAGTCCATTTTTATCAACAGGTATATATTCTATATTAAAACCTTGTTTTTCTAAAAAATTACACACTTTAAGAACTGCAGGATGCTCGATTGCGCAAGTGATTATATGATTTTTTTCGGATTTTCTTTTTTCTTTATTTTTGTAAGCAATACCTTTAATCGCCAGATTATCAGACTCACTTCCCCCAGAAGTAAATATTATTTCATCTGGTTTAGCATTAATTATACCCGCAACCTGCTCTCTGGCTTTTTCAACGGCGTCAAAAGCATCTCTGCCAAATGTGTGAATAGAAGATGCGTTACCGTATGTCTTATCAAAATATGGTAACATCTCTTTTATTACTTCTTTATCCACCGGAGTGGTTGCAGCGTAGTCCATATATACTTTTTTCAAATTTAATCCCCCCGACCAACTTTCATCATTCTTTCCAGAGGCCGTCTTGCTCTTTTGATTATGTCTTCTGGAAGGTCGATTTTAGGTTCTAAAGTCTCTAAGCTATTTAAGACTTTTTCTAAAGTAATTTTTTTCATATTGGGGCAGATTGCAGACTTGATTGGATAAAACATTTTTCCCGGGTTTTCATTTTTCAATCTATAACAAATATCTTTTTCAGTCCCAATTATGAATTCTTTTTTATCTGACTTTTTTGCACGATTAACCATGCCATTTGTGGATAAAGCATGATCTGCCATATCTATTATCTCAGGTCTACATTCAGGATGAACAAGAACCTCAGCATCTGGATGTTCTTTTTTTAATTTAGAAATATCTTCTTTTCGAATCATATGGTGTGTAGCACAAAAACCAGGCCAAAGAATCATCTTTTTATCAACAAATCTTTGAATATATGCTCCAAGGTTCTGATCCGGTATAAAGATTATTTCATCTGACGAAACGCTTTTTACAACCTTTACACCGTTAGATGACGTACAACAAATATCTGATAAAGCTTTTATGTCAGCAGTTGTGTTAACATAAGCTACAACTTCAGCATTTGGATGCTCTGCTTTAAGTTTAACAAGGTCTTTGGCTTTTACCATAGCTGCCATGGGGCACTTTGCATCAATATCTGGAATAATCACGTTTTTATTAGGATTGAGAATTTTTGCAGATTCGGCCATAAAACCTACGCCACAAAATATTATGTTTTTAGCATCGGTTTTTGAAGCTTTCTTTGCCAAATCTAGAGAATCTCCTAAATAATCAGCTATATCTTGGACTTCTGGAAGTTGATAGTTGTGGACTAATATAATCACATCATGTTTTTCCTTAAGTCTTTTGATTTTATCCATATCTTTCATAGTAATGAAACTCAGCCCTTATTTTGCAGCCCATATCACAAACTCTAAAATAAAGGTTGTCCTACTATTTATATACAAACCAAACAATTATAACCCTCTTATAATATACCATTTACATACAAGGATGGAGGATGTAAGATGGAGATAGTTTCTCTTATATTGGGGTTTATTATCGGAGTTGTTATCGCAGGAGTAGCAGTTGAAATTTCTTTTAGAAAGGGTGCGAGACAAGCTCCTGCTTCGAGACATACGAAAAAATGGAGCCTTTCAGAGATATCTCATCCAAAAATAATGGCTGAGTATCTCTCAAAAGATGTTGAAATACCAAAAAATTCAAAAGTGCTTGTAAACAAATATAAAGACAAGACTCTTTTAGCAGGATTAAACGTTAGAGAACATAAAGGGATTAAAGGAAATTTTATAGTTGGAGACGATAGAGCATTGATACTTGCAGGGCCTGTTAAGGGGGATGAATTAGGTTTTTGGACTGTTGAAAAAGATATCGTTGAAAAACTTAATAGAGAATTTGATGAAATGTGGGCTAAAGGGGCTACATTAAAAGAAGAAGATAAATAATTCTAATATTCGTTAACTAATTAAACCCCTTTCTAATTTTCGTTGCCAAGATGCTAAATTTAATAGGAGTTATTATTGCATTCATTGTAATTATTTTCTTGATACGTAAGAAGTTTAATTTTGGCCTGTCTTTGATATTTGGATCAATAATTATTGCAATTTTTTCACTTTATGACACCTCCTTACTAGAAATATTAGAAGGATTCAGTAGAGCGCTAATTTATGACTTTGATGACAATGTTTTCGAATTTCAAACAATCGAGTTAGCATTACTGTTGACTTTAATATATATCCTTGCAAAAACGATGCAACGAACAGATGCAATAAATAAAATGATAAACAGTCTTAGAACAATCTTTTTTAGGGGTGGAACACTTGGCGTCATTCCAGCAGTTTATGGGCTTATGCCCGTTCCTGGTGGAGCTTTATTCTCTGCCCCATTAATAGATGAAGAAGGGGCAAAATTTAAACTAAAACAAAATCAAAAAAATTTTTTGAATGTTTGGTGGAGGCATGTCTGGTTTCCAATTTTTCCTGTATCTTCAGCAATGTTGTTGATAATCGGCTCAAAGTTTTCCGATATTGGGATATATGAACTAATAGTGGCAAACATACCTGCATTTATTGCTTTTATTATAATTGGCTTGATTTATTTGAAAGCGTTTATTAAAAACGCTCCAAAAATTGAGAGCAAACCCAAAAAAGACTGCAGCGGTTTAAAATTTTTAATTCCTCCGATAATCCCAATAATCGTTTATATGCTAGTTTTTGTTTCTTTGTTTTTACTGGGGTTTAAAGATGTAAATAAATTTCAGAGGAGCATCTTTGTTGTTGGGGTACTATTCAGTTTTGCTGCGCTTTATTTCTTATTAAAAATTGATTCTAAGATGTATCTTAGAATCCTTAAGGAATCAATTTCATTAAACCTTGTTCTTGCTATTGTCGGAATTATGATATTTAGAGAAATGGTTGAAGTTTCTAAAACAAATGAAATTATCACCAATGCTATTGTCTCTCTTTCATTTCCACCAATTTTGATTGTTATCTTGATCCCATTCATATTAGGTTTGTTAACTGGTTATAATTTGGGTGCAATTGCATTGTCATATTTTCTTGTCCAACCATTTTTTGAATTTGTAAATATAAATATTGTTGGCCTTACGAGCATTATTTTTATTAGTTCGCTTATAGGGTATTTAATATCTCCTATCCATCTTTGTAATGTAGTTAGCAGTGATTATTTAAAAACAGATACGACAAGAATGTATAAAATGTACATACCTGCTGTTTCCGTAGTAATGATAATTCAAACAATTTTTATATTGATCTTCTATGGTAGGTAAAATGACAGATTTAGAATTATTCAAAAATTTAAAAAAACCATCTGTTTATGGATCTGATGTTAGGGCTGTGACTCTCCTACAAACCCATATCTCTTTTGTTGCTTTGACAGGCGAATATGCATATAAAATAAAAAAACCAGTTAATTTTGGATTTCTTGATTTTTCAACTCTCGAAAAAAGAAAACATTTTTGCGAAGAGGAAATTAGATTGAATAAGAGGCTTTGCCCTGATATTTATCTTGATGTGGTACCCATTACAATAGAGAACAATCGGGTTAGTATTGATGGTAGTGGAGAGATTATAGATTACGCTGTCAAGATGAAAGAGTTTTCGCAAGAAAAACTGATGACAAATCTTTTACAAAAAAATAAGATAGATGAAGAAGTTTTAGATAAAATAATTGATGTTTTGGTTAATTTTTACAATTTTAGTGAGCGTTCAAAAGAGATAGATCAATTTGGTACTGTAAAATCGATTAAGATTAATACAGATGAAAATTTTGAACAAACTAAATCAGTAATTGGCATTACGATTTCAAGATATATCTATGACTACATTAAAGATGTCACTAACAAATTCTTAGAGCAAAATAAAAAGATTTTTGATGGTAGAATTAAAGATGGTTTTATCTGTGATTGTCATGGGGATCTTCATTCTGGAAATATTGTTGTTAATAAAAGTGATATTTGCATATTTGACTGTATCGAATTCAATAAGCGTTTCCGATACAGCGATATTGCATCTGATATCGGTTTTCTTGCTATGGATTTAGACTTTCTTGGGCATCCTTATTTTTCAAGTTATTTGATTGAAAAATATGTGGAACAAAGCGGGGATTCTCACATTTTTGATGTTTTAAATTTCTATAAATGCTATCGTGCTTATGTTCGTGGGAAGGTTACTGGTTTCAAATTAAACGATCCAAACATAGGTGATCTGGAAAAAGAAAAGGCAATATATATTGTAAAAAAGTATTTTGATTTAGCATTCTACTATGCTAAACTTTGCTCCCTTGATCTAAAAAGAGATAAAAAACCGATTCTTTTTGTTACGTCTGGTTTAACCGGTACTGGCAAGACCACTATCTCTAGGAAGATACACGTTGATTATACTGCGCACTTGATTAGTACAGATGCTGTTAGAAAAGAAATTGAGGGCATTGATAAATTTGAAAGGCACCATGATGCATATAATACCGGTCTCTATTCTCCAGAGAAAATGGTACGGACTTACAAAGAGGTGTTAAAGAAGGCAGAGTCTTATCTCAAAAAAGGTAAGAATGTTGTTTTAGATGCAACTTTTAAAACAAGAAACTTGAGAGATACAGTAAAAAAGCTCGCAGAGGAAACTAACTCTAATTATATGTTTCTATACTGCAACTGCCCTGAGGAAGTGGTTAAAGAATATTTGGAGACTCGTATAAAAAAGAAATCTATTTCTGATGGCCGTTGGGAGATTTACGTCAAACAAAAAGATTCTTTTGAAAAACTAGATAAAGATGAATGTTTTGTTGAAATTGATGTTTCGAATAGGTCTTTTGAATATCAGACAAATGTTTTCAATGAAATATTTGATACTGTTTGTGAGGATTAGCTTTTGAAAATACCTGGACATACTATTGATTTAGAAAAAGCCATTAGAATGATTAACTCTAAAGATTACAAGCGAGTTGTTTTGCAGATTCCCGATGGTCTTAAGCTACACGTTTTAAAATTTGTAGATTTTTTTAAAAAAAATACCTCAGCAGAAATCATAATCTCTGGTGACCCTTGCTACGGAGCGTGCGATATTGGATTATGTGAGTATAAAGATATTGGTGTTGATTTTATTGTGCAGTTGGGGCATACTCCTATCCCAAGCATCAAAGATTTTTACATTCCAATGATTTTTGTTAATGTAAAGGCAGATATAACTGTTAAAAAAGTAATTGAGAGGGCAATTCCATTAATCGATTATAAACAGATAGGCCTTGTTACAACGGCTCAACATATCGATTCTTTAAAGGAAGCAAAAAAGACATTGGAAGAAAATGGTTTTGATGTTACAATTGGTTATGGATTCAGCCGAGTTAAATTTGAAGGCCAAATATTAGGTTGTAATTTTTCTGCTGCAACATCAGTTAAAGACGATGTTGATTTATTTCTATTCATTGGCAGTGGAGATTTTCATCCATTGGGTTTGATGCTTAGTACGGGTAAACCTGTCATTGCTTGTGACCCATATATAAATAAGGTTAAGTATAAAGAATTAGAAGATTTGAAGGACATTGTTTTACGTCAGAGATATGGTGCTATTGCCAGGTCTCAGGATGCTAAATCGTTTGGAATACTTGTTGGTACAAAAAAGGGACAGCAAAGAATGGATTTAGCTCTTGAAATAAAAAAGAAACTGGAAAAAAAAGG